>Ga0187860_1003491_pt1 | contig 12368 bp, 11 predicted proteins | sample June2016WEW_10_4_FD_132981 | JGI IMG/M metagenome (GOLD analysis project Ga0187860, IMG submission 132981) | Peatland microbial communities from SPRUCE experiment site at the Marcell Experimental Forest, Minnesota, USA - June2016WEW_10_40 | ecosystem: Environmental > Terrestrial > Soil >... | reverse complement strand
CTTCCTCGCCGATGGTCAGCACGCGCACCTGCTCGGGCGCGAGCCAGAGCGGGAAGTTGCCGGCGTAATGCTCGATGAGGAAGCCGATGAACCGCTCGTGCGTGCCGAGCGGGGCGCGGTGGATGCACAAGGGGGTCTTGTCCGTGTTATCCTTGTCGCGATAGACAAGACCCATGCGCCTGGGCTGCGCGAAATCCACCTGGTTGGTGGCCAGCGTGAATTCGCGACCGATGACGCTCCAGACCTGCACATCAATCTTCGGCCCGTAGAACGCCGCTTCGTTGGACACCTCGACGTAGTTGATGCCGGAGTTGTTGAGGACGTCGCGCACCATGTTCTCGGTCTGGATCCACAGCTCGGGTTCGTTGACGTATTTCCTCCCCAACCCCTCCTTGCCATGGGTGCTGAAGCGCATGACGTATTTCCCGAAGCCGAAGATCTTGAAATACTTCAAATACATCTCGTTGACGGCATTGAACTCCTGGGCGAACTGCTCCCGGGTGCAGTAGATGTGCGCGTCGTTCATGTTGAGCGAGCGCACGCGCATCAGGCCGAAGAGTTCGCCCGATTGCTCGTAGCGGTAGCAGGTGCCGTATTCGGCCAGGCGCAGCGGCAAATCCCGATAACTGCGCGGCTCCGCCGCAAAGATGCGGTGGTGGTGCGGGCAGTTCATGGCCTTGAGGTAGTAGCGCGTCGTGAGCTTATCAATGGCTTCTGCGGCTTCGGCCTGTTGCTTGTCCCAATGAGCAATCTTCTCAACGTCGCCAGTTCCCGCCAGTTCCTGCTTCTTTTGGAGGGCGAGCTGAACGCGTGACTCCAGGAAACGCTTGTCCGGGCGGTCTTCCTCTTCAATCAGCTCCATCGGGGGAAACATAGAGTCTTTGTAAAGAAGCGGCAGGTGCCCCGAAGTGAGATACATTTTCTCCTTGGCAATGTGCGGCGTCTTCACGCGCACATAGCCCGCCAGAAACTCGGTTTCCTTCGCCAGCTTCTCCAGCTCCTCGGCAATCGCCGCCCCCTTCGGCAGCCAAAGCGGCAAGCCGGGCCCGGTGAAATCCGGGTCAATGGTGTACAGGCCCATTTCTTGGCCGATCTTGCGGTGGTCGCGGCGCTTGGCCTCTTCCAGCATCTTGAAGTAGGCCTCCAACTCGGTCTTGTTCTTGAACGCGGTGCCGTAGATGCGCTGGAGTTGCGGGTTGTTCTCATCGGCTTTGTAGTAGGCGCTGGCGACGCTGGTGAGCTTGTAGGCGCCGATGTTGCCGGTGCGCATCACGTGCGGCCCGGCGCACAGGTCAATGAAGTCGCCGGTCTTGTAGTAGGAAATGGCCTCGCTATCGGGGATGTCCTGCAGGTTGCCCAGCTTGAACTTGCTCGGGTTGCCCGGCCGCTCGCTTAAGCCGCCGAGCCGGCCGCTCTCCGAGTCCTTGATCGCCTGCTCGCGGGTGACGACAACCTTCTCGAAGGGATGATTGGCTTTGATCTCCTTCTTCATCTCGGCCTCGATGGCCGGGAAATCCTCGGGCGTGATGCGATGCTGCAACTCCACGTCGTAATAAAACCCGTTCTCGACCGGTGGCCCGGCCGCGAACTGGGCATCCGGCCAGAGGCGCAGGATGGCGGTGGCCATCACGTGGGCGCAGGAGTGGCGCAGCCGGTCCAGCTCGTTCATCTTGTTGCGGTCGTCGGGCTTTTTCCGATCATCTTGCATAGCAGTAATATAACCACACATTGGCCCGGGACGGCAATGGCGCAAGCGAGGGGTTAAAGGGGTTAAGGAGAAAATGAATTTCCCTCCTCTCCTCGGTTGGTTTTACAATTCCTTCGCCGCCATGGCCAGCCGGCGGCGGAATTCCTCACGGTTCCGGGCGTCGTAAAACTCAGCCGGGTTGTAGTCGTCGGTCAGCACGCGGCCATGTCCAGGCAGCGTATCTACCACACCGGCGTAGGTGGCTTCGGTGTCGGGCAGGACTTCCGGATGGACGTTCTCCAGACTCGGCGGGCGCACAAAAGCCGGAGCCGAACGATCCGTGGCGACAAAGAAGATTCCTCCATCCCCGCTGGTGTGAATCCGCACGCCCGTGAAGACGGCTCGCAAGGTCTTGTTCAGTGAGGCGGCGAAGAAATCTTTGCCGTCTTCCAGGTTGCCGAAGCTGTTGATGACCAGCGTGCCGCCGGGGCGCAACCCCCGCCGAATAGAGGCAAACGCTTCCCGCGTCATCAGGTGCGAAGGCGAGGAGTCGCCCAGAAAAGCGTCCAGCACGACCACGTCGTACTGCTTGCGGCAACGGTTCAGGAAATGGCGTCCGTCGTCCAGCGTCAGGTTGAGCTTGTTGGTTTGCAGGTCGAAGAAGCGGACGGCGAGCGGCACGACCGCAGGGTTGATTTCCACCACGTCCACCCGCGCGCCGCGGCGGGCGAACTCCATGGGCACGATGCCCACGCCCAGGCCGATGCAGAGCACGTCGTGGATATTGGTCGTGTAGGCCCGCGCCAATCCCGAGAGGGCGTAGGTGAAATGGGAGACGCTGAGCTTCCGCCCCGGGTCGTAGGTGTTCTGGGTGAGGCTGTCGTTCAGGTAATAACGGCAGCCGCCGTCGGACCGATCCAGCACCTGGAGCAGGCCGAAATGAGAGTTGCCCCGGAACAACTCGGTCACATAAGTGTAGTCGTGCGTCATGCCCAGGCAGCTCTTTTCGCCGACCGCTGAACCCAGCGCCAACAGCAGCACCACGGCGGACGGCCCCTTGCGGCGGCAGAGGAGGAAGTAGCCGGCGCAAACCAGCATCAGCGCCAGCGCCGTGAAATACATCGTGAGCGAGTTCGGCAGCAGGGGAATCAGTAGATAGCCGATGAGCAGCGTGCCGGCCAGGCTGCCCAGGGTGCCGACGGAAGTCAGCCGCCCGACGTTGCCGCCCACGCCGGCCACGGACGAGGTGATGACGCGCACCAGAAACGGCCCCGTCATCGCCAGCAACGCCAGCGGGACGAAAAAGAGGATCGCCGAAGCCAGCAGGGAACCGACGGCGAGGTTGAAGTCGAGGCACCAATAGGCGACCGGTTCGCAGATTCGCACCGTCAAGGCGAGGTAAAGCGCCGCGCCCAAAATGGCCCAGTAAAGCCGGGCGAGCTGTTGCGACCGGTCCGCCAACCATCCGCCCGCGTAATAGCCGCAGGCCAGCGCCACCAGCGTCACGGCAATCTGCGCCGTCCAGACGAAGTGCGACAGGCCGACGTAGGGCGAGAGCATTTTGGCCCCCAGAATCTCCACCACCATGATCGCGGCCCCCGTGGTCGCCGCCGTGAAATACAGGTAGCGGTGCAGGCCCCGCGACAGAGCGGGTCCCGCAGCGGGCGCGGTTTGCTTTTTCACGGCGGAGGTTTACGCGACGCCCGAGGCGGGAGCAATGTTTTATCCCGTCCGGCACCGGAGCGCGGCCCCCGGAAGGTTAATCAAGATCAAACAACAGGACTTGCGCCTTCCCACTGCCCACCAATTGGAGCGTAGATTCCTCGCTAATGGCGGCGCCATCCCCAGCCGACAACTTCCGGCCATTCAGTTCGACGCTGCCTTCGGCCACCTGCAGCCAGGCATGACGGTTGGGCCTGAGTTCGTGCATCAGGGTCTCGCTGTCGCTGAACCTGGCGAGCCACAGGTCGGCGTCCTGGTTGATGCGGATGCTGCCATCGCGTCCTGATCTGCTGGCCACGAGATTCGGCTCTCCGGGCGTGGCGCTCGAATAGGCCTTCTCCCCGTAGGCGGGCTTGGCTCCGGTTTTGTCCGGCTGTATCCAGATTTGCAGAAAGTGAACCGGGTCCCGCCTGGACGGGTTGTATTCACTGTGCACGACGCCGGTGCCCGCGGCCATGTATTGGAATTCGCCCGGCTTGATCACGCGCCCGTTGCCCATCGAATCCCGGTGCTCGAGGGCGCCGTCGAGCACGTAACTGATGATCTCCATGTCGCGGTGCGGGTGCTCGCCGAAGCCGGCGCCGGGGGCGACGGTGTCGTCGTTGATCACGCGCAGCTTGCGGAATCCCATCCAATTCGGGTCGTGGTAATCGGCGAAGGAGAACGTGTGGTAGCTGTTGAGCCAGCCGTGGTCGGCGTGGCCCCTTTCATTTGCTTTTCGTATAGTCATCATATTGCCTCAAGATGCACCCGGTTGTAGTTTCGACAATAGGGCACCTTTGAGTGCCTGCCCGGCATGAAGCTCAAGGCTGTTGAATGTGAAGTGGAGCGGTTGCTGGCGGTCATCGCCGGCAAGTGGAAGGTGCTCATCTTGCGGGAACTGTTTCCCGGGGCGCGGCGTCACGCGCAACTGTGCAAGGCGCTGCCAGGCATCAGCCAAAAGGTTCTGACGGCGCAGTTGCGGGAGCTGGAACTGGATGGCGTGGTGCAGCGCGAAGACTTTGGGACGAAGCGTCCGCACGTGGAATATTCGCTCACGCCGTTCGGGGAGAAGCTGCGCAGCCTCGTGTTGGAGATGCACGAGCTGGCCTTGAAGAACTGCGAGTTGCTGAGGCGGCGGCCGCCGGCGGGACGATTTGAGCGGGCGGGCTAGGCCGTCAATTCTTCAGCAGGAACTTCTGCGCGCCATCCAGGTCGTCGGTGTTGATCCAGTCAACGCCATTGGCCAACATTGCGCCCCAGAACACGGGTTGGTCCGGCGCGCCCCAGAAACGCACACGCCGACCTTGCTGATGGGCTTTGGCCACGATGGTTCTGAGCTTGAGCTTTTCCGCCTCGGGCATCGCGCCTGAGCCGCGCCATTTGAAGCTCTGGCCCCAACTACTGCTGATCCAGGGGATGAGGTCTGCAGGTGCGCCGGAGTCCAGATCGGCGAGGTCGCCGTCCATCGAGGCATAGCGGATGGATTCGCCGGCGAACATTCCCTTCGCGCGATGGCCGGTGATGATAACTCGAATTGCCTTGGTCTCCTTTGTCTCGGCCCGGAAGGTGGTGAGCATCCCGGCGTACTGCTTCAGGATGTCGCGCAAGACCGGGTAGCTGGTCTGCCAATCGGATTTGAGTTCGACCAGGAGAATGAATTCCGGGCCAGCCGGATAAACCTGCCCGCCGTTCCTTTTCACACGCTCGCGCAGCGGGTCGAGGTAAAGCGCCTGCAGCGTCCGCGCCGGTTTCACTTGGCTGCGGTCATGCGCGACCAAGAGCTGGCCATCGACAAGATGGACATCGGCTTCGACGCTGCAAAAACCGCGGTCCAGCGCGTCCAGCAACGGGCGCTTGTGCTCATAGTCATTATGGGCATGGCCATGAATGAGCGGAACGGGTTCGGCTCCAAGGCAAAACGCCGGCAGCGAAAGCAAGGCGAGCACGGCCAGCAACTCGCCTGGTAATGAGAGAATCTTCATGGCTTTGGTCATCTATGGAATTCACTATGGGCATAGCGCCGCTTGCTGGCAAGCGGGAGGTTTGGGAGGGAACGGAGGGGCCGGTGGTGTTGAGAGTCGAGGGCCCCGAGGCGGAAGTCCAGGCAGGTTCACTTGACTAAAGCTGATTTTGAGTATAAGTATTTATATAAGCCTGATTTGTTATGAACACGAGCGTCACAGATCCTCAGGTGTGGCAGCGTTGGAAGGAAGCCAAGCGGTTGGCTCTCCTGGCCACCTTCGAGGACTCGGTCACGGGCCTGCGGGTAAAGGAGTTTTGCCAGCGTCTTTCCTGCAATCTGGGCCAGCAGTGCCAGATCGTCGAACACGTCTGGCTGTTCGGCACCTTTCGCCTGCGCGAATTGCAGGAAATCGCCGCCGAGGAGGCCTCCGTTTCCGACCTCGTCATCATTTCGGTTCACGAGGCCGAGGGTCTGCCCGACGAGGTAAAGAGCTGGATTGACCTGTGGCTCAGCCACAAGGGCGCTCGTCATGCTGTTCTTCTGGCCCTGCTGGATTCTCCCTATGGGGAAGCCTCCGGTTCGATTGAGGCGTACTTGCAGGACATCGCCCGGCGGGGCGGCATGGAGTTTCTGGTGGACTCAAGGGAAGCGTCGGCGCCCCGCTGGCAGGAGCGGTGATATCCCAGGCGGGAACGGTGCCAGCTCCAGGGCCGCCTGTGGCGGGATAAGAAGGCCGAAGGCTGAAGAGGGTGAAGGGGGTAGGACGGGTGAAGGACGTGGATCTGACGGAGGGGGATGGGTTTGCACATTTTGTCAAGTGGACGACAAGAAATGTGGGTGCTCTAAGTTGAATCATTTGTTGCACGACACCCGTTTGAGGTTATGTTGCGAGCATGGATTGGCAGCAGTTGGTGTCGTTGGTGGTCGTTGCCTCCGCAGCGGTATTGCTGGTGGGGAGCAAGTTTCGCCGGCGCAAATTCAGTTTCGAGCGGGGCACGCATTGCGGTTGTGCTGCCGTGCAGGAGTTGTCCCCGCAAAGTTCAATTGTGTTTCGCGCGCGCAAAGGGGAGCGTTCCCAAGTGTTGGTGAAGATGAGATGAGCGCGCGCTGGCGCAGCCGAAACGGCTGAGATAGAGTTTTTTCGCTCAAGATGGCCATGTGCAAAGTTAGTTCGTCGGTGCATTTTGTGACTCGCTCCGTCGCGGGCAGAGTGGAAACCCCGGCGCGGGCGCATTGGGTGCCCAACACCGACGTTTACGAGACGGACAACGGGCTGGTGGTGAAGGTGGAATTGGCGGGGATGCGGAGCGAACACCTGGAGATCACGGTGGAGGCGCACCGGATGCGGATTTCGGGCAACCGGCCGGATGGGTGCCGGGCCGCCAAGGCCAGCTTCCTGGTCATGGAGATCAATTACGGCCCCTTCGAGAGCGTGCTGGAGCTGCCGGCGGCTTACGATTTGAGCCAGGCGAAAGCGGCTTACCTGAATGGGTTCTTGCGGATTGATGTGCCGCTGGCGCAGCGGCAAGTGAAAAACACCAAGGTGCTCGTTGCCGAGGGGAATTGAACTCCTCCCTGAACTTTTCTCAGGCCGGCGGCATCTAAACTGCGATATGGAGCGACCATGACCTCGCCCGACACCGAGTTTATAAGTATTTTGGGAGCAGCCGGGAGTCCGGAGGCGCCCGCGCGCGTCTCTTCCCGCTCCTTGCCGGAGACCTTGCCGATTCTGGGCTTGTCGGACATCGTGATCTTTCCCGGGATGGTGGCGCCGCTGCTGGTCGAGACGGCCCAGAGCACAAAACTCATTGACGACGTCGTGAGCGGGGACCGGCTGCTGGGGGTGGTGTTGCAGCGCAACGCGGAAGCGGAGAACCCGCTGCCGCACGAGATGCACGAGGTCGGCTGCGCGGCCCGCGTGTTGAAGATGCTCAAGTTCCCGGACAACACGGTGCGCGTGCTGGTCGAGGGTCTCTGGCGGATTCAGCTCAAGGAGTATCCGACGACCGCCCCGTATCTGCGCGCGAAGTTCGAGCTGGTGAAAGACCTGCAGGAAGACTCGGTGGAACTGACGGCGATGATGCGCAACGCGCAGAGCCAGTTTCAGGAGATCATCAAGCTTTCGCCCGCGTTATCCGAGCAGATCAAGATTGCGGCGCTCAACACCGAGGAGCCGGGACACTTTGCGGACCTGATCGCCGTGAACCTGAACCTGACCCTGGAGGAGCGGCAGAAGCTGCTCGAAACCAATTCCGTCAAGGAACGCCTGACGCGGCTCTTGCCGATGCTCAATCGCGAGCATGAAGTCCTGACCCTCAGCTCCAAGATTCAGAGCGACGTGGCCACGTCGATCTCGAAGACGCAGCGCGACTTCTTCTTGCGGGAGCAGATGCGCGCCATCCAGCGCGAGTTGGGCGAGTCCGACCCCAACGCCAGCGAAATCCGCCTGCTGCGCGAGCGGATCGAGCAAGCGCAGTTGCCGCCCGAGCCCAAACAGGTGGCGACGCAGGAATTGGAGCGGCTGCAACAGATGCCTCCCGCGGCGGCCGAGTACGGGGTGAGCCGGCATTATTTGGACTGGATCCTCAGCCTGCCGTGGACGAAGGAAACGGAGGACAAGATCGACCTGGCCGAAGCCGAGCGCATTCTCAACGAGCAGCATTTCGGGCTGACGAAAGTGAAGGATCGGCTGCTGGAGTTTCTGGCGGTGATCAAGCGCCGGAAACAAATCAAAGGCCCGATCCTCTGCCTGGTGGGCCCGCCCGGCGTCGGCAAGACCTCCCTGGGCCGGAGCGTGGCCGAGGCCCTGGGGCGGAAGTTCGCCCGCATCTCGCTCGGCGGGATGAGGGATGAGGCGGAGATTCGGGGACATCGCCGCACTTACGTGGGGGCGTTGCCCGGGCGCATCATTCAGACGCTGCGCCGGGTGGAAAGCCGCAACCCGGTGATCATGCTGGATGAGCTGGACAAGGTCGGCGCGGATTTTCGGGGCGACCCGGCGGCGGCCTTGCTGGAAGTGCTGGATCCGGCGCAGAACCACACGTTCACCGACCACTACCTGGATATCCCGTTCGACCTCTCGCGCGTGCTGTTTCTGACGACGGCCAACTGGCTGGAGCCGGTCCATCCGGCGTTGCGGGACCGGCTGGAAGTCATCGAGCTGCCCAGTTACACGGAGTCCGAGAAGCTGCAAATTGCCAAGCGCTACCTGGTGCCGCGCCAGTTGGAAGAGCACGGCCTGGCCAAACAGGAAGTGAAGATACCCGACGCCACCTTGCGGCGGGTCATTCACGATTACACGCGGGAGGCCGGGGTGCGACAATTGGAGCGGGAGATCGCGGCGCTGACGCGCAAAGCGACGCGCCGCATCGTCAGCAACGGGCACGCCGGCAAACCGCTGGTCATGGCCCCCGAATCCCTGAAGGACTACCTGGGCGCCGCGCGGTTCGTGAACGAAACGGCCGAGACGATCAAGGAGTACGGGATCGCCACGGGCCTGGCGTGGACGCCCGTGGGCGGAGAAATCCTTTTCATTGAAGCGACGCGGATGCCGGGCAAAGGGAATCTGCTGCTGACCGGTTCGCTGGGCGAAGTGATGAAAGAGAGCGCGCAGACGGCGGTGAGCTATTTGCGCAGCCAGGCCCAAGCGCTGGGCATTGACCTGGCCGATTACGGCAAGTACGACCTGCACATTCACGTGCCGGCGGGCGCGACGCCCAAGGACGGCCCCAGCGCAGGCGTAACGGTCGTGGCGGCGCTGGCCTCCTTGCTGGCGCGGCGGCGGGTGCGGTCGGACGTAGCGATGACCGGCGAGATCAGTTTGCGCGGGCGCGTAATGCGGGTCGGGGGCATCAAAGAGAAAGTGCTCGCCGCGGCGCGTTTCGGCCTCAAGCAGATTATCCTCCCGGAGCAGAACCGGGCGGACTGGAGCGAAGTGCCGGCAGAGGTCCGAGACAAGCTGAAAGTGCATTTCATCCGGCACATTTCCGAACTGCTGCCGCTGGCGTTGCGCGACAAATGAAGCGGAGCCGCGCCCATTTCGGATTCTTTGGCCGGTTCCTTCCCCTCCTTTTGGCTTCTTTGGCGGTTTGCTTTGGCCAACGCCAGAACGAACCGCGCCCGCCGCCGCTGGACCCGGTCCAGGCCGAAAAGGAGGCGTGCGCGCTGGTGGCCGACTTGCTGGCCCAAAAGCCGGAGCAGAGCACCACCAACACCGGGCGGGTGAAAATCCGCGACGCCGCGGGCAACGAGCGGGAAATCCCGGTGCGATTCGAGATCATGGCCACGCCGACCAACTGGGTTAGCGTCTATGAAACCCTGGCGTCCGAGGGCGGGCCGGGCGGCATGAGGTTGACGGTTATCCACGCCGACCAGCGGCCCAATCAGTATCAACTCACCGACCAGGCTGAACCCGGCGCCACCAACGGCCTCCCGAGAGAACTGGCGCCTGACCAGACCATGATTCCCTTCGCCGGCTCGGATTTCTGGGTGGCGGACCTCGGCCTCGAGTTTCTCTACTGGCCTCGCCAACGTTTGCTCAAGAAAGAGATGCGCCACAGCAAGTCCTGCGACGTGTTGGAGAGCGTCAACCCGCAACCGGTCCCGGGCGGCTACGCGCGCGTCGTGTCGTGGTTCATGATCGAAAAACCGCACGGACTCGTTCATGCCGACGCCTACAACGCCAAGGGTGAACTCCTCAAGCTGTTCGATCCCACGAATCTGGAAAAAGTCCAGGGCGACTATCAATTGGAGGAAATGGAGATGCGGAATCGGAAAACCAGCTCGCACACGTGGATCAAGTTTAACCTGGAGCATGAGGGAGGGTGATTAGTGACCAGTGATCGGTGATTGATAATCGGGGACTGGCAATCGGGAATCAAGCCGGGGCTGCTACCAATCACGGAACACGCAACACGCATCACCCCCCACTATTCCCCGTGACATCCGCGCCTGGACTCTGTCTAATGGCCAGTGAACACTATCGTGAGCGAGCCGCTGGCAGAACGTGAGTGTCCGGACGCGCCGCAAGCCGGGCTGAAGTCGTCCGTGTTCGCCGAGCTGTACACCGAGCACAGCCGCGCGATCTATTACTTGTGCTTGCGGCTGCTGAGTGATCCGGAAAAGGCCGAGGACGCCACCCACGACGTGTTCCTCAAGGCCTTCCGCAAGATGCATCAGTTTCGGGGGGAATCCTCGTGGCGCACCTGGCTTTATCGCATTGCGATCAACCATTGCCGCAACCTGCAAGCCGCGTGGCATGACCGGCACATGCTCAGCAACGCCGACGACGCCGTCTGGGAGAATACCGCCGCCACGACCGATTCCCCCTTGCGGGTGCTGGAAACCAAGGAACTGGGCGAGCGCATTCAGAAAGCGCTCGATGGGCTGCCCCCCGAATATCGGCTCCTGCTGCTGCTGGTCGCCGACGAACAATTGAGCTATGAACAGGTCGGCGCGCTGACCGAGCAATCCGCCGACGCGGTCAGAGGCAAGCTCCACCGCGCCCGCAAGACCTTTGCCGTCCTGTTCCAGCAAACCGCTTGAGGCCGAAACATGAAACGCCAGACCAAACTCACCCAACAAGAGCAGGAACAGCTCGCCGCCGCACAACAGCAAACGCAGTCGTCCTCCCCGCGCGAGTTCGCCAGCGTCGAAGAAATGTTGCGGCATGATGCCCTGCACACCCCCGTGCCGCCCACCATCGCCCACCGCTTGGAAGAATCCACCAGTCAATTGCCCCCGCCGCCCGGGCGTGCCTGGTGGCGCCGCTTCTTCGGCGGCTAATCTTACCCTTAGCATGAACTTCCAGACTGAAATCGAAATCCTCATCCGCGCCCGGTATCCGATCCTTTACGTCATCACCAGCGAGGAAATGCGCGTGCAGAAAGTCCTCGTCGAGATCGCCGCCGGGCGGCAGAAGAAGGTCTTCGAGTGGACCTACAGTTCCGGCATCGTTCCCGCGGGCGCTTCCATCCAATCCCAGAAGGGCCGCAACCCCGCCACCAAAGACCCGCTGGCTGCGCTGGACCTCGTGATTGACCAGATCGAGCCGGCCATCTTCCTGTTCAAGGACTTCCATCCCTTCCTCACCCGGAGCAACTTTGCCGTCATCCGCCGGCTCAAGGACATCGCCCTCCATCTCAAGAACAGCCGCAAGACCATCGTGCTCATCTCGCCCGTGATGGAGATTCCCGCGGAGCTGGACAAGGAGATTACCGTCATCAACCTCCCCCAGCCGGGCAAGGAAGACCTCGCCGCCCTGCTCGACAAAGCCGTCGAAGAACTGCGCGAATCCCAGCAGGTGGAAATCGCTCTGGACGAAGAGGGGCGGGACCGGCTCTTGCAGGCCGCCCTCGGCCTGACGCTGGGCGAAGCGGAGAATGTGTTCGCCAAGATCATTGTCAAGAACCAGCGCCTGAGCGGCGACCACGTCAACGAAGTCTTTGCCGAGAAGCAGCAAATCATCCGCAAGAGCGGCCTGCTCGAGTATTACGCCGCCGAGGAGGACTTTGCCAGCGTGGGCGGCCTCAGCGTGTTGAAGGACTGGGTGAACAAACGCGCCGTGGCCTTCACCGCCGAGGCGCGCGCCTTTGGCCTGCCCGCGCCCAAAGGGGTTTTGCTGCTGGGCGTGCAGGGCTGCGGCAAGAGCCTGTGCGCCAAGGCCGTCTCGCGGCTCTGGCAACTCCCCCTGCTGCGCTTTGACATGGGCCGCATGTTCGGCAGCCTCGTCGGCTCCTCGGAAGAAAACGTGCGCCGCGCCATCGCCGTCGCCGAATCCATCGCCCCCGCCGTGCTCTGGGTGGACGAGATAGACAAAGCCTTCACCGGCTCCCAAAATTCCGGCGTGACCGATGGCGGCACCACCGCCCGCGTCTTTGGCACCTTCCTCACCTGGCTTTCCGAAAAGAGCGCCCCGGTCTTTGTGGTCGCCACCGCCAACGACGTCTCCCAACTCCCGCCTGAACTGCTCCGCAAAGGACGCTTGGACGAAATCTTCTACGTTGACCTCCCGCT
>Ga0187860_1003483_pt1 | contig 12380 bp, 14 predicted proteins | sample June2016WEW_10_4_FD_132981 | JGI IMG/M metagenome (GOLD analysis project Ga0187860, IMG submission 132981) | Peatland microbial communities from SPRUCE experiment site at the Marcell Experimental Forest, Minnesota, USA - June2016WEW_10_40 | ecosystem: Environmental > Terrestrial > Soil >... | reverse complement strand
GATTCCCCGCGACACTACGGACGTGAAGGAGGTGGGCACGGCGGCAGAGCTGGAGGCCGTCACCTAGAACAACCAAGAGTTGGTGCGGTGGTCGTCATACACCACTCGGCCGGACTTGACCGATGGACACCGTTTGTGGAGGGCAACTGGCTCTCAAGTGAGAGCCCATCGAACAGACACGGAACGACCGTTCACCAAAGGAGCCACCCATGACGACGACAAAGTCCCTCCCTCACCTCCTCACCATCGACGAGCTCGCCGATCACCTCGGTGTCACCGTCCGCCACATCCGCCGGCTCATCGCCGAGAAGCGCGTGCCCTATGTGAAGTGACGGCGCTTCATTCGTTTCGACCCCGACGAGATCGCACGCTGGCTGGACGACGCCCGTCACCCTCAACACCCCGACCATGGCCGGCCAGCCTGAATCGCGATTCGTTTTCGGACGCGCGCCGCGCACATTCGAGATCCCCTGTGCTGTGCTTCAGTGCGAGACGCGCGATGAGCATCGGCTGGGGTCGCCTGGCGCGAACAAGAAGGCGCCCAAAGAGCGACCAGCCCGGTCTGCGAGGCGTACCCGAGCTTGCCTCCCGCTAATGATGCATCGGCGAAATTGCGAGGGTACCTGGCGGCCCGACGCCACTCCGCCCTGCCGACTAGGGCGCGCCGCCCAAGCACCGTTCATACGTAGCACCCACCCTGATCAATCGATCGGGGCCACATTCATCTCCTGACTGTGCGCTGGCGAGCGTTGCACGGGCTGGCTCTTCGCGCCGTGACGCTCGGGAATGAGCGGTCAGGCCACCTCCAGCTCGTGGTCGAAGACGGAAGCCAGCCCTCCGAGCAGCCAGCGGTATTCTGACGGCGCTTCGACGTTGAGCGGCACTCGGAACGTCAGACCCTCGATCAGCTCCACCGCGTCGCCGCGCAATTCGACGTCGACGACATCGTCGGGACGGCGCTCACGTACCTCCGGCGTCGGCCCGACGTTGACGACGAATGACGCGTCTGGTGCGGTCGCCGCGACTCCGATCATCCCCTTCCTCGTCTCGCCGCTGGCGGCGAGGAAAGCAGGCCCGACGGCGGCCGCGTAGACGAGGCAGCCCCTGACCTCGTCGGGCTCGACCGGCTGCTTCAGGCCGAGAGGCAACAGGATGTCCCGCTCGTGCGTCCAGGAGTCCCACAGCGCATGAAGAGCGACCGCTTGCATCTCGATATGCCCTGGCGGCGCCTCGGCCGGCAGCGACCACTCGTCTCCAGTGATGCTGTTCACAACCTCGGCCAGCAGCCCGAGGCCGTCGGCGTACTGCCTCAGCACGTCCTCCGGCGATAGCTGCCGCCTCGGATCAACCAGGGCCTCCGGCGTGGCGACGGGATCGAACGTTGCAAGCATCTTGGTTGGCGAACCCTTCAGCCCTGCTGCCATCGAAGCGGTCCAGAACCCGTTCGTGTCGGACAGGTGGGCGACGACATCCTGCACCGACCACAGCTCACACCGGCTCGGCGCCGTCCATTGCGTCGGCTCCAGCGTCGCGAGCGTCTCGGCCAGCCGACGCCGCTGCCGGATCAGAGGTAGCGCCGGATCACCTATCACAACATGGATCGTCAGCGGCCCGGGCTGGCTGTACCTCGGAGTCAGGCGCACGGCGTGACAGTAGCCCGACCCCGTCTTTCGGCTCGATCCTCTCGCTCTCGGCGGTGCGCCATTGGGTTCCTTTAGACAAGCGGGTGCTCAGATCGATCCATCGGGCGAATACGATTCGGATCGCCCGCTGGTTCCGCCCGCTCCTATCAGACGGCTACGGGCGCGGTCGACCGATCAGTGCCGAGCGCCGACTACGCACTCCAGCCGGCGACCCCCTCGGCCGAAGCACAGTCAGCGCAGATCGCCTTGTTCGGCACGATCCGACACTGGCACCGCGGCGACGGCCCGTGCTTGCCGTTTGCAAGCAGTTGGCGTTGCAGCCCGACCATCTCGACGGAAAGGTCGGCGGCGCGGACCAATCGTTGCTGTCGCTGGGTGTGTCGCTGGGGCTGGTGGTATTCGACAGATCTTCTTTCCCCACCCGCGCTCGTTGAGGCTCAGCCAACGTCACCGTGACAAAGCTGCGGCGCGCACTATTCGTCGAGTCGGGCCAGGGTCGTGGTCATCGACTGGATCTGGCCGCCCGTTGGTCCCGTCGCAGCCCAAGCGGCTACCCGTTCCATTTCGGCGACGCACCACGATCACGGCCGATGCCGCGTGATGTGGTGCGGTGGTAGCATGACACCATGACGAAGAATCTGACGGTCAGGTTGCCCGATGCGATCGCCGCTGACACCGAGGTTCTGGCCCGTGTCGAGGGCAAGAGCCTGAACGAGACAGTCCAGCAAGCGCTCATCGAGGCAGTGGCGCGGCGCCGGAACGACCCCGAATTCAAAGCCCGTTTGACAAGGATCATCGAAGAGGATCGCGAGTTGCTCGAACGCCTCGCCAGGTGACGGTCCGCTACCCAGATCTCGGCGACTATCTCGCCATCGCCGCCGAGGTCACCGGCCTCGACGTCAAGGTGCTCGTCACGAGCACAAAGTTGAATCTTGCAGATTCAGCGCTCCATGCGCCATCCGCCAGCTTCGGTGGCGAGGAGTTCTATCCGACTTCTGGGACAAGGCCAGCGTGCTTCTGGTTCGACTGACCAAGAATCATCCGCTCCTCGATGGGAACAAGCGGGCGGCGTGGGTCACACTGCGCGTCTTTGTCGAGATGAACCTATGGATGTGGACGGATTACCCCTCAGTCGACGCGGCTGAGCGCGTCGTGCTCGCTGTTGCGTCTGGAGATATGGACGAAGCACAGGTGGCGTCGTGGTTACGTGATCGAATCGCGGCACCGCCTCAGGGACATTCTTGACTGTGGGTGGCCCGAGTCGAAGGCCGCCAGCTCGTGAGAGTCTCAAGGCGAAGAAGGCTCAGGTCCGGCCGCTCACTCCTACGAGATGGGCTTGGAGCGAAACAGTTCGACCAGCTCGGAAACCTCGTTCTCCGGCTCGTCGAGCGCCACGTAAAGTCCGTCAAACGCCTCGTTGGACAATGTGACGGTGCTGTGCGCTTTCAGGACACGTCGGGCACGCTCGATGGCGGTCTCGAGGAGAAACGAGGTCACCGTCTCGTGCTCGAGCTCTGCCGCCTGGCGGATCAGGGCCTCCTGCTCAGGAGTCACCCGGACTTCTAGACGGTGCCGCCGGCTCGGCTCTTGGGTTGTCTTGCCATGCCCCCACAATTAGCAATGTCCAGACCCGGTCCGGACATCGGGCGACCGTCCGTGAGAACCGCTGTGAGAACCATGGCCTCGCGAAAGCCTGTTGCAAGCGGTAACGACCGGTTGTCAGCGGTCATGTTGAGTTCGCTGAAGCCCCTGGTCACGGGCACTATTGGCCGTCATCGGTTGCGACGGGTGTACACCGAAAACGCCCCGGGCCGAGCTGGGGGTCAAGAGGTCCCGGGTTCAAATCCCGGCAGCCCGACCAGGTCAGAGGGTAGCGTTGGTGCTACCGGTGGCGCCCAGTTGCGTCTGCTGCCACTTCTCGTGGTCGGCGAGAACCGCCTCCAGCTCCGGCGAAAGTGGCAACGCCGCGTAGGACGACTTCGACTTCAACCCGCCGACGACCGGCTTGCCGCACTCTTCGGTGACCGAGCGTTGGGCGTCAGACGTTCCGCCGCGATGGCACCGAGATGGGGTTTCACATGAGCCGCCGCCCACCTGTATTGCTCCAGAGTCTTGGCGGACGACTTGGCCTTGGAAACCCTTCGTTCGTACCTGTCGAGGAAGCCGTCCAGCGCGTCGGCGACGGTCCGACTTTCTCGTGCCGGGCTGCCGCCGAACTCGCGGAGGTATGCCTGCATCCGCGTCTCGGCGGCGCTCCAGGTGTCGGCTGTGAAGGCCCGTCGCACGCTCCTGCCGGAGTCGGGATCTTGGAAGTACGGCGTGCGTGCCTGGTACTTGCCGTTGGGCAGCTTCGAGACTGTGCCTTGCTGGTTGGTACGCCGTCCCGGTTTCCTCGGTGTGGCCATCGCGTCCTCCGGTTCTCGGGCTGGAGGCTATCGACCGCCACCGCTTGACGGACCGCCGCTTGACCCAGGCCGAGACGGGGCTGGGGTCAGTGGATGCCCCACCCTGGAAGATGCGGGCGTCCCACCGTCGTTCGGCCCAGACGGTTGCGTCCGGTTGTGTTCATGGCGCAGTTGGTTGCGTTCCGGTTGTGTTCGAGTTGTGTCCACCGGTGATCGCCACCACAGCCGAGCGTACGAAAAGAACGATCTTGGCTTCGCGCCGTCGGTGGTCTGGCTCTGGGGGCGTTCCCAGGTCGGTGACGGACCCGGTAACCCCGGACTACTGAAGCGGACAGACGATGAGGACTCCCGTCACGGTGCCACCGGCTCTCACCCGGACTTCGTTCCCGGCAACGCAGCGCCATGGCGGGTGATAATCCAGGTCCAGTCCCGACACTGCATAGGTTCCCGGCGACACCGCTACCGTCCACTCGCCTTTCGAGTTGGCCGTTGTCGTGAAGACGGTCCCCGTCGTGCTGGTCAAGGTCACGGGACCGTTCACCGGAGCCTTTATGCCACGCGCGATGGGACCCCCTTCGATGAAGAAACCTCCGCTGACTGTGCCCACCGGCCCTAGTCCGCCACGGTTCGTCCCAGCCAGCACGCCCACACCTATGCCGATGACCGCCAAGACCGCCACGACGAAGACGGCGATTGGATGCCTGAGCACGTCACGCCGCTCGGAGCGAGTACAGGATCGTCCGAGCGACCATCCCGTTCCCGGCCAGCCCGATGGAGACGGTCACCGGTCTCGTACGCCCCGGCACGGTCACCCTGAGCACGAGGATGGACTCGGCGGGAGTGGTCGCCGGACAGGCGGTCAGGCCGTGGAGGTCGAGGCAATGCTTGGAGAACGAAAGGGCGATGGGAAACCCGGTGACGTTGCCTGCATCTACCTCGATGCCGTCGATGGGCGGCTGGGGCTTCGTTGGCGGGAGAATCAGGCAGGCTGCCTCTGGGAACGGCCGCAGATCCGTGCTGAGAACGACTTCGGTGCTCGTGAAGGTCACTCCGACGTTTCCGCAGATCTCTCCGACATCGTTAAAAGTCACCGCTGTCGGCGTAACCGGCCACGACTGGGGAGCCTCGAACGACAATCCCTGGAACGTCACGGCGTGCCAGCCGGACGGGACGGACGGGGCCGAGCCAGCAGCGAGAGCCACGGAGCGGGGGGCGCGGGTCAGCGTGCGAAAGATATGCCCGGCCAGCGGGCCGCTGCCGATGATCTCCACGCCAAGTGCTGGCGAGTAGTACCCCACGACCTTGCCTGAGATGTGGTTGATCAGCGCGTAAGAGCCCAGCCCATTGATGACGATGGGCGGCTTGGCCTCCAGTTGAAAGGTCGAGTGACCTTGGAGAATTTGGGTCGTCGTGGCCTTGCGACTCGGCGGTGCCGCCCCGCAGCCAACTGCGCTGGCTGTCGCTGGGCCGAGTTCGAGCGTGCCTGGGAGCGACACGGCGCCGCACTCATTCCATCCGGGATATCGGACCGAGAAGGAGGCGGGCACAGAGATCTGTGCGTCCCCGTACGAGACCGGGACCCATCCGGCCGGAGTGGCCGACGTGACGACGGTGGGCAAGGGCTGACTGGACGGCGGGATACCGATCTGCGTCGTCGCCGGTGTCATCTGCCCGGTGCTGCACGCCGTCGCCATCAGGGCCAATGTGATGAGAGGGACGACCCGGCGAATTCGCACTGTCTTGATGATCCCACGAAGCCGCCAGGACCGGTCCTCGCACGTCCCACGCCGCCATGAGCACAACGACTCCCACGACGACGCTACTCATCCGCGTCATCGACGGCGACGATTACGAGCACCGTGACCCCGGCCCGCACCTTCTTACCCTCGTTTACGCTTCCTCTGCATCATTCGCCTTTGGCACTGGAACCGCCTTCAGCCGCCCGTACGACGTCACTTCGCTCAGACTCACAATGCCTGGTGGTCATGTACCGCTCGTGCTCCCGGTCAGAATCGGTGCGAGTGCCAACCCTGGTACGCCGATACTCCCGAGGGTGACGGCGTTCGAGCTACTCATTCATCACTCGGTCGATCACCTGCTGGTCGGCTTGCAGGCGCTCGTGCTTCGCGGCCTTCTCCGCCTCTATCCGCTCGACCTCACGCCGGTGCTCGACAAGGAGCGAGGGATACGCCTCGTTGAACTCCCCGACAGCCCAGCGGATGGCTCGAACGGCTTCTTCGAGTTGATCACGAGGAACCTGCACATGCACGGCGTCCTCCGAACTGCCGATGGAATGAGCACCCACCGCTTTCACGATCAGCGAGGTCAGTTCGTGGTGCAGGCGCTGGAGGCGACGGTCCCGCCCTCGTGCGTCCGGAGCGTTGCGCAGCCTCACGTTGATGCTGATCACGCCGTCGTCAGATTCGCCGGTTGCGGTCATGCTCAGAATCTCGACTGGTGGCGGGGTGGCTTCGTCTCCGGTCATGACGTGGTACCTCTGGTGGGCTGGCGGTCTTGGAGGATTCAAGCACTTCCTGCGTCCCGCGCGAATCACCCACTGGGGAAGCCGGTCATCGAGAGGGCGCTCACGGACTTCATCGCGGCGTTGCAATCTGAGGACGATGTTATGCGGAGTACGAAGAAGTACGTGTCCACCGACTTGCTGATGCCCAGCACTGTGCCCGCAACCGGCTGGGAGAGGTCGACGATGCCCGAGCAGTCGGGGTTCCCGAAGTTCTGAAATGCACTGAGCACGACATGCGCCCCACCGCCACCGACCTTGATGCTGATGACGTGCGGACCGGTTGACGAGCCGCCCGAGACATAGCTGAGGCCGGCGTCGAGTTCCTGGATGGAGGACAGGGTCGAGGGTTCGGATTGGTCATCCCGAGGAACGCATGGCCGCTGGCGTAGTAGTAGGTCTTCGCTCCGGTAAGTGCCGTCTGGAGATTGGATTCAGGACCGTCATTCTGGGGATCTCGTATCGTGCCGGTGGAGGCGAACAAGAAGGTGCGACACGAGGTCGCACGTAGCGAGCGCGCTCGCGGATCGGAGGTCCGGCATATGCCGGTCGTGTAACACCAGGCTTGTGCTCGATGGCCTGGCCCCACCCTTGACGTGCGTTGCTGGTAACAGCGGGGTGCGAAGCTCAAGGGGAAGCCGAAGGACCCCTGTTCCATCCGGGGGTTACGGCAAGGGAGCGCCCTCCACCGGCGACGTCTCGAGATTCCAGACGCTCCTCACCGCGAGGACGAGGATGATCGAGACGATCTCGAGAACCCCCGACACCAGAAGGACCGTTCGGATCCCGATCGCGCCAGCAAGCGGTGCAGCGATGGCGAGGCCGATGGGGAAGGCCAGCAAGGATCCGAACCAGTCATAGGCCAGGACGCGGGAGAGAACCGCCTCGGGCACGAGCCGCTGCACGGCGGTCTCGAAGAGGCTGGAGAAGACGACGAGCCCGGCTCCACCGAGGCCTGCCGCCACGGCGACGGCGGCCACTGGCAGCCTGGCTCCAACGGCGAGTGGGGCGAGTGACATGAGGGTGACGAGGGGAAGGCCGACCCGCAGCGGATGGCGAGAGCGGATCCTCGTGCCGAGGAGGCCTCCGATCACCGAGCCTGCGCCGGCCGCTGTGGCGATGATCGCCCACGACTTGGCTCCCGAGTAGAAGCGGATGCTCGCCACCGGACCGAGCACGACGTAGACGGCGAACAACAAGTTGAAGACACCGGCTCCGACTACAGCCTTCCAGTACCAGTCCCGTGAACGGAACTCGTCCCATCCCTCGCGTAGATCCGCAACGAAGCGGCGCCTCTCGCCTCTCTCAAGGCGTGCCACCTTCAGCATCGCGAGGGTCGCCACGCTCACTCCGTAGGACGCCGCGTCGGCAGCGATCGCCCATCCCGGACCGACGCCGACGACGAGCACGCCGGCGATTGCAGGACCGACGATGCTCGCTGCCGACGAGGCGGTCTGCAGCAGCGAGTTGGCTGCCTGCAGCTGGGCATCTTTGACGAGGGCTGGGACGAGGCCCGACGAAGCCGGCATGAACAGGGCACTCGCCGCCCCCTGTATGAAGACAAGGACGAGAATGACGACGAGCCGCGGTCGCCCGGCAAGGAGAAACGTCGCCAGCGCCGCCTCGGCGGCGAAGCGCACCACATCGGAACCGAGTAGCGCCAGCCTCCGCGGAACCCGGTCGGCCACGACGCCGCCCGCCAAGAGGAAGATCAGCTGGGAGACGGCGTAGGCGGTGAGTACGAACCCGAGGTCGGCTGCCGAACCGGTGAGGCGAAGGATCGCGAAGGCGAGCGCCACGGGCACCATGGCGCTCCCGACTGCTGATGTGCTCTGCCCGACGAAGTAGAGCCGGAAGTTCCGCTCGCGCAACGCTCCCATCCGGCCATGGTGTCAGACGGCCCTTTGACGAACTGCTCCTGTCGTGGATCGTGTTCAAGTGCTTGTTGGGATCCCCGACGGCTCCCAGCATTCGAGTTCGTCGAAGACGGGAACGACGCGGTCGTTCAACTTGTGCTCGCTGTTCGCAGCTCCGTCGTGGAGCACGATGTCGTGCCAGCGCCGGCCGTTCTCCGGCGAAGGAACGTTTGTGAGCACGGCGCGGGAGGGGTCGATCCGGTCAGCCCAGACGACCTCCGGATGGACGTCGGGAGTGATCCGCACCGCTACGGACACGTACGGGAGGCGCAACTCCCCTTCGCCTTGTGGAATCTCGACCCAAAGGCCGACCATGCCCGCCAGGCCGTGTCCCATTGCCGAAGAGCGGCCTCGGCGTGCTCGTTCCTGTTAAGCAGCTCGCGGCCGAGGTCGTTCTGCCTCGTGGCTTCTCCCCAAGACTCTCGGCTCAACATGCGCGCAGGATGCCACGACCGCCGGAGCATGGGACACGACCTCCGCGACGAGGCAGTCCTCTCCACAGGAGCTTCCCGATGCGCGCTTTTCACCGCGGAGGAGCCGCGGAAGATTGCAGGGTGACTCTCGTCCGGCTGCCCGGGACGTGGCTCCGCGAGGGGTCGTGAACGGCCCGCCGACCAGACCTCGCATCGAGAGACACGGATCCGAGGCTTCGGCGTGCAAGCGGGCGTTGCGGGCCTGACACTACCCTGTGTCGTCACAGGCGCACCGGGTGAGCACCGAGCTCGGGGCGTGCACCGAGCGACACCGGCACAATGACCGGGTATCGCAGAACCGCCCGGGACCGGCGAGCCCGACGGGTTTCGCCCCCGGAGTGCGGAGAGGAGCGAGGTGGAGAGTTCGGACTTCTCGAATATCTTGGCGCTGACCAGGGACTTCGTTCGCCAGAGGGTCGTCCCCTTGGAGAACACCATCGACGAGCAGGACGAGGTGCCCGAGGAGATCCGCCAAGCCTGCAGGGAGATGGGCTTGTTCGGGTTCGCCATCCCCGAGCAGTACGGCGGTCTGGGGCTCTCGATGGAGGAGGAGTGCCAGCTCGTCTTCGAGCTCGGCTACACCGTTCCGGCCCTGCGGTCGATGTTCGGCACCAACAACGGCATCGCCGGTCACGTTCTGCTCGAGGGCGGCACCGAGGTGCAGAAGAAGGAATGGCTGCCCCGGTTGGCCAGTGGCGAGCTGACGTCGTCATTCGCCTTGACCGAGGCCGAGGCCGGTTCGGACCCCTCGGGGCTGGCCACCAGAGGGCAGCTCGACGGTGAGGAGTGGGTGCTCAACGGGTCCAAGCGCTACATCACCAATGCCCCCATCGCCGACCTCTTCATGGTGTTCGCCCGCACCGACCCCGATGCCAAGGCCACGCGAGGGATATCCACCTTCCTCGTCCCCCGTGACACCCCGGGGCTCAGGGTCGCCGACAAGGACCGCAAGATGGGCCAGTTCGGCGCCTGGACGGCCGACGTGTACCTCGACGACGTGCGGGTGCCCGGCTCGGCGCTGGTCGGCGGGGACGCGGGGCGCAACACCGGCTACGCCACGGCCATGCAGTGCCTGACGCACGGCCGGGTGCACATGGCAGCCATGTGCGTCGGTCTGGCCGGCCGGCTGGTGGACGAGTCCGTGGCCTACGCCCAGGCTCGCAAGCAGTCGGGGAGGGCCATCGCCAGCTTCCAGCTGGTGCAGGGCATGATCGCCGACTCGGTCACCGATCATTTGGCAGGGCGGAGCCTGGTGCTCGAGGTGGCGCGCGCCTTTGACGCTGGCACCGATCGCAAGGTCGGGCCCTCGAGCGCCAAGTACTTCTGCAGCGAGATGGTGAACCGGGTGGCCGACCGGGCGGTCCAGATCCACGGCGGAGCTGGCTACATGCGCGGCGTCGCTGTCGAGCGCTTCTACCGGGACGCGCGGCTGTTCCGCATCTTCGAGGGGACCAGCCAGATCCAGCAGATCATCATCGCCCGCCACGTGCTGGGCACGGCGGCCGACGCCTGAGCCGGTAGCGCCGTCGAGTTCCCGTGCCTGGCGGGCGGTCGAACGGACGTTCCGCGTGGCCGACCCGGGTCGCCGGGTCTGTGAGCGCTCCGCTGTGGGGCTACCCGGGCGTCTCCGTCGATCCAGAGCGCTGGAGGCGGCTTCGGTGTCCAAGGGGTTTCTGCCAAACGGGGGAGTCGGAGTGGCCGGCACCAGCGACACTGGCGTTGGCGTATCGGCTACAAGTACGTCCGGCGCTCGCGATGACACCGGTCGACGCTGTATTCGGTTCTCGACTGCCTGATCACGCCCACCCTCCCGATAAGCCGCTCCGCCTCGGCGAGGAGATCCGTCCCCTCGTCGGCCTGGTCCGCTACAGACATGCCCAGTGGCCCGTGCCCTGCTGCCCGACTTCGCGGCGCTCGGCCGCTTGGACGGGATCGAGGTCATCAGGCGCCGCTGTCGAGGGCGTCTCCCCGAGACAAGTGACCGCCGACCATCTCGACGCCGGGCGGGACAAGCTCTGGCACGCCGCCTGGCGTGAGGGACTAGGAAGGTCTAGGACGCAGGATTCACCATTCAGATCGACCCAGCCCCCACCGCCGCAGGCGGATGTCGTGCCGGTATGGGGCGAAGCCAGACGCCATCTTCCACCGCGCTGCTCGCCTTGTCGCGGGCGGAAGACCTCGCTACCGGTTGCCGACGAGCGCCGGGGTCGACTGGTCGCTCTCCGGCCGTGGACCCTCGCCGCGTCGGCGCAGCAGCACCGCGGTAACGAGCAAGACGAACCCGACGATCAGAGCCGACAGCGGCACCGTGGTTCCGGCCAGAGTCAAGGCGGACGAGTCATTCTTCGCCTCCAGAATCCTGGCCTGGAGCGTCCCCGGTGTGTCGGTGTAGACGAACTCGGACACTGTCGCGATGGGCACGGCGACTCCGAGCACGCTCGCTGGAAACTCGACCGCGCGCGTCTCGGTGGCCTGCAGGTCCACCACGACTCCGTCGCGTGGGGCCACCCAATACGTGAAGCGAGCGGAGTAGGTGTATGCGAGTGGCACTGTGCTCGGGAGCTTCGCGAACGCCGTCCCGAGCCCACCGATCTCACTGGCCGGGAGCTTCAGCCGCGCTACCAGCGCCGGGAGCTCGGCCTTGGGCAAGCTCCTCGGCAAGCTGGCAAGCTCCTGCGGATCGGTTATCTGTGTGGGCGGCGTTTTCTGCTCGAAGACGTAGGCCTGGAAGCCGAGCGCATGGCTCCCCGTGCCGGTTGGGGACGGGACGCTCGTAGCCGTGCCCGCGTACCGGAGCATCGTCGTGGTGCCGGTGTCTTGCATCCAGCCCGAGTAGTCCCGCGGCTGGGTGGGGATCGGGTAACTGATAGTGAGCCCGCGCACTGCGGTGAGTCCCGAGCCGGAGATCAACGTCGACGGAGCGAGCGTCGTGCGGTCCACGGCGTAGCGGTTGTTCATTCCGGGGAGCGACTTTCCGGCAGCGCTATCGGTCACCCGGTAGTCGACCACCGCCGCGGAACCGTTCGCCTTCAGCACTTGGACCGTCTCTTTGATCTGCAACGGAAGGTTGCTGAGGAGCAACGGTGCGGTCGAGCCTGGCGCCAGGGCAGCCTGGTTAAGCAGCACGCGGGCAGTGCCCGCATAGACGTTCGTGGTGTTCGTGTTCACGGGCAGCTTGGCGGCTTCGGGCAGCACGACGAACCGGACAACACCCGCCCCGGCCATAAGCAGGATCCCGAGGATCGCCAACGCGATGCGCGTGCGATGCAGGCGGTGCACCGCACGCCTCCTGTACTTGCGCCGGTGGCCACCTTGAGGGGCAGACTCCACCTCGTCAGCCAGTGCTGGGTGCTTTTGCGTCACCACGACAGTCATCGTCCTCACCTCCGACACCTCGATAATCAAACCTCAGTCTCAGTCTC
>Ga0187860_1003482_pt1 | contig 12382 bp, 7 predicted proteins | sample June2016WEW_10_4_FD_132981 | JGI IMG/M metagenome (GOLD analysis project Ga0187860, IMG submission 132981) | Peatland microbial communities from SPRUCE experiment site at the Marcell Experimental Forest, Minnesota, USA - June2016WEW_10_40 | ecosystem: Environmental > Terrestrial > Soil > Wetlands... | reverse complement strand
GCTTGCACGGTCAGCCCATAGCCCGTGGTATGGCGGAAGTTGAGTTGCATCGCGTTGTAGCTGGATACCGCCGTGAACTCCTTCTGGTTAATGCTGTTAGCCCCTTGGTAAGGTACGAAGTAGGCGACGGGCAACTCGTTGTGGATAAGGATATTCTGCACGTTGCAGACGCCGCCCGGGCAGATGAGATTGCCATTCGAGTCTGGGACGTTGGCCAAGGCCGGCACCGTCATATTGGGGACGACGGGAATTGGGATCTGGTCCACGTTGCGCCCCCTATCCAGATGCCGTCCCAAGTTGCCTACGTAGGCCACGGTCAAGAAGTTGTTTCCCTTGAACTCGTGCTGCACATCGACGTTGAACTGCTGGACGGCCGGGTTCTTCTGGTAGTAGGGAATCGACCCGGGATTACCTGGACTGACACCCGCGAAACCGCCGGCGCCAAAATCGTAGCCGTTGATGTTGTACCTTTCCGGGGCCACGGTGGTCGGGGTATTGCCTTCGAGTCCGATGGTATTCGAGTCGTTGCCGTTTCCGGGCTCATAGTAGATTCCATATCCGCCCCGGATGGAAGTCTTTCCCCTACCCGTAGGATCCCAGGCAAAGCCGAACCGGGGACCGATGTTCTCTTTGTAGGGTACCTGGCAGCCCTTGGCAACCGGACCGGAACCGCATTCCACGAGGCCGTTGCCGAATTCTGCGAAGTCGTAAATCTGGCCCGTGGCTGGGTTCTGATGCAGGATCCCGTCCGCTCCGAGCACGGCCGCGAACGCCGGATTGTAAAGTGAAGGAATAAAGCTCGAATCCACGGTAGGCTTGGTCACGTCGTGAGGAGCAATCAAGAGGTAGTACCGCACGCCGAGGTTCAACGTTAGCCTGTGGTTGACCTTCCAGTCGTCCTGGAGGTAGGGTTCGAAGTCCGTCCGCCGCCAGTGTCCCACCCCGTAGCCGCCAGTATAGTCGCCGTGGTTGTTGAAGGTCCCCTCCTGGTAGCTGCTGATGCGTCCCAGGAACATGTCCGCCAAAGCGTTCCCGGTGGTAAGCGGGCCGGAATTGGCGAAATTGTAGTACCCCTGGTCTTCAAAGCCGAACTGCTCGGTCAACTGGAACTTCTCCAGGAAAACCCCGGCTTTTATCGTGTGGTTTCCGTGCAGCCAGACTATGTTGTCGCGATACGTGAAGACCGGCTCGGCATCGTAGGGGCCCCGGTAGTTTCCATTATCCGCATAGAAGCCAAACGGGCCTCCCCCGCCGACACTAATTCCCGGCAGCTCCTTGACGTTCGCGTTCGCCGGAAAGAACGTGCTGGCGCTCCAGTCGGAGGGTTTGTCGACCGACTTGGCGATGCTCGCCGGACCGGCGATGGGCGAGATATTGTGCGGCGTGTCCGTGTAACTCATGATGAACTCGTTCATGAGCGTAGGTTTGATGTTGTAATTGAGGTGGAACACCGTCTGCCGTGCAGGAACGCTATAGTCCGAGCCCGTGGTGTCGTACTGGTTTCCCGACCAGAGTGCGGGCACAACCACCTTCGTCCATGAATCGCTGGAGAAACGCACAAACATGGACGCCTTGTCGCTGAGGTTCTGGTCCACCCGAATGACGGTATCGCTGAAGTTGGTCGGAACTTTCTTTGCACTGACATATCCCGTCGGACCGCTGTTGGGCAGCGGAACATAAGCGTTCAGCCAGTCCGCCCCGTTATTGTTTACCGGCGTCACCTTATCTACCGTCGCGCCATTGACGGTCGGCAGGATGCAGTTAGTCTGATTGAATTGCGGGTACTGGCTCCCCAGATAGTTCCCCGACTTGGGGTCGCATTCGCTGAAGTCGCCTTGCCGCTCGAGTTGAGTAGGTGCAGACGCGTCGATGACTTGGCCCGCGGCGCGATATCTTGCCCACTCCTGCGACCAGAAGAAGAACGTTTTGTTCTTCGCCTCGTTGTAAAGTTTCGGAATATAAAAGGGCCCGCCCAAAGTGTAGCCGAAGATGTTCCACTGGAGGGGTGTCTTGGGAGCATTCCCTCCGGGAGGAGCGATCTGCTGGTTGGAGGACCAATCGTTGGCATCGAAAGCCTGGTTGCGAACCGCTTCGTGGGCGCTGCCGTGGAAGTCCTTGGTGCCGCCCTTCGTCACCATCTCGATCAGTGCGCCCGCATGCTGGCCTACGTCGGCGCCGTAATTGGACGCGGAGACACGGAATTCGGCGATGGAATCCAGCGCCGGAGTCACCGCGCCACCGTTGGCCTGGGAGCTTTCCTGGGCGTTGTTGCCGCCATCGTATTCAAGTTGGCTGTACTCGCTGCGGTTGCCGTTGAAAGAAACCGTGACTTCGCCTCCCGCGTGCCCCAGTTCCATGGCGCTTCCTTGACTATCCGTGATGGCGGCCCCTGGAATGAGGAACTCGAGCCCGAAGACGTTCTCGCCGTTCAAAGCCAGGTTGTCGATCTGCTTCGAAGTGACGACGTCAGAAACCGTGGCATTCTCGGTTTCGACCTTGGCCACGTTGCCGACGACCTCGACCTTTTCGGTAACCTGTCCGACTTTCAACACCATATCCACGCGCTGGGTCTGACCCGCTTCAACGGCGATTCCCGAGCGCACGAGTTTCTCGAATCCTGTTGCTTCGGCGGTGACGACGAAGTCGCCGATCGGTATTCTGGCCGCCGAGTACTCTCCAGAGGTCGTCGAGGCAACCTCGCGTACAAACCCACGATTGGGATTCGATACTGTAACTTTGGCTCCTGGTATCACGGCGCCGCTGGCGTCGGTTACCGTGCCGACGATGGTCGCGGTATCCTGCGCCCATACCGCGGAGCCTGCCAAAAGAACAAAACCAACGAGCACGTACAACACTCTTCTCATATCTGTTTCTCCTTAAAATGACTGGAACCGACGCTCAATCGTAGACGACCGTAAATGGCCGTTAAGTGGTGCAAGAACCAAGTAACTGGAGTCGCGCTAAGCATCCCCGCTTAGGCGGGGGTAAGACCTCCAGAGTAGTTCATCATGCGAGCGACGAACTCTAGTACCTGGGACAGAGCATCTTAGATTTCATAAGGCGTTTTGTCAAGTGAAATTTTTATATATTTTGCATTGTGAAATTTGTTGCGTTGAGGTACTATGCTCTCTTAGCAAGGCGATTCCGCACGGCGTTTCAAAGTGCGAAACCTCGTTCTGAACGCCTCCTGTGCATTGAATTGCTTTTCTAATTTTGTGCAGTGAAATCGATTATGAAATTCTCGTCAAGGTCATCCATGCGCGGACCCCGGAAAACCAAACCTGTTGGCGTCCTCACCAAAGCACTTCGCGTTGTTGATTTGCTTCAGGACTCCGGTTCCCCCTTGTCTTTGCACGAAATCAGCATCCAGGCAGGAATCAACAAGAGCACGGCCCTCCGTCTTCTTGCTCACCTGGAGGGTGAAAAATACCTCCGGCGTGATGAAAGGGGTGGATACAGCCTGGGACCCAAGTTTTTGCGGCTGGGTAGCGACTACAACGTACAAGCTCCCTTGCGGGAGAAGGCGCGTGAGTCTCTCTGGGAGCTGTGGCGGGTCACCCATGAAACGGTCAACATGGCGGTGCTCGACGGCCTCGATGTAGTCTATATCGATTGCCTGGAAAGCCCGCATGACTTGCGCCTGGTCAGCAATGTCGGCATGAGGGCGGTCCTTTACCGTACCGCGCTCGGCAAGGCGCTTCTGGCATTCCAGCCGGCCGAACAGCGCGAGCGGCTCATCAAATCACTCCGCTTCGAGACGTTCACGCCACACACCGTCACTTCCGCCTTCGAGTTGACTCGGGAGCTGAACTCGATTCGCGAGTCCGGATTTGCCGTGGACAACGAAGAAAGCGTCTTGGGACTCCGCTGCATTGCCGCTCCCATTCTGGACACGCGAGAAATTGCCGTGGCGGCGATCAGCATCTCGGGTCCTACCAGCAGGATCACGCCGCAAAAGACTCCCACGCTAGGGGAAGCAGTGAAGGCCGCCGCCCGCGAGGTGTCGGGTCGGATCGTCAGTCAGCCCACCATGGCATGACAATCCTGACCCGGAGGCGATGCGCGATGTAGGGCCGAACAGCGTTCGGCCCGGCGTCCACCACGGCATGACAATCCTAACCGGGAGGCGATGAGCGATGTAGGGCCGAACAGCGTTCGGCCCGGCGTCCACCACGGCATGACAATCCTAACCGGGAGGCGATGAGCGAAGTGGGCCGAACGCTGTTCGGCCCTACATCGCCCAAGACGATCCTCCTACGAGTGCTGCGCGGCAAGAGCAAGGAACCAGGGGGTGGCGCGCAACCCGCCCCACGTATCGGGCCGATGGTTGGCGACGAAGATCTTTCGCAGCTTCTCATCGTACGGAATTAGAGCGTCCCACGGGACACCAGGTGAGTTCTGCCAGCGGGGATCGGGCGGTCCGCCGTCAATGCGCTGAAACTTCGCTCCCGAGATCTGGTGGTTCCACATGAAGTCGCGGTTGGTGGCAATCAGGCGGTCAAGATCCTCCCGGTGGAATACCAGGTTATGTTGATAGGCAGCGACAATGCCTTCCAGGTCGATGGCATAGTAGCCGCCGTTTGGGTGCACGCCCACCCAGTGCTTGGTTGAGCCATCCGGCTTGTAGTCCCATGGCCCCGCCGGGTCCCAGTAGTCCCAGACAAAGTACTTCCCGTCCTCACGAGTCTTCATCCGGGAGCGCATGAGCTGCCACCACTTCTCGCAGCGTTCCCGGTAGACCGGCTTGCGGGTGACATCAAACATGGCGATCAGCCAAAGGGCGATAAGGTTTTCCTTGTTGTCAGGATGTGAAAAAGCCTCGGACTTTCTGCCCGCGAAACCTTCCGTAAAGCGGCCGGTGGAACGGTCAATTCCGAAGTACTGGACAACCCAGATTCCGCAATCGCGCCAGGCGTCGCGCGAGTCCCACTTCTCGAACGTGCGTTCGGCCAGTTCGAGATAGCCCCGCGCTTTTCCGCCCCATTTGGTTTCGAGCGCGGGCGTCTTCAAGACTTCGTCGGCCATGAGGACCATGGGGCGCAGCATCATCGCTTCGCCGAGCATGCTGTCGTAGTCAAAGCCCTCGGTTTGGTCGCTGACCTTAGGCCAGCCGAGATGACCGTCGGGCTCCTTAACGGCCCGCCTGATGCAGGAGTCAGCCCAGTCGATCAATCGCTCCACCCATCTCGCGTCGTGCGTGGCGAGGTAGCCATAATAGAAGCCATCAAGAAAGGGGCTTACAAGCCAGCCCAGTTCCTCTGCCATCTCCGTGTCGCAGTAACGGTTCTTGCCCGAGTCGGTGAGGATGAATTTCTCCCAACGAGCCTGCCATTCCTTGGCCGTGGGCGGATCAATCCATGGGGCCGGCCGGTCAGCGGGAGTAACGGCATCGGCATTATCACGAAGAGCCATGATCGCGGAAGCCGCGCTGATGGCCTGGGCTGAAAGCTCGTGAAGGAATCTGCGGCGATGCATAAGTGATTTCTCGGTACCACTGCACTGGCTTCAAGCACAGCGAGGGTCCCTGAAGGAATACTACCGCGACTCCGTTGAGATAAGAAGATTCTTCTCTCCGTGCTCGCGGACCGCCGAGGCGTGGGGGGTGAAAACCATGGCTTTCTCGAAGCCCCACACGCCCCGGCGGTGAAGACGGGAGGAGGGAACGTGGTTACTCGACCCGGATATTGCCTGAGACAGTGCTCACATCCAGCAAGAACCCGCCATCGCCGACTTTGCCTTCCAGTTCGTGTTTACTCAGTGTGCCTTGCACTGTCATCTCTCGTTGAGTATGAACGGTGCCGGAAACCGTGTGGGCCCGGAGCGTGAAGCCTTGCTGGCTGGGCAGGCGCACCGTGACGTTGCCGGAAGCGGTGGAGAGCCGCCAGGATTCCCGGCCTTCCCCTTCCACCACGATGTTTCCGCTCGCAGTCTGGGCTCGCACATGCCCGTGAACGCCTTCGAGTTGCAGCGTGCCGGAGCCGGTATTCACCTCCACATCGCCCGGCGCGGTCTGCCGCAGGGTGACGCTGCCGCTTCCCGTTGAGGCGTGCAGGCCGCCCGCTACACCTGTGGCTTGGATCTCGCCGCTCCCCGTCGACGCGTGCACTTCTCCCTTAGCACCGTCCACCGAAATACGGCCGGACCCGGTCGAAACCCTGACTGTGTCTCCGATACTGGTCAGGCGGAGGCGACCGGAGCCGGAAGACGCTTCCACGGGGCCGCGCAGGCCGTTTATACTCTGGTCCCCGGAGCCTGTGTTGGAACGCAGGCGGGTCTCAGCGGGCACCACAATCTCGTAGCTGATCGAGATGTTGTGCTCCAACTCGTGATTCTCCAGGTGGCCGATCTTGATGAGATTCCCATGTTGCTCAATGGGCGGATTACTTTCCAGGTACCGGATCTTGCTTTCCGCATCCGAGCTATCGAACCAGCCGTTTGAAGACCTGATCATGCCGGTGATGCGCACGGTGGAGCTGTCGCCGGTGCGCACGTCGACGGTTCCAGAGCCCGTCTGGACCTCGAGGTCGACCGGGCCGGAGACCTGCAAACTACGCGCAAAGTGTCCCTCTGCGGCGCCGGCCACGGCGGGGATGTACAAAGACAAAACAGCGACGACCAGAATACTCATGGGGAGCCAGCGGCTTGACTTCATAAACATGTTCTCCTTTTTTGGCACGGGCTTCTTATCGGTTATACGTATCAGGTGCTCGTTTTGTTTAGACGCGCGAAGCCCTGCTCCGTGAGCTTTCGCCCGCGAACCGTGGCGCAAGCGTCGCGCCCGCGCGAAGTCCTCCAGCGCCCGGCGCTACTTGAGCCCGGCTGTGTCACAATGCTAAGCTCCAATCCATGGATGAAGCAGCCGAAAGACAAGCCGAGAGGCCCTCCGCCGTCGAACAATATCGCGCCTTGCTTGAGATTTCTGAATCCATTGCCACGCATCGCGACCTGCCGGCGCTCTTTCATGCCATTGCTGAACGCCTTCATCGGCTTGTTGCCTTCGACTTTATCGGCCTGACCCTGCCCGACTCGGATCGGAACACGGCGCGGATCCACGTTTTGGAGAGCTCGCTGCCCACGGAGGTGAAGGAAGGTTTCGAATTCCCCATCGAAGAGGCCACGCAGGAGATAGTTTGGAAACAGCAGAAGGCGCTGGTGGTTAGCGACCTGGAATTTGAGACGCGCTTTCCCCGCAACGTGGAGTTGTTACGCAAGGAAGGCCTGAAATCGCTCTGCCTGCTTCCACTCACCACCGCCCAGCGGCGCGTGGGTGCCTTGGCCCTCGGGTCGGTGCAGAAAGGGGCTTACGACGAAGCTGATCTGGAGTTCCTGCGGCAGGTGGCGGCGCAAGTCGCCGTGGCCGTCGATAACGCCCTGAATTTTCAGGATGCTCAGGTTTACCAAGAGCAGCTCTCGCGTGAACGCGACCGTTTGCGGTTACTCCTGGAAGTCAACAACGCCCTGGTCTCCAATCTCGACCTGCGCGAACTCCTGAAGCAGATCTCGGCTTGCTTGAGTCGAGTAATACGCCACGACTACACCGCTCTGGCTCTCTATGATCCGGCCAGATCCGAGATGCGCCTGACCGCTTTGGATTTCCCGGAGGGCAAAGGGTTCATCCAGGAAGAAATGGCCGTTTCCTTGGAGGGTTCGGCCGGCGGCGAGGTGCTCGCCACGCGCAAACCCTTGCTCGTCGACGCGTCCAACGTGGAGCGCTTCAAGTCCCCTATTGGCCGCTTGGCCGCTGCCGAAGGCTTGAAATGCACGTGCGTGCTCCCGCTTTTCACTTCCACCCGAGACCTTGGGGTCCTAGCCGTGGGCGCGCTCGCCGCCGACGCCTTCCAACCGGATGACATTGGTCTCCTGGCGCAGGTGGCTAGCCAGATCGCCATTGCGGTGGAAAACGCGCTGGCTTACCGCGAGATCGCGGAGTTGAAGAACAAGTTGACGGAGGAAAAACTCTATTTGGAGGAAGAGATCCGCACGGATCACAACTTCGAAGAGGTGGTGGGTGAAAGCACGGCGCTCAAGCGGGCGCTGAGCCAGGCGGAGACCGTTGCGCCTACGGATTCGACGGTGCTGGTTCTCGGGGAAACAGGAACCGGCAAAGAGGTCATCGCTCGCGCCATCCACGACCTGAGCCGGCGGCGGGAAGGCACGTTTGTGAAGATCAATTGCGCGGCCATCCCCACGGGCCTGCTCGAAAGCGAGCTGTTCGGCCACGAGAAGGGCGCCTTCACCGGCGCCATCGCGCAGAAGATCGGCCGCTTTGAGCTGGCGCATCGCGGCTCCCTGTTTCTCGACGAAGTCGGCGATATTCCTCTTGAACTTCAGCCCAAACTCCTGCGTGTTTTGCAGGAAAAAGAGTTTGAGCGCTTGGGGGGAACCCGCACCATCCGAGTCGATGCTCGAGTGGTGGCTGCGACCAACCGCAACCTCGCTCAGATGGTTGAGGAGGGACTGTTTCGCGGCGATCTTTACTATCGCCTGAACGTTTTCCCTATCCAGATTCCGCCCCTCCGCGAGCGCCGCGAGGATATCCTGCTGCTGGTGCGCTACTTCGTGCAAAAATATGCGCGGCAGATGGACCGCCGCATTGAAACCATTTCGGCTGAGGAAATGGACGCCTTGGCGCGCTACCACTGGCCCGGCAATGTGCGGGAACTCGAAAACCTGATCGAGCGGGCGGTGATTCTTTCACCGGGGCCCGAGTTGCGTGTGCCCGTGGCGGAGCTGAAACAGCCCTCCGATACTCCTTCCAATCTCAGTTTGGAGTCGGCGGAGCGTGAGCACATCGTTCGAGTGCTGCGGGAGACCAATGGGGTGGTGGGCGGGCCGCGTGGCGCCGCCGCACGCCTTGGCTTGAAGCGAACCACCCTGCAATCCAAGATGCGGAAGCTGGGCATCGTGCCACGGGAGCTGTAGGGGCACGCCATGGCGGGCCCCTGCAAGGCGCACAGCCGGCGTGCCCCTACCGGGCGCCCACGAGGGGTGCCCCTACGAATCGAACATGCGGATATTTGCTGCCGTCGACATTGGCTCCAATTCAGTGCGCATCAAGATAGCGCGCGTCATTCGCCACGGTCTTGAAACAATTCACGAAGACCGCGTGGTGACGCGCCTGGGCGAATCCGCGTTCCGTTTCGGAACCCTTTCACCGGAGGCCATGGAGGACACGGTGAAGGTGCTGCGGCGCTTCTACCGCCAAGTCCAAGACTTCGGCGTCGACCAGGTACGCGTGGTTGCGACCAGCGCTCTGCGGGATGCGCCTAACTCGGCGGCGTTTATTGCCTGGGTACATTCTGCAACCGGTTGGAAAGTGGAAACGATCTCCGGGCTGGAAGAGGGGCGCCTGATTCACCTGGGAGTTCTTGCAAACACCGCGCTTGGCGGCTCCCGCGCTCTGCTCATCGACCTCGGGGGAGGTAGTTGCGAATTGACGCTCTCGGACCAAGGGCACATTCGTGAGATGGTTAGCCTGCCCTTGGGTGCGGTACGCCTGACCGGCGAATTCCTTCCCCATGATCCTCCCCGCGCGGCGGAAATCCAGAGGCTCCGAAGAAGCATTGGGGAGGAGTTGGAGCGTGTCCACAAGCGGCTTGCACACGCCAAGTTGAGAAACGTGGTCGCCACTTCAGGGACAGCCGCGGCACTCTCCGATGCGGCCCAGGCGGCCGCGCCCCGCGACTTTAGGGCCAGGGCTGGGCACATCTCACGCACCGCCGTTCTGAGCCTTGCGCATCGCTTGGCGCGGCTGGATGCGAAGGGCCGCGGTAAAGTGCCGGGAATCGGGCCGCGGCGGGCAGAAATCATTGTGGCGGGCGCCTTCGTCTTTGCCGAACTTATGGAACGATGCAAACTGCCCGGCTTCCGTTATTCGCCTTTGGGGCTTCGGGATGGACTGCTGGCTCAAATGCTCGCTGACCACGACCGAGCTACGATTCCGCGCAAGCAAGTCGAGGCAGAACGTCGCGACGCCCTGCTCGCCATGTGCAAGCAGTACGGCGTGGATCTCAAAACGGCGGAGGAAGTCCGCCGCCTGGCAGACCAACTCTTTCACCAACTGCGCCGGGTACACGCGCTGCCGCCCGACTATGCGGGCTGGCTCTCCGCGGCCGCGATGTTGCACGAAGTGGGCACGTTTATTAACAGGAGCGGACGCCACCGGCACACTTATTACTTGATCGCCAACTCGGAAATCTTCGGCTTTACCCCCCAACAACGGCTGAACATTGCCGCCATTGCGCGCTATCTCGGGAAGACCCGCCCCACCCCGGCCGACGGCCCGATGAAGGCCCTGGATAAAGCTGACGAGGAACTTGTTCCTCAGGCCGTGGCGCTCTTGCGCCTGGCCAAGGCGATGAGCCATAGCAGCCCTGGCAGCATTGTCAGTCTGACTGCGGAAGTGTATCGCGGGCGCGTCACGCTTAAGCTCAACGCCAGGGACAACGCTGATCTTGAAGTCTGGATGCTGAGCAAGGAAGAGGCTTATTTCCGCCAGGTATTTGGCCGCGAATTGGATGTTGAGGTATTCTAGTTAACAGGCGCCGAGAATGGTGGTGTTATGGTTTAACTCGTAGCGCCCGGACCTGTCCGGGCAGTCGCCCACCTGGAGGTCGGCGCTACTTTCAAACTTGGGCACTATTCCGAAAACAAAGGGCTTGCAAGCTTTGCCAATGCCTTGTAGCCTTGCATTCTGGAACTCCAAGGGGCTCTGCCGCCTTGCGAGGGCAAATTCAGGGAGCGAAATATGCCAAAGCCGAAGGGCATTGTGATCAACGGAGTACGATTCCGGCACGGAGAAGTCGATTGGGAAGACGCGCACGGGGCCAGTCGCGACAAATTGCCTGACTTTGATGCCATGCGTCAAGGCGGACAATACGTTGGTTCGAAGATTACCTCCACCGGCCTTATTGCCAAAATCGGGAAATACCTTTTAGTGATTACTGAGAAAGATGAAGCGTTGACAGAATTTGATTACACCTTGATTCCCTTGCACGCCAAAGTCCAGATTCGTTACGCCTAAGCCCCGTCGGCAAACCCTTCTAATCTGGTTTGATCTGGTAGGGGCGCTTGCCCATGCGCTCCTCGTAGTCCTTTCGATTGACGTAAGTGAGTCTAGCCGCGTCACATCGGATTGCGGCCGGGCAACAGGTCTGAGTATTGTCCGGGCAGCCGGGGGGGTTACAAAAATGGACAATCGTGTTAAGTTATTGCAACGGGCGGATGCGTCCGGGGCATCCAACCGGATTACGGATCAGTGGTTGTTTGCATTACGAATAAATCATGAGGAGCGGAATTATGTTTCTTAGACGTTTGGTCCTCGCCCTCTGCCTGGCATGCCTGGTATCAGTGCCGGGGCTCGCCGTTGGGCCTACAGGGACAATCGTTGGGACGGTCAGCGATCCCAGCGAAGCGGTAATTCCGAAAGCGCAGGTCACAGTCCGCAACCAAGGGACAAACGCTACCCGTGTAGTGTTGACCAACGATGCCGGAGACTTCAGCGTCCCGCTTCTGCCTCCTGGAGTGTACGAGGTCACAGCGGAAAAGGCCAGCTTCCGGCTGAGTGTCCATAGCGACATCAACCTGAACGTCGACCAGACGGTGCGCGCTGATTTTGTGCTGCAGATCGGCCAGCCCAGCGAGCAAGTCGTGGTCAGCGAGACGGTACCGCTCGTTCAGACCGACACCTCGACGCTGGGTCAGGTCATCGAGCGCAAACAAGTGAGCGAGTTGCCCCTGAACGAAAGGAATTTCCTTACTTTTGCCCTGCTTGTCCCGGGCGGCCAAATGCCCGTGCAAGGCTCGCAGAATTCTACCCAGGGTGGCGCCATCAGCGTCAACGGCGCGCGCGAGCAGTCGAACGATTTCCTGCTCGACGGCGTCGACAACAACGACTTATACATCAATCAATACAGCGTGCTCCCCTCCGTGGATGCTATCCAGGAATTCAAGGTGCAATCCAGCGATTACTCGGCTGAATTCGGGCGCAGCAGCGGAGCCCAAATCAATGTGATACTGAAGAGCGGCACAAACCAGTTCCACGGGAGCGGGTTTGATTTTGTTCGTAACCGCCACCTGGACGCCAAGAATTTCTTCGATCAGCCCGATTGCACACCCGATTCCATTCAGGGGACGTGCGCGCCCATACCTCGTCTTGATCGCAACCAGTTTGGCGGTACGTTGGGCGGCCCGATCCAAAAGGACAAGACCTTCTTTTTCCTTTCCTACGAAGGGCTGCGACTTCGTCAAGCAACCACGCGGGAAGCGACTGTGCCATCGCAAGCCGAAGACCTGGCAGAGGCCCAGGCCTTCTTCGGCATAATGGAGAGTGTCGGTTACCAGCCAAACCCCGCGGGCATGCTCGCACTCAATCGCATTCCTG
>Ga0187860_1003474_pt1 | contig 12399 bp, 6 predicted proteins | sample June2016WEW_10_4_FD_132981 | JGI IMG/M metagenome (GOLD analysis project Ga0187860, IMG submission 132981) | Peatland microbial communities from SPRUCE experiment site at the Marcell Experimental Forest, Minnesota, USA - June2016WEW_10_40 | ecosystem: Environmental > Terrestrial > Soil > Wetlands... | reverse complement strand
CGATCAACGGCGGCGTCGCCGGCGCCAACCCCTCGGTCACCACGACGACGACGGTGCGCCACGCGGTGACCAGCACCACCACGGCGCGCACCAAGCGCAAGCCGGGAGTCACCACCAAGACGACGGCGACCCGGGCCACCGCCACGACGAAGGCGCGAGGAGCCACCGGCAAGACGGTCGGTCCGGGCGCCACCACGGCGCCGGCGGGCGCCACCACGGCGCCGGCGGGCCCCGGCCGCGATGCCGGCGCCTCCGGGCATGCCACCACGGCGCCCCGATCGGCCAAGGTGCCCCTCGCCGTCCCGATCGGCGGGGGCAGCACCGTCCTTCTCATCGTGATCCTCGTGCCGATCTGGTGGCGGAGAAAGCGTGCCCGGGAGCTGGTCGTGTTCTTCCCGCTCCCCACGACCGGGAACCTCTCCACCGCAAGCACACAGGCGCCGGCTGCGATCGATGTCCCGGGGCCGGCCGAGCTGCTGGCGCCGGGCCCAGAGGAGCGCCAACCGGAGCCGACGGACCCCGGCGAGCCCGAGCCGGAGCCGGCCGGCGGCGAGGACGAAGCAGGACTGCCGGTGCGTCTCGTCGGGAACGTCCTCGGGCCGGTCGAGACCAGGCCCGACCTCGGCGACTCCGAGCGCCGCTCGCTCGAGCGGCTGGCGGTCGCCCTCATGTTGAGCGGCGGCAGGGAGGTGACCAGCAAGGACCTCTGCACGATGCTGGCGACGAACAAGGGCGCCGTCAAGGCGACGACGGTCGCCAACTACGTCTGGCACTTCCGCAAGCGCCTCGGTGCCGACGTGCTCGTCACGAACCGCCGGTCGGCCACGTACCGCTTCGTGGGCGAGGTCGAGCTCGACTGGGCGGACTTCGAGGACCTGGAACGCCGCGCCCGCTTCGCCGATGCAGACGAGCGCCTCGAGCTGTTGCAAGCGGCCCTCTCGCTCGTGCGCGGCCAGCCCTTCGGCGGCGACGAGCTCTACGGCTGGGCGTCGGAGCTGATCGCCACGATGCAGGGTTCCATCCGCCGCGCCGCCATGGAGGTCTCCAAGACCCTGGCGGGCGAAGGCCGCTACGAGGCGGCCGCCCGGGCGGCGGGCATCGGCATCCTCGCCGACCCCCTCGACTTCGAGCTGCACGAGCAGCGCCTCAGGTGCTGCGACGGCGACGAGCCGGCGATCACCGAGGCGTGGGCCGACACCGAGCGGTGCCTCGGCAAGCGGGCGGCTCCCCTCGCGAGGCTGCGCACCAACCTGGTTGGCAAGATCGAGTTCGGGCGCAAGGAGCGCTTCGCCGGTTCGTGAGGCCACGGCCGGCATTGTCCGCGGGCTATCTGTGCAACAGTGTTTGCACCATCCCGTGCAGCGGGCTCGACGTCCGGGCCTCTCGCACCGGTACGCCCAGCTCAGGGCAGGTGCCGAAGAATTTCTCGGCTTTCTTGTCGTGGATCGCTGGGCAGGGGTCGTGGACGCTGCCTGAGGGCCCCCACGCCACTCCAGCAACCTGCCGAACCTCTCGGGAGGTCGACCAGCCCACCGCTACCCGAGGCGGGACGAGGGCAATTCCCGGCGATGGGCGATGCTCAACGGACCACCCGACGCCGGCCAGGCGACCCCGCAGAAGCCCGACGGCCCTCCTGGCTTGCCGGCGCCGCCTCAGGCTTCTCTGTTCCCCGCCTCGTCGCCACCGGCGCATACCGAGCTGGTCCCGAACGGGCCGCCCCGGTCGAGGATCGGGTGCCCCGCCGCCGTCCACGGCCACCCGTTGTGGCGAAGCTCACCCGCCACGACCCGCCAGGGGTCGGCTCTGGCTGTCTTCTCGCGGCGCGCCCGCGCCAGCTCCCGCACGACCACCCCCACCAAGTCGCTGACGAGGTCCCAGGCCGCCCGCACCTCCTCGGCCAACCACGTCAGCCGGGGAAGGCAATCCGTGCCCGGCGGCGGGGCGGAGGGGTCCCGCAGCTCGATCGTCCCGATCGCATTGCACCTCGCCCGGGCGACGAGCAGCGCCCCGGCCACGGCTCGGTCCTCCCGGTCGTACACCGCTTTGAGGAACCCCTCCAGCACCGCCGTGGCGCAGAGCTCGAGGCCGTGGCGCGTCTGGAGCCGGAGGCCGATCGCCTCCCAGTAGAGCGGGCGGACGAACGCGTGCAGGAGCACCAGGCAGGCGAGGTTGTCGCCGGCCTCGTAGCGCCGCAGCATCGCCTCGAGCACGGGGCTCCACTCGTCCGAGCCCGCCGCTCGGACGAGGCTCGCCTGCAGATCGGCGAAGCTGGTGATCCAGGCCAGGCCCGGCTCGGCTCGTTTCCAGCGGGCGAGCGCCGCGGCTGCCTCGCCCGTGATGACGTACGGCTCGACGGAGTCGAGGATGGCTTCGATTGGGTTTGCGGTTCTGTTCATGGCGGTATCAGGCACGAGGGGTGTCCACGGATCGGTCCACGTTTGGGTCCACGCCCGAAATTTCTCCGAGGCGCCGTTCCGTGTCGGGCTCGCGTAGCAGCAGGTCCAGGGCCTGACCGGTTCCGAAGGGCGGGACGTCCGGAAGAAAAATCGGGATCGTGCGGCGTTCCGGCGGCGTGATCCTCTCCATCCGGTGCCGAGACGACGTCCGCGAGATTCCCGACGAGACGACCCTCCCACCGCGACGGATCTGGCCGGCGGGCGCTCACCGGATGATGCCGATGTCCTCGGCGACGGACCTGTCGCGCCCGGTTGGCTTCGTGAACGCGTCCCGTGCTCGCTGCGCCCAGGCGCTGTGATCGAGTTTCTCGACGCCGGGTTGCGGGTTCTGGATGGTTAAGGATGAATTGGGTACCACAGGTGTTACCCCTGGACGCCGATTCTGGTACCCCTGGACGCCCGTTCTGGTACCCCTGGAAGGTGGGGTATCAGATTGGTACCCCTGCATCACGACCCGGTACCGGTTCGGCCGGTACTGGGGTGGCGTCCTTCGACCTCCTCCTGCCTGCAGGTCGACCTCAAGCTCGCCGAGCTCTTTGAGGACGGCGATGGCGCGGCGCACGGTCATCTCCGAGCACCGGCACATCTCGGCCAGGTAGGCGATCGACGGCCAGGCGTTCGAGCCGTCGTCGTCGGCGTTGTCGGCGATCTTGAGCAGGACGATCAAGGCGTTGCCGGTCGCCCGCGAATAGCGCCAGACCCAGGACTGCACGCGTACGCTCATCGGCCGGCACGACCGAGCGCGTGCAGAGCCCGTTGCCCGCCGTGGCGCCGGGTCACAGTCCGACCGTCCGGCGCAGGCGCGGCACGTCCCACCAGGGCCGGGCGTAGACGCTGTAGACCGGCTCGCCGGCCACCGTCAGCAGGACCCGGCCCGGGGTCCCCCGGTGGACCTCGTCGACGGGGATGCGCCGGCGCCAGACGTAGGACTCGGTCACCGAGGGCCCGGGGGTAGGCCCCGACATCATGAATGCCGCCCAGGTCGGCTTGCTCGAGGAGCGCATCTTGACCGTGACGTCACCACCGAGGGCGCTCACGAGCTCGAGCGTGCGCTGGTCGCCGATGCCGGGGAAGACGACCTTGGCGGAGAACAGCGAGAAGAACCCCTCGGCGGCGGCTCCCCAGCGCACGCGGGCCTGGGAGAGGTCCTGCAGGCAGGCGAGGGTCACGAGGCCCTGGCCGCCCCCTTCTGCGGCGATCGCCGGCAGCGACGGGAGCGGGGCGATCTGGGCCACCTCGTCGAGGGCCATCACGACCGGGACCGAGCCTGCCGGGCGGCTGTAGACCGCCGAGCGGATCTGCTCGATCAGGGTGACCACGAGCGGGGCGAGCTGCTCCTGGGCATGGGCGGGGGCACAGATGTACACGGTGCCGGCGGACCGGGCGAAGGCCCACGGGTCGAAGTTCGGACCGCAGGCCGCCTGCAGCGCCCGCTCCGAGCGGTAGGCGGCCAAAAGGCCGGCGGCCGTCGACAAGATGCCCGATCGCTCCCGGTCCTCGGTGGCGATGATGCCCGAGAGCACGACCCCGGCCATCTCCCGGCCGCGGGAGCCGAGGATGCGGCTCGGCTCGCCCAGGTCGTGGCCGAGCACCCAGCGCATCACGTCGGCGAGGTTGCGCTCCGAGATGGCCGCCGCATGCAAGAGCGGGGCGAGCAGCGCCTCGGCCCGCTCCACCCAGTGGGCCGCCTCCGAGAGCGCCGCACCGGGGCGGCCGGCAGAGGCGAGGTGATGGGCCGTGGCGACCGCCCACTCGAAGGACTCGCATCCGCTCACGGGCGACCAGCGCAGCGCCCTCGCGAACGGCGGCAGCGCCACGGCGCCGCTCGGGTCGAAGACGTAGCAGTCGCCCTTGCGGGAGCGGTACGGCCCGGTCGTCGCCAGCACGTCGGGCTTGGTCGAGGTCGACACGAGCGCACCGGGCGCCTCGATGACCGAGGGGACGACGAAGCACGAGGTCTTCCCGCACCGCGGCGGGCCGAGCACGAGCACGGCCCGCTCGCGCCCGGCGTAGTACGTCATGTCGCCGTTCCCGCCACCCAGGTTCAGGCCGGCCCACAGCTCCGGCCTCGAGACGTCGAGCTCGAGGCGGTCGTTCCCGATCATCGCTGCAAGCCCGCCGAGGGCTCGTGGCCGATCCCGCCGCGCGACCGGACGACCCGTTCCGGCTCCTCACCGAGGTCGGCGCCGTCGTCGGCCAAGGCGCCGGCGAGCCGCATCCAGGCGAGACGGCCCGCCCCCGATGCCGGTGCCTCGCCGATATCCACGCCGGCGGGACCGGGCTCCCTGTCGGCGATGACGGGCGCCTGCTGTTCGCCGAGTCGCAGGCTCCACCCGGGCACCGCCGCCGCCCCGGCATCACCCACGTGCCCGGGATCGGTGAACGCACCGGCCAGCTCCATCCAGGTGTGCCGACCGGGCCCACTCGCAGGAGGCTCGCCGATGGCCCCGACGATCTCGGCCGGCCGCTCGACTGCTGCTCGCTCGCCGAGAAGGCGGCGACGGATGGCGCCGGCGGCTTCGATCAGCTCCAGGCGCTCCCGTGCGGCCTCGGCCGCGCCGGGCGACGCGACGCCGTCCGTCTCATCGATGCGGCGAGGAGCGCCCTTGTGCGGCTCCTCGTGGCCCTCGAGCCGGCTCCAGATGAACTGCGCCTCGGCGAGTAGCTCGTTCTGGCGATCCGGGTCGAGCGACTCGACGGCGAGCTGCTTGGCCCGGGACGCCGACAGCGCCCGCACCAGGCCGGCGTGAACGCCGTCCTCCTCGATCTCGGTGCCCCGGCCGTCGTCGAAGGCGGAGGTCGCGACGAACATGTCGGTCCCTGATTTCGCCCGGCTCATCGCCACGTAGCCGGCCTCGCGGTACATGGCGTCGCCGCCGAGGACGAAGGCCCGCCCCACGGTTGCGCCCTGGGACTTGTGCACGGTCGAGGCGAACCCGTGGTCCAGGTGACCGGCCTCCAGGTACTCAGACGGCACCTCGCGGATGCCCCGGTCCGTCTCGACCCTAAGGCTCGAGCCGTCGGAGTCGAGCACCTTGCCCCGTGTCCCGTTCAGCACGTCGAGGTCCCTGTCGTTGCGGCAGAACAGCACCTCGTCGTCCGCCGCGTAGGAGCGGTCGCCTGCGACACAGAGGTCCGGGCCGAGCTCGCCTCGCCGACGGAGCTCGACACGCGCCAGGGCGTTCAGGTCCTCGACGTCGCTTCGCCGCAGGGCGTACATGCGGGCGTCGACTCCTTGGGAGCGGCAGTCTGCCCACTCGGTCACCATGGCGACGCGGGCCGAACGGGCCGAGTCGTGCAGGTGCAGCTTGCCGTTCTCGCCGTAGGCGACGATGCCGGCACCGACCTCGCCGTGGCGCAGCTCGTCGAGTGCCGCCCGCTCCCAGTCCGCCTCCTGGCGCCGGTTCTCGGTCAGCTCGGATGCGCCCAGCCGCTCGGCCAGCATTCGCAGAGCTCCCCCGGCCTGGATCTCGGGCAACTGATGCGGGTCGCCGACCAGCACCAACTTGCAACCGGCCGCCACGCTGGCGTCGATCAGCCGGCCGAGCGCCCGGGAGCCGACCATTCCCGCCTCGTCCACCACGAGGACGTCGCGCCGCCCGAGCACGATGTCGCCACGCTCCAGGGCGATGAACAGCCGGGCGAGGGTCGTCGAGGCGATGCCGGCGCCGGACTCGAGCTCGGCTGCGGCCCGAGCCGCCAGCGCCGCCCCCTGCACCGCCAAGCCCCCTTGTTGCCAGGCCGCCCGTGCGGCGTCGAGGGCGTAGGTCTTGCCGGCGCCCGCCTTGCCGATCACCACTTCGACGCCGGCGCCGGAGGTGGTGAGCCGGCGCACCATGTCCGCTTGCTCTGCAGCGATGGTCGGGCGTTCTCCGAGGACGACGTCGACGACGGAGGGATCGACCAGCCCGGCGCCGACCGTCCTGGCACCTTCGGCCTCGGCGAGAAGTCCCGCCTCGACGGCCAGCATCTCGGCGGTGGTCACCTTCTCCTCGCCGGCACGCCCCTCGGTGCCGAGGTGCACGATCCGGGCATCGGCGATGACGGCGTCGGCACCGGCTTCGAGGCCCGGCAGACGCGCCCCGTCGGCGAGGCCCTCGGCCAGCGAGCGCACGACGTCGCGCCGCTCGAAGCTGGACGCGTGGTGGGTGAGCCCCTCCGCCCCGAGCATCTGCTCGGCCAATGACGCCAGGTGATCCGCCGAGACCATGGGCCGGCGCGGCCGGCCGAGGGCCGATTCGAGCACGTCGGGGTCGAAGCCCTTCGAGCGGGCCTCCCCCCGCCAGCGGTCTTGCAGCCCGACGAGCGGCAGCGGGACGTCGCCCGAGCCGAGGTGTTGCTTCGGCTTCCGCGTCTTCAGGGCGGCGATCTCCGCAGCCTTGGCGGTGCTGGCGCCGAACTCGGCGAGGTCGGCCTTCACCTCCGCCCGACGGGTGGAGAACGTCTTCAGCAGCTCCGGCGGGATGCCGGCGATCTCGGACATCCCGTTGACCGGCGGCTGGAACCTCACGCCGAGGCGCCAGACCAGGCCCGCCCGCAGCGCTGCCTGGTAGACGAAGCCCGCCGTGCGGCTCTGGTGGTACACGAGCGAGGCGTGCAGCGACGACCAGCGCCCGTCGGTGCCGCGGACGACGTTGGCCACGAGCACGTGGGTGTGCAGCTGCGGGTCGCCGTTGCGGGAAGTCCGCTGGCGGAAGGCTGCGGCGACCAAGCCCGAGGTTGCGATCCGCTGCACGCCGTCGGTGCCGCGCCGCGTGAAGGCGGCATGGGCCTCCAGGTAGGCGAGGGAATCGGCGACGGCCTCGTCATGGGAGACCCTGACGGCCTCGGAGACTTCCGGGGAGGCGAGCCCGTACAACAGGCTTAAGCTCTTCGGAGCCGAGAACGTCAGGTCGAACCCGGGCACGTGCCGGCTCGGTGACACCACGCGGCCCGTGAGCGACGACCCGTCGATGGGCGACCGGGCGCCCAGCACGGCGGACAGGTCCTCCCGTGAGACCTCGCCCGAGAGGCCGAGTGTCGCTGCGCCGGAGCCGAGCCATCGCCCCGGCGCCTCACCGGCACCGAGGTAGTAGTCCTCCGGGGTGGCCACCTGGTCGAGGTAGTACTCCTCCGATCCGTGCCCGAGCTTGCCGATGGAGAGCATCACTCGGCCTCCCCGGTCGCGCCGACGAGGGCGAGCAGCCTTGCCCGGGGGACGACCATGCGCCGCCCGAGCCGGATGATCGGCAGCTCCCCGCGTGCCGCCAGCTCGTAGGCAAGCGCCCGGGAGATGCCGAGGAGCTCGGCCGCCTCGGCGATGGTGACGACGAGCCGTATGTCGGCCTTGGCTGGTTCAACCTGCTCTGTGTTGGTTTCCATGGGGGGAGGGTGAACTTGCCCTGTCCACGTTTGGGTCCACGCTTACGTCCACGCCCGAATTTCTTCACCGCGTCACAGCAGCTCACGGCGTTGTCGAGATCCGTGTCGAGGATTTTCTTGAGCTCCCGCCGCGTCGAGCCGTGGGAGGGAACCTCGGGAAGGGGCGGCGCAGGTGTTCCAACCGTGCACGAGTACGGCCGGCCTCGAGGATCCCGACCCGAACACGAGACGAAGGGCTTCGAATCTCGCCGAGCTCGCCACTGAGAGGGCTCGGAGGCGTCCAGGACGTGCCATGCCGTCCTCCGGAGTTTCGCTTGCCTGTCCACGTTTGGGTCCACGAATTCGTGCCACATCCGTGCTGCCGCAGGTCGGCCGGGGTGTGGGACACGTTGTCGAGGTCTCGCCCCTACGAAAGCGAGATCGAACCGCAAGCGAGTTGCCGAAGGCACTCGTGCGGCGAGCCTGAGTCAACGCAAGCGGCCGTCGGGCCCGTCGGCGCTGCCATTGCTCTCCCGACCTGAGCCGAGTCGCCTTCGTCACGACCGCCGTGACGACACGCCGGCCGGGAGCGATGACTGTTCCGAAGCGATCCGCCCGCCTGCTGTGACCCGCTTTTGTCGGCTTGTCAGCATGAAAGTCCTGGTCGTGGCAACAGCGCGGGTGCTGATGACGTCACGCTGGACGATCCGATGTCGAGTGCAAGTATCCGGCCCGCGGTCATCTCCGCCTGAACGCTGCGCCTTGAGTTGCGCGCTCGCAGAGCTTGTCAGCGCCGGCAGCCTTCGGATGCACAGGACGGTGAATTGCCCCAGCGGCTCATGCTCGCCAGGGTCTTGCGGAGCCCGCACACCGGTGCCAAAAAGGCATGGATCGAGGAATACACACTTGCATTACTATGCCGACGTCGGCATAGAAATGCCTATGCCGACAACGTAGTTATGCCGACCCGGGCGGTTTGGGACATCGACACCCCAGGTCAAGGAGGTGGCGCTCGTAAGACGATCGGCATAATTGTTGGGCTTCGACCGGGCTTTTCCGACCAACCCGATGGCGCCCACCTCCGCGGGCGGCTCGGTGACGGCTCATCTTGACTTCCCGTTAGGCGGGAAAAAGTCCCGGTAAACAGGGACGGTAATCCCGTTAGGCAGGACGGCTCTCGCTGGACGCGGCGGCCGCCCTGCGATGTGGGGCAGGCAACGCCTGCCCCACATCGAGAGCGACTAGTTATGCCGACCATTTCGCGAGCGCCACCGCCGGTGACCAGCCCCGAGAGGAGCCGAAGTCAGCGACATCGGCATAATTCGCTTAGCGGCATAGGCATTCTTCAAATGCCGATAACGAGGCGCCACTTTGGCAGCTACTCGGGTCGTTTAGCTGCCGCCCCTCCGGTCGCTGCGCTCCCTTCGGGTTGGCCTCGATGATGAATGAAGATCGAGACCTAGGGAGATACCATAACATTTAATAGAGGTGGCCGGACGTGACATCATGGGAAGGGATCAGGAAGGTCATCCTGCTCTGAGGCCTCGTCGAACGATCGGTGCGGGTCCAGACGGGCGTGAACGCACGGAACGGCATTGGACGGGTTCTGGTGGAATCCGCTGCACATGGTGGACGCTCTCGCGCTCGGTGCCGAGGCACTCGCAGCCCACTACGGTCGGATCGGTGGAGACATCCGCCGGCGGTTGGATGGGCCAGAATCTGCCCCGCCCAACCGTCGGTAGGGGCAGCCCACGTCGTCAGCGCGTTCATCTCGGTTACCGGGAGAGTGAGATCGCTACCGCGTCGCCGAAGGACGGCGAGTCATCGACATGGATGCCAAGGGCGGCTAGATAGGCAACGAGGAGCGGCCGATCCAAGCGGTGCCGAATTCTCCGAGCGAGATAACGGTCGGGGTCCTCGAAGGGCTGAACGAGGCCTGTGGCGTGCCACTGCCACCTGCCGTCTTCGCAATAGGCGGCCAGGGTGCGGATGTATCGCAGAGGCGGCTTGCCATTCGGCCCGAGGAGCTGGAACTGCGTACTCGCGTGCGGTGGGTTGACCGAACAAACTGCGACGACCCCGACGCAGCTCAGCCGCTGGGAAAGGACTCCGACGCTGGGAACGGGATCTCCGCCCTGTCGACCGTTGTTGATGTACATGGTCCACTTCCCGACAGCAACGAACAGCTGCCGGGACCAGGGTGTCTGCAACGGACGGAGCGCATCGAACGCGGCCGGCAGCTGCCCAGCGGGTGCCACGTCGTACTGGGCGCCCAGCGCGTCTCGCCACTTCCTCTCCGCATCGAGAACCGCGTCTATCGGTGCCTCAATGAATCCGAGGGCGTTTCCAAGCGGTGCAAAGTCGCCGTCGAGCAGCGTCGCCACTCTGGCAGGGTAACGCCGCGCGGTTCTCGGGCTGCCCGACCTCGAACTGCTGTTCCGGGCGCAGCAACTACCTCGAGCGGTGGTCCAGAACGGGCCCGCAGACCCCGAAACCGGCCCGCTGCCGCGTCGACCCGCGCAAAACCTACCTGATGCCCCTCATCGAGGTGACTTATGACGATACGGTCGACGAGCCGCTCCTGCGCCGGCTGGGCCAACTCCTGCCGGATGTGGCTTCGGAAGCCGTCGATTGCCCGGAGGACCCGTGGATCGGCCCTCTAGCGGGAGTTTCCGGGCTATCCCGATGAGCCCCGGGGAGCCTTCTGGGGGGACTTCTTCAAAATAGGCCCCTGACCAGCGCGAATGTGCAGGTCAAAGGCTCGCGATTTGTCGCCAGACGGTGTATTACGTATATATGGTATCAATCGTGGGCAAGAAGCAGGGCGGCCACAGGTACTACTACCTCGTCGAGTCAGCCCGGGTGGGGGGCAAGCCGCGCATTGTCTCGCAGCGCTACCTGGGCTCGGCCGACGAGATCGCCCAGCGCCTCTCGGAGTCCGGGCCCGGCGAGCCTGACCGTAGCCGCCACCTGAGCTTCGGCGACCTGGCGGCGGTCTGGGCGATGCTCGGGCGTCTTTCAGTCGTCGAGATCGTCGACGGGGCGGTGGGTGGACGCCGTTCGGACGCGGCGGCCTCCGTCGGGACCTACTTCGCCCTCGCCATTCTCAACCGGGTGGTGGCTCCCTGCTCGAAGCTCGCCTTCTCGGACTGGTGGGCGACCACGGCCGGCGATCGCCTCGTGAAGCTCCCCGCCTCGTCGCTCGACCACCGGCGCTTCTGGGAGGCCATGGACGCCGTCAGCGACGAGCAGCTGAGAGAGATCGAGCGGCGGATCGTGGCTCAGATGGTGGAGTTGTTCGCGCTCGACTGCTCCGGGCTCGTGCTCGACATGACGAACTTTTCCACCTACATCGACTCGGGCAACGACCGGGCACCGATCGCCCAGCGGGGCCATGCCAAGCAGAAGCGCACCGACCTTCGCCTCGTCGGCCTCGGGCTCGTCGTCTCGACCGACTTCGGCGTGCCGCTCGTCAGCCATGCCTATCCGGGCAACCGTCCCGACGTGACCCAGTTCCCCGCGGTGGTCGCCGAGCTCGTGGCCCGCTTTGGCCCCCTGGCCGAAGCCGGAGCCGAGCTCACCTTGGTCTACGACGCCGGCCAGGACTCGACCGACAACCAGGAGCTCATGGAGGACAGCCCGCTCCACTTCGTCGGCTCGCTGCCACCGTCGGATCACCCGGACCTGCTGGCGGTGCCGAAGGGTCGCTACCGGGTCGTCGACAAAGCGGCCTTCCCGGGACTGTCCGCCTTCGAAGATCGCATCGAAGTCTTCGGCCGGGAGCGCCGTGTCGTGGTCACCCACTCGCAGTGTCTGCACGACGCCCAGCTCCGCGGCTTTCACCAGACCCTCGCCAAAGCACGCCGTCAGCTCGCCGAGATCACGGCCCGGCTCGGGCGCGGCAAGGGACGAAAGACCAAGGAGGGCGTCGAGGCCGAGATCGCTGCGGTCCTCAAGCCGCGCTGGCTCGACCGGGTCATCTCGACCGCGCTCTCGGGCGAGGAGCCCTCGAAGCTGCGCCTCAGCTGGCGCACCAAGCCCAAGGCGGTCGAGGCGCTCGCAGACGAGCTGTTCGGCAAGCGGATCCTGTTCACCGACCGCGACGAGTGGACCATCGTCGAGGTCGTGGCCGGCTACCGCTCCCAGTCAGAGGTCGAGGCAGACTTCCGCCAGATGAAAGACCCGAGGGTGGTCTCGTTCTCCCCGATGTTCCACTTCACCGACCAGAAGATCCGGGTGCACGTCGCCCACTGCGTGCTCGCCCTCATGACGGCACGGCTCATGGCCCGCGAGGCAGCTCAGGCCGGAACGGCGATGAGCGTGCGGGAACTGCTCTCGACCCTGGCAGGGATCCAGGAGACCGTTCTTCTGTACCAAGGAGACCGGGGACGCCCCCGAGCCCGCCGGATGCTCACCGAGATGGACTCCACCCAGCGCCGCCTCTACGACCTGTTCGGCCTCGACACTTACGCTCCGACTCGCTGAGTTAGGTAATACAGCCCTCGTCCCCAGATACCACTGTTGACCTGGGACTACGTCGATCCTTCAGGGGATAGCCAGGAAACTCCCGCTAGAGGACGGAGACATCGAGATCCGGTTTCGG
>Ga0187860_1003471_pt1 | contig 12407 bp, 12 predicted proteins | sample June2016WEW_10_4_FD_132981 | JGI IMG/M metagenome (GOLD analysis project Ga0187860, IMG submission 132981) | Peatland microbial communities from SPRUCE experiment site at the Marcell Experimental Forest, Minnesota, USA - June2016WEW_10_40 | ecosystem: Environmental > Terrestrial > Soil >... | reverse complement strand
GTCCGACACATCCGCCACCAAGGTAACGCTTCCCTTTATCGAGGAGGCGCTCAAAGACGTGCGCTCGCTGATGGGCGAGGATTTCTGGTCATACGGCGTGCCGCAAAACCGCAAGGTGCTCGAGTATTTCCTCGGCCAGCATCACGCGCAGGGCCTCTCCTCGCGGCGCGTCTTGGTCGACGAGCTGTTTCACCCGGCGACCTACGAGACGTTCAAGGTGTAAGCAAATTCTCCGCCCCCGCACGCAGTGCGGGGGCGGAGGCTCGCTTGCTCCGCGCAGGCGGCTTACTTGCCCCTTCCGACGCGCTTTCGCGCGTCTACCTCCCCCGCAAGCGGGGGAGGATAAAGCATTACGCCTTCGCCGGCCGCAGCTTCACGTGGATGTTCTTTTCCTGCGTGTAGGCGAACATCTCTTCGATGCATTCCTCGCGGCCGACGCCAGACTGCTTGAAGCCGCCGAACGGCGCGCCGAGGAAATGCTTGCTGACCTCGTTGATCCAAACAAAGCCCGACTGCACGATGCCGGCGGTGCGGTGCGCGATCGAGAGGTCGTTGGTCCAGATCGAGGCAGTGAGGCCGTATTCGACGGCATTCACTTCTTGCAGCATCGCGGCTTCATCGCTCCATTTGAAGATCGAGAGCACGGGGCCAAAAATCTCTTCCCGCGCGATGCGCATGGAGGGCTGCACGTCGGCGAACACCGTCGGCTCGATAAACAGGCCCTTGGCCAGCGCGGGGTCCGATGGACGTCCGCCGCCGCAGAGCAGCCGCGCGCCTTCCTTTTTGGCCGAGTCGATAAAGCCGAGGATGCGCTCGTATTGCGTCTTGGAGATGATGGCGCCCATGGTGGTTGAGCGGTCGGTAGCGATGCCCGGCCGGTAATGGGCGATCTTGGCTTTCACCTTGGCCAGAACGGCCTCGTACATCGATTCATGGATGAAGGCGCGGCTGGTCGATCCGCACGATTGGCCGCACCAGGTAAAATTCATGCCGCCGACCACGGCGGCCGCCACCTCGTCGGGATCGGCGTCTGGATAGGCGATCAGCGCGTTCTTGCCGCCGAGCTCGAGCATCACCGGCTTGAGCGTGTCGGCGGCGGCCTTCATCACCGCGCGGCCGGTCGGCACCGAACCGATGAGTGCGATCATGGCGACGTCGCGATGCGTGGTCAGCGATGAGCCCGCGTCGCGCCCGCCTGGCACGACGTTGAAAACGCCGGGCGGCAGGATGCTGCCGATGAGTTCGGCCAGCCGCAGCGAGGACAGCGGAGCCTGCTCCGGCGGCTTCATCACCACGGTGTTGCCGGTCGCAACGGGGGCGCCGATTTTTCCGGCGCAGAACATGAAGGGGTGGTTGAACGGGATGATGCGGCCGACGACACCGCGCGGCTCGCGCACGGTGAAATTGACCACGCCTGGTCCCATCGGTATCGACGCGCCCTTTATTTCGGTGACGAGGCCGGCATAGAAGTCGATTTGCGCGGCGGCCACCGTCGCGTCCATCACCATCTCATGGACGGGGTTGCCGCAATCGGCGGCGTCGATCATCGCCAGTTCTTCGGCGTGCTCGCGCAGCATGTTGGCGACGCGCTTGAGCAGGCGCGCGCGTTCGAATGGCGGCGTATTGCGCCAGCCGTCGAACGCTTTCTTCGCCGCGCCGACGGCGGCATCGATATCGGCGGCGTCGCAATCGGCGACCGGGCCGAGCGACTCAGCCGTGCCGGGATTGATCGAGTCGACGTAGCGACCGGATTTCGGCTTATGCCATTCGCCGCCATAAAAAGCGTCACGGTGCTCGGGCAGGCGGAGCGGCTCAGCCTTCACGGACTTGAGCGGGACTGCGGTGTTCATGGTCGTTCCTCCAATCAGTTTTTGGCTCGCGTCATCGACGCGGTCATGTTTGCGGTATAGCCGGGCTCGACCCGCACATCGACGACGGCTACTCCGCCGGCATCGACGGCGGCGATCGCCTGTTCCAGCGCCGGGCCAAGATCGGCCTGTTTGGTAATCGGGCCGAAGCCGACCGCGCCCTGCGCGCGGCCCATGGCGGCCAGATCGATCTCGGGATCGGCCATGCGCTGGCCGATCCATTTGTTCTCGACCGGGCGGTGGCGCATGCGCGCCATTCGTTCCTGGTGAAGCTCGTCGTTGTAGAACGAGCGATTGTTGGCGATGACGAAGAGGAGCGGAATCTTGTAGTGAACCGCGGTCCACAAAGCGGTCACGCCCATGAGGTAGTCGCCATCGCCGCAGATGGCGACCGGCAACCGGCCGGAATTTTTCAGTGCCAGCGCCGCACCAACGGAAATGCCTGGGCCGCCGCCAATCCCGCCGCCACCGTCCGAGCCGAGAAAATCGAGCGGATGACGGAACGTCCACCAGCGATCCTCCCAGGACAGCGGCAAATGTGTCAGCGTCGTCGGGCGTTCGCCGAGAACTTTTCGCAGCGTGCGCGCGATGTGTTCGTTGGTGAAACCGGCAGGCTCCTGATCCGCGACTGGTGCGCGCGGGCGCGGCGCAACGCGCGGCTTGGCGCTCGCGCCGATGGCCCTCACCAGTTCGGGCACGACGAGATCGGGATCGGCGGACAGGAAGAGATCGACCGGCGGCAAAGCCTGGTGGTCCATGCTCCAGCCGTTGTGGATACGGAAATCGAGCGACACCTGAATGATTTTGGTGCTGGGTGAGGCGCCGGCGATCTTGAGGGCGCCGGCGAGATCGACCCAGTCCAGGCTCACGATCGCATCGGCGCCGCTGACGGCTTCGATGCTGTCGGCCGTCAATCCATGCGAGGCCCCGACGTAGAGCGGATGATCGGTCGGGAAGCTGGCGCCGATCTTGAGATCGGTGACGACGCGAGCGCTGAGCGCCTCGGCAAGCGCGACGCGGGAATTCCATGCTTCCTCGCTGCGCGAGGCGCGGCCCGCCAGGATCACCACCTGCTTGGCCGATTTCAGCATCGCCGCGGCCCGCTGCACGAGATCGGCGGGCGCCGCGGTCGTGACGGGGGGCATGTAGCGTGAAGCGTCGATCGGGGGCAGTTGCTCGGCGAGCTTCGCCTCCTGCATTTCCGCGTCGAGATTGATGTAGACCGGGCCCTGCGGCGCCGTATTAGCAATCCAGGTGCCACGGAGGAGTGCTTCGCGCGCCGCGCCCGCCGTGGCCGGCTGGTCGTCCCATTTGGTATAGCCGCGCACCAGTGCGCCCTGATCGCGTGAGGTGTGGATCCAATCGATCCACGGCCGTCGCTTCATCGCATCGACCGGACCGGTCGCGCCCAGGACCACCATCGGCATGCGGTCGCACCACGCGTTGAACATCGCCATAGTGGCGTGCTGGAGTCCGACATTCGAGTGAACGGCCGCAACGAGCGCCTTGCCGGTGACTTTTGCATAACCATGAGCGATCGCCACGGCGGATTCCTCGTGTACGCAGAGCAGCATCTGCGGCGTGGTGTTGCCGAGATAATTGACGATGCTGTCGTGCAGGCCGCGATAGCTCGCCCCCGGCGTCAGCGCGATGAAGGGAATGTCGAGCGCGCGTAACGTGTCCGCCACCACATCGCTACCGAAGCCGGGCGCATTGAGGCCGGCCGGCGTCGGCCGTTCGAGCGCGGCGATCGATGCATCGGCAGTGCCGGGCTTTGCGGTTGGACGTGCGGTTGCGGGTCGGGACGAAGTCATCAGCGGCGTTCCTCGGATTCCATTCTTTGCGGGCCGGATCGAACCGGATCACGAGCCTTGGCGCAAGCGGGCTAGCAGGTTGACGCCCGCATAGCCGTCGGCCGGTTCCAGGCCCACTTTGCGCTGAAAGTTGCGCACCGCAAGCATGGTGTCGTTGCCGATCCGGCCGTCGGCGCCGCCGGTATCGAAGCCGAGCGCGGTGAGCCGGCGTTGAATTTCCTGCACTTCGGCGAGCGTCGGGGCACGCTCACTGCCGGGAAACTTCTGAACGAATGGCTCGCCGCCGACGCACCTGTCGCCGAGATGGACTAACGCGAGCGTGTAATTCATCGAGGGGTTGTAGCTGCGCACGGCAAAAAAATTCGGGCCGAGCAGAAAAGCCGGTCCACCCGGCACCGGCACCCAGGGCTTGGCGGTGGCGCTCGGTTGCGGGAAAGGCTCGCCGTCGGCGCGGACGACTCCGAGCTTTTGCCAATCCGCGTAGCTGCGTGAGACGTTGCGGCTGGCCGTTGCCGGCAGGCGTACTTCATAGCCCCAATGTTCGCCGCGCCGGTATTTGCCGCGCTCGACGAAATAGCGCGCGGTCGAACCCAGCGCATCGTCCGGCGGGCCGAACGGGGAAATCTTGCCGTCGTGGTCGTAGTCGATACCGGTATGGAGCCAGACTTCCGGCATCCATTGGGTGTGACCCATGGCGCCCGCCCACGAGCCGATCATTTCGTCGGGCGTGCTCCAGCCGCGCTGAACGATGGTCAGCGCGTTGATAAGCTCCTGCTCCCAATAATCGCGCCGGCGCGGCTCGGCCGATGCAAGCGTGACCAGCGAAGGGATGACCGGACGCATGTGGCGCTTCTGCACGATCGGGTCGCCGAAGGTCGACTCGACGCCCCACACGCCAAGCATCACCGAGCGCTCGACCCCGAAATCCTTTTCGATGCGGGAAAACAGTGCCGCGTATTCCTTGGCTTTTTCTTTCCCGGTGATGATCCGCCAATCGGAAACGCGGCGGTTGAGATATTGCCAGAGCTGTTCGTTGAACTCTGGCTGACTGCGGATTGCCTCAAGCCCGGCTGTGTCGGATCTTACCGCGTTCATGACGCGCGCGTAGGTCTCCGGCGTGATGCCACGCGCGAGAGCCTTGACGCGAAACGCGGCGATCCACTGATCGAACGGCATGCGCGTGTTGTCCGCGCCCGCGGTCCTCGGCAACATCAGTCCGGCAAACGCGCCGGCGATGGCCTTTAACGAAGTGCGTCTGGCAATGTTCGGCGACAATCTGGCGCTCAATTCTGGTCTCGCTCTTGCTCTCTGTTTTGGGCGCAGTCGGGGCCGTCGCGGCGTTCTCGGCGGAGGCTTCCGCGGGCGGCGCATGCTCTCCCAGCGGATCCCGCGCAACCTCGGCTATGGTGGCCGGTTTTGGCGCGGGCGTCACCAAAGAATCGGATTCCGGCGTGGTCTCGATTTCTCCCCACGGCACCGGGGTGTGCTTTGGGTTCGACGCCGTGCTTGCAGTTTCCGTTTCTGCCGTAAGCCCGTCGACGAGTCGTCGCAGGCTGTCGGCAAAGCTCGTGGCATCGAAATTCAACGGATCGTCGTGGCCGTTCGGAATCTGGGCATCGAGCGCCGCGTGAAAGGCTGGAACAAGCCAGCGTCCGGAGCGCACACTCGCAATCACGTAGACGAGCGCCAGCCGATCATATTGGGCGGCGGTGAAGCCGGGATTTGGGCTCTGTGCATCGTTGTGCGCGCCCCGCCGCGGCTGGATGAGCTCGACGTGAAGAAAGAGCCCCTTGAGCGCGCCGGCGAAATTCGCCGCCTGCTCGAACTTGGTCTCGCGCCAGGGAATGGCAAGCTCATGACTGAGCAACATGCCGCCGAAGCGATTGATGACGACGTGGGCCTTGCCCCATCCGTCCACGCAACGAAAGCCGTTGAGGCTGTTGATCTTCGGGCTGACATTGATGTCGTCCGGAAAGGACCGGCGTCCGTAGTAAGGTCCGCTCGTGTCGTGGATGACGAAATAGCGCGCCATGGGCGCATTCGAGTCGTTGTCGTTCGCACGCGATACCGGTTGCCAGAGGTAAGTGGCGAAAACCCATTCCAGGTTCTCCCTGGACAGGAATGTGCTCAGCGCCTCGCGGCTCGGCAGTCCGGTGTCGGCGCCGACGCGTTCCGCCAGTGGGGCGGGTAAGGTCTCCATTGGCGCCGCGAGGTTTCGCGAATGATCCATGCCACGCATCAGACACTTTGCTTGCTCCGCCGGCTCGCCGGCAAAGCTTACCGTCGCGCGGTCGAATGCACACGGTCCCATCGTTTTAATAAAATAGGGCGGTCGGAAGTGGTTTGGTTTGCACGCGGCGCTCAATGCGCTTTGCGTGGAGACGCCGACCACCGCGCAAGCAAGCGCCGCGATCAGGCCGCTGCGCGGTTGCCGACCAATGCAAGCGCGGATCACGGCTTCCATCCAAAAAGACGTGCGCAGACGATCATTCATTTTTGCCGCAACGCTCACAACTCACAATCCCAAAACGCCAAGCACCGTACTATCGTTACCAACTCTCGCGCTGCCAAGCGGTGCCGTTGCGCCGCCATGCGAAAAACGCACAAAATTTTCTCGTTGGCCGCATTTTGATAGAATGCGCCGCTCACGATGAATGGTTGTTCAGGTGTAAGCCCCTAGGCTCGGGTGTCAGGCGCGCATAGCGGGATTGAATCTGGCGCCGATCGGCGGCTCTTACTCGTGTCTGATCCGCGGTCTATCTTATGACCAGGCGTTATGAACGCGCTTTGGACGAAGGAGTTGGCAATGGATCAGGTCCTCGAACGGCCGCAGCCGCCTGAAGCAATTTCGGAAATCGAGGCGACGCTCAATTATCTCGTCAACGACGGCGTGAAAATCTTCACCGAAGCCGGTGGAGCGGGAGCGCTCGACGTGCGGGGCGGAACGATCGACCCGCGCCGAGTCGTCATCCACAACGGGCGTCCGCGCGCGAAAGGCTTCGTTTTCGAACGCGAGGGTTTCCGTTTCGTAGGCCATGACACCAAGGTCGCGGACTTCTTCGACGAAGACGAAGTACGGCGCGTCTACTACCCGGAGATGGAAGCGCTGGTGAAGGCCGAAAGCGGTGCTTCGCGCGTCGTCATTTTCGATCATACGCTGCGCACGGCGGACGATGCCTTGCGCGAGCAACTCAAGATTCGCGAAGTCGTGCCGCGCGTGCACAACGACTATACGGAATGGTCCGGTCCGCAACGCGTGCGCGATCTGCTGCCGGACGAGGCGGACGAACTCCTTCGCCGCCGCTTCGCCATTGTCCAAGTGTGGCGTCCGATCCGCCGCCCGGTCGAGAGCTTTCCGCTCGCGATCTGCGACGCGCGCACGGTCTCACCTGACGACCTGGTGATTTCGGAGCGGCGCTATCCGAACCGTGTCGGTCAGACTTACGCGATCACCTACAACCCGAACCACAAATGGTTCTGGTTTCCGCACATGCGGCGCGAAGAAGCGATCGTGTTCAAGGTTTTCGATTCACTGAAGGACGGCCGCGCCCGCTGGGGAGCGCATACGGCCTTTGACGATCCGACCTCGCCGCCCAACGCGCGCCCGCGCGAAAGCATCGAGATCCGCACGCTGGCATTTTTCTGAACGGACGCTATTCCTTCGCCCGCTCGACGTAGCTGCCGTCGGCGGTCATCACCACGATCTTGGTGCCGGTGGTGACGAAAGGCGGCACCATCGTCCGCACGCCGTTCGAGAGAACCGCGGGCTTGTAGGACGAGGCCGCCGTCTGGCTTTTGATGGACGGCTCGGTTTCCACCACTTCCAGGACTGTCTTGGCCGGCAGCTCGATCGAAACCGGGACGCCTTCGTGCAGACTGATCGTCACTTCCATTTCCGGCTGCAGATAGGCAACCTGGTCGCCGATGATGTCGGCCGGCAGCGCGACCTGGTCGTAGCTCTCCATGTTCATGAAATGGAAGCCGTCGCTATCCTGGTACATGTATTGGTGCTTGCGATCCTCGACGAAGGCGCGTTCGACCTGGTCGGTGGTCTTGAACCGCAACGCCACCTTCACGCCGTCGCTAATCCGGCGTACGTCCATCTGGGTCACCGGCGTGCCCTTGCCGGGGTGAATGTTCTCGACCGAGACGATGGCGGCAAGCTTGCCGTCAATCTCGACGATATTACCTTTTCGCAGTGAGCTGGCGATGACTTTCACGGCTTCCTCAACGCTGGTGCCTCTCAGTTGGGGCGCAACATACCGATCCTGACACCGTTCGCCAGACATTTCCTCGCTTGTTCTCCTCTTGGCCGGGATATGCCGGAAACCCCACCTCCATCCTCGCCTTTCTGGGCTCCCCACGTTCACGCCGACCGTCGGCCGGCGCTCCTGGTGCGCAACCGGATCGTGGCGGCTCTCCGCGCATGGTTCGCCGCGCGCGACTTCATCGAGGTCGAGACCGGGGCCTTGCAGATTTCCCCGGGAAACGAGACCCACTTGCACGCCTTCGCCACGACCCTTGCGGCCCCAGACGGCACATCGTTCCCGCTTTACCTGCGCACTTCCCCGGAATTCGCCTGCAAGAAGCTTCTGGCAGCCGGCGAGCGCCGCATTGTTGAATTCGCCAAGGTGTTCCGCAACCGCGAGCGCGGCGCGCTGCACCACCCGGAATTCACGCTCATCGAATGGTATCGTGCCGGCGAGCCCTACGAGACGTTGATGGCCGACTGCGCGGCCATCCTGGCGCAAGCCGCGGAAGTCGCCGGGACGAAGCATCTCAACTTTCGCGGCCGCCGGGCGGATGCGTTCGCCGAACCGGAACGGCTTACCGTGGCGGCAGCCTTTACCCGTTTCGCCGGCATCGATCTGTTGGCGACGCTGCCGGGCGGCGAGCCGGATCGCGAAGGCTTTGCCCGCGCCGCCGGCGCCGCCGGCATCCGCATCGGCGATGACGATAACTGGGGCGATATTTTCACCCGCGTGCTGGTGGAAAAAATCGAAGGCAATCTCGGCATCGGCCGCGCCACCATTCTCGATCAATACCCCGCGGTGCAGGCGGCGTTGGCGCGGCCGGCGCATGATCGGCGCGTTGCCGAGCGCTTCGAGCTTTATGCGTGTGGGGTGGAACTCGCCAACGGCTTTGGCGAACTCACCGACCCGATCGAACAGCGCCGGCGGCTCGAACGGGAAATGGCGGAGAAAGAACGTATCTATGGCGAGCGCTACTCGATCGACGAGGATTTCCTTGCCGCATTGGCGGTGATGCCGCAGGCTTGCGGCATCGCGCTCGGCCTCGATCGCCTTGTGATGCTGGCGACGGGAGCCTCGCGCATCGATCAAGTTTTATGGAATCCGCTCCCATGACATCGCCAGCAACCAGCCTGCACGGCCTCGACGAGCTTTGCGACAACGCTCTGGCGCCGCGCGAGCGGCTCGGCGCGCTTGCCGAGGTCGCCGCGCGTTATGCCGTCGCCATCACTCCGGCTATGGCCGACCTGATCGACCGCGACGATCCGCACGATCCGATCGCGCGGCAATTCGTTCCCGACGCGCGCGAGCTCGAGCGGCGGCCCGAAGAGAGCAGCGATCCGATCGGCGACGACATCTTCAGCCCCGTCGAAGGCGTGGTCCATCGCTATCCGGATCGTGTCCTGCTCAAAGTCGTCAATGCCTGCGCGGTGTATTGCCGGTTCTGCTTCCGGCGCGAGATGGTGGGGCCGGCGCGGGGCGGGTTGTCGCCGGCCGCGCTCGCGGCGGCGCTCGACTACATCGGTCGCCATCCGCAAATCTGGGAAGTCATCCTCAGCGGCGGCGATCCGCTCGTGCTGTCCGCGCGCCGGCTCATGGATGCGGTCACGAGGCTAGCGGCCATCGCCCACGTCAAGGTGATACGCGTGCATACACGGGTGCCGGTCGTTGCGCCGGAGCGGATCGATGCCGCGCTCATCCGCGCGCTGCGTACCGACAAGGCGACGTTCGTTGTGCTGCACATCAATCATCCGCGCGAGCTGACCAAAGAAGCCCGCGCGGCTTGCGCGCGCTTTGTCGATGCCGGCATACCGCTACTGTCGCAATCGGTGCTGTTGCGCGGGGTCAACGACGATGTCGAGACGCTCGGCGCGCTGATGCGGACGCTGATCGAGTGCCGCATCAAGCCCTATTACCTGCACCAGGCGGATCTCGCGCCCGGCACGGCGCATTTGCGCACCACTATCGCCGAAGGCCAGACTCTGATGCGCGGCCTGCGCGGCCGCTACTCGGGCCTGTGCCAGCCGACCTACGTGCTCGATATTCCCGATGGGCACGGCAAATCGCCGATCGGTCCAAACTATCTGAGCGAGGACGGCACAGCGATCGAAGATTTTAACGGACGGCGGCACGTCTATCCGCCGCATTGCTGATCATTCTAAATTTGCGCGAAAACGCGGCGCGCTAGGCGGCGGCTTTTTCCGGTACGGGAAAGAAAACCGCCGTCTCGAATCCGTAGCCGCACGCGTCGCACGACCAAGTGTGGCGTATGCAACGCTCATTGAGATATTCGGACCAATCGGGTGCGAGCAGCCACGCGCTGCATTGCGGGCAGATATTCCTGTCGTATGTAACCAGGCGTGACCGTGCCGTTGTGTCGGTGTGCAGTGCCATGATTCGCCTCCTGCCGACCGCCTCCCCGAGCGGGACCGTAGACGGGCTGTGTGGCGCCTGCGTGACCTAACTGCGTCGGGGAGCGGACAAAGGCAGGAGTGTTCCGCGGCGAGGAACATTCAGTAGTCATTTAAGTTTAGGCAATTGAGAGCTAAGTTTACGCAATTGAGAGCGGCGGCGTGCGCTTGGACGGAAGGACATCGTGATGCACTCAAAGCCGATCGTGTTGATCGCATTGCCGGCGCTGTTGCTGTACGCGACCACAGCGGCCGCGCAAATCCCGCCTCCGGTTCCGCCGCAGGTGCCGAATCCGAACCCGAGCAGTTCCCTCGTCCTGCCGGCGCCGCACGAAGTTCCGGTCTCCCCGGTGACGCCCGGTACGTTGCCCGGAGCAACAGCGCCAGGCGTGGGAGACGCCGCCGGAATTTATGCGACCCAGCCGATGGGGGTATTTCATCGCCATCATCGGCGCCGGCATTATTCCAGATAGCTAACGTCGAGCGGCATGTGGAGAATAATTAACTTGCCGGCCATCGGCCCTTAAGCCGCGCGCGCTTAGCCTTGGTGCCGTTCTGGAGTCTTCTCGGCTTTAACCAAGGATGAGGAGGTGCCATGAAAACTTTGATCACCACGGCAATCGTCGCTGCGTCGCTCGCGCTCACTGGAACCGCCACGATAGCGGCTACGGCCCAACCCCATAAAACTGTCCAGATCCACAAACCCGTGAGGGCCGTGCACGTTGCCCACGCGCGCCCAGCCGCGCATTACGCCGCGCGCTATCGCGGGCCGCGAAATCAACTCGGGTTTGATGTCGGGCAGTTCATCCAGGGCATGCTCGGCGGCGGTCCGGTGCCATACGCCAATCTGATGCGCGATGTCGCGCGGGCGCACGGGTCCTCGGGCTCGTCCTATTCGCCGAGCTATGACAATTCACCCGCGATCGATGTTGGCTCGGCGGCTCGCGATTCACAGGCGGCGGCCGACGCGGAAAATCAAGCCATCCAGCAGATGAACGATACGAACGCCCTGAATGCTTCCATGGCGGCCGCGGAACAGCAAAACGATGCAGCAAATGCCGCGACGCTGCAGACCGAGATCAACGCCGGCATGTGATTGTCACGACAAGGGCGCCGGCTTTCGGCCAGCGCCCTTGTCGTTCGGCTTGATTAGTTGCGCAACACGATATCTGCATCCGGTATACGCGGCGCAATGATCCGCTCAGCATCGGCGGTTCGCTAGTCGCGGTGTCGACCTTGCAGGGTACTGCGCTGCCACGACCCCGGTAGATCGTGCGGACTGTTGTGAGGGCGTCAGCGCGGGCCTACCTCCATGGCGTCGCCGGACCTTATCTTTATTCAGGTAATCGTTGTTGTCCGCGCGTCGGGTGCGCCGCGATCGTTTCGGTATTCCTCGATCGCACGCATGATTAGCTTTTTGACATTCTCGATTGTAACGTCATCGCGTCGCTGGATGCCGACCTCCTCGCTTACGTTCTTGGGTTGGTGAGGTTGGCCTGTCACGTCGAAACCTTTGCTGCTCGTGACGGTGACCGTTCCCCCGCGCGGAACAATCGAATATACGGGGCTTTCATGACCCTTTTCATAACCCGGCTGATCTTGCTGATCCTGCTGATCCGTTATGCGGAAAGCAACCGACGCGGGCCGTAGCGTTTTTCCGGTGCGACCGTACTGCCGAATGTCTACTTTGCCGCCGAGCGTCTTCAATTTCTGGTGAGCAGCGTGTAGTTGGGGGAGCACGACATTGCTCAATACGGCGGTGTCTGCGTCGGCTTCCGCCTGCAAACGCTTGGCCTCTGTGGGAGCTTCCCGTTGTTGGTCGTGTTCAAGCTTCGCTTTCTTGAACGCGTCACCATAGTCATCATCACCGGCGGTCATATTGAACCTATCCTCGTTGGCGCGTTCGGGCGGCAGGCCAACCAGCGCGCATCGCCGCGGCCCTGCGGATTTTATATTCGATCCATTTTAGACCCGCGCCACCGTAGCTTGCATTAAGCCATTGAAACCATTGGCGCGCCCTACGGGACTCGAACCCGTGTTACCGCCGTGAAAGGGCGATGTCCT
>Ga0187860_1003464_pt1 | contig 12421 bp, 14 predicted proteins | sample June2016WEW_10_4_FD_132981 | JGI IMG/M metagenome (GOLD analysis project Ga0187860, IMG submission 132981) | Peatland microbial communities from SPRUCE experiment site at the Marcell Experimental Forest, Minnesota, USA - June2016WEW_10_40 | ecosystem: Environmental > Terrestrial > Soil >... | reverse complement strand
CAGGCACAACATCTTCAGATGGTGTTTCACTTAACAATCGTTATTTTAAAATTGCTAATCCTCTTCAAGACCCAGATAATTTCACTTTAACTCAATTTAAGCCTATTTCTGCATTAGCAGCATCGCCTACAAGCACAGAATTAACATATTCTTATGAAATTGACTACGTACAAATAATTCCAACGTCTGTCAATATTTGGATAGGATCAGACCTTTATACTGATGGAACTGGTCAGGGAATCATAAAGAATTCATCAAATGTTTCTGTAGGAACGATAGATTATACAACTGGTGATCTGGTCATAAATTTTAGCGTTCCATATACAAATACTCCAGTTAATATTTATGTTGTGTCATTCAGCACACAGCAAAGCATTAACCCTGTGGATACCATCACAGCATATGCAGGTGGAGGACAAATCACAAAAGTTTCTAACTTCTTAATGGAAACAAAATTCTTTAACTTCTTTAAGGATGACAAACGTGCAAGACTTAGCAAGATTGATTTCTACACCAATCAGAGTGATTCGGGTCAATTCACATGTTATGTTCTAGCAGATTCAAGCGAATTGCCAGCAAATACACCTCTTCCAGACAATCTACAGAGCAATATTGTTCTTACTACAGAGAGCCCTTATCAATTCGGTTCAGGCGATCAAACAATGTATAGGCTATTTGCGGATGTATTAGGACAGACATTACAATTTCAATTAACGCTTTCAGATCAGCAAATGGCAGTAAAATCTATCAATACAGCACCTGTAGAATTGCTTGCTATGATTATGACGATGAAGAGGGGAGGACGTATAGTATGACCCTTACACCTAATCCTCAAGAGCTATTTACTCCTTTTTTACCTTCTACTTATAATATTCCTGAAGAAAATGACAGACTTAAAACATTCCTAGGAGAAACGTTTTCACAATTCACAGATGTGATAAATGATAAAAAAATAGGAACCATTGCGCAAGCTGCCGAAAACTTCAGTGGTGGCAAATGGTTTTACAAGGTAACTGGTGTAACGAGGAATGAATATCAGGCTATCGCATATATTCCATCATACCCAAATGCAGGAGTATTGACCCTAGGTCTAACAGGCACTCCGCAATATCCGATAAATTCGGTTAACAATCAACTTGTAATAACAAATTTATATGGAACAGCGTCTAAACCACCATCTCAAACGGGTGCGGGCGACGCAGATTTTTTTTCGTTCCTTAACCAAGGAGATTCTCGGATCAGTTTCACCATGTCAGATATAGCAATCACTATTACCACAACCACAGATTTATCAAAGTATTCAGGTTTTATCGTAATTTTATATTTGCGTAACGGTACTTAAATCAACCTTTCCACCATAAGATTCTATAAAATCTTTATAATATAAAATTCTATCTTTAACTCTTTGACCTGCGGGTTGTCCCTTATGCCAAAGCTCTAAATTTTCAATTCTATTGTCATCACGAATCCCATTAATATGGTGTACATTTTCACCTTTAAATAAAGGTCTTTTTAAATAATTTTCCATTATCAAATGATGTTCACAAACTCTTCCTTTTTTATCACAATTTGGATGATTGCGAACCACTTTTCTTTTGTAACCACGACAAAATTGACCAGTACCTTTTGGATTTTTTAATAAAGGAGCATCCAAAGGAATACCATATTTAATTCTTTGTTTTTCGCGATTCAATTTTTGCCATATTTCTTGTTTTTCTGGATTATCTTTTATGTAATTTAAATTGTAGCAATATCTACACAATGATTTTGATTGTTTATCTATTTCTCTGTTTATCTCCTTTTTACAACAAGAACAGAATTTATATTTATATAAAATACATTCTTTTGAGCAGAAAAACTTTTTAGATCTTTTTAACCTATATGGTTGTAAATTTATAATTTTATTACAAACGCAACAATTGACTTCCATGATAACCTCTGTAGTTATTCTGATTGAAAAGATATGTCAGGCCGTCAGAGGCGGCTTTTCGGAAGCGATCCTAGACATATTGAGAATCAGTATATCGGAAAATATCATTAAATGATACAGTAAAGAAAAAAGTAAGAGGTGTTTATGAACCCAATGATTATGATGGCTATTCCTGCGATATTGTCCGCTATAGGTGGTTTGACAGGGGAGAAAGCTAAACAAGGATCAACTTATGGTAAAGGTGCTTTAGATGTTTTAGGGGGATTACAAGGACAAGTTAAGAATATGAGTGGTCAAGGTGCAGGAGATATCACACAGAATCCGTCATATGGTATGGGGCAAGATTGGCTTCATCAATTATTTAATGATCCTGAGTTTTTTAAGCAATTTGAAGCACCCATCCAAAGAGAATTTTCCGAACAAACAATTCCAGATTTAGCAAATAGATTTGCTGGTATGGGTTCAGGCGGCTCTTTAGGCTCAACAGGATTCAGGAACCAAGCAAATAGAGAAGCCACTAATTTACATGAGAAGATAGCTGCGCTACGAGGTGGAATGCAGCAACAAGGAGTTGGGCAAGCACTTCAATACGCCCAACAACCGACTAGCAATTATATGCAAATGCTACAGCAAGCTCTTACACCAACACAAAATCAATATCTACCAGCTACACCCGGATTTGGAGGAAATATTGGTGCTTCTATGTTTGGTGGTCTTGCACAAGGATATGGTCAGCAAGCAGGTCAATATATGGCTGGAGGGACACCTGGCGGACAATTACCCACAAACGTATCATTAGGATAGTAATATCATGACAACAATTCTCCCATCAGCCAGATCACCTTGGCACGTTATAGATCAAGCTATAGGGCAACAAATAAGTCAGAATCTTCCAGGCGCAGTCCAGCAAGGTTATAATCGAGGTCAACTGCAAAATAGTTTAGCAAAGATTGGTGAGTTGGCAAAGTCCGGTGGTTCTCCATTGGATGTAACTCTTGCAGCTATGCAAGCAGGAGCAGGCATACCAGGAAGCGAGAAATATTTGGGTCAGATTATTCCTATGTTGCAACAAATGGCTGCTGCAAACGCTTCACAACGTTCTCCTTTGGCTGGTGAAGTTGCAGGACAACAAGGACAAACTCAGATGCGTGATAGATCTCCAATGGAATCTATGGCACAAAGACAGGCACTGCCTAGTTTTAATAACCCATTACAACAACAGACCGAACAGTCTTTTCCCACGAATATAGGCCCTCAAGGTGGCCCAGGCCAAGTACCTCAAGCAGCCACAACAGGACAGAAACAACCTTTATTTACTCGACAAGAACTCATTCCTCAAGCTAAAAAATTAGCAGCAGAAAGAACAAAAGAAGGCATTCCAACAACAGCTAAAGAGGCATTGGAAGAATTAAACGAAAATGAAGAATCAAAAAGACAATATAACAAGCAAATTGATGAAGAATTGAAAAATCGTATTGCTGGTCAGAAAACATATGGTGATAGAGCTGTTGAATATTTGAAAGACGTTGATAAAGATGCAGGCCCGGAAATTAAGACTATATTTCAAAAAAAAGGTGAAGAATTAGCTAAAAGAGGTGAAAGTGAAGCTGATATCAATAGAGCTTTAGCAAAGGAAGCAGAAAAATATCAAGCAGCAATCACTAATGTTAAGTCAGATTTGGATGCACCTAGATCTTTAAATTATCTTCAAAGACAAGCGAATGGAACATATAAGAATTTTGATGATGCTGCAGAAGATTCCAGAAAACATTTGAGACCTTTAATTGATCTTGGTCTTTTTAACAAAGCTAGATCACTTTTACAGGAAAAAGGATATGGGATAGAAGAAAGAGAGATGATTATTCATCCCCTTTCGGATCAAGCTTTATCATTGGTAAGACAATCACCAGATCTAAAACCTCATAAATTTGAAACACGTCTTGGAGCATTAGCGAAAAAACCTGAACCAGATATAAATACAATTAAAGATACTTTGAAGAACATGCAGCAAGTTGATTCCAATTTTAGTCCTTTATTGGCACGGAAAGCATTTGAAGATTTAGGTTATGATTGGAGATCGTTCAAAAACGCTTGGAATGAACTTTTGAATGAAGGATTTAAACCTACAGATGACCAAACACAGATGCAAGGGTATTTAGATACACCTCCTTTAGGTAGACTAGATCAGTTCTTGCAAGGCATAAATGTTATAGGTCGATAATGATTCCTCAGCTATCTAAAGCACTATCAGAAGGATTTACATCAGAACAAATCCTAGATTATATTCTGAAAAAATTCCCAAATCATAAAAAAAAGATTGAGAAAGCTGTATCTGGAGGATTCAATGCCTCGCAAATTCTATCTTATTTATCAAAACAGACTCAAGGGAAGGGAAATACAGAAGAGCCAACCACAGAATATGAAAAATTGAGAGGCCAAGATATATCGCAGGCAGAAGGACGGAACCAAAAAGCGATAGCAGCAGGCACGCTTGCAGCAACATCCCTTGCAGCACCCATAGCAGCGAGCGCGTTACAAAGAGCAATACCGGGTTCATTATCCAAGCTCGTGCCATCGTTGACAGCGCAAACCATAGGGACAAATTTAGGACAGATAACGCCAGAATCTTCTCCATCGGGAATTCCATCACAACCTCCAGTTAATCAAGTTTCACAAAATATACCACAAACCCCTGAAGCTGTGCAACCTGAAGAAATTCCTACGAATAACAAATTTATGGAAACACCAATTGGTCAACTTCTTGAAATACCTAAACCAGGCTCTCAAGTGGGTTCTAAGCATGGAATGGGTGAGATTAAGGCCATGCGTAATGGAAAGGCGATAATCGAAGTAGATGGCAAGAAACATCAGGTTAATGAAGATGAATTGATCGAATCACCTATGCCTGAAAAAGACCTCGCAGATCTTTATGGAGATTTAATAGGTGGTATTGAAAAAACAACAGGTCAACAGGTTTCACGTAATGTCGAATGGGCCGGTTATGACCCAAATGCCAATGAACTCGTTTATAAGCCTCATGGAAGCGATAAAGTCTATGTGTACGACGATATATCACCTGAAGACGCAAAACAGCTCACAAGCCTTATGAACCAGCGAAAATCGACAGGTGGGAATTATATCGGTGCTTGGGAAAAAGGCACTGAATCGCCAATAGGTGCAGGTATGTATCAACTGATTAAGAAATTGCAAGGTGAAAGAGGCGGTAAAGGAAACGAATACCGAAATCGCTTCGAAACTATCTATGACGCCCTGGAACCAGCAAAAATAGCAGCGAAGAAAAAACATGCAGAAGCCAAGAAAAAAGCCAAAAAGTCAGGAATTGCTTAAGATCATTTATTTTCTTGATGCGCAGGGTAAGAAGAAAAAGAAGTGATTACTTCCTTTCCTTCAGCAAGTCAACGAACATCTCATAAAGCTTGTCAGTTCTTGCGGATTGCTTTTCGATTGCAACTTTAATATCGTGAGTGAAATACCATGTCATAGCAAACATAGCGATGATAGTTTGCCAGTTTAATTTTTCTACGAAAGCGATTACGTCCATTATTTAGCTCCTTTATCTCTTTCAATCGCAAATATTCTCATTTTAAATTCGCAGTCCATACGTTCAAGTCGTCCATGAAAATCTTTAGTTTCTTTTAACATGGCATCTTTAAATGATTCAATGGAACGTTGACAATGCAAATAATCTGCTCTACTTTGTCGGACAGTCCATAAAAATAAACCTAAATTTGCTAAAACTATGGTTCCTACTTGATACCATTCCATTATTCTTTCTCCTTTTTCATAATTGGTGTAATGAAAGTCTGTAAAATTTTCAAAGGATTGTTTTCTAATTCTATGCCTTGACTCTGGGCATGGGACACGGCACTTGAGGCGCATGCGAAATATCTTCTCAGCGTAGATGGAGATGGTTTTCTTAAATTTTTAGCAGTATTGGAACCACGGAAAACGTCCATATTCATAATATTTTTTGCGGCTAAAAGCCATTCATCATAGGTAATTTCGTGATAAAATTTATCTGGTAGAAATTTAAGTATTTTTGTTTTTGCATTTTCAAAATCATTGACGGATTTTTTGTCATTATTAGATATTGAAGAAAGTTTTATTTCAAAAATATTATTTAATGTTATTCGATGTTTCAAAGGAATCTCAAAATTATTCATATTATCAATAAGTCTTTCTTTGTAAAAAGCATACAGTTTTGCATCTTCTTCTATAGAAAAGCTTTTGTATACTTCAATTTTATTTTTTCGAATTGCCACACGGTATGTGAAAGAACCATCTTTATTTTTTCTTTTATCAATGCTGGCCATGAAATTCCTTTTTAAGTTTATCGTGCCAAATCAAAAAACTTGCTTCATCAAATGATATTGGATGTTGATAATATATATTTTTTATATCTAAGTAATTTGTTTGTGATTCGGTCGCTTCAAGATCATCCATAGGTCTTTCATTCAAAAGATCTGTTCTTTGAATGATAAAGTCTGTAATCTTTAATCCTTCTTCTCTTATATGTTTTTGGATATCTCGAATACTCTTGAAAGATGTCATCTCAGGATAATCGCAATCGGATATCAAATGATTAAATCCAGCTAGTCGTTTGTGATTGTCAACGATATCAACGATTTTGCATTTTTTTTTCCCTATAAATATTCTTAATCCCCGTCCAATCATTTGCATAAATAATGCTCGACTGCGTGTAGGACGAGCTAAAAGAATACCATTTATGGAAGGTTCGTCAAAACCTTCAGTAAGCAATTGACAATTGCAAAGAATATCAATTTCACCAAGACGAAAAGCTGACAAAATTGAATTTCTTTTTTTCGTGTCCATCGTTCCGTCAATATGACAAGATGAAATACCTTTAGAATTTAATAATTCATTTATCTCCTTGCTATGCTGAATATTTATGCAAAAAATTAGAGTCTTTCTATTTTTCATATCATTCTTACATATATCGATAATCAAGTTATTTCTATTACTTGTAGATAATTTATTATATAGTTGTTTAAGGCTGAAATCTCCATTATGATGGTCAATTTCAGACAAATCTATGTTTGTTTTTACAGAAAAACCTTCGACATCACATAGACCGCCTCGATCTATTAAATCTTGCACAGATATACTGAAAGAGCATTTATACAAAATATCCTTTAACAATTTCCCATCAAGACGATCAGGTGTTGCGGTAACTCCTAATATTTTCATGTCATTTTGTTTGAAAATGTCAGCACGTCTATTTATCAAACATTTATAGGAGTCTGACTGGAGATGATGAGCTTCGTCAATAATTGTTAGATCAAATTCTCTTGGGGCAATAAATTCAAGATATTCCGATCTAATACTATTGATAATGCAAATATGTACGAGAGCTATTTTTTCATTAAATCCATTCCCTTTTCTGGAAATTTCAGAAGAATGATAAAAAAGTAAAGAAGTTTCGTAAACCTGATTTAGAAGCTCTCTTGAAGGAACGATAATGAGTATATTTTTGTGATATTTTCTTGCGTATGAAAGGAAAGTGATGGTTTTTCCTGAACCTGTGGGCATTTCGATGTATTGCCTAGGAGATTCTTTAAATGATTCTCGAATAGAGTTAATGGCCTGATTTTGGTAATCTCTAAGTTTTATCATAATCTCTATATGAGTTTGATTTTCTAACATCATATGCGGATTAATGATTATTTCCAAGAAAAAGGAAATTATTTACTTTTTTCCTTTCTGCCTATGTTGTGCAATTATTAAGTCGTGAATATCCACTATACTCTTCTTAGATATCCTGTAAGGGCTTTTTTTTCCATCTCCAATCCTAATGGCAATAATAAAACCCTTTTGAATGGCTCTACGAATAGTTACTTCGTTGACAGAGAATACAACGGAGGCTTCTTTTATGCTAATGAATTCAGGTTCCATTCTGTTCACAGAGTATAATCTTTTACGATCGAGATGTTTTTATTTTTAATTTGACTATGCCATGTTGAAGACATAAAAACAAATTTAACAGGAGTCTAACCATGACCTCACCATTCATTCCAAATAGCTTCACATACTCAGATGCACCTCAAGGTGGGGCTGTCATGCCGATGATTATATCAGCAAGAAATCCATCAAATACTACTGATACCAATTATGCAGCAGGGTATTTTTGGTTGTCATCTCTAGATCAATATCAAGTTATTTCAGGTGTAAATACATACGGATCAGGAAATCTTTATTTCCAAGCGGGAAATAGCGCAGGAAACCCAAATTGGACAGCAGTTACAACCGCTGCTGGAGGCCCATTAAATACATTGTCAGATGGCTCAATAGTTGTTTCGCCAGCAGTAGGTGGAAATATCGAACTATTAGGCACTGCAAATCAGATTGTTGTTACTGGAGATGCGGCGACTCATTCATTAACATTTTCACTTGCCGGAAGCGTTGTATTTCCTGGATCTGTAACAGCAGGAACAACAATTACAGCAGGAACAGGATTAACTGTAACAACAGGAAACGTCCTTGTGTCAGCTGGGAATGTAACATTAACATCAGGCAATTTAACTCTATCCTCTGGGAATATCGCAGTTACAGGAACATCAACACTACAAGGAACTACAAATATCAATACGAGCACAGCATCCACGACAGATATTGGAACAGGCGGTACAGGTGCAGTAAATATTGGTAATACTACCGGTGGAACAACAATCACAGGTCTTGCAACTCTAGGCGCTTTGACAGTTGTAGGAACGACATCTATTAATGCTACAGGAACAGCTACAACAACGATTGGCGGCTCTTCTGGCGCTGTAACGCTTGTGGCCGGTACAGGAAATCTAGCAATTAATGGTGCAGGAAATTCTATTTCAGTTGGTTCTGACGCAGCTGCTAATATAGTTACAGTAGGTTCTTTAACTGGAGCAGCGTCTTTAACTCTTCAAGCAGGTACTGGAAATATTTTAGTAGATGGTGTTGCTGCAACAACTATAACGATTGGTGGAACTTCTCAAACAGGAACAATTACTCTTGGTAGTTCATCAGGGACAAATATCGTTAATATTGCTGCTGGTGCAGGTGCATCGACTGTAAATATTGCTAACGCACAAGTTGCAGGAGCAGTTAATATTGGCGCAGGTATGACTACGGGGACCATTACAATTGGTGGAACAGGATTACAAACAGGTACAATTACTTTAGCACCTGGTACTGGTGCTCAAACTATAGCAATCGCAACAGGTGGAACTGGAGTTAAAACGATTAACTTTGGTACAGGTGCAGCTGCGAATGTAATAACCATCGGTACTGTGACAGGCGCAGCAAGCTTGTCACTACTTGCGGGGACAGGAAACTTTGCTTTGAATGGTGCAGCAACCACCACATATGCAATTGGAGCAGCCACGACCACAGGAACTATTACCATCGGTGGAACAGCTCAATCAGGAAATATTGTATTAGGATCATCTTCAGCATCTAATACGATATTTATCGGTAATGGTGCTGGTGCAACAACTGTAGATATCGCAAATACAGGTACAGCAGGAAATGCGGTAAATATTGCAACATCGGCAGGTGCTAATGTTATTACAATCGGTAGCATTACAGGTGCTTCTGGAATATCATTGCTGGTTGGCACAGGTAATTTCAGTTTAGATGGTGCTGCTACTTCTACATATACATTTGCTCCTTCTGTGACATCAGGAACCATTAATTTTGGTGGTACAGGAGCAAATACAGGTACTGCTACCATTCTTGGTGGTACAGGTGCTCAAACAATCAATATAGCAAACTCTACTGGTGTTAAGACTATTTCAATAGGGGGAGGAGCTGCTGCAAACCTGATCACTCTTGGTACTACAAACACTACAGCTGCATTGAATTTGAAAGCAGGTTCAGGAAATGTTAACGTCACAGGTAATTTGAACTTTGTTACGTCAGGAAATAAAATTCTGAGTGCTAACGTTGGTACAACAACATCCGCAGGAGCGAATAGCTTTGGTTCTGTAACTCTTGCTTCGGGAACGGCTACGGTATCAACATCAGCAGTAACATCAAGTTCGTTGATATTCCTTTCTAGATTATCAATCGGATCAACAGGTGCAGCCCCTGTCGGTATGTTGACTGTTGGAACAATCGTGAATAACACTTCATTTGTGATAACCGCTGTTACTACAGCAGTGGCAAATACCACAGCAACAACAGACGTTAGCGTTGTCGCGTACATGATTGTAAACTAAGCTAGCAATATTTTAGGTTGGTTGATAAGATAAAATTTCAACCAACCTAAAGACGGAGATTTTATGCTGAAAAATATTGCAATATTAGAAGTGGAAAAGAATGGCAAGAAATATGAATTTCATTTGCCACAAGGTTGCACACTTGGTGAAGCGCACGATGTGATTTTTGAGATGAGAACATTCATCGTGGAACGTATACAAGAGGCATTTAAAGCAGATGCACCAAAACAACCAGAAGTACCAAAAGAAGAACAACCAAAAGAGGTAACAAGTGGCCAGTAATTTAGTGCGTTTTGATACCCTTAGATTAATCGCCTATACAGCTTTGACAAGTACCTTTACACCTTTCGGTTTTGTAACAAGTCAATCAACCCCCGCACCTTTCGCACATGCGATGCGGGTGTTAAATTTCAAGAATACTACCGATGCGGATGTGTATATTAGTTATGATGGAGTGACGATTAATGACATTATTCCGTCATCTTCTTTTGATCTTTACGATCTAACATCAGATCAGGATGCAAATGAAATGTTCAGATATCAATCGGGGACACAAATATATGCATCATTTGTTTTAATGCCCACGAAAGGATATATTTCCCTGACATCTATTTATGGAAAAGGTGAGTAATGGAAGAAAAAATGAAAGAACAAGTGGATTTCATGGTTATGAGATTTCAGGAAACCATGAAAAAATTTGATGATTTTACATTGAAAATGACTGATGTGTTGAATTTTATGAAAGATATTGTTTTAAAAGTAGAAACTCTTGAAAAAAATGTTCAAAATTTATCTCTATCGTCATCTCAAAATGAAAAAGTTTGCGTAGACAGTGTTACAGGATTATTTTCTGATTTTGTCTCTCACGATCAATCTTTGAAGAGAAATAATATTCAAATAAATGACATTCAAAGTAAAAGTTATGTTTTACATAATGAAATTATGGAGATAAAGGGTCAAATATCACAGTTTTCTGAAAAATATAACGATTTTGCAGGAAAAGATGAAATAAACCACGTTAAAAATATATTGAAAACAATTCTAGATTGTGTAAACCCACAATTTCAAAATTTAAAAGTAAAAAATACCGACTTTTCCAATAGCATAGATTCGCTTAAATCTTTTACAGGAAGTTTGGCTACTGAATTATTAGATCATAAGAAATTTACGAGTAAAATCGAGCAATCTTTGGATAATCTAAAAAACGTTCATACAGTCCATCAATTCGAGGTTGAATCTAAAATCAAAACATTAGGCAGTGAAATATTTTCTTATGTAGATCAAAAGATTTTATCCATTCCTAAACCTATAATTCCATCTTTAGACGAAACAAAAGAACATGTCAATATTAAGGTAGAGCCTGCATTACTCGACGCTCGTAACGCCAATATACGTTCGACAAATAATGAGCAGAAAATATTTATCATGGAAAAGAAGATCGAACAGTTGCAGTTGCTTCTAAATAAAATGCAAATTCAAGGTTGAGATGAGCCAGTCAGGACGGCTTACAGTAATTGACAGCATCCTGCCTCCCGATGTGCCTACATCATTTGTCACAAATGTTGGAACAGCTATCCCCTTGGGTAACGTTTTAAATATCCTGGGAACATCTATTGCAGCAGCTTCGACACCTGTTATCACAACAGGTATCGGAAATACCGTCACGGTTGAAGTCCAGCGCACTTCTGCCAATGCTCTTTCAGATGCTACGAAAGTCGGTCTAGCATCATTTAATAGCTCTGAATTCACTGTTGATTCTAACGGATTTGTTTCGTTATCCGGTTCTGCATCAGCTATTATTTTTGACGCAGACACAGGAAGCGCAACACCGATATTAAATATAATCAATTTTACCGGGAATTCGACTCAAGGTCTTTCTTCTTCGGCCTCTAGCAATATAGTAAATTACACCATTGCTAATGCCACAAGCACACAAAAGGGTGTAGCATCATTTAATGCGACTGAATTTACCGTAACTTCAGGCAATGTCACATCCAATAATTTTACTATCTCGGCAGGTACAGGTTTGACAGGTGGGGGAAGCTTAACACTTGGTGGAACTATTACACTATCGGCGGATGGTTCGGTATTGATTGAAAAGGTTAATCTTCAGACAGGCACTACACCGATAGTACCAACTGGTGGCGCAATCACATTTAACGGGGCTACAGTCGCGGCAGGCACTCACCCAGTACGTACGGATGGGACAGGTGCTAATACGATGGCTTTAGAGGTGCAAATAAGCCAAGCGATAGCT
>Ga0187860_1003461_pt1 | contig 12427 bp, 12 predicted proteins | sample June2016WEW_10_4_FD_132981 | JGI IMG/M metagenome (GOLD analysis project Ga0187860, IMG submission 132981) | Peatland microbial communities from SPRUCE experiment site at the Marcell Experimental Forest, Minnesota, USA - June2016WEW_10_40 | ecosystem: Environmental > Terrestrial > Soil >... | reverse complement strand
GCTCCAAAAGCTCACGATACTGGCACTTTGTCTTACTCATTATTTTTAGTAATGCTTTTCCCATTTCAATCGGAGCTAAATTGTATATTTCGGCAAGCTTGGTATTAGTATAAATGTAGTCCCCCTCAACTACTCGATTCAGTTGTCGCGCTTTTCTTTTTAGTTTTTCTTTGGAAACACCAGCTACATTAGAGAGGAAACTTAGACTATTTACGTCTTCCAAGTAGAAGTTAAAAGGCATTGAAAAAATGCAAAAACGGTCTATTTCTGAAATAGTTTCCTTTTCCTCGACCACCTGAACATGGGTAGTCCTTCCCCCCTCTCTCAAATAATAGAAGCGCGCATTGGTTAGGTTTACAGCCGAATCCCACGAGTGGAAACCACGCATGTCCCGTTTTAGTCTTTTGATTAGCCCCATGCCGTTCTCGCAAAAGTTATTGAACAAGATTGTTGTTCCGGCCTCTTGCAAGGCAACCGCTAACACTCTATCGCTTAAAACATGGTAATGTTCAAGGTTTCCCATCACATTATCGAGAACTTGTTTAGCACGCTTATCAAGCCTAGGCTTTAGCTCCTTAATTCGGTTTTCAAAAACCGCTCTTTCTTCTTCAGTTTTAGCGACGCACATCAAAACTATTAAGTTTTTTAGCTCGTCTCGTATTGCCCTTTTTTTCGCTCTCTTTGAAAGGGACTTGCACTTTACCCCTAACTCTTTCAAAAGGCTTTCTAGTTTGTCATCTTTGTTTCCGGTCGAAGAGACGCTATCTATTAGTTCCTTTATAAGTTTGTAGAACTTTTCCTGCTTGCTTTTCCGTCTTGTTGGTAAATCCCTTTCTAATCCATGCCCTAGGTGCCATAAACAACCTTGACTTAAGGCACTTGGGTAAACCTCTTTAACACCTGAAAGTATCGCATCATCAAGATCTGAGATTACAATTCTAGCATCATACCCTATCTCTTTTAGTTTGTACAAAACTTGTTTAACTGTACAAGCGTCTTTGTGCTCACACAACGCGTAGGCGATGTAATCATGGTCGTTTTTTGAGATATCAATAACTAAGAGCAAATAGCGATCTTTACCTGCAACCTTAATGGTTGTAAAGTCAATTCCCATGATGCCTCCCCAGGTTACTTTCGATTCCTGTGCTTTCAACAAAGTATACTGATACCAATCAGGAAAATTTGCAACACAATTATCCAAATCTCTTGACAAAGAACTCGGTGAAGTCTTAAGTTTGTTACTCTGTATTATGTAATCTTGCGTACTTTTCCCTTTGACCCAAGCCTCTACGATCTCATCTAGTTTGCACTCATTTGCACTTGCCTTGTCGCTAAAATAACAAGTTTCACAATATAGTTCCTTGGGTGTATTCCGGTTAAATGCGTGACAAGTGGTTTTTTGGTTGCAGTATCGAAAGGGAAGAGGGATAGTGTTGAACGTCTCACAAAACTCCTGAATGATTCTTGGTCATACATTTTACATTAAACTTTTTCAGGGATGCAAGGGTATTTGCGCGCGCCGATAGATTGTATTGTACCTTTTTGGGGTCAAATAGTTTTTTAGATTTTTTGTGCATTATGTGTACTCTCCCTCTTTTTCAGTCCAGTTGTAAGGAGGACTGACTACGATTAGATTGATTGCTCGTGTTCATTTTCTCTCACATCTTTTTCATTCGCGCAAGGCGAACCCACACCGGATATCGGGCAAGAAAAGTCGTAACGTCCATTTCACCGTCTATTTCGGATAGCAAAACGGTTTTTAACGGTCCTTCAGGTAATTCAACAGCTAACTTTATCAGCGGCGTGATATCGAGCTTTTTGTCCTGCTTCAATGCCAGAACAGGAACCATTCCAGAGCCAGCAAAAGGGTCAACAACTGAAGCCCTTCGAACTGCATTTACATTAAAACCTTGCCGCTCACGACGCCCCTTTCTTCTTTCTCGTTCTTTGCTTACTCCAACGTTTCCAGCCAATGTCTTCTCACACGCTTGTCCAATCTGGCTTGCTTTCAGTGTCAGAATGTCTTAAAAAAGGTTCTCTGAGCTTCTATTTGCAAAAGAGTTGCAAGTTCTCTGAGCTTCTATTTGCAAAAGAGTTGCAAAAACAAATGATTTCGTAAATCATAATATAGTCGATTGAAGCTTCTGGAAGTGCATTGACAAGCTATTGATAAATGAGTTGTCAATGCAACTGTTTTGGAGTTATTACGCTAGTCGAATAACTACTTGCTTGTCTGGCAAAGTGGCTACAAAAATCCACCCTTGCGACAAATACCGATCCAGTTCGCTCACACGCACCGCCTTCTGTTGCACCTTGCCCTTTTTTGGGGGCACGGCGCCGACTAGCCGATCTCGAAGTAGGGCAGCTAGTTTTTCATCATCGATGTCGCCCATCTTTTGGAGCTCGCTGTCAGAGTAGCCTGCGACGGACAGTAACTTTTGCGTGAGTACATTGACTATCTTTTCTTCCGACGCAGAAGGCTTGTCAAAGGTTTGCAAAAACTCCTGACTACGCTCAAACGAGTTCCTCATGTCGTCAACCATTTCGGCTGGAAGTTTGTGCTTGTTAGTTGTGTAACGGTTTTCCACGTCGCCTGCGTGACCCATCCAAAATTGCCTGTAGTCCCGTATGACTAGCCCTTTTGACTCCGCAACAAGAAGCATTGAATCGAAGTAGCATCGCAGAACATAAGGCCTCCAAGAGAAGCCGCTGTTTCGAATGCAATCCCTGATGCAATCTCCGACATTCGCCGTTCTGATGAAGGGTTTTGTCCGCACTTTTGGCGTTATAAGAGCCGACTCAGGCGTTAGTGCCTCTCCCGATCTAAGTCTACTTTCTAAGTAGTTTTTGAGGTAACCACAGCCCTCCTCAGTTAGGAAGCTAAAGTATTGATGACCGCCTTTCGAGAGGCTGGTTCGAATAATCAACAGAGTTGGCACCTTAGAGAAACTAACCGTCGTGCCCTCTATGGTTAGTTCGGGCAAATCTCTTATCCTAAGACCGTCCTTGCCCTTATAGTCGCCAATACTTTCCGGGCGCAGTCCACAATGCGCTATCAACGAACAAGTGACACGGGCTTTCTCGTCGCCTGCCAAAAAGATTCTTTTTAGTTCAGGCTTTGTTGGCACCCGCTCGTCTCTGAGGGTTGGTGCGTCTTGGGCGCCCTCGATTTTTATCCGACCTTTAATCTGAATCCGATTATGAATCAACCAGGACTTAACGGCTTTTACTGTGCTGTGAGTGTAGGACCCTGCATAGCCGTCGTTTTGCATTTTTGTAACGACATCCAACAATAAGTTATAGAGCTCCTCTTCGGACATAGCTAGAAGACTGAGCGGGGTGAGATTTTGATTCTGGCAAAAATTCCCTAGCCGCCTTAAGTAGACGTCGGCGGTTATCAGCGAGCCCCGCGCAACATTGTCATACCAGCGTTTTATGGCTTTGTCTTGTAGCATCGGTGTATGTTGGTTCTGGTTAGCCCGCAAGGCGTTATGACTCCATTAGAGGCGTTATGACTTTACTAGAAGGTTGGGAGCGCTTGTATAATATAAAAGTGCTGTTGGTTCTGCCCCCAAATGGTGGCGGGCCCGGTGGGATTTGAACCGTAATCAGCCTGTGTGAAAACTAAAATCGCATTCAAAAAGTTGCTCTCTATGTGTATAAACAATATCTTGTTATCAAAATTATTAACATAAAACAAGCATTTTTCTGAAATTGAATCGAGTTTTTACCCAGTCTCTAATGTGTTCAAACCACAAGAAACAGAAAGCAAAAATTAGCTGAAATCGCCCTAAAATGATCCCGCCAACATTATGTTGGCGCGAGGCTGAGTCGGATCGGACTTACCCCCGGACGAGACGGTAGTCCATCGTGTCTATGAAGAGGTAATCGGATGGGAAGCGCTACTGGAATTAAAATTTATCAATGTCATGTTCTAACTGGGAAAGCCCAATCTATCCAGCTGCGTAGATCCCACGAAAGCACAAGAGAAGGCTCCACGTAACAGTGAAGATTGCATTTTACACAGTTATCCGTTACTTTCCAATCAAAACTTGAAGTAACCGCTTTAATGCTATTCTCAAAAACAGAAGCGCTCGTCTCGTATTGATTATGAACGTAACAAGGTAGAACCAACCGCCCGTCTGTACCAATATTGATAATCGACCAGGGCTTGCATTTCCAGCTCTTTTCTTTAGCTATTACTTTGAAATAACTAGTTGAGTTCATAATGGGGTAGCCTTTTCTCTTTAATTCGATAAGCTGTTTACCAATCTTTTTAATTTCATCGGCTTGAGGTGCAGACTCATCGATGTTGTGGTACTCGTGAGCTACCGACAATATTATTTTTACACCTAAATCCTTTGCCAATTTCACCATATCTTCTACGTCATGGATGTTATCAGCCATTATGGTCATATTGATTCTCACAGAAACCTTGTCTTTGGCTGCAGTTATGCCCTTTATCGCTGCTTTGAAACAGCCATTAACACCTCTTATTTGGTCGTGAGTTTTCTCCAGACCATCTAATGAAACAAATACGATGCCGTTGATGTATGGTGATATTTCATCTATCCTTGATTCGAGGAGCGTGCCATTGGTGACAATGCTTGTATGAAGAGGTAAAGAACGAGAATAGGCTAAAATTTCAGGTAAGTCTTTTCTTAGAAGCGGCTCTCCCCCTTCAAACCCAATGGCGCAAACACCTGAATCGTAAATTTGCTTTAGAATTTCTTTTTCCTTTTGGGTGCTTAAATTTTCGCTGGATCGTCTCCAGAAGGGGCACATTTTACACTTAAGGTTACAGTTATAAGTTAACTTATGTCCCCCAAAAACTGGAGCTTTTCCTCCGAACGAGTTTAAAATGAATCCACGATATAATCTAAGACCTATCCTAAATGTTTCCTGATAGGTGTGTGGCTTGTTTTTCAAAAATTTCAACCTTAATTGAAATTTTATTATTTAAAATGCGCCGGGCAAATAATAACCTGTTAGTTAGCGTCTGCGTGAAGAGTCTAGCATTCATGTGACCACATCTGTTGCCCAATGGGATAAAATTTGCCTTCAACGTTAGTAATTATTATCTCTTTTCCATGTATCTCTAAAAGGATAATCTTGCCAGTAGGAACTTCGCTTTTTTTGGCAATTTTCAAGAATCCCAACTTATTTCGCCAACTCTTAAATTTTTGAAATGATTAAAAGTCACTTTACTTAGAAAATTATTTAAATTTAAGCTAACATAAAGTAAAGCAAGTAACATGGACAAGTTTATAGAACTTAGTTGAGCAGACAGTCGCAACTATTGGCGATAATTGGTACCTCTCATAATCAGGGAATTCGCATTTGGACCGATGCAGAGTCGGTTGCATTTCTGACTATCATCCATCCAGCTTAACCGAGTTAGCTGAAAATAAGTGATTGTGTCACGACCCCAATTAGTTCTTTTAAAGCTTCAGTGCAACTTGAAGCTGTAAGAATAGCTGTAGCTGATTCGCGAATTTTCACTTGACTGCGCTTTTGTTACAGTTTTGCGCTGAGTTTTGCTTTAGGTCTGGATTTAGCCATTTAAAACTCCACTCGCTCATGGCTTTTAATGCATTGAGTAGGTCTTTGCCTTTTTCTGTTAGAACGTACTGGGTGTATGGGGGTGACGCGGGTTCGATGGTTTTTTCAATGATTCCGTGTTCTGATAATTTGGCCAGTTTTATTGCCAGAGTTCTTGAGCTTATAGGTTTTAGTTCCTTCATCATTTCGTTGAATCTGCTGGGGCTTTTTATAAAAGCAATTTGGCCAATTATGAGGAGACTCCATTTATCGCCTATGATTGCTACTGTCTGTTCAACCATTTTCATAACTTTTTCTTTACTCGGATGATTTTGAACCATATTTGTTTCCTTCGTTACTTGCTTTACTTTATGTTAGCTTATGCTTAAATACTTTACTAAGTAAAGTAACTTTATAAATTCTGGAGCATAAAGAAAATATTTTTTGTGAGGCGAAGTAATGCAACAGATAAAATTAATTCAGCGCAATTTTTCAACCACTGTGAAATCAATTCAAGGAGTCAAGAATTATGTTACTGTGCCAGAGAAATTAATAGACTTTCAAGATAGAGTTAACTACTATCTGAAAGAAGGCTGGAGAGTTTTTTCAGCAATTCCAGAGTCAATCAATAACGCTTCATGTATGATAATTGTTTTAGTGAGAGATGACTAACAGTGCCTAAAATTAAGCATGTTATTGATAATTTAGGCAGATGTGAAAAGGACGGATATGCAAAAGGAACACATTTTGTGCAAATATTAACTTATGGGCAGAATAAAAAGAGCCAAAAATGTGGCGCTTTCCCACAAGAATGCAAGCTCTATCGTTTAGTTGCTTCTATAGCTTGTTAAAAGGTGGTGTCCTCAATAAGTGCGCATGAAAACGGAAAAAAAATTAGCAACAGTCAAACCATAGTGCTAACAGCTGACCAAGCCCTCATGACAAATTTCAGCGGCATATCCTTCTTTGATTTTGGACATTGCATCCCATACCGCCTCGTGCCAGAACCGTTCCTGAAAAAAATCTTAGCCGCCCCTCTTGAGACAGACAGCCAAGGAAGAGCCAGAACAGCAACATATGCGCTGAGAAAAGTCGAAGCAGCCCTTCTTAATGCCGGATTCCAAACCAAACAAGTAATTGTCACCACACCAAATAAAATGCGCAAAGCAATTACCCAGGACACATGCATTGTCGGTTTAAGCGTCGTTGACCCCCTAGGCAAGGCGCCAGTCTCCTATACGCTTGCCTCACTGCTGGGCGGAGGAGACTCATGCACAAAAGTCGAGTTTCTTAACCTGATGAAAGAAGTCAAAGCCCTCCAGAAAAAATACAATTTCAAGCTTATAGTTGGGGGCCAAGGAGTCTGGCAGTTATCATCAGTCCAAAAAGCGTTAGGAATAGATACCCTGTTTTTCGGCGAAGCCGAAACCACTTTTCCTCAAATAGCCCGCAAAATTATCAATGGTGAAGAAATCTCCTCAATCGTTTACGGCAAAACACCCTCAACCGATGAAATTCCAGATATTGTCAATCCATCAAGATTAGGTGCAGTCCAGATTACTCGAGGCTGCCCTAGAAGGTGCCAGTTCTGCTCACCGACTACGCTAGAATTCAGAAGTGTGCCTCTTGAAGAGATTTTGGCGGAAGTCGAAGTTAACCTAAGAAACGGTGTAAGACACATTGATTTAAGAAGTGACGACATACTGCTATATGGTGCAAACGGCATATGGGTAAATCATGAGACCGTCACTAAACTCTTTAAAGCTGTAACAGAAAAGCATAACGTGTCAGTGACTTTTCCTCATGTTTCTATTGCCACCATCAGGCAAGATTCCGGTCTAGTCAAAGGGATATCCGAAATAGCCGGCTTTGATGGTGGGCATCCAACATTTCCAGATGTAGGATTAGAGAGCGGGAGCCCAAGAATAATCGCTAAGTACATGTCTGGAAAGCCTAGACCATGGACGCCTCAAGAGTGGCCTGAGACAGCCCTTGAAGCTACTAGAATAATGAACGAAAATCACTGGTACCCTTGTTACACGATGATAGTTGGCTTCCCAGATGAGACCGAAGATGACATAGTCAAAACAATAGAACTCGTGGATGAGTTGAGAAATATGAAGGCTATGGCATGGACCTTTCCGCTTCTTTCGATCCCTATCAGTAACACGCCTCTTGAGAAGCAAGGCTATCCAAGCTTGAAGGCAATGCCAAAAGTTGTCTGGGAGCTGTTCTGGGTTTCTTGGCAACAAAGTCTTTGGTTTTCCCAAAAAGTTCGCGACCAACTACTTAGTGAATTAACAAACCCCCTCTACAGGGAAGCGGCCAACAGACTATTTGACGCTGGCATTGGATCGCTAAATAATTTCTTCGCACAAATGCGCGAAGATCCCCTTACAGCTTTTAATGAGGGAATGAAGCTCAACTTGCATTCGATTAATGGCATGATAACATTAGCCAGAAAGCTACCCAAATATCTACTGCGCGCGGCGCGCTAAAACAGGTTGATTATAATGAACCCCGTAGACGTTGCAATTCTTACCATGAACAGCGACCGAATGTTGAGGGAATGCATTAATTCTGTTTACCAAAACGTACCAGTTAACAACCTAATTATCGTTGACGGCTGCTCCACTGACGCTACAGCGGATATAGTGAAGGAGTTCCAAGAAAAATACGGGAACATTCAGTTCGCTCAGAAAAAGGGAACAAGAGGCAGTGCTAGGCAGACCGCAATTCAAATGGTAAAAAGTGATTGGTTCATGTTTGTGGACAGCGACGTTATCCTGTCAAAAAACTGGTTAGCCGAGGCGGAAAAACTAGTAAAAGACGGTGTGGGCGCTATCTGGGGCATCGAAATCTGGTCAGTGCTGAAAGGAAGCAAATTACTGAAGCTATTTGAGAGGCTCACATTAAAAATATTTGAATAAAGAGGCGGTACCCACGACACGTTAATACGGCGAGAAACAGTTGCAGACATCAAAATACCATTTAAGCTGCACACTTACGAGGACGGATACATCAAAGATTGGATTGAAAAGAAGGGCTATGTGGTCTTGGGCGTCTATGAACCATACTGCATTCATTTTCGGCCAGATGCTGTGTGGACAACCCAGAAACAAATCGAATTTGTGGTCAGCGACCTCAAATACGTGGTTCACCGTCCCAAACTTATACCTTCATACAGCTTATACGCAGGCATCTCTGTCTACCAAACTGTCTTAAACAAATTCAAGCGAACAGGCTAAAGGCGCAAGCAAATATTTCAATCCATTCACATAATTTTGATGCATTCTTGTTTCGATTTGAAGAGCGTTCGCTATTTCTTTTCAAAAGGATTCGTTTAATACACTAAGCGAATCCAATAACGGGCCCGGTGGGATTTGAACCCACGATCTCCGGCTATCTTCCGCTTTTTGAAGCGTCCGAAGGCCGACACCTTAATCCGTGCTAGGCTACGAGCCCTTTTCCATGCTTTCTGGATGGAATACGGACATTTTAGCTTTTGCATCAATAGATGTTTTTCTCCTTCCGTAAGTAGTGCCTGCCTGATGTCCGGTTATAGTTATACTCGATATAGCCCTCTGCACCGTATCGGCTCATTTTCTCGCTGTAGTCTGGGTCAGCTTCAGAGATTTCAATAGGCTCCCATTCTTTATCAGAACCATAGATTCGCTCGGATATTGGAGCGTAAACCTTGACATATTTGTCAGAGTTTTCCCCTAGCAGGTTTGCTACTGCGTCACTATTTCCTTTAAGGTATCGCTCAAGAACTGCTCGCCAATGCGTGTTAGTGTAGAATGTTATCTTTTCAACTTCGGGGATTCCTAACTGTTTAGCTGCTCTTTTTCTTGCACGTCTAAAGTTTTTCCCTGCGGCATCAGTATCTTTGTATGTAAATACACGGTCTAGGTTTCTTTGTGTTCGTTTTCTGCAAGTTGCAATATTATACTGTCGATTTTTCAGTTCTGCCAACATATCTATGACTTTAACGAATCTACCTTTTAGCGGGATAGTTCTAGTTCTACCATGTTTAGCTGGATGGTTGATTGCGATGGTATTTCTTGCGAAATCTATATCCTTCCACTCGATCCTAAGAACCTCAATAGGTCTAGCTGCCGTTGCCATCTGAACAAAGCAAAAGACTTGCATTTGGAAACTGAATTTTGTGTAAAGTAGCTCCATATGTTCGGGAATTGGGAGTTTGTATTCAGGGGTTCTATATTCGAAGCGGGGGATCTTAACATCTTCCATGTGTAGATAGCGTTTAATGAAGCTGGTGTAAGCCTTACAATAGCTGTTTTTGTTGCAGTTGGTCCATTTACTCATTTCTGGATCAAAAGCTAGTTTGCGCTTGAAATCCTCTGGGTCAAATAGGTTGATTCTGTGTTCATGGGCCAATTTTTTGAGTCGTGATACATACTTGCTCAGGGTTAGATCGTTTACAAGATGTTCTTTCTGGATATACTGCTTGTAGTCTGCAATCACTAAGTCGATGTTTGTTCCATCAGTTTTTTGTATCTGCGAAACGCTGATTTTCTTTTCAGTCGTTTCCAGCGCCAAGTTTTTCGCATCCTCAATTATAGCGCATACTTGACTGCTGGGGTTATTGTTGTCAAGGACTTTTAAACTAGTTGTGTCATCGACATGTATATCCTGCAAAAAGCTTGAACCAACAACTCTAGCCTTCAATATGTCATCCGGATCAGAGAAGCGACCACCACAAACTCGGCACTTATAGCGCTGGATATTGCCAAACTCGTTTTTTGTAAATCCATTACGGAAAGCGCTAGTGCCACCACAAGAAGGACATTTCAAGGCTTCAGCGGTTTCAATAGCCATAATAGTGTCTCTCCTCTGTGTTGCTCCAACTCCGATTAGGCAACAACCTATCTCCTCCCAGTGATTCGTCAGTTAACCGTCGCCATTCCTTACAACAAATTCCACCGTTATGCTGACAGTGTGCTTCTTTGGCTGTGCTATATTTTCCGCTACGTTTGCAAACTAAATCAAACCTACAGCCTTGAACGTAAGTTTCTGACATCAGTATTCACTCTCCACGATTGCTAATGCTCGGTTGTAGATGCTTCGGGGTAGTGGCTTGTCTATTTCAGCTTTAAAATGAAAGTGTTTGTATGCGATAAACGCTAATGCTTTTGTCGGTATCGGGTCGTCTTCGGGAATATATCTCTCTTTTTTTGCATAACACCATGCCTCAAAAATTGCCTGGTTATCTCCAATCATTTCGCTAGGTATGCCTTCGCTGTCTTCGTCGTCGTGCGGTGTTCCAGCTTGACTACAATTCATATATTTGCTAAGGACAATAAGAGCCTGTAAACCGTTGAAACTGTAATTATGTCTCCAACAGTGAAGCAATCCATCAGCGGTTATACTCATATTTGCGCTTGTTTTGCTGTCATGGAATAAACTAGCCCAGCGCTCAGATTCCCTAGGTAAAATATTGTTTTTAGTGATTTTTCTGTAAATGTCGAAAACTGTAACATCGAAAACAGCGCTATGTTTTTCAGGGAGTTTGAAACCTGAAGTTTTCTTTTGTGCTTTAGGCTTCATACCGCTATGCTTTCGTTTCCAAGTTTCCCTAAAGATTTTAGGCAACTCTTCAAAAGTCAAAGTAACTGGAGAAACTGAGTTATCTACAGTATAGTAGCCCGCATTTATCCGGTCAGCAATAGGAATTAACGCTAATTCTTCATCTGTGACAGGTACATAGCTCCCAGCGCAAACAACAAATTGGCCACGGCTTCTAACTTCTCCGTCGTCTTCAGTCGAGATATTAGGAATTTTTGGAGTGTCAATATTCCAATAAAAGCCATGTCTTCCTAGTCGGCTTCTTGATCGAGTTAATAGAGTTGGTTTGATTTCTTCGTCATGTATGCCTAAACCGTCACAATCCATGTCCACCAAAGGATCTTTCGACATTCCAGCTATGCCTATGTTTCCACCATGAATCATATAATCGGTTGCTTGTTCTATTGTTGGTCTTGCATCAGGATTTTTCCAGCTAATACCTTCTATTGGGTCCTTGCCTTGTGGATTGAGTCTTAAGAGCCAAGGACAGTAGTCTTTTGGAGCGTTAGCCATAAGCAAGTTAATGAACTTAGTAAACTCGGTTACTCTAGGTTGCTTCATTTCTGGGCGCTCCTAAGTTTTGCTTCATAACAAGTTGTATGCGCTGGGTTTCCGTTTGTGAAGTCGTTTGAAATGATGTCTAATGGATTGGTAATTGGTTGACTACAGAACTCGCAAACTTTGACAATAACGCAATCAACATTTTCAGCTTTGGCGTTTTCCTTTCCGAAGTCATAGCATTTTTGGCAGAAAAACAGTCTTTCCTTACCAGAAACCGACTTTTGTTCATCATTCAGAATTTGCTCATAAGTTGCTTCTTGAGCTCCATCGCCATCGCAACCATTCATATCGCAAACATGATGTTCATTTTTCGGTGCAAGTTTAAAATAGAATGTCTCTTTTTTCTGTTTGATCTCAGGTAGTGCTTCACCTTCAGGTAGCTTGATGTTAAGCCTATCAGCCATATCCCTTACTTTTTCAGGAATTAAGTGGTATTCCATGCCTTTACCGATTCTACGCTTATCTTTGAATCCAAGGCGTTTCAAAACCCTACCTACCCATTTTGCATTAAACCATGCAGGCAATTCTTCACTTTCACTGTAGGGTTTTGCAGCTTCAATTATTTCTTTTGGTTTATAGTATGTGTCTTCATCAACAAGTTTGAGCATTCCAATTATAAGAGTAGTTTCTCCAGTGTCATTGTCATCACTTACTTTTTCGTTTATCAGGTCTACCGATATATCTAACAAGTCTTCAAACGGTGTTTTAGTGTACTTTGTGTAGTTAGTGTAGTTTG
>Ga0187860_1003459_pt1 | contig 12429 bp, 18 predicted proteins | sample June2016WEW_10_4_FD_132981 | JGI IMG/M metagenome (GOLD analysis project Ga0187860, IMG submission 132981) | Peatland microbial communities from SPRUCE experiment site at the Marcell Experimental Forest, Minnesota, USA - June2016WEW_10_40 | ecosystem: Environmental > Terrestrial > Soil >... | reverse complement strand
GCGGCGCCCGGCACACCTTTCCGGGAAGCGGAGGGCTCCGATGGAAGTGTGCTGTCGGTCGCCACGCGCTCGCCACGCAGTTGCCGGTCGAGATCCCTGTTCTCTCGCCTCTGGAAAACCCAGGAGTCCGCTAGTGCAAATCCACAATAGCCCAGAAGCAAGATCGCGCAGACAAAGAGGGCGCGATGGGCCCAATTCAGAGTCCGCCTGAGTGTCTCTTTCCTTACCAGGAGCCTCATTTGGCGCCATTCTCATCAAGCCGTGATTCGCCGCCGGCTATGTAGCCGGTGCGTGTTCGCACGGACAGTCTGTCATGGCCGTTCGTCTGGGCAATTACCCGAATGGCATGATAAGTACCGTCACGAGCGGGGTTGCTGGGAACATATCCGATCGTGTATTGGTGGCGAATGTCCCGGGCGATGCGCTCGCAGATGGCGACCACTTCGCTGAGCTCGCCGGGGAAAAAGGCTTCGCCTCCTGTCGCTTGTGCGAGGCGCTTGAGCACACCCGGATTCCGGTCCGGATCATCTTGGTCGAATACACCTACGGTATAGATGATGGCACTGGATCGCTCGGCTAGCTTCATGGCCTGGGCCAAGCTGTGTGCGCTCACGTTGTCACCGCCATCACTGACGACAATCAGCACTTTCTTATCCCGGCTGCCCGCCTGCAATTCCTCCAAAGCCCTGGCGATTGCGTCGTAAAGAGCCGTCTGGCCACCGGTGGGTCCGGCCGTGATCGCGTACTCGAGTTCGGAGCTGCTGTTAGTGAATCGGGTTGCGCGCGGCAGACCCAGCGACACCTTCTCGTTGAAGTTGACGACGAACATTTCGTCTTCCGGATTGCTGGACCGCGTGAAAGTCCGGGCTGCAGCGGTCACCTCCGCAAGTTTCGGCCGCATGGTTGTGCTGTGGTCGACGACCAGTCCCACCGTGACCGGAATATCTTCGTTCTTGAAGAGCCTGATGCGCTGCTGCACACCGTTCTCAGAGACTACAAAATCATGCTCGTCCAGATCGGAAACAAAGCCACCCTGCCGACCGGTCACCGTTGCGTGCAACACAACCAGGGCAACGTCGACCGAGACTCGGAAAGGCCCCGAGTCGGGTTCTTGTCTTGGCGGAGCCTGCTGTCCGGCATAACCCACCAGGGCAACCATGAGAAGGGCCGGTAGAGCGACGGCATTTGCGACGCCGTACTCTCCGGCCCTTGACAGCACCCTCCTCATAGCTGCTTTTTCCTTCTGACCTCGTCACCGGACGAAGCCCGTTACTGAACGCGCTTTTGCGCGAGTCGGAGGGTCCAGGCCAAGCCCAGAGCCAGGAATCCGAACAGTGCGATCAGCGGTAAGGAACTTGCCGTCGCGGGCAGCGTCGCCGCTGGCTGTGCCGGCTCGGCCTGCGCCACTATCGGCTCCGGAGCTGGCGGCGGGGTGACCACCTGCGCGAGTTCCACATCTTCTCCCGTGGGTTGAACCGCGACGACGGGCGCCTGCTTCAATTGCGCTACCTCAGGTTCGTCCACCGTCAAGATGGGCTTTTCGACCTCAAGCGGCAAATCCGCCGTGGTGGCGAGAACCGGCGCATTGGCCGTTTTGGCTAACTCAACTGCTTTGGCCCGCGGGTACACAAATTCGTCGCCCCAGACCTTGCCCGGATAGAACCATGCCCGGAGTGCCTCTGGCAAACCGGCCGGCCGCTCCCGGAAAGTCATTACGGTTTTTCCGGTCGCTTTGAGGCGGTAGTTCGGGATGGCCAGTATGGTGGCGTAAACCACTGTTTCGTCCTTATTGAAGATCTGGACGATATGGCGGTCGGACTGCGAGTCCAAGAGTTTGAATACATAGGTGCCGGCTGGCAACACCCCCCACCCTTTGAGATGGACTCCCGGAATCTCCACAGGCCCGCTGAAGGTTATCACGGTTTTGTTGTTCCACTCGTCCGCCTTTGCGCCCGGTGAAAACACCGCGCCCATCAGCGCCAGGCTGAACACGGCTGTCGTTACTGTTCTCAAAACACTCATCTGCTTCTTCTCCTTTGATATAGCAATCCGTGCGACCGGCTCTTCGCTCTGTCGGGCACCAAGCCTACAGATCTCGGCTGGCTGATCACATACGACGAACCAGAAGCACTCCGAGGTCCATCGGCACATCAGTTAGCGAGAGCGCGGTGGCCGTCCCGCTCCAGACCCGTGCTTGCCGTAACTTGAGGGACATGTGGCACAGCGCCAAAGCTGAGAATCTCTCAAAGCCAGTCTCGCCGCCTGTGCTATCAGCTCATGCAGTTATTGCCGCACGGACCGCAGGATCTGCCGCGAATGACGGTGCAGGGATTTCCGCACCAATCTGGAAACCGCCAAAGAAAAACCGCACCGGAGCAGCTCGTTGACCACAAGGAGCTGCTGCCGATGCGGCTCGCCCAGGTTCGGGCTGGGATCCGGCGTCGGCCCGTCTGGAGTGCGTTTAAGTCGATCCTAGCGACGCCACATCCTAAACTATTCCTTCGCCAGGAACGCCAGACGGCTACCGCAATCGTGATCCCCGGAGAGACTCTTATGAATATCCAGCAAAAAACCTTTGCAGCAACAGAATAAAACAGTTGAGTGACCGGTATAGCTGCCCACCCGTCTCCGCCTGCCGGCTGCCACAGACGGCAACTTGAAAAGGTTACTCCGCGAATCCGAGCAATCTATAGCAATCCGAAGGCCAACGTGTCGGTGGCAGTGTCAGGAAGCGCAGCACTTTCCTGGAGAGATCGGAGATCGGGCGCGATCCGGCACACGAAGACAAACGCACTTTCGGGATGGCTGGCTTGAGATGGCACGGGCCCGTCTCTGCTAAGGCGTCTGGGGCGGCGATGCCGGGGCAGGGAACCAACGGCAGAATGAGACTCAACAGCACGAGAACGGCAAGGCTACTGGTACGAACATTGGATCCTCGATTCAGTTGCGGTCTCCGAGGCGCTTTGAGCCAGCATTCCGCGCCGTAATGCCGGCACGCGCGGCACGGCTGGCGCAGGTTGTTCCCAGCACACTCGATGCCGCCGCCCGCATGTCCGGCATTCGTACTGGCCGTGCGAGGGCCACATTGGCTCGGTGTGCATCAACTTACACCAGAGATCCGCGATTCGAGCTTGGGCCGGTTTCATCGATCCACAGTCCTTAGCCAAGGCGGGCGATTTCTAACTTTAGAGGCGGGTGGCAGCGGAGCTTTCGCGCTCGGATTGTTTCAGGGCACGCGACCATTCGTCGGCCTGCTTTTCGGCCTCCGCCTTCGCCACTCCATAACGCTCCTGAATGCGCCCGACCAACTGATTCTTCTTGCCGGCAATCGTTTCCCAGTCATTATCGGTGAGCTTCCCCCAGCGCTCGCGGGCAGAGCCGGTGAACTGCTTCCATTTGCCTTCAACCTGGTCCCAATTCATGTTTTTCTCCAGTTGCTTCCGGTTTGCCGGCTTGACTTGTGTCATGGCACGTTTACCGCCGTTCGAATTCAAGAGGCTTATGAGGCGAGTTTGGCCCGAGTCGCCCATTGGAGCGCCCAGCGCAGCGAAACGTGCACCTTCAAGGGCAGATTCTGCACCTGCGCGGTGCCGCCCGTACGAAACATCCCCGCGGCGGGGCGGCCTCCGGCACTTGGCCCGGCTCGTGCTTAGGCACAGATACGACACTTCCAAAAGGAGGAACAGTAAATGTCGAAGAACACATCGGTAATAGGAATCTATCCGGATCGCACAACCGTCTCGGACGCCATCAACGTCCTGCATAAAGCGGGGTATCGGACGACGGACATCTCGGTCCTGTCGTCTGACAATCAAGGCTCAAAGGATTTCGCACTCATGAAGCGCAGCAAGGCCTTGGAAGGCGCGGCGGCGGGAGCGACAGTGGGTGCGGTGCTTGGCGCCGCATTGGCCTGGTTCGCCTCCATTCAGAGTGCGACCATCGCGGGTTTAGTGCCGTTAGTTGCGGCTGGACCGGTGCTGGCTGCTTTGGCTGGCGCCGGCGCTGGCGGCACACTGGGTTGGTTCGTGGGATTGATGGCCGGGTCGCGGCTGACAGAGTATGTCGCCAAGCGGTACGCGGGCAGAATCAGGCATGGCGGAATCCTCCTGTCTGTCCACTGCGACAGCCCGGAGTGGTGTAACCGGGCGAAGACAGCCCTAAAAGACACCGGCGCGCGGAATATCTCCTCCGCTTCGGAGACTTCCGCCGATTATGGGACGACGGACAAGCCGACAGAGAGGGCACCGGCGGCGGTCACGAATCGCCGTGAGACGTCTTCCCAAGAAACGACAGAATACGTGGCTCACGAAACCAAGAAATAGAAAGTCACCGCCACGAGCAAGTTCTTCCGTATCGGACAGCGGAGGCCAGATTCGTCTTCAATGAGAAGCGGGAGCGCCCGGTGCGAGATGGAAGTCCGGTCGTGGTTCCGGCGGGCACGGGCCATTGATGTGACGCCGAAGACGGTGGCGCCAAACTTATACCCGCTCTATTCTCCGCCCGGCCACCCGGATGCGACGGTGCACAAGATCAGGGCCGAAGCGGAAGCGGCATAAGCGCTGGAGCGGAGTTTGAGGCGGACTGATCGCCTGCGTGCACAGCCAATAGCAAGTTTAAGGAGACGATTAATATGCAGTTAGTTCGATTTGCCAACACCGTTGCCCTATTTCTGCTCTTCGGGACGCTCGTCCCTGCGTTTGCACAGAAAGAAAAGGAACAGCGCCCGCAGGCACAGGCGCAACCCCAGCAGCAACAACGGGCCCAACCGGCCCAGAAACAGCAACCGCAGCAGCAGCGGGCCCAGCAGCCGCAGCAACAACAGCGGCCACAGCAGCAGCAGCAGGCTCAGAAACAGCAACCCCAGCAGCAGCAACCGCAGCAGCAGCGGGCCCAGCAGCCGCAGCAACAACAGCGGTCACAGCAGCAGCAGCAGGCTCAGAAACAGCAACCCCAGCAGCAGCAACCGCAGCAGCAGCGGGCCCAGCAGCCGCAGCAACAACAGCGGCCACAGCAGCAGCAGCCTCAGAAACAGCAACCGCAGCAGCAGCGGGCCCAACAGGCTCAGAAGCCGCAGCCGCAGCAGCAGCGGGCCCAGCAGGCTCAGAAACAGCAGCCGCAGCAGCAGCGGGCCCAGCAGGCCCAGAAACAGCAGCCGCAGCAGCAGCGGGCCCAGCAGGCCCAGCAGCAGCAACCGCAACGTGCGCGCCAGCAGGCAGTCGCGTGGCAGCAGAAGCGGGGATGGCAACAGCAGGGCGCCTGGCAGGGGCAGAGCACATGGCAGGGAGATCGTGCTCACCAATGGGGAAGTCAGCATCGTAACTGGGCGCAACGTGGGGGCTATGGTGGTTCCTACATTCCTCAGGCCAGCTTCGATCTCTATTTCGGGAGTCAACACTGGTTCCGGATGCACGTTCTCCCCACCATCTACATGGGGTATCCACGTTTCGAGTACGGCGGCTATTCTTTCTTGCTCGTCGATCCCTACCCGGAATCCTGGGCAGAGAACTGGTTCGATACTGACGATCTTTACATCGCTTACGACAACGGGTACTACCTTTACGACCGCACGTATCCGGGCGTTGGACTGGCGATCACAGTCGACCTGTAGGCGACGAACGATTGAGCCAGGTCGGCGACCTTCCTAAGGCTCGCGGGCTAGTTTCAAGGAGCAAGGAAGATAAGAGTGCCTGTACTCCAAGTGGAACGACACCGCACGGGACGCGTCGGCTGGCTGCGCGCGGCGGTACTGGGCGCGAACGACGGGATCCTTTCGACAGCGAGCCTGGTGATCGGTGTCGCTGCTGCGCACGCGGCTCACAGCAACGTAATGATCGCGGGAATCGCCGGCCTGGTCGCTGGGGCGATGTCGATGGCGGCAGGTGAGTATGTGTCTGTTCACTCACAGGCCGACACCGAACGGGCCGACCTCAAACTGGAACGCGCGGAACTGAAGACAGACAATGAGGGCGAGCACAAAGAACTGCAGGCGATCTATGTCGCTCGCGGGCTCGATGCAAGGCTGGCCAAGCAAGTCGCTGAGCAATTGATGGCTCACGACGCCTTAGGCGCGCATGCCCGAGACGAACTCGGCATCTCCGCCACTTTCAAGGCGCGTCCAATTCAAGCTGCGCTGGCGTCGGCCGCCAGTTTCGCCGCCGGGGCGGCGATGCCTCTCGTGGTCACCGGCATAGCGCCGGTGGCCCATCTGATCCCTCTTGTCTCTGGAACCTCACTGTTGTTCCTGGCTCTCCTGGGCGGATTGGCTGCGCGCGCTGGAGGTGCACGCGTGACCGTGGGCGCGCTGCGCGTGACATTTTGGGGTGCTCTAGCGATGGTGGTGACCGCTGGCGTCGGGGCACTGTTCGGAACCTGACCCGCAGCAACTGCCGCAGTCGATGCACATTCTGCACCTGGCTCCCATGGAACTCCCCGGTCCGTCACTGCTTGGCTGCCTAACAGGTCGACTCAGCGGTTTGGACCTGCGGTTGCAACCATGAATCATTGAAGGAGCAAAAGATGCTTTGGACAATCTGTGTAATTCTTCTGGTTTTGTGGGCGTTAGGAATGGCAGCCTCCTACACCGGTGGCGGGCTGATTCACATCCTTTTGGCCGTTGCTGTGGTGGTCCTGGTAATCCGCCTGTTTCAGGGACGCAGGCTTGTTTAGTTCCTAAGACACATCCGGCCGGCGTGCACCAAGCCTTCGACTGGGCACCGGATTGCTAGTTAACGATAGGAGTGTAAAAGAAAATGCCTTTAATCAACATCGTGATTGCGTTGATCGTGGTCGGCGTCGCCTTGTGGCTGATCAATAACTACATCCCCATGGCCCGCAGCATCAAGACGATTCTGAATGTGGTGGTTGTCGTCGCGGTCGCCATTTGGGTCTTGCAGGCTGTCGGGATGTGGGGCCGAATAACCAGCTATAAATTCGTGAACTAAGGCCGCGGTTCTTCTGATGCGCCCCAGTGGTCCATTGGCATCAATTGTCTTGAACCTCAAACACGTCAGCGGCATTGACACCACTGGAGTGTCATGCTGCAGTATACGACGACTGCTTCGCTGTGGCATTGTACCAGTGGGGTATTCTTTCCATCGTGAGGAGAACGGATCAGCGGGTTCGCGCGGCGGCGGCCATTGGCGGCCTGCTGGTGTTTGGGGCGATGGCGTATCCCGTGATGCGCGGCGACGTGATCCCGTTCGACCTGCCGGTGCGAGCGGCGATCCATGGCTGGGCGTTTCCGGCGCTGACTGTGGCCATGCGGCTGATCACGATGCTGGGCTCGGAGTATTTCCTAGTGCCGCTGGCGCTGATCCTGGTGTGGTACTGGGCGAGGCTCGGTGAGCGCAAGGCGGCTTATCTGCTGGTGGCCGGGAGCCTGAGCGCGGAAGCGGTCGCGCAGTTGCTCAAAACACTGATCCACAGGCCGCGGCCGGAACTCTTCTTTGGGCTCGTGCCCACGGAGACGTATAGCTTCCCGAGCGGGCACGCGTTTGTGCCGACGGTCTATTTTGGGATCCTGGCCGGCGTCCTGGTGGCCGGACCGCGGTGGCGCGCAGCGGTGGTGGTAATGGCGGCGTTCCTCGGGTTCTCACGCGTGTATCTGGGCTACCACTATCCGAGCGACGTCGTGGCCGGCTGGGCTCTGGCCGTGGTGTGGCTGGCGCTGTGGGCTATTATCGCCGATCGCCGCACGGCGTCCGCTACCTGATCTTCCCGGGTCTTTGGGGGCCCGAGTCTCTTCGCAGGCACCGGCAGGATTTCGGCCGAACCTACGCCAGATTCGCTGCCCCGTCCAAAGAACGAGCGTGACCGAAGCTACTTTACTTCAATCTTGAGCACGGCGTCTGAATGCTCGTGACGCCAATTCCAGTAGTTCTGTTGATCGTTGTCCTTGAGCTTGGAAAAATCGCTATACTTGCGATGGTTTTGTTTGGCATATATACGATACGCCTTATCTTCTTGACCATTCCATTGATGATCGTCGTTGTGTTGTTTGTCGTGATAGGTGACAGCGACCTTCTCGTCGGCGCGTAACACTCCCGGCGCCATTGCTATTGGGGCCATAAGAGCGGCACTCAGTAAGGCAGTACTCCAGAAACGGGACATTGTTGTTTTGTTCTCCTACACGACGATGTAGCAATTATCGGGCCAGGATTCGCTGAATGCCGTCTCATCCGCGAACGACCCCTCTGCGGGATTAGGCTCACAGAAGCAAGATCGGCCGTACGGCGCCTGATTTGCCGCCGGGTTCCGTCTCCTTCGCTCGGCTGGCCTTGCAGCAGTTCTTGCCTTATTGGCGGCAGGACTTGCATATGGCAACTCGCCGGAGTCTGCGTGACCAACTTTGTGTCCGCATACACTTAGCTTTGGCCTTCAACCTGCACGGATTGAGCTGGAAGAGGTGAGAAGTGACAACCATATTGATTGTTCTTTTGGTGTTGTTTTTACTGGGTGGCGGAGGCTGGGGTTATTCTCGTTTTCGCGGGTAGCCCCAGCGGGCTAATCGGTCTGGTCGGCGTAGTGAGACCAGGAGGCGGGTGGGGCCCAGCCGCCGCTCTGCGATCTGGCTCAGCGAGGCTTCGTAGACAGCGGTGCAGGAAGTGAAGCAGATGCATCTGAGTATATCGGCAATCAGCATAACGAAATGGGCCTTAATCATCGCTTTCGCGGGGGTTCTGGTTCCAATGGTCGCCGTGTTCTTGTCGCTCCTGCACCGAAAGCCCAAAGCGGGCCCACAACGACTCGAGCGGTATCACGTCCGGCCGCTCGTGGGAGGTGACCGAACACGCTTCCTAAAGCACTGGCGCGAAGTCCAGGCGCGTTGCATAGACGACGATGCCGGCGCGGTTGCGGGGGCGGACCAACTCCTGTGTGATGTGATGTCCACGCGGGGCTATCCGTTAAGCGATTTTGAACAGCGAACGACAGATATCTTCGCGGATCATCCACGGGTTCTGGAAAACTACCGGACCGCTCACGAAATCGCGATTCTGCAGATTCGAAAGGAAGCCAACACAAAGGAACTGCGCCAGGCGATGGTTCATTACCAGGCTCTCTTCGAGGAACTGGTCGACGAGCCGGCGATGCCCGTGGCGAAGGCTGCATCATGAGCCTCGAGGATCACGCAAGAAGAAAGTTGAGCGAAGAAAGCGTGCCGGCCGCGGATCTGCAGCTTGTGTTGCGCCGTTGTCGGTCGCCGCTCGGCGTCCTCTCTCGGTTCAGGGATGCAAGCTGGACGCGCCCCCAACGGTGAGAGCGAGAACCAGTCTGAAACCGCTGCTGGCGCAGGTGTGAAAAGGGGAATCGCAATGTCATTCGGGATTTACATCGTCGGCTTCTTGATACTGATCGGCGGACTGATCTATGCAGCCGTGCTATTGCACATCGCCGCGCATTGGATCGCTGTGGGTGCAATTGTGCTTTTGGGCCTTGCGATTCTGAAGGGGGTCCAAGCCACGCGGGGAAAAGATGCTTCGTAAGAAGACGCTGCGCATTCAGCGTATGGATTTATCAAAAGGAGAAAAATGAGAACGAAAACGCTCAGACCGTACTTGTCTCTGATGGCGGTGGTGGCCATTGGGACTCTGATCGGGTGCTCGGCGACGTCCAACAAGGCAGCCGACGTTTCGGCCAGCATCCGCACATCGCTGGATAAGGCAGGCTACAAAGATGTCTCGGTAAGTCAGGATCGCGACAAGGGCGTCGTGACCCTAGGCGGACACGTAGCAGCCATCAGCGACAAGTCGCAGGCCGAATCCATTGCAAGTTCTATCGCCGGCGCCCAAGTTGTTTCGAACGAGATTGCAGTGATTCCACCCGGTTCCGGGAGTGACGCCAAAAACGTGAATGCGGACCTGGACAAGGGTATCGAGAACAACCTGGATGCGGCTCTGATTACAGAAAAGCTGCACGATAGCGTAGGATACGCTGTTAAGAATCAGGTCGTCACACTGACTGGTAATGTCGACTCTCAATCAACGCGCACGCGGGCCCAAAATGTCGCAGCCACGGTTCCGAACGTGCAGCAAGTGGTGAACGAGTTGCAGGTGAAGTCTCAAAAAGCCACCTCGTCGAACTAAGGCCGAAGCTGCCGAAAAACGGCTCCAGAGCGAAAACTGGAACTCAGGGAATCCAAGGAAGACGGCTGTGTGCTGAGGCCAGAGACGGCTTCCAGGCAGTTCCGCTCAGGCATCCGGCCCTGGAGCGACTCCGGACGCCGCGGGACTTACCGAAACCCGCGCCCGGCGCAGATGTGTCAGTAATAGATATCCGAAAACAGCGGCCGCTAGCAGTGCTGCTATTGCCCAAGTAAGATCACCCAGAACTCCGTAGAGGGACATCACGCGATCGCTGAAGAACCGCCCCAAAGAGATAAAGACGGCCGCTCCAGTGATTTCACCCAAAATGTCCCAGAACAGAAATCGGTGCCACGGGTATCCGGCCGTGCCGCTGGCCAGGTTGATCCAGGGTCCCAGCGGACTGAGCAGCCAGCGGGTGATAAAGATGCCGGCGCCGCCCCAGGCTTTCACTTTGGCTTCCATGGCCTGCAGGCTGACGCGCTATCCAAGCAGGCCGCTGAGCTTGGTCACGACTGCCCGCCCGCCCCATCGGCCGATGGCGTAGCCGGCCTGATCGCCGAGAATGGAACCGGCGCCGGCCGCGCCAATAGCCCACCAGAGGTTCATGCCGCCTTGCGAAATCATCGAGCCGGCGACAATCAGGAGCAGCGTGATGGGCAGCGGCACTCCGATGGCCGCGATAGCCACGATTCCGAAAAGGGCCGGCGTGCCGTATTGGGAAACCGCCGCGAGAAGCTGATCGTTCATCGCGGTTGGCCGCCCGGCGGTTGCGCGGCGGCATCGATGGCGCGTTGCAGTTGGGCGATCAGCTCAGCAACGGGGCGGTTCGACTCGTGAGCGAGGTGGCGCAGTGATCGCCGATCGTGCGGTTCCCGCGGATGAACCCCAATGGCTTGAAACAGCACGGAAGCGGGAACGTGGTGGGTATGGGCGACAAATGGGACCGACATCCATTCCCGGATCGGCTCATTGGCCGCGTGGATCTGCCGTGCCCGCCGGCCGGCCCTGGAGCCGAAGATGATCGTGCCCGCCATCGCCAGCACGAAGGCGAGCCCAACAGCCAGTGTGCGGTGCCACGTCTTCCCCACAACTCAATATAGCTGAGGCCGGCGAGAATCGGCGCCCTTTCAGGCGGTTCTCTTTGGAACTAGGAGGCGGCTTCTTGGGGCACAGACTCGCAATCCCCCGGTTTGCCCGGCGCACGACGCCCGCCCCAATACTACATGCAGAACCGTCACGACGAGTGCAGTCTTTGCTCCGCCAGCCAGCCGTCGAACCCGCATTCCACGACAATCATCGCCAGATCCCTCAGTTGCCGCCGGCGTCGCTGTTTTTGCCTGAACGGCAGCGCGCGTGCTCTAACATTCCCAGCGCAACATGCGATTCCGTCGATAATGTCAGTCCCCGGAGGGAAATCATGAGGAAACACTCGGCTGTTACAATAACCGGCGCCGTCTTGACGACGCTTCTCTTGGCGTTCGCCGCCTTCGCGCACGACCACACAGCCCTGAACGGCACCTGGACGCTGGTGCCCACCAAGAGCGATTTTGCGGGCCAGCCCGTCGTTCAAACCGGCAGCGTGACGATCAATGAGCGGCAGGGAGTCATCACCGTCTCGCGCAGTTTCATGTATGAAGGCGCCGCCGAGACCTTCTTCTACCGCGACATCACCGACGCCGAGAACAACGCCACGATTCACACCGGCAAAGACCTCAAGAGCAAGACCAGTTGGGATCATGATGTCCTGAAGGTGACGACCACGCAGTACGGTACGATTACTCTCGAACGTTACACCCTTGCGGCGGATGGCACCATGATGGTCAGCGTGGCAAGGCCGAACCACAAGCCGATCACCCTGGTCTTCCAGCACAAGAACGACTGATGCACTCACCGTGCCGCCGGCGGCTCCTGGTTGGCGGGAATTCCGACCAGGCGGGGGGGAACCAGTTGGACCAAATCTCCACTGCTTGCCGAGTGTTCGCAGTGCACGTACGTGACCGCGCAATCACCCGGCACCCATAAGTCGGCTGGCGCGGACGCGCCCTTGACCCGTCGGAAGGTCCAGGCTCCGGCCAAAGCCCAGCATTCCGTACGCGCGAACAGAGCCGCGATTTGGATCGCCACCCCCGGTTTCGAGGCGACTTGCTAGAATATTGCTTAATGCCTCGATTGCCTGCGGTCCCAGGGCGGGTTCTCATCGTTGACGATGAGGAGCGCCAGCGCGCGGCCTTGGCTGCCATGCTCTCCGAATCCGACTTTGAAACACAGGTGGCGGCCGACGGGCAGGAAGCGCTGGAGCGGCTCACTGCCTTCAACGCGGACGTCATCGTCACGGATCTGATCATGC
>Ga0187860_1003458_pt1 | contig 12430 bp, 14 predicted proteins | sample June2016WEW_10_4_FD_132981 | JGI IMG/M metagenome (GOLD analysis project Ga0187860, IMG submission 132981) | Peatland microbial communities from SPRUCE experiment site at the Marcell Experimental Forest, Minnesota, USA - June2016WEW_10_40 | ecosystem: Environmental > Terrestrial > Soil >... | reverse complement strand
CTGCTGGCTGACGTCGAGGGTTTCTCGTACAAGGAGATCGCCGAGATCATGGATGTACCCATCGGCACGGTGATGAGCCGGCTGCATCGGGGAAGAAGGGCGCTCCAGAAGGCGTTGCACGACTATGGGATGGCCCGAGGACTCGTGGCCGTCGAGTCGTGAGGACACGCGATCGTGACAATTGGCCAGACAGCAGTGGTGACGTCGATAGGCGAGGCTGATGGGCGATAAACGTCAGGACATGTTCGACTGCCGGGAGGCGTTGCACCGCATCTATCACTTCTTGGACGGTGAGCTGACGGCAGTGCGCCGTCAGGAGATCGAGGCGCACCTGGATTCGTGCTCGCCGTGCTTGCAGATGTTCGGTTTTGAGGCGGAGCTGCGCCGCGTCGTGCACGACAAGTGCCGCGACGCCGTGCCGGACAGCCTTCGTCAGCGGATCGCCGATTCGATCCAGCACGAGCACTCGACTCCTGGCGAGCCGGTCGGAGTGACGGCGGATGCCGATGAGGTCAGCCTCGGAGACCGGGAAGGCGCCTGAGCCGCCGGCGGGGCCCGCCAAGGAAGTCGGCCCGCCTACGATGCTGAGGTGGACGACATGCCCGAGTTGGTGGATTGGGCGCTCGCCGAGCGTGTTGCCCGTCGAGTGGCCCAGCGGACAGCACCTCAGATTGACCCGCGCTCGCGCCAGCGTCTCGATGACCAGTTCGCCGAGCTGACACCGCTCGCCGAGTCACTCGTCGAGGAGTCAACGGGTCTCACGTCCGTCGGCCCGGCGCGAGCCGATGTCACCGATCGCGCCGGCTGGGTGCGGGCGAACATCGGCTCGTTCCGCCGCCTGCTTCGCCCGCTGTTCGACAAAGCGGGCGCCGAAGGCGGTCTTGGCCGCAATCTGCCGCTCCCCATGGCCAAAGCCGCCAGGGTGGCCGCAGGCACGGAGCTGGGCGTTGTGCTCGGATGGATGTCGACCCGGGTGCTCGGCCAGTACGACCTGTTCCGAGCAGAACAAGGCGACGGGCCCGACGACTCGGTGTACTACGTCGGGCCGAATGTCGTCGCCTTGGAGCGCCGCCACGGCTTCCCCTCGCACGAATTCCGGCTGTGGATCGCCGTGCACGAGCTCACGCACCGGGCGCAGTTCACGGGAGTCCCCTGGATGCGGGGATACTTCCTCGGGCTGGTCGACAAGGCTCTCACGCTCACCTCGCCGGAGCCCAAGCAGATCATGGCGGCTGTCGCTCGCATGGCAGCCGACATCCGGGCCCGGCGCAACCCGCTCGACGCAGGGCTGCTCGGGGCCTTCGCATCGCCTGAGCAGCTCGTCACGATCCACCAGATCCAGGCGCTGATGAGCCTGCTGGAAGGCCACGGCGACGTGACCATGAACCGTGCCGCTGCAGACCGCATCCCCGGAGCCGAGCGCTTTTCCAAGACGCTGCAAGCACGCCGTGAGTCGGCAAGTGGCATGACTCGCCTCATCCAGCAGCTCATCGGTCTCGAGGCGAAGATGCGGCAGTACCGGGAAGGCGAGCAGTTCGTGGAGGCGGTCGAGCGAGCGGGCGGACCGAAGCTGTTGGCGAGGGTCTGGGAAGACCCGTCGCACCTACCGACCCTCGAGGAGGTGCGTGACCCATCTCGCTGGGTCAACCGCCTCGGAGGTCGGACGCGCGAGCTCGCTTGACCTGCTGCTGTGTCGTGCCGAGGTGGTGAGCCGAGCTGATGAGGCGATGGTGACCTCAGTCTCGCGGCTCGTCGCCCGCTGCACGTTCCCGCCGGCGGGCATCGAGATCGCCCTCGCCGTGTCGGGCGGCCCGGACTCGCTCGCTCTGCTGGCGCTGGCGGCCGAGGCCGGATGCCGGCCCGTCGCCTACCACGTCGACCACGGGCTGAGGCCCGGCTCGGCGGAGGAGGCGCCGGTGGTGCAGGCGGCGGCGGAGCGGTTCGGGGCTGGTTTCGTGTCACTGCGGGTGTCCGTCGCTCCTGGCCCGAATCTCGAGGCTCGCGCTCGGGCAGCACGCTTTGGCGCACTGCCGGAGGGAGTCGCCACGGGCCACACCGCCGACGACCAGGCAGAAACGGTCCTCCTTAACACCCTGCGAGGCGCCGGCCCTGACGGCCTCGCTGGTATGCGCCGGGGACCTCGGCACCCGATCCTGGCCATTCGTCGTACCGAGACTCACCAGCTCTGTTCCGAGCTCGCCCTTCAGGTCGTGCATGACCCGTCGAACGCCGATGTCGGCCTCCTGCGCAATCGAGTGCGCCACGAGGTGTTGCCGGCGCTCTCAGCGATTGCGGGCCGCGATCTCGTCCCGCTGCTCGCGCGGCAAGCTCAGCATTTCGCCGACGAGAGCGAGCTTCTCGATGTGCTGGCGCTCGCGCTCGACCCGACGGATGCCACCGGGCTGGCGGCGGCTGCACCGGTCCTGGCGCGCCGGGCGGTGCGCCGCTGGCTGCGGGAGGCCGACGCCGAGGGCCATCCACCCGACAGCGCGACCGTGGAGCGGGTGCTGCAGGTGGCATCGAAGCGGGCGCTCGCATGCGAGATCGCCGGCGGTCGCCGGGTACGGCGATCGGCCGGACGTTTGCTCCTGGAGCCCGCCCAGCGTGCTGGCGGTGACGATAACGTCGGCGCCCGTGACGGAGAGCGCTGAGCTGGCTACGGGACCAGGCAAGGCCGCCGACGCTTCCGACGATGCCGAGGGAGTTGCTGCCACAGCTACCGCGGGGGTTAGGGGAGGGCCCGCTTCGCCGTCTGACGCTCGACCTCACTCGAATCAGGACTGGGTGGCCCTCGATCCGATGCTCGGGGCAGTGGTCGTGTCACAACAGCGGATCGCACACCGTGTGATCGAGCTCGGGCAGCAGATCACCGAGGACTACGCCGACCGACCCCCGCTCCTCGTCGGCGTGCTCAAGGGCGCCTTCGTCTTCCTCGCCGACCTGTCGCGGGCGATCGAGCTGCCGCTCGAGATGGACTTCATGGCGGTTGCCTCATACGGGACCGCCACCAAGACGAGCGGTGTCGTGCGCATCGTGAAGGACCTCGACCTCGACCTGACGGGGCGCCACGTGATCGTGGTGGAGGACATCGTGGACAGCGGCCTCACGCTGTCGTACCTCCGCAAGAGCCTGCTCGCCCGCGGGCCGGAGTCACTGGCGATCTGCACCCTCCTGCTGAAGACCGGCCAGCAGCGGGCGAACTTCGACGTGGAGTACATCGGCTTCGAGATCGAGCCGTACTTCGTAGTGGGCTATGGCCTCGACGTGGCGGAGCGGTACCGGAACCTTGCCGACCTGCGCGTCTACGTCGGCGGCGAGCCTTCATGAGCGTCGATCTGGACCGGGCGGAGCGGGCCGTGGCGGAGCTGCTTGCCGCCATCGGCGAGGAACCCGCCCGCGATGGGCTCCTGCGGACGCCGTCCCGGGTGGCGGCGATGTACGAGGAGATCTTCGGCCGAATGAACGAGGACCCTGCCCAGTACCTCACGGTGACGTTCGCAGCCGAGCACGACGAGATGGTGATGGTGAAGGACATCGCGTTCGCGTCGTTGTGCGAGCACCACCTGGTGCCGTTCCTCGGCAAAGCCCATGTCGCGTACATCCCATCGGCGGATGGGCGCATCACGGGCCTGTCCAAGCTCGCCCGGGTGGTGGACGGCTACGCCCGCCGGCTACAGGTCCAAGAGCGAATGACGACCCAGATCGCCGACGCCATCGAGCGGGTGCTCGGCCCGCGTGGGGTTCTCGTCGTGATCGAGGCCGAGCACCTGTGCATGTCGATGCGGGGTGTGCGCAAGCCCGGCACGCTCACGGTGACGTCAGCTGTGCGGGGACTGTTCCGCAAGGACGCCGCAACGCGCGCCGAAGCGATGGCCTTCGTGCGCGGCACACGAGGAGCCTGAAGGTGACGCTCTACGTCCCGGAACTGGCTCACCCACTCGTCATGGGCATCGTGAACGTCACTCCTGACTCGTTCTTCGACGGTGGGCGGTACCTGGATCATGACGCCGCCATCGCCCGCGGGCGCCAGATGATCGCCGAAGGCGCCGACATCGTTGACGTGGGAGGCGAGTCGACCCGCCCGGGAGCGGCTCCGGTCGCGGCTGGCGAGGAGCTGGGCAGGGTCATCCCGGTCATCGAGGCGCTGGCCGGCGACGTGCGCGTCTCGATCGATACCACCAAGGCCGAGGTCGCTCGGCGCGCGGTCGAAGCTGGGGCGTTTATGGTCAACGACGTGTCCGCCACCCTCGACCACGTTGCCGCCGAGATGGGCGTGGCATTCGTGGCGATGCACCGGAAGGGCACGCCTGCGGATATGCAGACCGATCCCCGCTATGACGACGTCGTGGCCGAAGTGGCAAGGTACCTCGCCGCCTGCGCCGCCCGCGCCACCGAAGCGGGGGTCGCAGAGGTGTGGGTCGACCCCGGGATCGGCTTTGGCAAGACGGGGCGGCACAACCTGGAACTGCTGGCCCGCCTCGGCGAACTGGTGGCCCTCGGCTACCCGGTCCTCGTCGGTACGAGCCGCAAGAGCTTTCTCGGACGGATCGCGGCAGGCACCCTCGAGTCAGAAGGCCCGCCGGCGCCGGTTTCCGAGCGCTACGAGGGCTCGCTGGCCTCGGCGACCGTGGCCATGGTCAATGGTGCCGCAGCCGTGCGCGTGCACGACGTGGCGGCCACCGTGCAAGCGGCCAAGCTCGTCGGATCGATGAGATCGGCGGTGCCGGCATGAGAGGGCGTTGGGCCGCAGGCATCGTCCCGCGCAACTTCGCGTGGATCATCAAGGACAGCCTGGCCGTGAGCGAGCGGCCCGGCGGCTACGCCCCGAACCACCGGAAGGTCCGGCGCCAGGAGGAGCTCCTGTGGTTGAGGGCGCAGGGTTTCGATCGGGTGGTGTCGCTGCTCACGTCGTCGCACAACCTTTACGCCTACGACGAATTCCGCCTCGCCTGGTCGCATTTCCCGCTCTCGCAGACAGCGGATGCCGAAGCCGAGGCCACGCTCGCCGAGCTGTACCCGGCGATGTACGGGTGGCTGCGCGCCGGCGAGCGCATTCTCGTGCACCAGGACGAGCTCGGCGACCGGATCATGGGTGTGATGGCGGGTTACATCCGCTGGAGCGGCATGCTGCCCGAAGGCCCGCAGGCGATAGCGGTGGTCGAGCAGATTCTCACGCGCCAGATGGGGTCGGCCGGCCGGCGTCTCGTGGCCCTGGTCGACAACCTCCCTCCGCGCCAGGTGCCACCCGATCCCGGACGGTGAAGCGTGGTGAAGGGTTGAGCGCCTCCAGCATCGAGATCACGGGTCTGAGGGCGCTCGGGCACCACGGGGTCCTGCCGGAGGAGCAAGAGCGAGCGCAGCCGTTCGAGGTGGACATCACGATCGAGACTCACCTGGCGCCTGCGGCTCGCACCGATGACCTCGAGGCGACTGTCGACTACAGCACCGTCATCGCCGCCGTCGTCGAGATCATCGAGACCAAACGCTTCGCCCTGCTCGAGGCCCTGGCCAGCGCCATCGCGGAGGAGGTGCTCGGCCGCCGGGGCGTGGAGGCCGTCACCGTCGAGGTGCGCAAGATCCGTCCGCCGGTAGCCGCTCATGTCGCTTCGGTCGGCGTCCGCCTCCGCCGTACGACGGTGTGAAGGCCTACCTCGGGCTCGGTTCGAACCTCGGCGACCGGATGGCATATCTGCGCCGTGCCACCGGCGCGCTGCGGAAGGTCGATCCAAACCTGCTCACATCGTCGGTTTACGAGACCGCACCGGTCGGTGGCCCGGCACAGGGTCCCTATCTCAACGTCGTGGTGCGTATCGAAACCGATCTCCCCCCCGGTGAGCTGCTCGCACTTGCCCACCGTCTCGAAGCAGACGCCGGCAGAGTGCAGACGGTCCGTAACGGCCCACGAACGCTGGACGTCGACGTCCTGTGGATCGAGGGTGTCCAGCTCGACGACCCGGATCTCACCGTGCCGCACCCGCGGATGACGGAGCGGGGCTTCGTGCTCGCACCTCTCGAAGAGCTGGACCCCGGGCTCGTCCCGCCTGGCTGGCGGGCGACGGTGCCCGGGGCGGCGACACTGGCGACCGACGTGCGCAGGATTGGTACCATCGACCACAGCTGAACGACCGGCACCCCTGCAGGGCTGGATTGAGAGCGAGGCTGTACAACAATGACGTCGATTCGCATCGTCGGCGGGGGACGCGCCGGCAAGTCCTTCGAAGGCGCGCTCGCCGCCGTGGGCATCGAGGTACGGGGGGTACTGCACCGATCCGACGCGTTCGGCGACGCAGCCCGCGACACCGATGCCGTACTCCTGGCGGTGCCTGATCGCCTCGTCGCCCAGGTGGCCGCTGCCATCGAGCCGGTCGCCACGACGGTTGTCCTGCACTGCTCGGGCTCGCTGGGTCTCGAGGTGCTCGCTCCGCACCCACGACGGGCGTCGTTGCACCCGCTCGTCACCCTGCCCGATCCCGTGATCGGCACGCTCCGGTTGCGCGGCCACCCGTTCTTCGCCGTCGCCGGCGACCAGCTGGCGACCGACCTGGCGCTCAAGCTGGGCGGCCAGCCGATCGTCGTGCCTGACGAGCAGCGGGCTTCCTACCACGCAGCTGCCTGCATCGCCGCCAACCATCTTGTCGGGCTGCTCGGCCAGGTGGAGCGCGTGGCGCAGTCAGTCGGCCTCCCGCTCGAAGCCTTCTTGCCGCTCGCCCGAGGCGCACTGGACGACGTGGCGATGCTCGGACCACAACGCGCCCTCACCGGCCCGGCATCCCGGGGCGACGGAGTCACGATCGACCGTCACCGTGCGGTGCTCGATCGGGCCGAGCTACCGGGCTACGACTCTGGTGTGGCGCTGGCCGAACGCCTGGCCGAGTGCTTGACGGAGCGCTTGATCGACGAGCACCTGCTCGCCGATGCCGAGCACATCCCGACCAGCTAGGCGCCGTGCCGGGACCTGTGCCGCTCGTGCCAGCGCTTGCCCCTCCGCGGCAGCATCCCTAGTGGACCTGGTCGAGACCAAGGAGGCATTCCGCAAGGCGCTCCAGTCGGCCCGGGACGGTGGCGGGTCGGTCGGCCTCGTGCCGACGATGGGCGCACTGCATGCCGGCCATCTCGCCCTCGTGGAGGCCGCCCGGTCGGGTTGTGACTGTGTGGCCGTCACGATCTTCGTGAACCCGACGCAGTTCGGCGATGCGGCGGACCTGGCCGGCTACCCCCGCGATCTCGACACGGACCTCGAGCGGTGCCGGGACGCCGACGTCGACGTGGTGTTCGTTCCGTCGGTGGCCGAGATGTACCCCGCAGGACCGACCGAGACGACCGTGGAGCCAGGCGCATTGGCACAGGTGCTCGAAGGCACGTCCCGCCCAGGGCACTTTGTCGGCGTCGCGACCATCGTCACGAAGCTGCTCGGCCTCGCCGGCAGCTGCCGTGCCTACTTCGGTGAGAAGGACTTCCAGCAGTTGGCGATCGTCCGGCGGCTCGTGGCGGATCTCGATCTCGGGGTTGACGTCGTAGGCTGCCCGACCGTGCGGGAGCCCGACGGCCTGGCCATGGCCAGCCGCAACTCGAGGTTGAGCCCGCCGGAGCGGGAGGCGGCAGCCACGCTCTGGCGTGCACTTCGCACGGGGCGGGACCTGATCGCCGGCGGTGAGCGCAACCCGGCCCCGGTCGAGCACGCTATGGCCGGTGTGTTGCGAGCCGAGCCGATGGTCGACATGGACTACGCCGTTGTGGCCGATCCCGTATCGCTGCGCCCAGTGCTCGACATCGAGTCCGAGGTGAGGTTGCTCGTGGCTGCCCAGGTGGGGCCGATCCGCCTGATCGACAACGTCGCCGCCTCGCTGTCGCCCGTGGCGCCGGCGACTGTGGGGCCGGCGTCTGTGGGGCCGATGTCTGTAGGGCCGATGTCCATAGGGCCGATGTCCATAGGGCCGATGTCCATAGGGCCGATGTCCATAGGGCCGAGCCCCGCCGTGGAGGAGCCCGACCGGTGAGCGAACGGCTCGACGTGCTCGTCATCGGCAGCGGCGTTGCGGGCCTGTCGGCTGCCGTCCGGCTTGGCCAGTTGGCCGAGGCCCGAGTCGGGGTGCTCACCAAAGGGGTGCTCGAGCAGGCGACAACCCGGTGGGCCCAAGGTGGCGTCGCAGCGGTGTTGCCGGGTGACGAGGACTCGACCGACCTCCATTTGGCCGACACGTTGCGCGCCGGCGCCGGCCTGTGTGACGAGGCTGCCGTTCGAGTCCTCGTCGACGAAGGCCCGGCGCGGGTGCACGAGCTGATCGCCCTCGGTGCGGTGTTCGACCGTGGCCCGGCCGGCGAGCTGGCGCGAGCGCGCGAGGGTGGCCACTCGATGCCGCGGATCCTGCACGCCGGCGGCACCGCCACCGGTGCTGAGGTGGAGCGGGCGCTCGTCGATGCCGTCGAAGCGAGCGCCGCAGCAGTACTCGAGCACTGGTTCGCCCGTGACCTCGTCGTCGAGAACGGGCGGTGCACTGGCGTCGTCGCCCTCGATCCGGCCGGGGTCGCCCAACGTGTGGAGGCGACCCACGTCGTGCTGGCGTGCGGTGGAGCCGGCCAACTGTTTGCAGTGACGACGAACCCGGCCGAGGCGACCGGTGACGGCATCGCCATGGCCGTGCGAGCGGGCGTCCCAGTGGCGGACCTGGAATTCGTGCAGTTCCACCCGACGGCGCTCCACCACCCGGCGATGCCTCGCCCACTCGTCTCCGAGGCGCTGCGGGGTCACGGAGCGCTGCTCCGGGGCGCGGACGGCGAACGGTTCGTCGAGGAGCTCGCTCCGCGTGACGTGGTGAGCAGGGCGATCGCCCGCGAGCTGGCCTCGACCGGCTCGGAGCACGTCTGGCTGGACTGCACCGGTCTCGAGGACTTCGCTCGTCGTTTCCCGACGATCTACGTGTCGCTCACGTCCGTCGGGCTCGATCCGGCTCGTGACTGGCTCCCTGTGGCACCGGCGGCGCACTACTTGAGCGGCGGGATCCTGACCGACCTCGATGGCGCCACGGCACTCCCCGGCCTTTGGGCCGCCGGAGAAACCGCCTGCACCGGTGTCCACGGCGCCAACCGCCTCGCCTCCAACTCCTTGCTGGAGGGCATGGTCTTCGGCGCCCGGGTCGTCGATGCCATCATGTCCGACCGCTCGCCGGGCGACTCCGGTGGCCGGACCGGTGTCCTCGCGGAGCACCCGACGATCCCGCTCCGCAAGCTCGACAACTGCCGGTGCGCCAGCAGCGGTCCGTCATCTGCGGTACCGGACGCCGTGTCGTCGTCTGCACCGGCCGTGGGTCCTGCCGTGGGTTCGGCTGGCGGATCGGCTGGCGATTCCGTCGCCGAGAGCCGGGCGGCGCTCCAAGCTGCCCTCACCGCCAACGCCGGCGTGGTCCGTGACGGAGCGTCGCTGGCAGCGGCGGCGAAGGTCGTCGACGAGATCGGGCGAGCACTGCCACCCGTCAGCGCGCGGACCGCGGCCCACGCCGAACTCTCGAACCTCCTGGTTCTCGCCAGGGCGCTCGTCGAAGCGGCTTCTGCCCGGGAGGAGAGTCGGGGAGCACACACCCGCTCGGATTTCCCGGACTCCTCGGCGGACTACCTCGTCCGCCTGGTCCACGGGGCACAGCGTTGAGCCGTCTTCACCCACCGCTGTCGGCGGTGCGCCGCGCCGTCGCTCTCGCGCTGGAGGAAGATCTCCTCCCGCTGGGTGACATCACCGCCGCTCTGCTGCCGGAGTCCGCTCTGGGCGAAGCTGCCTTCGTCAGCCGGTCCTATGGCGTCGTGGCTGGGACCGCGTGCGTGCTCGAAACGTGCCACCAGGTCGACGCGGGGCTGGAGCTGACGCTCAGGTTGGACGACGGCGACCTGGTGGTGCCGGGCGAAGTGATCGCCTCGCTACGCGGCCGGTTCGCCTCCATCGTCACCGCCGAGCGCACCGCGCTCAACTTCCTCTGCCACCTCTCCGGCGTCGCAACGCTGACGTCGCGCTTCGTCGAGGCCGCCACTGCCCACAACCCTGGCTGCCGGATCCTCGACACCCGAAAGACCACGCCCGGCCTGCGAGCTCTCGAGAAGGCGGCGGTGCGCGCCGGCGGCGGGACGAACCACCGAGGCAGCCTCTCCGAAGGCGTGCTGGTGAAGGACAACCATCTCGGGCACGCGTCGATCACCGAAGCCGTCGAACGCGCGCTCGAGCTGTGGCCGGGGAGGATGCTTGAGGTCGAGTGCGACCGTATCGACCAGGTGGCCGAGGCGGTCGAAGCCGGGGCCACCCTCGTCCTGTGCGACAACATGACCCCGGCCCAGCTTCGTGACTGCGTCGACCTCGTCCGTGCACACCCTCGCGGCCGAGCAGGTTCCGTGCTGGTCGAGGCGTCGGGGGGCGTCACGCTCGAGACCGTGGGCGCCCTGGCGGGATCCGGTGCCGATTTCGTGTCGGTGGGAGCGCTCACGCATTCGGCGGCCATCCTCGACATCGGCCTCGACCTCATGGACGCGCCGCCGGCCACCATCGTGCACGAACCGCCTGTGTCCGTACCCGAGCCGCCGCGTAGCCCCGTGTCCGAGTCCCCTCACGGCCTCGGCTAGACACTTTCCGTGCTGCTCGCCCTCGACGTCGGGAACACCCATACCGTCATCGGTGTGTTCGACACCACGCCGGATCCGTCCGCCGTCGGGCGGCGTGCCATCGGCGAGCTGCCCGATCTGCGTTACCACTGGAGGATCGCCACGGTGGCGGACCGCACCGCCGACGAGCACGCGCTCTTGCTCGTCGACTACCTGCGGCTCGTCGGCCACGACATCCGTGGTGACGAGCTCCAGCGCCAACTATCCGGTCTGGCGATCTCCTCCTCGGTCCCCTCGGCCACGTCTGCGCTGCGCGAGATGGCCCAGCGCTGGTTCCCGGTGCCGACGGTCGTCATCGAGCCGGGCATCCGCACCGGGATGCCGATTCTCTACGACAACCCGAAAGAGGTCGGCGCCGACCGGATCGCCAATGCTGTCGCAGCGCTCGACCTGTTCGAGCCGCCGCTCGTGGTCGTCGACCTCGGGACGGCGACGACCTTCGACGTGATATCAGCGGCGGGCGAGTACCTGGGAGGCGCCATCACGCCCGGGATCGAGATTTCGACCGATGCGCTGTTCGCCCATGCAGCGGCGCTGCCCCGGGTGGAGCTCGTCGAGCCTCGGCATGTGATCGGCAAGTCCACGGTCGAATCGATCCGGTCCGGCGTGATCTACGGCCACGTCGGTCTCGTCGACGGCCTGTGCCGTCGCATCAAAGACGAGCTGGGGGAGGCGACCGTCATCGCCACCGGTGGTCTCGCTGCGGTGATCAGGCCGCTGTCGCGGGAGATCGATCATCACGAGCCCTGGTTGACCCTGCACGGTCTCCGCCTCGTGTTCGAACGGAACGTCGAGCGATCGGGTGTGCGGCCATGAGCGACGACCAGCACGCTAAGGACACGGGCGGCCCCGGGGAGCCCAAGCCGCACGGGCCACCTGGGGTCCCGTACCGGTACGCGGGCACGACTCCTGCCGGCGAGCTCGCCGCCGCCTACGCCGGCCGGCTCGCCGACGGGGAGGAGTCGGGCGACGTGGTGACGGTCGCCGGCCGTCTGATGCTGGTCCGGGTTCAAGGGAAGCTCGCTTTCGCCACGCTCCGCGACTGGACCGGATCGGTGCAGCTGTTCGCGCTCGAGGCGCTGACCGAGAACTTCGCCGAGTTCAAGCGCTTGAGCCTCGGCGACTGGGTCGGCGCTACCGGGCCGGTCGTGAGGACCCGGCGGGGTGAGCTGTCGGTGAAGGTGAGCTCCTGGGTGCTGCTCGCCCACGCCCGGCACGGGTTCGGGGACAAGTGGCGGGGAATCACCGACCCCGACGTCCGTTTCCGCCAGCGCGAGGTCGATCTGTGGGCGAACGAGGGCGTAAGGGACCGCTTCCTCATGAGGTCCCGCGTCGTGGCGGAGATCCGCAGGCTGCTCGGGGCCCGGGGCTACGTCGAGGTGGAGACGCCGGTCCTGTTGCCCCAGGCCGGCGGAGCGAACGCCAAGCCGTTCATCACACGCTTCAACTCGATGCGGGCGGACTTCTACCTGCGCATCGCCACCGAGCTGTACCTGAAGCGGTGCGTGGTCGGCGGTTTTGAGCGCGTCTTCGAGCTCGGCCGTATCTTCCGGAACGAAGGTTTCGACGCCAAGCACAACCCCGAATTCACGATGCTCGAGGCCTACCAGGCGTACGCCGACTACCTCGATATGGCCGAGCTGGTCGAGTACCTCGTCAGCGGCGCCGCTCTCGTGGCAACCGGCAGCACGAAGTTGACGTTCCAGGGCCGGGAGCTCGACCTGACGCCGCCGTGGCGCAAGGCAACGCTCTCGGAGGTCATCGCAGAGGTGACCGGGGTCGAGGTGAGCCT
>Ga0187860_1003450_pt1 | contig 12448 bp, 7 predicted proteins | sample June2016WEW_10_4_FD_132981 | JGI IMG/M metagenome (GOLD analysis project Ga0187860, IMG submission 132981) | Peatland microbial communities from SPRUCE experiment site at the Marcell Experimental Forest, Minnesota, USA - June2016WEW_10_40 | ecosystem: Environmental > Terrestrial > Soil > Wetlands... | reverse complement strand
TTACCGCGGGCAATCTTGCACTCTGCCACAGGCTCCGGCAACGCCAGGTACCGCTTCGCGTTCGAGTAACAGATGTTCCGCACCATCGGGCCCAAGAGCATGTCGTCGTCGGGAATCTCGCCGCTTTCCACCTCGCGCCCGATGAGGTTGCATAGGACACGCCTGAAATATTCGTGCCGCGGATAGGACAGGAACGAGCGGGAATCGGTGACCATGCCGATAAACCGCGACAGCAGGCCGAGATTGGACAGCGCGTTGAGCTGGCCCTCGATACCCTCCTTTTGATCGAGAAACCACCAGCCGGAACCGAGCTGAATTTTCCCTGGGATGACGCCATCCTGGAAATTCCCCAGCATGGCGGCGAACACGTAGCAGTCGGCCGGATTATTGTTGTAGAGGATGGTCTTGGGCAGCGCGTTTTCCCGGTCCAGTCCGTCCAGATAGACGGACAGCGCACCGGCTTGCGGATAATCACCGATGGAGTCAAAACCGATGTCGGTGCCCAACTGTCGTAACACGCGGGTGTTGTTGTTCCGCAACGCGCCGAGATGAAGCTGTTGTGTCCAGCCCTTCTCGGAATCGAGCCATCCAAAAAACAACATCAGGAACGAGGCGAATTGCAGGTGTTCCGCCGGTGAAGCCGCTTTCCCCTTTCGCGTCCGGGCAAAGATGGCGGCGGCCGTTTTGTCGGAGCAGAAGTCCGCAGGGCATTGGGTCAGGCCATGATCGGAAAGCCGGCAGCCAACGCCGTGGAAAAAGTCGTGTCGGGCGCGCAACGCGTCCAGGAAAGCGGCAAAACCATTCACTTCCGTGTCCGCCGCCGCGGAGAGCCCGTCCACCCATGGATTGAACTGTTCCGGCCGATCGACACCCAGGGCTTTGTCCGGACGAAACGCGGGGAATACCTGCGTTCCCAGGTTGGACGCGGCGATGGCTTTGTGTGGTTTCAGGTCATCGGTCGGATCGTCCGTTGTGCAAAGCGCCTTGACGCCGAACTTTTTCAGGATGCCCTGCGTGGTGAATTCCGGAGTGGCCAGCCGCTCATTGGCTTCTTTCCAGATTCGGACCGCGCTGGCTTCGTCCAGCAGTTCATCAACATCGAAGTAACGCTTCAATTCGAGGTGCGTCCAGTGATAGAGTGGATTGCGAAGGGTGTACGGAACCGTGGCGGCCCAGGCCTGGAATTTCGCGAACGGCTCGGCTGCTCCCGTGCAAAAACGTTCGGGGACGCCGTTGGAGCGCATTGCCCGCCACTTGTAATGGTCCCCCTCAAGCCAGATTTCAGACAGGTTCTTGAACTGCCGGTTCCCGGCGATGTCCCGCGGCGACAAGTGACAATGGTAATCCAGGATCGGCTCCGCCTCGGCGTAGTGATGATAGAGCCGGCGCGCCGTGCGCGTTTGCAGGAGAAAATCCTCGTGAATGAATTTCATGACGGGAGTATCGTCAATGCCGCGATCATTTCAACTGCTGAGGTGCAACCAGCGGTGTCGCGAGAACGACCCGGTCCTTTTCCAGCCAGCCGCTGCGACGATCGCCGGCGCTGACCTGGAGCCAGTGCTCGCTCTGATCCAGAACGCTCAGCTCCGCCCCGTCGTGGACCGTGAACAGCGTCGGGGATTCCGCAAGCGGACCGTTTCGGACCGCGGCGTCGTGAACGGTCACAATCACGGTTCGACTCCACTTCGCAGCAAGCACGACCCCGAGGCAAACACACAAGGCTGCCGTCGCGGCCCCGCTCAACCACGTCCACGTCCGAAGGGTGGGTTTGAGTCCGGGCCGGAGCTGGGTGAGGGTGAGCAGCAGCAGCCACACCCAAAGCCCGAGCGATGCCAGCAGCGTCCACTCGTTCGCGGTCAGCCTTTCCAGGCGCCGCCGCCATAGGTTCGGAAACAGCGTTGGACCCTGGACCTGGTCCCGAACGAACTGCAGGTTTGCGCGCAGATCCGGGTCGCGCGGCGCCAATTCCGCGGCATGGCGGTAGGCGGCGATGGCGTCACCGGCCCGGCCGGATTTGAACAGCGAATTTCCGAGGTTGAAATAGAGCGGTGCGGATACCGGGCCGGACCGGACGATTTTTTCGTACGCGGAAGCCGCCTCCGCAAACTTGCCCCGCTCGTAGAGTTTGTTGGCTGAGTCGAAATCAGACGAGATGGAGGCGGCCGGAGCAGCGCCTGCCATGGCAGCCCAACCGGGCAGCAGCGACAATCCAAGAACAAGCAGAGCGCGTCCAGCACGCATCCAAATTCGAACGCCAGACATCGATCTGCTCCAGTCCTGACCCCTCTGCGGCGGCTTCATAATCGCATCTCCCGCAGTTCCCGGAGCACGGTCTCGACCTTCGGGATGAAGGCGGCCAATTCCCGGCTGGTTTTGATCGGGGCGAAACGCGCGAGATTGCAGGTCTGGAACAACTCGCGGAGTGGAGCCAGCGTCTGTTCCGGCACACCGCTCGGCACCAAGCGCTCCTCGATCACGGCTTCCGTAATGGCCGACGCCGGCAAATCCAGCCGCTCACCCAACTGCTCCTGCAGCAGCCGGGACAGGGTGGCAAAGAATTCGTCCGACTTGTTCTCAGCCGCGAACTTCTGGAGATTGGCCATGCCTTCGCGGATTTGTTGTGCGACGAATCTCCGGCGGCGCAATCGCGGATTGTTGGCGAGGCTTTCGCGGCGCTTGCGCAGGAATACGGCGGAAATCAACGCCAGCGCCGGTACATCTTGCACCGCAACGAACCAGGGCCGCTCGATCAGCGGCGGCCTGATCTCCACGACCTCGCCAAAATGTTGCTTGATGGAAATGATGTCCGGCGCGGGCGTGTCCTGCGCCGGATGGTTCCCGGCCGCGACCACTGGAACCGCGGCGGCCCCGCCCGCATGAACGGCCAGGGCGATGTCCGGACCGGTCAGCGTCTGATAACTCCTTTTGTCGGTGTCAAAATAACTGAACGAAACCGGCGGCAACGAATGGAGTTCCTCCTTCTGCGGCACGACGACCTCCTCGAATGTCTTGGTTCCCTGGATCCCCAGCGGGTCGCTCGACTCGACCTTGGCCGTCGTTCCCGGATACACTTTGAAATCGCGCCAGCCCGGCTGCTCGGGCAACGCCAGCGAATCCAGCGTGCCGCGGCCCGTTACCTGAATCCGAACCGTGATCGGGTCGCCCACGGACAAATTGGTCGGACCCGCTGTCACGGTCATTGCGTAATTACCAACCGCACCGTTGAAAGTCGGGGGAGTGCCCTGGTCCGGCAACGACAGCGCCTGCACCGTCTCGGGGTCCGTCGCGACGGACACGGCCTTCTGTTCGCTCCGCTGCAACATCCCGAAGGGGTCCCAAATCGGATCGCGACGGCGGTTCGGCAACGCGAATTCCACCACCACTCCAGCCGTGACGGGTCCGACGGTCAGCGCGCCCGCCTTGACCGGCGTGAGCGCGACCGAAATCGGAATCTCGGTATAGACGGAGTCGCCCACTTGCACGCGCCGGTGCTGTCCTTCCACCATTTTGCCCACGGTGAACCCTTCGGCCGGGAACGCGCTGAGTTGAAATCGTCCAAGGTTCTGAACCTTGTCGCTCAGGTAAAGCTGGAGTTCGGCGACGGCCGTTTCGCCCACGTAAAGCTCCTTCCTGGGCAGGAGCAGTTTGAAGAACACCGGTCCCGAGTCAGCCGCTGCGCCGGGGGGTGGCGCCCCCGGACCGGCCACGCTCAATCTCAAGGGCTGCGTGCTCAACTTCTGGCCGCCCACCTCGACGGTCATCGAGGGGATGGCATAGTCGCCGGCCTGCCGGGGAGTGAGTGTGAAAACGTGCGTCACGGTCGAACTGACCTGCCCGTTGATGAAGCTGAACTGGCTCGAAGGGCCAACGTAGGAGATCTCCAGGTTCGGGATCGCGGGCGGCGCCGGAACATTCTCGGGCGAGCCCCCTTCGAAGGTGATCGAAAGCGTGGCGCTCTCCCCGAATGAAATGCTGCTGCGATCCAGGCTGGCGCTCAGGGTGGCGGCCCGGACCACGGCCGGCGCCAGCCACGCCAGCAGGACAAGAAGCGCCGGCGCGAACCGCAACCTTCGATGGCCGCGGCCCTCGCCCGACACTTCACATTGCATTCGTAGTTTCCACATGATTTTCGCCTTCAATTCTCGCCGGACAATCGGCGCCGGGCAAGTCCCGCTTCGCCGCAATATCGGGGTGGCGACGGCTCGCCGCCAGTATGATTCCAAAAACTCCAGGGTAGTTTCCGGCGACGAGCCGTCGCCACCCCGATAGGAACTGCCTTCGCCGACGTTAAATGGACAATCCGGCGCGGATTTTGTTCGGCGGAAAATAGTGCAGCGAAACTCCCGGCGAACCGCTCATGGTGGGGCGAGCGTCCTCGCAAGCCGCTGCGTGACATCGAACCGGATTGTCACCCGACGCCCCTGTTGTATAGTCCGCAGGCGTGCCCGTCCAGAACCGCATCGTAAAAGTCCGGAAACGAAACCGCGCGCTGGTCCGCTTCGACCAGGGACAGATCGGCCGCGCGCTGTTGCGGGCCGCGGAATCGATCGGCGGCTTTCGCGAGGATTTCCTGCCCGGAATCAACGACGCGCTCTTCGATGCGTGCGGGACAGACGCGCGCATCGCGGAATTCCTGTCGGATACGGTCGTCATCTGCCTCAATTCGGATCCGCACCATTTGATTTCCAATTTTCCGCCGACGATTGAGACGATCCAGGATGAAGTCCTGCACGCGCTCCAGAGTTATGGCTTTCAAAACACCGCCGACGCCTACGCCTGCTATCGCTGGGGTCGGCATTGGCTGCGGGAAGGCGCGCTGACCCGTGAGAAATTTGCCGGCAACGGATTCCCCCGGGCGCAGATGGAACAGACCCTCGCGTGGAACCGCGCGCGCGGCTGCGACACCGTCGCCGGCCTCAACGCGCTGGTGCGCGGCGGCGAAATCAAGGGGCTGGTCGCGGAATCGACGGCGCAGTACGAGCGTTCGCTCGACGAGGCGGCGGGCAAACTCATCGCCCGGCTGAACGCCGGCGACCGGATCCGCATGCTCTGGGTCAGCGGCCCGAGTTCCTCGGGCAAGACCACCACCACGGTCAAGCTCGTCGGGCGCCTGGAAAAACTGGGCCTGCGCCTCCTCATGTTGAACCTGGACGATTATTTCTGGTCGCTGGTCGATCATCCCACGGATTGGATCAACGATCGCAACTACGAAACGCCGGAGGCGCTGGACATCCAACTGCTGAACCGGCACCTGCGCGAACTGCTCGAGGGGGGCACCGTGGAAAAGCCCGTGTACAGCTTCAAGGAAGGCCGCTGCATCGAGACCCGGCCGATCCGTCTTCAGCACGACCAAATCCTCCTGCTGGATTGCCTCCACGGATTGTATCCGCCGATCACCGAGGGCATCGAGGCTGCAGCCCAATTCCGGCTCTATCTGGAATCCCAAAACATGCTGTACGAGGGCGACGGCAGCAGCCGGCGCCTGACGCGGTTTACCGACCTCCGGCTCATGCGCCGCATGGTGCGGGATGCGCGGCATCGCAATCACAACCCGCTGCGAACCCTCCTCCATTGGCATTACGTGCGCGCCGGCGAATTGTTCAGCATCCTCCCCCTGCGCGGGCTGGCGGATTGCGTCGTCAACAGCGGCTTTCCATTCGAGTTGCCCGCGCTCAAGCCCGTCCTGGCCGGGCGGAACGGGCTCCTGCCCCACCCGGACGCCTTCCGGAATTACGCCGGGTTCCTCGACGCCCGCATCCGCTATGAACGCATCCAAAACCTCATCGAGAGCGTGGAGGGACTGGAACCCGAACAGATCACGCGTCACGATCTGATCCCCGGCGATGCCGTCGTCCGGGAATTCATCGGCGGCGGCACGATCCGAATCCCCCATAACGAGTAGCTTCTGCATAAAGCAGTGGCAAGCCATCTGTGGGCATGATAAACAAATGCTCGTGTTGAACTCCGATCCAACCTCCGGCACGGCGCCCTCCCCGGTCCCATTCGGCCGTTTTTACCTTCAGGAACTCATCAACAGCGGCGGCATGGCTGACATCTGGATCGCCAAGGATTCCGACGGCAAGTATTACGCCCTGCGCCGGATGCACTCGCGTTACCGGTTCAACTATTTCGCAAAGCGCCGCTTCATGCGCGGCTGCGAAATCCTGGCCAAACTCTCCGATCACGAGCAGATCGTCGGCTACGTCGAGCATGGAAAGGTCCACGGACAGCCTTACCTGCTCATGGAGTACCTCGAGGCATCGAACCTGAAGGAATTGCACGCCCGGAGCGATCCGCTGCTGGCGGAAAATGTGGCGCAGATCCTCATCGACATGGCCTCCGGGTTGGAGCACATGCACGAGAACGGCTACATGCACCTGGATTTCAAACCGGAAAACGTGCTGGTGACGCGCAACGCCGGAGTGCGGCTCGTGGATTTTGACCTCGCCCGCCCGATCCCGGAGAAGCCGAAAAAGCTGAGGAAGAATCCCGGCACCCCCGGCTACATGGCGCCCGAGCAACTGCTGCGCGAACCCATCAGCCACCGCGCCGATATTTTTGCCTTCGGCGTCTCCGCCTACGAACTGCTCACGAACCAGAAGCCGTTCCCCGGCGACACCCCCGCCGAAATCCTGGCCAGACAACTGGACCGCTCGGGCTTCATCCCGCCTCGCGGACACAATCCCGACCTGCCGGCGAATGTCGAGCAGGTGATCCTGAAATGCCTGGAACTGCGCCCGGAAAAGCGGTATCCGTTCGTCAGCATCATGGCGCGCGAATTGAAGGCGGCGCTGTACGTGTGACGCGGCTCAATACCGGTAATGGTCCGGCTTGTAAGGCCCTTCGGCAGGCACACCGATGTAGGCCGCCTGTTTCTTCGTCAGCTTCGTCAGCTTCACGCCGATCTTATCGAGGTGCAGGCGGGCGACTTCCTCGTCGAGCTTCTTCGGCAGGCGATATACAGCGGGCTTGTAGCTGTCCTTGTTCTTCCAGAGGTCCAGTTGGGCAAGCACCTGGTTGGTGAACGAGTTGGACATGACGAAGCTCGGATGGCCTTCGGCGCAGCCGAGATTGACGAGCCGGCCCTCGGCCAACAGATAAAGACTGCGGTCGCCGGGCAGGTCGTAGCGGTCCACCTGCGGCTTGATGTTGACCTTGTGCACGCCCTTCGCCGTGTTCAACCGGTCCACCTGGATCTCATTGTCGAAATGGCCGATGTTGCACACGATGGCCTGGTCCTTCATCCGGAGCATGTGTTCGAGCGTGATGACATCGCAGTTTCCCGTGCAGGTGACATAAAGGTCGGCCTGCCCCAGGGTTTCCTCGAGCGTCGTCACCTCGAACCCTTCCATCGCCGCCTGCAGCGCGTTGATCGGATCGATCTCGGTGACAATCACACGGGCGCCGAAGCCGCGCAGCGAATGGGCGCTGCCCTTGCCGACGTCGCCGTAACCGCACACGCAGGCGGTCTTGCCGGCGATCATCACGCCGAGCGCGCGCTTGAGTCCGTCCGCCAGCGATTCGCGGCAGCCGTAAAGATTGTCGAACTTGGATTTTGTGACCGAGTCGTTGACGTTGACGGCGGGGACCAGGAGTTTGCCCGCTTCGAGCATCTGGTAAAGGCGATGCACACCCGTCGTCGTCTCTTCGCTCACGCCCTTCCATTCCTTCACGGCGGCGGTGAACCAGCCGGGGCGGTCCTTCGCGCATTTCTTGAGCAGATTCTTGATGACCTGTTCTTCGTGGCTCTCGCCGGGCGTGTTGACCCAGCCGCCGCCATGTTCCATTTCATAACCTTTGTGCAACAGCAAGGTGGCGTCACCGCCATCGTCCACGATCAGTTGCGGCCCCTTGTTGCCGGGATGCGTCAGTGCCGCGAGCGTGAAATCCCAGTATTCCTCGAGCGTCTCGCCCTTGAGCGCGAACACCGGAACGCCGGCACTCGCCATGGCCGCGGCGGCCTGGTCCTGGGTGCTGAAAATGTTGCAACTGGCCCAGCGCACGGAAGCGCCCAGTTCCATCAGCGTCTCGATGAGCACCGCGGTCTCGATGGTCATGTGCAGCGACCCGGAGATGCGCACGCCCGCGAAGGGCTTCTGCGGACCATACGTGGCACGGATCGACATGAGACCCGGCATTTCCTGTTCCGCCACGGAGATTTCCTTCCGGCCCCAGTCTGACAGGCTGATGTCCCTGACCCGGTAATCAGCCCTCGGCGCCGCCTTGCGGCTGGAAGCCGTCTTCTTTCCGTTGGTTTTGGTTAAAGTTGCCATAAGTGAGATTTGAGATTTGAGATTTGGCATGGAGTCAGGCGCCGATTCCCGGGCGGGCGGGCCGGCCATTGGCGCGGGCAGCGGCCTTTTGCAAGGTTGCGGCGGCGACGGGAGATTTGGCCGGGCTGACGGCCTTTTTGAGCGCATCCGTCTTGTCGGCCTTTTCCCAGGTGATGTCGGGATCGGTTTTGCCGAAGTGGCCATAGTTGGTCGTTTTCAAGTAAATCGGGCGAAGCAGATTCAGTTGCCTGATGATGTCCGCGGGTTTGAAGCTGAAGACTTCGCAGACCGCCCGCTCGATTTCCTCGTCGCTGACAGCGCCGGTTCCGAACGTGTTCACGCAGACCGAGACGGGATCCGGATAGCCGATGGCGTAGGCGAACTGGATTTCAGCGCTGGTCGCCAGGCCGGCGGCGACGATGTTCTTGGCCACGTAGCGTCCCATGTAAGCCGCGCTGCGGTCCACCTTCGAGGGATCTTTGCCGCTGAAGGCGCCGCCGCCGTGCCGCCCCATGCCGCCGTAACTGTCCACGATGATCTTGCGCCCGGTCAGGCCGGTGTCGCCCTGCGGCCCGCCGACGACGAACCGGCCGGTGGGGTTGATGAGGTACTTGGTTTCCTTCGTCAGGAGATGTTTCGGCAGGGTTTTACGGATGACTTCCTCGATGCAAAACTCCTGGATGGTGCCATGCTCCACGTCGTCGCTGTGCTGGGTGGAGATGACGACGTGGGTGATCGCCACCGGTTGATCGTTCACGTAACGGACGGACACCTGGCTCTTGGCGTCCGGCCGGAGCCACTTCACCCGGCCGCTCTTGCGGATCTTCGTCAGCGCGCGGCCCAGTTGGTGGGCGTACATGATGGGCGCCGGCATGAGCTCGGGGGTTTCGTTGCAGGCGTAGCCAAACATCAGCCCCTGGTCGCCCGCACCCTGTTCGGCCGTCTCCTTGCCCTTCGCCTTGCGCGCGTCCACGCCCTGCGCAATGTCGGGGCTCTGCGAGGTGATCGCATTCATGATCAACACCCGGTCGGCATGAAAAACGTCGTCCTCGTTCACGTAGCCGATCTCGCGGATGGCCCCGCGGGCGATGGCGTTGAAGTCGAGCTTCGCCTGGGTGGTGATTTCCCCGCCGACCACGACGAGGTTGCATTTGGCGTAGGTCTCGCAGGCGACGCGGCTGTGCCGGTCTTGGGCCAGGCAGGCGTCCAGGACGGCATCGGAAATCGTGTCACAAACCTTGTCCGGATGGCCTTCGCCGACGGACTCGGAAGAAAAGATGAAATTTTTGCTCATGAAAAAATGCCCGGGGTGTTCAAAATGTCATATTGACGTATCAGGATAAGATGATATATCTTGGGGACGCGGCGTCAACTGATATTTCAAGAAATGTTGATGCGGCCATTGCCATGATGTCCCCCACCCTGAAGTCATTGCGCGCCCTGTCCGATCCCACGCGGCTGCGGATCGTGGCGCTGCTGGAGAAGGACGAGTTGTCGGTGAACGAGTTGCAGGAGATCACGCGCCTGGGCCAGTCCCGCATTTCCACGCATCTGGGCTTGCTGCTGGAGCCGGAGCTGGTGCGTTCGCGCCGGGACGGCAAGCGGACGTTTTACCGGCTGGATTCACCGGCGGACGGCGCCGCGTCCGAGTTCATCCGGCTGGCGATCCGCGGGGCCCGGGAGCTGCCCGAGTATCCCGGCGACCAGATCAACCTGAAGCGCCTCCTGAATCGCCGCCGCGAACAGGCGCAGGTCTATTTCAACCAGATCGCGGGCCGCTTCGACCGGGTGTATGGGCCGGGCCGGTCCTGGCAGGCCTTCGGGCATTTGCTGCTGCGCATCCTGCCTCCGCTGGTGGTGGCCGATCTCGGTTCGGGCGAAGGGTTGCTGAGCGAACTGCTCGCGCGCCGCTGTCGGAAGGTCATTGCCGTGGACAATTCCGAGAAAATTGTGGCGTTTGGCGCGGCCAAGGCGAAGAAGAATCGCTTGAAGAATCTGGAATTCCGGCTGGGCGATCTGCAGAATCCGCCGATCGAGCCGGCCAGCGTGGATCTGGCGATCCTGAGCCAGGCGCTGCACCACGCGGAAGACCCGGCGAAAGCCATTGCCGCGGCCCATCGTCTTCTGCGTCCACGCGGGCAGATCCTGATTCTCGATTTATTGCGACACAACTTTCAAAAGGCGCGCGAGCTGTACGGAGACCGCTGGCCCGGCTTTGCCGAAAGCGATCTGCACCGCTGGCTCGAGGAGGCCGGATTCAAGAGAATCGAGATCAGCGTCGTCGCGCGCGAGGAAGAGACGCCGCATTTCGAAACGATGCTCGCCGGGGCCGAGAAGTGACGCGGACCGGTTGAGCCGCGGGAATGTCTCGCCGGTGAAAACGCGGTCTTACTGCCGCGCACGTGAAAAGGGACAAGGGGTCCCAAGCGAGGAGCGGAGCGCCGCGTAGCAGTGCCCGCCCCCCGCATGGGTCGCTTGAAGAGAAGTTGTGTACAGTTCAGACAGACTTCGCGAAGGATTTACGCAGGGCGGTGAATAGCCGCGTCACCGAGACCGAGCCACCGGTGGCAGGCCAAGGCTTTCCATTCATGGTGACGAAGAACCGGCGCGGGGCGAAAGGAGTCGCGATGAGGAGGATTTTGAGCGTTTTGTTTCGGCGATAATCCTTTACAGAAATTCGCAAGTCTGATTTCATAAAGACATGGTAGAGGAAGGATTTACAACAGTCAGCGGTGCACGAGGCCGTGCACGCACTGACGCATAATAACACTTTAGCTGCTTACACCAGGCAATGATATTGCTTATCTGCATCGTCGGATGGTTGGTTTGTGCTGTTGTAGGAGCTCTTCTCGCGGACGAGAAGGGACGCGGCGGCGCAGGCTTTCTGCTCGGTCTCGCGTTTGGTCCAGTCGGCATTGTCATTACACTGCTGCTACCATCGCGAGCGGTTATCAGCCGCAGTCAGAGCATGCGGACGTGTCCTTACTGTGGGGCGGCTGCTCCGGTTCAGGAAGTGGAGTGCCCGAAGTGTCACCGTGCACAGCCACCGCGTCCAACCAACCAGGCCTGGGAGAAGACTGTTGCTGCCCATCATGCCGCAGACGAATGCAATTGAGAAGGGAGAGAAGCATGCCAGCAGCTTCAAGACGGTGCAGCCGACCCCTACGAACGTCGCAGCGATTCGCTGCGCTGTCACTCCGGCTGCCTGCGCAGCCGTCGCGCCAGCTCCGCTCGGTTACCCTTTTTGGTACGGGGTGCCTGACCTTTTTCGTTGGCGACTAGGCCCATACTTGAAGGACAGCGATGTGGACATGCCATAAATGTGGAGAAACGTGTGAGAATGACAGTTTCGATACCTGTTGGAGCTGTGGCGCACGGAAGGATGGCTCGAAGCCATCTTCCGGCGAGGTTGAGCTGTCCATTTTGAGGAAAATCTTTGAGCGGCAAAAAGATCAGATATATCTGATGGAACGGCAGCTTCAAACCATGAAGGGCATCCGTTGGGCAATTATTGGTTTCGCAATTTGGTTCATCATTCAGGCTTGGATTATACCGATGCTGGCCAGTTCCCGATAAGGCCATTAGAAGCCTACCACACTTTATGTCAGACGAGACAACTCCCGAAATCGAATATGCAAGAATGTGGATGCAGCAGAGCCAACTTTTCTGGAGTCGCTTACAGACGGCTGCAATTCTTCATTCTGGAGTTCTAGCGGCTTGGTATAAGCTGCCAGAGGATTCGGTTCTTAAGACAGGGGTTTTGTGTTTGGGCATTTTTCTGTCAGTTTTCATCATAGCCATTATGGTCAGGGATTCCCAATATATGAAGGAGATGAGAAGGCGAGCCGGAAAGAGTTTTCCAGACACTGGCAAGGATGCTCCACATGGAAGGACGTGTGGTTATATCATCGTTTCGGTATTTCCTATTATCGAGTTACTTATTTTGTTATTGAGGAAGCCATGAGCGAGTCGTCTAACACCGCGCGGGATGGCGGTTCCAGTTTCCCGACTGCGTCGGGATTCACGCCTTTTGGTCCCGCGTACCTGGACGTTAGCAGCCCGTTAAAAAAGTCGGTTGAGTAATTGAACAAGTTGGAGGATGGAACGTCCGATTTACATGGCTCTCGGAAAACGCAAACCCAAACAGGACGAACTGTTCATTTCCACCGTGAAAT
>Ga0187860_1003449_pt1 | contig 12450 bp, 7 predicted proteins | sample June2016WEW_10_4_FD_132981 | JGI IMG/M metagenome (GOLD analysis project Ga0187860, IMG submission 132981) | Peatland microbial communities from SPRUCE experiment site at the Marcell Experimental Forest, Minnesota, USA - June2016WEW_10_40 | ecosystem: Environmental > Terrestrial > Soil > Wetlands... | reverse complement strand
CTGTTGCCAGCAGATTTGAGGCGCTGGCCATATCCAGGGGATGCGATCTCGCAAAGACTGCAATACTTGCGCGTGGTTATTCGACCTTGAAAAGACTGGCTGCTTTCGACCCCTCGCTGCCGGAGAATTTAAGCGTGCGTGTCGCGCTGGCGCTGCACCTATGGCGACAAGGCGAAGTGAAGGGTATCGATGACGCTTTGAAGTGCGTGGGATTCGCTGTTGCGTCATGGTGTTTTCCTGGTGAATATCAGGACAGGCGGAATCACTACAAGCCGGATCTTGTGTCATCGAATATCGAGTGGAGGCTATTCTTGGCGCGGTTCCTGGATGGATGCACAGAGCACCCTGCCATCAATAACCTGCATCAAACTTGGAAGGTATGGGCAGGTCAGGCTCGAAAAGGACTTGGGGGCATCTTGAATGCCGCATGGAGGGGCGGCTCTCCGTTGCCCAGCCACGATGTCGGTTTGCAGGCTTTGCACAAGGCAGGAGATTCGCTTGTTCACGACACTCTGGGGCTTGGGAGTCCTGTCACGCGGTGCAATTTGCGAATCACTACTTTTCACCGGATTAAGGGCGAGACCTTAGACGCAGCCCTGGTTGTATCATCACCAACCCGCAGGGGTGACGGAGGGCATTGGCTCCAGTGGGTGGACAATGCCGCTGGCAACGATGAGCACGCGAGATTCGCCTACGTCGCCAGTTCGCGTCCTAAGCGCCTGCTCGTTTGGGCACTCCCTGAGCCGGATGAGCCTCAGAAGCAGGTGCTCGCAAAGTTGGGATTTCTTCCTGCCTGCTGAACCATGAACCCCGGCAACGTATCATATCACCAACCGGAAAAGGATGCGGTTCGACGCCGCGTCATTGCGCACGCCGTTGAGAGCCTGACCGTTCAGCGCGCCTCCAGCCCTGTCGTCACCACTCAGGAATTTGATCGCACGATGGATTATTGCGTGCGCTTAATCCACGAAAACTGCGATAGCGACTTAAAGGAAGCCGTGAAACTCGTCGCGGAGGACTGGCACTCGTTGCACCAATCCCGTATTGGCACCCGGAAACCGGAAGACCTGAACGTGCTTTTCCTTTCAGGCCCTGACCCCATGCCGGATCTTATGGCCTTGAAGCGCGCTGGCGTGCCTTTCACAAACATCTGGGCCATCGAGAGCAACGATAATGCTTTTGCAAAGGCCATCACCGTGCTCGGTCGCGAAGGGTTGCACCTCAAGATTCACAATGGGAATCTCCAGCACTTTTTTTCCATCATCCCGCAGCAATTCGACATTATCTATTTTGACTCCTGTTCTCAACTTTTCGGTGGCAAGCCCAACACAATGCGAGTTTTGCGCGAGTTGTTCGTGAACCAACGACTTGCCCCGCTCTCGGTCCTCATCAATAACTTTTGCGAGCCATTTCCAAAAATGGAACCGGAGTTGCCCGCCCGAATGATACTGCGGAATCGGTTGCGAAAAAGCCCCCAGGCACTGGCCAAGCTGACCAGCGCTCCGGACAATTTTGAACTCGGAATCATTCAGGGCAAACTCACCGACCCAACGGCGGAGGAAAAAGAACTAGTCAAGTGGGGACACACGATCGGTCTCTGGAGTTATGCGAATGGTGACAATGACACATGGACAGAGCATTTCGACAAATTCGTCGAGGATGACGTCCTTTCCGACCTCCTCGGTCATTACAGCCGATTTACTACGGAATTTGTCATTCGCTTCGCCGGCCAGCTTCTCCCTTGGTGGCGCGTCGTCGCCTTGCCCGGCTCTCGGCGCGAATATTTCAGCAATGGCGAGGCGCTCGCCAGGGCGGTTGCCGAGTCCGGGAAGGTCGTCGAGGCTTGGTCCAATCCGCTTTATCCGGCTTTGCGCCATGTCCTCTTCGTCGAAAGCTTACTCGAAAAAAGCACCCCGCAGCACGAATTCTATTTTAAGGAAACGCTGGGTGAAGGGACAAAACTGGGGGACGCCGCTAAAATTGTTTCCTTGATTCGGACCTTTTATGAGTCCGAGTGGGGCAACACTTTTTTCTCCTCTCAACACATTCGTGATGCCTGCAATCCAAATCTCGTCAAAGTTCTGGAAAACTTCAAATGGTTCGACGACGGGAAGCGACTATTCTGTGATGTTCCCCTGCCGAACCTGCTCGCCGACCTGCTGACGGGCCTTTACGGCTACCCTTACCACGCCAACTCGCGCAAACAGCTTCGGGTCGCCTATCAGGGTAGGGATACCGTGATGTTCACGGACGTCTTCGTGTTGGATCAGGCTCGGTATTTATACGACCTACTTCCCACGCTGCCGTTTTTTTCGGAAACTTTTCCCATCCCACAACAGTTGGTCCTCCGGGTTTGCATGGATGCGATCAGTCGTCATGCCCATTACGGCTGCGACGACCTTTTCTATGGGTGCGCCCTCGCCGCGTCCGGCGAGGAGGGATTTCAGCACTGGTCACCACCTGCGCGCGAAATCATCGGCCCGAACTGCCCGCAAATTGAGGAGGACGATGCTCCACCCAAGACGGGAGAGGCTCCGTTCTAATTTACGATGAACACTTTCAACTTCCATACCAACAGCCGGCTCATGCTATGAACCATCGTTCAACGGCATCATTTGGAAAACGGCAGGAATACGTTGCGGTTGCCGAACTCCTGCGACGCGGCCTCGACGTTTACATGACCTTGGTGGACGACCAGCAAATTGACTGCGTCATCCGCCAGGAAAATGACAGCCAGCTTCGTTACCTCGACATCCAAATTAAGGCCCGCTCAAAAGAGTGTATTTTGAAAGACGGCGGATTCTTTCCGGCAATGCAAATCCGCAATCCCCGCGAGAATTTCTTTTTCATCTTCTATTCTGAGCATGTAAGCACTTATTGGATTGTCCCATCACTTGAGTTGATCGTCGAGGCTCGCAGGAACAAGACCGGCGCAAACGCAGGGAAATACGCAATCCAGTTTTGCAATTCCACCAAAGCCGGGCTGAATCCTCGCCCGCGCTTCCAAAAATATGAAAACGCATTTCACATCTTGGAATGGAAACACCACGGGTCAACGCATCCGTGTAAAGAGACATGAGTTCGACTTTCACATGGTTGGATTATTCCGAGCAGGAACGCCGCAAGATGCTCGACGTGGTGGATTTGTTTAAGGAGCAGAATACGCGGGATGAACTGGGTATCGGTGCGATTCGTGATGCGCTGGCCGAATTGCTGTTTCCTGGCACCGGCACCGTGCAAACCCGCGCCCGCTATTTCCTGTTTGTTCCATGGATTTATCTCGATCTGGAGCGGCGCAAAAAAACATCCAACGAATTTGCAGCAGCGGCCCGCGCGATTGAAATCAAATTGATTGAAGCGCTGGCGCGGTCCCATCCCGGTCAAGGGGAGGGCGTAATTGGTATTGAGGCCCGCGCCGGTCTCAAACGGCTTCCAAGCAACATCTATTGGCTGGGGCTGGCCACTTGGAAAATCCGGCTCGCGCATGGTTCGCAGGACCAGTTCCATCGCTCACTCGACCGCTACTATCGTGTCATGCCTGCCCGCAGTCGCTCCGGGGAAGCCGAGACGCCGCTGAACATTCAGCCCAATTGGCACACCGGCTTGCCGGAAGCACCGGAAGACTTTCCCGACCAGGCGAATTTCACTCTTCGGCGCGTCGAGGCGGATTATTTGCGCGACCGGATCATGACCAGCGTGCCCACCAGCTTGCTCGCCTTTTTGGTGGATAAGGGACGGGATGATGATGCTGCCGAATACCCGTGGTTTCATCCGCAGTTCAGTCAGTTCCCGCCCGTGAACCGGGAGCAGCTTGCGCACGCCCGCAATTTTTCTGAAGCCATTCACGGCGCGGCTCTATTCTACAATTTCCTGCTCGCGGAAAAATCGGCTAACCGGGAACGGCTCAAACAATATCAGGATGAATTAGAAGTGTGGGCTGAAAATCAGGCAGCGCGGGAAACGGAGTTTTCCCAGTGGAATCAACAGCGGTTCTGGGACATTGTGAAACGGGATACCACCGTTCACATTTCGCTCCCCACCCAGAACTTTGTCAAAAGTTGGCTCCAATTGGCGCTGGCTCCGGACATCGCCAGCCGGCTCAAATCGCACGCGCCGGCGCGGCAGTTGATTCAGCTTCGTGAACGGTCTTTGAAAGGCAAGCTCGCCCGCTTGGAAAATCGCGATGCCCTCAGAAATTGGAATGGTGCCGCCGGTGCCGGCCGCCTCGACTACCGCTGGCGTCAGGCGAAGACCATCGTTGACGACATTCTCGTCGGCCGGAAAGAATCCCATGCTTGAACCGCAGGAACGTCGCCAGCTCCTCGATTGTCTCCGGCCACCGGAGGGGTATTCGTTGGATGCGGCGGTCGGCACCACATATTCGCTGGATTTGCTGGCGTTGCTGACCGCGCCGGTGGCCTTCACCTTTTTTGATTGGGAAAACGAGGCCGGACAGCCCACCGCCAATCCCCACGCGTTGCTTGCTGCCATTCGTCGGAACGCGGAACGCATGGCTTTGTTTTGTCAGGCGGGAGGCATTCATATTCCGTCCGGTGATAAACGGCTTTTCAGTTATCTTGAGGATTCAGTGTTCCAAGCCATCCCGCCGGACCCAAGGGGGGCGTTTCATCCCAAGGTGTGGTTTCTCCGTTTCATCGCGCCTGGCGAGCCAGTTCGTTACCGCTTCCTCTGCCTCAGCCGGAATCTAACCTTTGACCGTTCATGGGATACGGCCCTCGTGCTGGATGGCACGCTTCAGGACCGGAAGCGTGCTTTTGCCCGGAACCGGCCGCTCAGTGAGTTTCTGTCCGCGCTGCCCAATTTGGCCCAAAGGCCCGTGCCGGAGCGGGTCGAAAACATGATTCGTCTATTTCGCCGCGAGACCTTAAAAGTCGACTTTGAATTGCCGGAAGGGTTTTACGGCCTCCAGTTCTGGCCCTTGGGCATTGAGGGGGCGGCACCTTGGCCTTTCGAGGGTATCCGTTCCGACCGCCTCATGGTCGTGTCGCCGTTTCTATCCTTCGGCTGTTTGAATCGCCTAAATAATGAGCGCGACGACAATGTTCTCATTTCTCGTTCGGATTCTTTGGAAACCCTGCCGCTGCAACGGCTGAAACATTTCTCCAAATTTTACTCCTTGAGCAGCGGTGCCGAGGCAGAGTCGAATGGTGACAATGTCGTCGATGGCGGTCGCCAGACACCGTTGCTAGGGCTTCACGCCAAACTTTATGTAATCGACCAGGGTTGGGATACCGCTGTGCTCACTGGTTCCGCCAACGCTACCGATGCGGCCTTCTCACGCAATGTCGAATTTCTTACCGAACTCGTGGGTAAAAAAAGCGCCGTGGGAATTGAAGCCTTGCTAAATCAGGAAAAAGGCCAACTCAAGTTAATAGACCTTTTGGAGGAATTCCTTCCCGGCGAGCCGGTTAAATCCGACCTGGTTCAAGACCGATTAGACCGGATGGTTGAAGACACGACGCACGCCATTGCGCAATCGGCACTGGAAGCCCGCGTCACTGCCAGCACCGCCCCGGATGAATTTGTTTTGCAACTCTGTCTGCCGACGGCTGCCCGGCTCAAAGTTCCGGGTGCAGTGCAAGTTCGTTGCTGGCCGATTTCTATTTCCGAAGACTATTCGATCGCAGTCAACGCCGCCGCACCAACCGTCGCTGCGTTTGATCACATCACCTTGCTGACCTTGACCTCTTTTTTTGCGTTTCAGGTCGAAGCCGTTTCCGGTGATACGCGCGCCATCCAACGCTTTGTCTTGAACCTCCCCTTGATCGGCGCACCGGACACTCGGAAAGATGCCGTGCTCCGGTCGCTGCTGCAAAACCGGGAGGCGGTTCTCAAACTGTTTCTCATGTTGTTGTTTGGCGATGTCCCCGCCGATCCCGGTGACCAGTCCACTATCAGTGGTCTGCCGGGTGATGGACAACCCGGTTTTAATCCCTCCACCCCGTTGCTTGAGTGCCTCATGCGCGCGCTCGACCGGGCACCTCACCGCATTGAGGATATTGCCCGCCTCGTCGAAGATTTGCGCCAGGCTCCGGGCGGCGGCGACCTGTTGCCGGCCGGGTTCGACAAAATCTGGCCTGCCATTGCGGCCGTGCGCGCCAAAATCTCCGCATGAGCAGCCCCATGAACAAACCGGATGTTGCTGCCGTCATGCGCGGCCTGAAGGATTTTCAGCGCAACACGGTCGAGTATGTCTATCAGCGGTTGTTCCTCGATGGCGACGACCAGCGCCGGTTCTTGATTGCAGATGAAGTGGGTTTGGGCAAAACCCTGGTCGCTCGCGGCCTGATTGCCAAGGCGATTGATAGTCTATGGGACGAAAAAAAAGGGGGTCGCATTGACGTGGTCTATATTTGCTCTAACGCCAGCATCGCCCGGCAGAATATCAATCGTCTCAATGTCACCGGCGAGGAGAGTTTTGAAATCGCTTCCCGCATCACGTTGCTGCCCGTGACCATTCGCGACCTCAAGCATCGCAAACTTAATTTTATTTCCTTCACCCCGGGAACTTCGTTTGATCTCAAGTCATCCCTGGGGCAGATGGATGAGCGTGCCTTGTTGTTCTGGCTTTTGACCCGTGCCTGGAAAATCGAGGGGAAGGCACCGTTGAACGTGTTGCAAGGTAATGCCGAAGCTGAAAATTTCCGCTGGAGAGTGCAGCGCTTTGAACAGGAAAAGGAAATTGATGAATCATTGGCCGAGGAATTTGCCCGGTCGCTCAAACTGCATGATGACACCGCCAAATCGGAGGGGCAAGAAACGCTCCGTTCCCGTTTTGATAAATTGTGCAGTCAGTTTGGCCGCATCCGCCAGAACATCCCGGAGGAAGAGTCCCGTGCCCGGCGGGAATTTGTCGGCGAATTGCGTGAATTGTTGGCGACCACTTGTTTAACGGCTTTGGAACCGGACCTGGTAATTTTGGACGAGTTCCAACGATTCCGCCATTTGCTCGATGGCACGGACAAGGCAAGTGGACTGGCGCGCGACTTTTTTGAACATCCCGAAGTTCGGCTGATCCTGTTGTCGGCCACCCCCTACAAGATGCTTACGCTCCAAACCGACCGTGACGATGGCGAAGACCACTACGAAGATTTTCTCCGCACCGTAAAGTTCCTCCAGAATGATGCCGCCGCGACGGAGCGGTTCAAATTGTTGCTCGCCGAATACCGCCTCGAACTTCTCCGCCTTGGCAACCACGACACAGAGGAATTGCGGCGCATTGGCCGTCTCATTGAGGATACGTTGCGGCGTGTGATGAGTCGCACCGAGCGTCTCGCCGCGTCGGAAGACCGCAATGGTATGCTTGAGATTATCCCCTGTGACCAGATGCACCTGGATGCGGCCGAGGTTGAAACGTATCTCCATCTTCAGAAAGTCGCCCGCCTCCTGGAACAAAGCGATGTTTTGGAATATTGGAAGTCGGCTCCTTATTTGCTCAATTTCATGGACCAGTATGAAATCAAAGATGCTCTTCAGGAGGCTCTCGCCACGGAGCTGGTCCGGCCTTTGTCCAATGCGCTTCAGGCCGGAACTGGGTTGCTTTTATCGCCGGAGCACGTCGAAGGGTATGGTTCCATTGCGCCCCTGAATGCCCGGTTGCGTCAGTTGCAGGCGGACACCATCGAGCCGGGCGCTTGGAAATTGCTCTGGATTCCGCCGGCCTTGCCGTATTACCAACTCGCTGGCCCGTTTGCCGAATCTGGCCTTCAGAACTTAACTAAGCGGCTCATCTTTTCCGCTTGGCGCGTGGTTCCCCGGGCCATCGCCTCGCTTTTGAGCTACGAGGTGGAACGGCGGATTCACACTGCTTTTGAGGCTCGCGCCAAAAACAATCAGGAAGCCCGTAAGCGGCGCCGGCCGCTACTTCGTTTCGCCAAATCTGCCGGACGCCTCACGGGTATGCCGGTGCTCGGTCTTTTTTACCCTTCCATGTTTCTGGCCCGTGAAGTGGATTCGTTGCAGGAATTTGTCGGGGCGGACGGCATTAAAACACCGTTGGATGCAGCCGCCGTCTTGGAGCGCATCCAGGCCAAGCTTGAGCCACACATTCAGGCATTGTGCGCCGACTATCCCACGACGGGTTTAGAAGACGAAGCGTGGTATTGGGCCGCTCCCATACTGCTCGACCTTCGGGCGGATGCAATTGGCACCATCAGTTGGTGGCACCAAGTGGATTTGGCTTCCCTTTGGTCGGGTTCGGCGGACGAATCCGCTGAAGAAGTTGACTCCGACGGAATGGACGGGGACGAAAATGAAAAAACGGCATGGACTGAGCACGTCGCACTGGCCTTGTCTTTGGTCGAAAACCAACTCCCCTTGGATCACAAGTTAGGACGACCGCCGGCAAATTTGGTGCGGGTTCTGGCGCAACTGGCCCTGGGCGGCCCGGCCATTTCAGCATTGCGTTCGTTACGCCGGACAGGTTGCCCCGACGCGGAGTTATTGACCCAGGAGGTTGAACTCGCCCTCCGCAATGGTGCGGCCCAGATTGCGTGGGGATTCGGCCGGCTCTTTAATTTACCCGAGGCCATCCTGATTCTCAGGGGCATGAATAGGGCCGAGCCTTATTGGTTGCGTGTTTTGGAATACTGTATTGATGGCTGTTTCCAAGCGATGCTGGATGAATACCAGCATGTGTTGCGCGAATCGCTGGGCCTGATCGACAAGTCGGCCACGGACACGATTGCGGCGATTGCACAAACCACCGTCGAGGCGGTCAGCCTGCGAACTGCCACCCTCAGCCCGGATTATATTCGCACGGGCACCAATGGCGTCCTAAATAAACGTGATGGTCCGGGTATGAGGATGCATTTCGCTGTTCGTTTCGGCGACGAAAAATCTGAGGAGGAAAAATCGCTCGTGCGTTCGGGACAAGTTCGCACAGCTTTCAATTCTCCCTTCTGGCCGTTTGTGCTGGCCACCACCTCGGTCGGGCAGGAGGGCTTGGATTTCCATACCTATTGCCATGCTGTGGTGCATTGGAATCTCCCCGCCAACCCGGTTGATCTGGAGCAGCGTGAGGGCCGCGTGCATCGTTACAAGGGACACGCCATTCGCAAAAATGTTGCCGGCCAGCACGCTCAGTCAGGTATTTCATCGTTCAGGCAGGACCCCTGGGAGCAGATGTTTGGCGATGCGCTTGCCAAACGACGGCCCGGCGCGACGCACCTCACGCCGTTTTGGATTTATCCCGGCCCTGCGAAAATTCAACGTCATGTGCCGGCCTTGCCCTTGAGCCGTGATCAAGACCGCATGGAAGCTTTGCGCAAATCCCTTGCGGTTTACCGGATGGTCTTCGGCCAGATTCGACAAGATGACCTCATTGCTTTTCTCCTCTCTCGTTTCCCAGAGAATGAAATAGCCAGCATCGCCAAAGAACTCCGTATCGACCTTACGCCGCCAAAACCGGATTCCACAATTCAAACGTCTATCTCATGAACTCCTAGAATGCGCGTATAAAACTAAGACCTTTCTTCAAACTACACACAATGCCAGCTACCCACCAGCCCGGTCTCTCCAAGTCCACTTTCCTGATGGGAAGGCAATGCTCGAAGCTCCTCTGGTTTCGTTACAACGCGAAGGACCAGATTCCCGCTCCCGATGAAGCAACCCAGGCCGTTTTTGATCAGGGCGCTGAAGTCGGCGAACTGGCCCAGCAACTTTTCCCCGGCGGCATTGTGGTTGCGTCCGGCATTTTCAACCCGAGCGAAGTCATCGCCGAAACGCAAAAGGCGATTCAATCACGCCGGCCTTTGTATGAAGCCGCATTTTCGTTCCACGGCGGCTATGCCCGTGCGGATATTCTCGTTCCCGTCAGCGGCAACGCATGGGATTTGGTTGAGGTCAAATCGACCACCAGCCTCAAAGAGGAAGTCCATCTGCCTGACATTGCGTTTCAAGCGTTCGTGCTCAAGGGTGCGGGCATCAAGCTCCGCAAATGTTTTCTCGCCCACATCAACAACGAATTCGTCCGGCAAGGCCCGATGGACCCGCAGAAGTTTTTCACGCTCGAAGATGTTACCAAGCCCGTCTCCGCCTTAACGCGCGACATTGAAGACCAGATCGACGACATGCAACGCGTCATCGGTGCGAAGTCTCATCCCGATATTCAGATCGGCCCGCATTGCGACAATCCCTACACCTGCCCGTTGCACGACCAATGCTGGTCGTTTCTGCCCGAAGCCAGCGTGTTCACGCTTTACCGGGGCGGTGCCAAAAGCTTCACCTTACTAAAGCAGGGCATTCAAAGTTTGGAGCAAATTCCGGCCAACTTCACTCTCACCGACAATCAGGCCATCCAGCGAGCCACTTTGCTCGCCGGCCAGCCGCACATTGACCGCCCCGCGCTCGCGGCGTTTCTCGGCCAGCTTGAGTATCCAGTCAGTTATCTCGACTTTGAAACGTTCGGCACGGCGATTCCGCTCCTTGAGGGAGTCAGCCCATACCAGCAGGTCCCATTTCAATATTCACTTCACATTCTCCGCTCAGCGAAGGCCAAACCAGAGCATCGCCAGTTTCTCGCAGAGGACAAATCTGACCCGCGCCCGGAATTCATGCGGCAACTGCGCACGGACCTGCCGGAAACAGGATCGGTTGTGACCTACAATGCCAGTTTTGAAACCGGACGGCTCAAAGAATGTTGCGAAATCATGCCGGAGTTCAAGCCTTGGCTGCGGAAGCTGACGCCGCGAATTGTTGACCTGCTCCTGCCGTTCCGTGGTTTCCGTTACTATCACCCGCAGCAAAATGGTAGCGCCTCAATGAAGGCCGTGCTCCCGGCCTTGACTGGCAAGGGTTACGAAAAGCTGGCAATCCAGGAAGGCGGTGCGGCCAGCCGCGAATTCCTACGCGTCACTTACGGTCAAGTGCCAGAATCCGAGCGACGCCGGGTGCGGAAGGATTTGCAGGAATACTGCGGCCTGGACACGCGGGGCATGGTTGAAATCGTGGACCAACTCAAACGGTTGACGGCATAACCTCCCCCCATGAAACTCCAAGCATACGTCTTCTGCGACTGCTACGAACAAAACCGAGTAAAGCGCCCGCCTCCCAACCCTGAAATTGTCCGACTGCACCCCAACGGCGACAACTATTGTTTTCGTCCCACACCCGCCCAATTTCAGGCATACGAAACTTGGCGACTCAATGCCTGCCACCACAAGTATGGCACTGTCACCGGCGGCGAGTTGGGTCATCGCTTACCGCGCGAAGTTCTATACCAAACTATGCTACCGCACCGACGCACCTTTCCGTTATTCGTCCGCAAGGTTCTTGGATGCAAACCTCAAACCCGCTATTCCCATCTAACGCTCAAGCAAGTCGAGCAACTAAGAGTCGAACTCGCCCACATGAAGAAGTTCCACCTCCCCGACCGCAAGTGTGATAACGAACTCCAATATTATCGAGGGCAGATGAATCAACTCGTGCGTGCTGCGCTGAAATTGAAACGCCCCATCGCTATGTAATGGAGCAACATCGGACCAACAATGCGGGAAGATAAAAGGATGAGAATTTATTTTTGTCCGGCAAAAAATTCTCGAAAAAGCCGCGTAACCATAGGAAGAACCATCAGCCTTCAATTCAACGCCACCGGTTCGACCGTTTGCAGCGGTTGACCGTTGGCGAGTTGTTCAGCGAGTCCCCAAAGTCCCTTGTTCAGGCTCACTTTGGAATCAATGCCGCGCAATGCCCGCACCGAACGCAGTCGCCCACGACGGTCACGATGAAAGTCGGACAATCCGCCCTGAACCAGATTCTCCTGAACCCGGTTCATGGTGGTCCAAAGGTCCGTTCCTTCATCTTCCGTGCGGCGCGATTTGAGCAACGTCTCCGCATCCACCGGGGATTCATCAACGCTCGGATACCGCAGCAGCATCGCATGGCGGGCCAGGTCTAAAGACTCCCTGACTTCCAGTTGACGCGAGCGGAACCGATTGACCTGTTCCCCGATCTTCGGAACGAATTCGATCAGACGAAAACTCGCCCGCACGACTTCGTCCGTCTCCAGCTTGGAATGGCGGAAGCGGATGGCCTCGAAAGACCCCTCGCTGACCACCAAACCGTTGGAGCAGATGCGCCGGTAAATGCCCGCGTGAAGCTGATACGCGCAACCGCAATCATGCGAGTTGAGCAGCACCAGTTCCACGTTCCATTCGTCCAGCGTCGCCATTTGCTCGGCCCGGCGGAAACGAATCATGTGCTTCTGATAACCGCGCCGTGCCTCCTTGCGGATGCGTTGTTCCTCCACATCCACCGGCACCCAATCGTGCTCCCGCAACCCATCCACGATGCGCGCGGTGGGCACGAAAGTGTAGCGGCTGCTGACGCCCTGCATCGGCCCCGAAGCAAAAATGCTCGGTGCCTGACTGCGAAGCGCTTGTTCGCTCAAGGTAGTGCTCTTGAAGTTTGAGGTCTCGTTGATTTTCATTT
>Ga0187860_1003443_pt1 | contig 12466 bp, 12 predicted proteins | sample June2016WEW_10_4_FD_132981 | JGI IMG/M metagenome (GOLD analysis project Ga0187860, IMG submission 132981) | Peatland microbial communities from SPRUCE experiment site at the Marcell Experimental Forest, Minnesota, USA - June2016WEW_10_40 | ecosystem: Environmental > Terrestrial > Soil >... | reverse complement strand
TTTTGTCAAGCCCTGTTGCCTTCGTATCAAGGATTTTCAGTTCCCTCTCAATGTTCTGGAATATGGTCAGGGACTTCTTATACTTCGCTTTATCGGTCCTGATCGAGAAATCCCCGATGGCCTTCCACCTGTCCTTTAGATAAAGCCACGATGCAAAATCCTCCAGCTTCGCCCCCTCGAGGAGGACTATGGGGGTTGTGTTCTTGATGTCTTCAATCCTCAGGCCATGGATATCTGCAACGATCTTATGAGTGCCCCTGAACGGCTCTGCGCCCTGATCATCCTGGAACTCCCACGTCGATAGGGAGAGTTGCGACTCGCTCGCGTGACAGCTTTGGCACGTCCTTGACCTCCCGAAGGGATGCGCCGCCTGTTGGATCTCGATCCAGAGGAGATGTTTATTGTCGCCTGGCACGGAGTCAATGGTTCCCATAACAGCATAGGCATCCCTCGTTTCACCGTTCGGCCACCGGAATTGTATCTTCTCTGAAGGCTTCACATCCTGTTTTATATTTCCGACGCTGTGAGGCCATACCTTCACCGGCATCCATCTTCCCTTCTGGTCTTTCATGAGAATCGGGGGCTTCTGTATTCCGTAATAGAGGGAATATTTTTTGAAGGGGTTTGGCCTTCCCGCTACGTAGCCTGGCCCCCATATGGTTATCTGATAACCGCCAAGTTCACGGATATGGCACGTCCCGCAATCGAGGTTCTTATGGATACCCCTTTGATGCGCCTCCTCGATCTCCATATGGCAATCCTGACATGTCGCTTTCCGCTGCATGTCCCCCATTCCTTTTTCACCCGCTTGATGACAGTCAGCACAATGAATGCCCTTCTTATAATGCACATCGGGCGTCATACCCGTGGGGATCGAATAATCCCCCCCGATATACGTCTCTCCTCTTCTGCTCTGCATAGCTCCGGAATGGCAGACGCTTGTACCGCGCCCGTAACCGGCGCAGCTTTCCGAGGGAGGCTTCTTTGTGAATGCGTGCACTCCCTTTTCCTTATCCGGCACATAATGGCAGTCCAGGCAGCCTGCGTGGCATACATTACAGAATTTCTGCTTCGCGACAGCCTGTTGCCTGGAAAAACCCGTATTGAGATCCTTCGCTATCTCCTCGGTGTTCTTGAAATCAAACCCTGTGTCTTTGAGGTAAGGCAAAGCTGATATGTCTGCAAAGGAGGGGCCACAGTTGTGCGGACCATACGGACTCAACCATGTCTTCATGGTGCGCTGTCTGAAATTCGTGGCCATGATCGTTGTCCTGAATTGCTTCAGTTCCTCAGGATGACAGTTCGACTTGCCGCACGTTTTCTGTGCTATCGCCGGGTCAAAATTCAGGGTCTCGGGATTCCTGTCCTGCCAGAGGACATTTCGCACCTCAGGATTGGACGGCAGTAATTCCCGGATCCTGTCGGTTCCGTGTGGAACCAACGGCTGAGGCGCAACTTTTTTCCTGTCAAGAAGCTCGCCCGAATCGCCGAGGAAAAGGGGTCTCAACATGCCCCCGTGAGCCTTCTCCGTTTCCTTCGCCCTTCCGTCTCCGAGGTGGCATTCGTGGCACTTTACGCCGGGATGGTTGCTCTCCTTTTCGACCATTCCCTGTGTAACATAGAACTGCGGGTACCCGAGCGACTGCAGTTTCTCTCTATTGCCGTGACACGCGATACATTCTGCGCTGGAGTCTTTATAGGCGCGATAGCCAAAGAAAAGGATGGCAAGGACAAATTGCAACACCAGGAACAAAACGGTCTTCTTGCCGACACGATCACTGATGGTGCCGAGGGAAAACAAAGACATGAAGATTCACCTTATCTCTTCAGGTACCGGTTGTCGGACTTCCGTCGCCGGAAGCCTCATCCGTAAGACCTGTCCCTCTTCTCCCAAAGTTCCCATGTCTTTACCATTCAGCATAACCGCTATCCCCCCGGCATTTCCAATCTTAAGGGCAAACCCGTTTTGTGAGGTCCATTCTTTTGACTCAGCTGGCTTCAGAAGCACCTCCTCGGTCTTGCCTTCGTCCATGGTAATGCGCAACCATGTGGTCTGTCTGGCGGTGATGCGCAGCGTATATGTTTGCTCTTGAGCTGGAGGAGAGGCATTATCTTCGTGGCGAGGCGATGAAGGTCCAGGCATTTCTGTGACCGGATGTTCCTGCTGCGGCAAAAAAGGGACGGGAACTCGGGGGACACTCCGTTCAGGCAACGAAATCTTATTCCTTGGAAATGCAACAAAGAGGACTATAACCAGTGCAATCAGCACTGGTAGCACATATAAGGTCTTCGGAAAAGAAAGATTTTTCCTTACAGCGGACGGTTCCGGCTCAATCCCTCTCCTGAACGTCAGCTGATCTTCTAATTGCCCAACAAGAGGTTCCGGATCCAAGCCGAGGAGGCGCGCATACGCCCTCACATATCCCTTTGCATAAACATCGGGTGGCAGCCTCTGGATGTCGTCCTCCTCGATCGCCTTCAGATATTCAGATCGTATTCTCAAGTCACCCGATATCTTCAGGAGGTCGAGCCCCAGTTCCTCACGCCTCTTCTTGAATACCTCTCCTATCAATTACCGGTCATCCTTAATCAATGCCATGACAATTTCTTATAGCTTAAACGAAAAGCGAAACTGAAAACAATACGTTCTCTTCCCCTATGGTATCATAGGACAACAGGAAAGATCGTGGTGACAGGCTTAGGTGCAGTCACCCCTCTCGGTAACTCCTTTAGCCAGACATGGAAAGGGGCACTATTTCGACGCCTCATATCTTCCCTGGAACGCGGCAGGGCAGTTAAACGGGTTTGATCCAAAGGCATACCTATCCGAGAAGGAGATAAAGAGGCTCGACCCTTTTGCGCAGTATGCAGTTGCTGCCGCCGTTATTATATGAATACCCATGGCAAGCTACACAGATCGGCGATATCGCTGGAACCCGGGTAAGAAAGATGGTTTTAGGACAAAGGACCTCAGCAATTCCCGCAACAACGATACAGTCCATGACCGGTCATATGCTTGTGGGATCATGGGCGACTGAGGCGGCGCTCACGCTCATGACCATGAGAGAAGGGGTAATCTCTCCGACCACCACTATGAACGGAAAGACCCTCCTGCGATATCAATATCGTGACTGCAAAGAAGATGCCGCTATACGAGTCGCTCTTGCGAACTCCTTTGGATTTGGAGGGGTGAATGCGGTCTTGGCTTTCAAACGCTCCGAACAATAAAGGAAATCCTGTGCCGTCCCTTTGTGGTCAAGAGACCACGGGCCATCCTGGCAGTTAAGGTCAGAGACCTCGTGATCATTGATTGATTCAAAGAATCCGAAGAAACCGACAGGTTCTTTGTGAAACTCGCTGTGTCTGTGATTTGTGATAGAAGCTATGCTTCCGACCGTTTCCCCCCCTCTTTTCGCGATAAAATACTCTGCTTCCGCATGATGAAAAAAGGGATTTTTCGACGAGAACTGCTCCTTCATCACCTTCCGGAGGGGCGAAGCATACAGAGGATCGCGTGAATAAAGGGAATAGGGAAATTCCATGATCGGAAAGATCTTTTCCATTTTTTACTTCAAGGATTCTTAAGGCGGTTGTCAGGGAATCATCCCCATTGCTTTTCCGACTTTCTCAAACGCGCCGAGTACTTTTTCGAGCTGCTCTTCCGTATGAGTCGCCATGTAGCTAGTCCTTATGAGCGCCCTTCCATCTGGCACAGCAGGGCTCACCGCCACATTGGCAAATACCCCTTCGTCCTCGAGCATCACCGCCATCCTGAAAGCGGTCTCATTGTCCCCTACGATAATGGGAATGATCGGGGTTTCGCTCGGGCCGACCTGGAACCCAAGGCTCTTGAACCCTTCCAGCATCTTCCTCGTATTCCTCCAGAGTTTCTGTATTCTTTCCGGCTCGTTCTCAATGATATCGAGGGCAGCGCTTACCGCAGCCACGGACGCCGGCGGAGGGCTTGCGCTGAATATGAGGGAGCGGGCAAAGTGCTTGATATAATGGACAACCTCCTCTGAACCGGCAATAAACCCTCCTATGGATGCAAGGGATTTGCTGTATGTTCCCATGATCAAATCCACTTCAGCCTCGAGGCCGAAATGCTCCGCAGTCCCCCTCCCTGTTTTCCCCAAGACCCCGATGCCATGGGCATCATCGATCATGAGCCGGGCACCGTAAGCCTTTGCAAGTTTCACAACCTCGGGCAGATTGACGATGTCGCCTTCCATGCTGAACACGCCGTCCACAACGATGAGCTTTCCTCTGCCGCCGTTTTGCTGGAGAATTCTTTCCAGATCAGCCATATCATTATGTTTGAACTTCTTCACCTCTCCATAGGAGAGTCTGCAGCCATCGATAATGCTCGCATGATCCATCTTGTCGATGATGACGATATCATCCTTGCCCACGATGGCTGAAATTACGCCGAGATTCACCTGAAATCCCGTAGAGAAAACGAGCGCCGCATCTTTCCTGATAAAGCGTGCAAGCTTCTCCTCGAGTTCAACATGGATCGTGAGCGTGCCGTTGAGGAATCTGGAGCCGGCACATCCGGAGCCATACTTCTCTATGGCATGCATGGCTGCATCTTTTACCCTGGGATGGTTCGTCAAGCCGAGATAATTGTTGGAACCAACCATAATCATGCGCCGGCCGCGAATGAGGACTTCGGGGTCCTGAGCACTCTCGACAATCCTGAAATAGGGATAAAGGCCGGCTGACATCAACTCCTTTGCCCGGGTGAATTTATTACATTTCTCAAAAATGTCAGTCGACTTTTTTACAGCCATTGATGAATCCTGTACCAATCTGCTGTCCATTTCATTCCTTCCTTTATCATAACTTGCGGTATAAATCCGAGTTCCCTTGCCGCTTTCCCGGAATCACACACCCAGTGTGAATGACTCAGCTCTTTCAGCTTATCCCTGTTTATGATCGACGCCTCACTGCCGAGTCGCTCACTGATTCCTACGAAGAGGTTCATTATGGCCCTGGGAACCCGCACCCTCAGCACCTTCGTATTCAGAACCCTCACAATCTCATTTACGATATCCTCGCCTGAGTAGACCATTCCGTCCGATAAAAAATAAATTCCGCCGGCAGCGCCCGGAGCCTCAGCTGCCATGATCATACCCCTGACGAGGTCATCCACGTACAGGAGTGAATAATAACATTTTCCCCAGTTCGGATAAAAGCCCCGTTTAAGCATTTTGAAAAAAAAGTAGAAATCCCTGTCTCTGGGCCCGTACACAGCAGGAGGCCTTATGATAGTTACTGGCAGTGTATCTTTGTATCGCAAGGTCACCTGTTCTCCCTCCCGTTTAGACTTGCCGTAACTGGAAACAGGGTTCGGCTCATTCATCTCGTCCAGGGCCGAGCCGTTCCTGCTCGGCCCCGCGGCAGCCAGGCTGCTCAGATAGATAAAGCGCTTTAAACGCGAGACATTCGCCGATACGGCCCTCAGAAGATTCTCCGTGCCTTTCGCATTAGCGCAGAAAAAATCCTCCTCCCTTTTCGCCTTGGTAAGTCCGGCCAGATGGAATACATAATCAAAGGCAGGGTCAAGACGCTCTAGGGAAGCCTCTTCTTCGCAATCGCCGCAAATCCTGTTTACTTCAAGCCCTTCCATCCATCTCAGGTCGGAGGTCTTTCTCACAAGGCAGGTCACCGTGTAGCCCCTTCTGACCAGCTCATCCGCGAGGTGGCTGCCAATAAAACCTGTTGCACCAGTAACAAGGGCCTTCATACGTCGACCATATTGTGAACAATTCGGGCATTTAGAGTCAAGCCTTAAAGCCTCATCGCTTCAAGCCGCTCTATTCTCTCTTCTATGGGTGGATGGGTGCTAAAGAGTTTAAGGATTGCCCCGCCTGAAAGGGGGTTGACGATAAACATATGGGATGTGGCAGGGTTGGCATCCATGGGTATTTTTTGAGATGCTGATTCTAACTTGCGGAGCGCGTTTGCAAGGTAACGGGGATTTCCAGAAAGCCTCGCACCTTCTTCATCAGCAAAGTACTCTCTGGATCGTGATATTGCCATCTGGACAACAAGTGCGGCTATCGGCCCCACGATCATCATCGCCAAGGCTGCGATAGGGCTCCCGCCCTCATCATCATCGCCCCGACGTCCGAAGATTGCCGCCCACTGCGCCATCTGCGCGATATAGCTAATGGCTCCTGCGATGGTGGCCGTAATAGTGCTGATAAGAATATCCCTATGCGTGATATGAGAAAGCTCATGGCCTATAACGCCGCCAAGTTCCTCAGAACTGAGCAGACGCAATATACCAGATGTTACGGCGACCGCAGCATGATTCGGATTCCTTCCCGTGGCAAACGCATTCGGCTGGTCTTGTTCCATTACATAGACCTTGGGCATTGGGATCTGGGCTTTTTGGCTGAGTCTCCTCACGATGCCAAACAGTTCGGGGACCTCCGCCTCCGTAACCTCTCGCGCTCCGTACATCCTGAGGACTATCTTGTCACTGAACCAGTATGCAAATATGTTCATCATTAGGGCCATGCAGAGCGCTATGGTCATCCCCTGTTTTCCACCAAATGCTGCACCCGCCCAGACAAATATGAGAGTCAAAAGGACAAGCAGAATCAGCGTTTTTATATTATTCATGGGATTACCTCCTTTCCTCATAATAACCGAAAAAACATCGCGAGTTCAAAGGAAACGGAACTTTAGTATTACTCCATGCCCCCATAACTGTGCAGACCGGAAAGCAGCAAGTTAACTCCGAGATAGGTGAATACGACCGCCACAAAGCCGACCACAGCCACCATGGCAATTTTTTTCCCCCTCCACCCCCTGAGCAAGCGGGCATGGAGATAAAAGGCGTAGATAAACCATGTTATCAATGACCACGTCTCCTTGGGGTCCCAGCTCCAATAAACTCCCCATGCCTGGTCCGCCCATATTGCTCCGAATATGAGGCCGCCAAGGGTAAAGATAGGGAAGCCTATCGCAATGCTCTTATACGTTATTTCATCAAGGGTCTCTGCTTTGGGGGAAAAGGCACTGACACCCCTTTTCATCAGATACCCGTACCTCCAGCAGACGAATATGAATACGAACGCTGCTATCCAGCTGACAAGAGAAACCGCGGTCGAATCGTTAAGAAACGTTGCCTTGAAGAGATAGCTTCTGATAAGACCCTCCGGGCTCTTAACCGCAACCTTATACGTGAGATAATCCAACCCCATAGTGATGAGCAAAACGATCAATATTCCCATAGTTGCTGTCCAGAAAATATAGGAGGGTTCATTTCTCTTTTCAGTGGTCATAATGAGATACATCAGTCCTGTGCTGAATGCAAGGGCAAAAGTTGAATACGAAACAAAGCTCATCATCACGTGGACAAGAAGCCAGTTACTCTGAAGGGCTGGGACGAGCGGCTGGATTTCCTTAGACATGCCGGTAAGGTCTATAAATGCCAGTGCGAGTCCGGCGATGGGGGTAACAAAAGCGCCGAATGACCTGTTCTTGTATTTAAATTCAATGATCAAATACCCGAGGATCAGACACCATACAAAAAATATCAATGACTCATACAGGTTGGTAAAAGGCGCCGCCCTGAGTATGCCCATCCCTCCGATTTCGTAAAATTCCCTCCACCTCAACAGAATCGCGAATGTGTGTGAGACAAAACCAATTATGGTGACTGTTGTGGCGATGAAACCGATCTGAGGTTTTTTGAATGCGAGATACGTTATGTAAAAAATCATGGCAAGAATATATGCCACCGTCGTGATTCCGAATAAAACGGAGCTATCCATAGAGCTATCTCCCTCCTTCCGGGGCTTTACTTAAAAAGCTTGTCAGTTTATCTATCTTGGCTTCAAAGGCAGCCTTATTTTTGTTCGCACTGGCACCGATGACAACACGGGTACGATTTTTGTCCTCAGTGAGCCTTATCCATAACCTCCTGTGGCTCATGAAAAATGTTATGAAGAGGCCGACTGCCATGGTAATACACCCGAGATAGACGACCCACACACCCGGGTCTCTCCTCACCTGAACGCCGGTATACTGGATACCCCAGATACCGGCAAACTCCACGATATTACCATCGGGAAGCCTCCACGTGTCAGGGATACGCTTGAAAATCCATCCGCCGAAAATCCGCTTGCCGCTCTCGTAGAAACTGATCAAGACGGCCGGGTTATTCATCTGCTCGGCATACGTGAACGGTTTACCCGTCGATTGATCGAACCCGAGCGCGGGAGAGAAGTCCTCGATCGTCCCCGTAAGGTTTGTACCGGGGATCCTGAACGACCCGCCAGACTTCACTTCCACATCCTCTGTCTTTCCCCCCTTGGGCGTCAGCCTTAATCGAAAAATACTCTTTTCCTCTCCCCGGGGGACTATCCCATAACTTGACTGATAGAAGGTCACTCCTTCGTATTTGAGAGGGTCGTTCACGCTGATCTCCTTCCTCATCACCTCTTTCCCCTCTTTTATTACCGAGAGCAAACTCTTGTACGCCTTCGGCATGTCCGTATTTCCATAAAAATCAACGGTAAAAAGATCGCACCTGATACCAAAACCGAGTGGCTGCTCTTTCCCGTCCCGTGTGTATGCGACTGTCGATGTGGAACCCTCGGGCAGATTCAGGAAGCCCTTGAAACCCAAGAAAACGCCGGTTATGGCTCCGATGAGGATCAAAAGAATGCTGAAATGGGTTATATAAACGCCAAGCCTGGTATAGTTGCCTTTTTGGGAATAAAGCTGATAGCCGTTGTCTTCCTTAACTTCTGCAAGGTTGAAGCCCGTAACTCTCTTCACGGCATCTGAAACCACTGACCTCGCCGCCTCGGGTTTTCCCGCCAGGAGGATCTCCTTTTTTATACCGAATCCCTTGAAGCAGTCTTCAGAGAGCGGCTTTATAGGCTCTCTCACCACCTTCACGATCTTCGGCAATCGATCAACGGAACAGATGATGAGATTGGCCGCAAAGAGCAGGAGGATCGCAACAAACCACCAGGAATGGTACATATCCATGAACCCCAGGCTGTCAAATACCTTGAAAAGGCTGGGGGCAGCAGCCTGACCGAACAGTTTAGAAATCACTTTAATGTTTTTTGCAGGGTCCACATTCTGTTCAATGATCGTTCCGATGATAGAAGTGAGCGATAACAGAGCGAATATGATAACGGCGAGTTTCACAGAGGCGAAGGAATCCCATATCTTATCAATAAGCGTTTTCTTGTTCACCGTGTCCACATGTTTCTCCTTGAAACGATTTTGTCGTATTGTAATATATTCTTAAACATTTTACTACGTCATTTCCGGTCCCAATTACCTGCAAGAATGAATCGCCAGAAGGAATCGCTCGGTGCTTTCAAACCATCCTTGTCATTCCGACAGCGTTCGGCGAGTGACGTCTGTAGCCCTTCCCCTGAGCCCTGATGTCAAGGGGAAGGCTCACCAGGTCCGCAAGATCCGGCGTGAGCCGGCTCTCAATAATGCTCTCATTGAGAACCGTTTTGATATAAGAACCGCACCGGCCGCAGGCATCAACCCTGAAACCGCTCTCATTGTCGAAGGTGAAAAGAGTGATCGCGGAGGGATCCTCGTGCAGGCAAAGAGGACATCCCAGGCGCCTGTAATGGCCTTTTGTGCCGCAGAAGGAACAGTATAACTTCCTCCTGTTTTCACTGTCGATGGACGAAAGGGAAGGCTTTGCAGTGCACACAGGGCACTTTCCGCTTTCCCAGGTTTTCCCCGTACGGTGATGATAGATCTCTCCCCGTCGAATGAAGTAGGGCCTGCTGATAAGAAAGAGAATTAATGCGAGGTCATCTTCGTGATAGGGAAGCGAAAATGCCGGGATTTCGTTCATGGGCAGCCTTGTGAAGTCTATCTGCCCGAGTGTCAATGCTTCCCTGAGAGGAAGCAGCCGATCCTCAGGGACAGCAAAGATCGACGAAAAGCTTTCTACGATCGTGCCGACCAATGCGGCGGGATAGGCCACATCGTCGCCGTTGATGGTACCGATGAGTTTCAAAACAGCGGCGTCAAAGGTCAGAACCCTCTCGTAAAGTACGATCGTTTCCCTCAGATGGGGCTTCCCCTGTTTAATCTCGTCAAGATTCATAATCGCTACGGGATCTCGGGATACTGTATGACTATGGGATCACCGGCGAGCGCTTCCGTGAGGAATGTCACGAGGCATCTCTTCTCATCGCTCGTCAGCCTCAAAGGTACCAGTTCTCTGTTTCCTTTGCCCCCTCCCTGATCGAAAAAATCGATCACATCGTCGAGGGTCTTGAAGTACCCGTTGTGCATATAGGGGGCGGTCTTTGATATTTCCCTCAGGGTGGGCGTCCTGAAAGCCTTCCAGTCCCGGCTGTTTTTCGTAATCAGGTATCGCCCCGGGTCCTCATTCAGGGTTCTGTAATCCTTATAGTTATATATCTTCCCCACAAATCTTGCTGTTGCGATCACCCGCGGGTCGTTGTCCAAGGCGGGATTTTCCGGGACATTCAAGGCATAAAATTTGTTATCGGAGAGGTTGACCCCATAGTGGCATTCGGCGCATTTACCCTTACCGGTGAAGACCTCCATGCCTTTTTTGGCATCATCGGAGAGAGCCTTTGTATCGCCCTTTAAAAACCTGTCAAGGGGCGAGTTGACGGATACAAGGGTCCTTTCAAAGGCGGCTATGGCCATGGCAATCCGCTCCCTCGTCACCTCTCCCCCAAAAACTTTCTTGAAGGCTTCCGCATATTCAGGAACCACCCGAATCTGTTCTTCAAGATAATCGAGATTCTTGTTCATCTCAAAGGCGGACATCATGGGAAACAGGGCTTGCTCTTCCAAGGTCTCCGCCCTCCCGTCATGGAAAAGATGCTTCTGAAATGCCACATTTATCAGCGTGGGAGAGTTGCGCCAGTTCTTTGTTGTGGGGTAGCTGAGAGAGATGTCCAGGCCGTCGGAGAAAGCTTGTTCAGGGTCATGGCAGGTTGCACAGCTCATAGTACCGTCACCTGAAAGCCGCCGGTCGAAAAAAAGTTTTTTGCCAAGTTCGATCTTTGCGGGGGTCTGAACATTCTTTTCCGGAACGGGCACTGACTTAAAAGGCTCGAGCTGTCCGGCACGCACATTCATGGTGATTATAAAGGACAAAACACCGGAGAGAAAAAGAATATGCAACGGGGGTACCTGCCTATTCTTTCGCATGTTTCAGCTCCTCTTCTATAATTTTCTGGAAATATTCATACGGCCTATTCCCGATCACTTTTCGCCCATTAATAAAAAAAGTTGGAGTATTGTATACATCGAGGTCGACGGCGAGCTTCTTATCCCTTTCGACCATCGCGGAATGCTTCATCTTGTCGAGGGAGTCGGCAAATGTTTTCACGTCAAGGCCCAACTCTTGAGCGTACTTGACAAGACTCCCTCTATCGAGCTGAGGAGATTTTCTAAGGAGCATATCGTGCATTTCCCAGTATTTGCCCTGGTCTAAGGCGGCCAACGATGCCTCTGCGGCCAGGTGAGAGTAGTCACGGTACTTATAGGGATAATTCTTTATGACCAAGCGTATTTTGCCTTTGAACGCGCCCAGCAGCCGCTTGACGGTCGGTCCGGCCGCCACGCAGTGCGGTCATTGAAAATCAAGAAACTCTATGATCGTGACCGGGGCATTTGCCGGACCGAGAACCGGTGAACCTTCGATCGGCACCGTATACCGTTTATCCTGGGCAAAGGCGACAGACGCCGCGAGAAACAGCACCAAGACAGGCAGCAGTTTTTTCACAACGGTTCCCGTTTCAATTTGATATCTTCCCCATACCACTTCTTATCGTGTGTAGCGCTACCCACGTATGCAATGCCGTCCTCTCGACATAAAGTCTTTCTCCGCTTCACCGTCCCGCCCTTTTTCTTTGACTTTTGAGTGTGCGTCCACTTACCTGTCTTGTCTCTGGTCCGCTAATCCTCTTTGCTGTCTTGTCGAGAGCCCACTCGGCCTCTTTCCAATCCGATAGCGCCAGGGCGCCACCGGACACTCTGAGAGAATTACGGCGGGATATATCCATTTCCCTTCTCCTCTTTATTGAGCCGGCATCCTTATCGGAACGGCTCAGGCTCTGAGTTGACAGATATAGATATGAAGGATGTCTTTGGCCGTCCTGTCTTTTGCAGTCCGTCAACCCTGACCCAAAACGCAGGGTTCAATCATGCAACTACGGCAAACCACGCACCATGTTGATTCCAAAAATTACAGAGTTATAAAAGAAACGTCATGCCTTATCTTCCTTGGCTGCTTCTTTTTCAGCGATAATCTTTTGGCAAAGATGGCCAGGAAGTTCCTCATAATGAGAAGGTTCCATCGAGTACAGTCCCCTGCCCGATGTAATGCTCTGAAGCTGGTTCGCATAGGTCAACATCTCCGCCATAGGGACCAGGGCCATAATCTTCTGATTCCCCCCTGCCTGCGGCTCCACTCCCT
>Ga0187860_1003427_pt1 | contig 12501 bp, 14 predicted proteins | sample June2016WEW_10_4_FD_132981 | JGI IMG/M metagenome (GOLD analysis project Ga0187860, IMG submission 132981) | Peatland microbial communities from SPRUCE experiment site at the Marcell Experimental Forest, Minnesota, USA - June2016WEW_10_40 | ecosystem: Environmental > Terrestrial > Soil >... | reverse complement strand
GCAGGTTGCTGCGATTCTAGTACAGGTTTAGGACTGCCGTCAACTGCGATATAGTCCCCCGGCTCGTGGGTAGTGTCTCAGTTCGATTGTGGCATCGGTGACAACAGCATGGCCTTGCGGCGTTGCTGAATTTGTGACTGCTCGCGCAAATCGACTAGATGCGCAATGTCCGCCATAGCAAGCGACTTGTCAGTGAGACCAGCCGCAACGGCGGGTGTTGTTCCAAGCGTCTTGTGCTTCCTGATCCAATTATACCAGCAAAAATAGAGCGCCAGCGAGTGGCAGTGGTTCTCGAATTTCTTGCTGAATGCGTTGGTCAAACGAGTGAACCGGCGCATTGACATCCGCATCGTCAAATTCTGTCGCTCAATATAGGACGTGATCACATCGGCACTGGCTTTACATCGGTGAAAATCCGTTGCGCTGGGCATTCGATGAAGAAAACCCGCAGCGAATGACATCATGACGGCTTTGCCGTTTGGCTGATCAGCTTCCGCGCGAATCTCCCTCGCCGCTACTTTTCGACGAAGTCCGCGCACTTCTGGATCTGGTCGTTCTGTCCCCAGGGCATGATCGGCACCGACGAGGTCGAATTCTTCGGCGAACCTTCGATGAGGCGGTCGGAATAGACCATGTAGACCAGTACGTTCCGTTTGGTGTCGCAGCCGCGCACGATCTGCATCTTCTTGAAGAACAGCGAGCGGCGGGTGCGGAACACGTCCTCGCCTTGTTCGAACTTCGCCTTGATGCGGATCGGGCCGATCTGCCGGCAAGAAAGCGAAATGTCCGAGACCTGTTCGGCGACGCCGAGCCAGCCCTTCACGCCGCCCCGCTCGGGAGCGGTGAAATGGCAGGCGACGCCCTCGACCTCGGGATCGTCGAGGCCATAGGTCGCGAGCTTGTCGTTCGGTGTCAAAAACTTGAATACCGTTGAACGCTTGAAGATCAGGTCCGGTTCGTCGGCAGCCTTCGCCGGCGCGGCCGCGAGGCCGCCGAACAGCAGCATGAGAAACAGACAAAGTGACTTGCAAACAGACTTGCGCATCGCAACTCCTTGTCGCCTTGCCACGGCGCCCGCCGCGCCGTGGCTCTACACCGATTAGATGGTGGCGAAGGTTGCGGTTGGAAGGCGAGCGGCGGGTTACGCCTTCGGCTAATCCCGCCCTACAGCGTGCTGCGTTGAAATAAGTGAGTTGAACAGCCCTTCGCAACGATCTTATCGGCGAGGGTCCCAGGGCTCGTCAAAAGTTACGCCGGGTCGCGATCCGTGGTAATTCGGGTCTCCCGCGGCCCATGTGGACATGCATGGCGAGAACATGTTCCGATACGGCCACGCGCACCTCGATGCGTCCGGTGCGGCCCCATAAATCTTGCGGGGAATTGCGGCGTGCTTCTTCGGCGACACCGTCGCAGTGTGCGTTTTTCCGGCTTGCTGATCAGCTTGCGCGACCGACAGCATCGATAGCGAAAACGCCGCGGCCACGATCGCGGCGACGGCTACGCTGCGTAGCGAGGTTACTTGCTTCGGCATAGCTTTCTCCTTTGGCGACGCCCCCTTGCTCTTAAACCTATGGTCCCAGCGCCTCGTCACAAGATGCCCCCGCTCCGCTGCGCTACGCGGGCGCGGATAACACAGTCTTCCCCGGCCACTTGCACAAATCGGCGATCAGACACGTCTCGCACAGCGGCCGCCGCGCCACGCAGACGTAGCGGCCGTGCAGGATGAGCCAGTGGTGGGCGTGCAGGCGATAGCGCTCCGGCACGACTTCCATCAGTTTCATCTCGACGTCGAGCGGCGTCTTGCCGACCGCAAGCCCGGTGCGGTTGCCGACGCGAAAGATGTGGGTGTCGACCGCGATGGTCGGCTCGCCGAAGGCGATGTTGAGGACGACGTTCGCGGTTTTGCGGCCGACGCCGGGCAAGGCCTCGAGCGCTTCGCGGTCGTGCGGGACCTGGCCGCCGTGCTCCGCGATCAGCTTGCGCGATAACGCGACCACGTTCTTGGCCTTGGTGCGGAAGAGACCGATGGTCTTGATCAGTTCGCGCACGTGTGCTTCGCCAAGCTTGGCCATCTTTTCCGGCGTATCGGCAAGCTTGAACAAAGCCGGGGTCGCTTTGTTGACGCCGGCATCGGTCGCCTGCGCCGAGAGAACCACGGCGACCAGCAAGGTAAACGGATTGATGTGCTGCAATTCGCCGCGCGGCGCCGGATTGGCGGCGGCGAAGCGACGGAACGCTTCGGCGATTTCGGCATTTGTCCATTGCCGCAATTCGCCGTGTGCGGCCCCCGCCCTCCTTGCTCTGTAGCGGCGGGAGGCGGCAGCCTTCAGGCTTTGTTGAATGGTCTTCCGCACCATCCTGCCGGTATAGTGAGCGCCATGAATGACGACAACAGCCGCCGCGACAACGATACATCGGCCGAGCCCAAGATCTTTGCGGCCACCATCACGCCGCACCGTTCGCTCGGCTCCGCCGGCTTCCTTATCCTGATGCTGTGCATCGGCGGCGTCAGCTTCATCTCCGGCATGGTATTTTTGCTGCACGGAGCGTGGCCGGTATTCGGATTCCTGGGGCTCGATGTCTTGCTGATTTACTGGGCGTTCCGCGCCAACTTCCGCGCGGCCCGCGCCTACGAGGAGGTGACCGTCACCGCCTCGGAGCTCAAGGTGCGCAAGGTCTGTCATCGCGGCCGCGTGCGCGAATGGACGCTCAACCCGATCTGGGTGCGGCTCGATCGCATCGTGCACGAAGAATTCGGCATCGAGCGGTTGTTCCTGGTTTCGCGCGGCCGGCGGCTGCCGATTGCCGCCTTCCTCGGACCGGACGAGAAGGCGAGTTTCGCCGGGGCGCTATCCGCCGCGCTCGGCGAAGCCAAGCGCGGGCCGACGCGGACGGTGCTGGAATAGGGCAGTAAAGGCCCGCAGAAATCGGGTGGTTCGGCTGACCGCGGCGGCCTAGATGGGGAGCAGATGAATGGAGGCACCCATGCTGTCGCCGGATCGTATCCCCGACCTGACCCAACTCGCCACGGCCGCTGCCGATTACGATGTGGTGCGGCGCGCCATCGGACATATCCGCGACCATTGGCGCGAGCAGCCTGAGATCGACGCTATCGCCGAAGCCGCCGGGGTCACGCCGACCGAGTTGCATCACCTGTTCCGCCGCTGGGCCGGGTTGACGCCGAAGGCGTTCTTGCAGGCGCTCACGCTCGACGGCGCGCGGCAATTGCTACGCGATTCAGCGAGCGTGCTCGACGCCACCTATGAGGTGGGCCTTTCCGGGCCGGGCCGGCTGCACGATTTGTTCGTGACCCACGAAGCGATGTCGCCGGGCGAATGGAAGGCGGGCGGCCAAGGCACGACGATCCGGTTCGGCTTTCATCCCTCGCCGTTCGGCAGAGCACTGGTCATGGCGACCGAGCGCGGCCTGGCCGGTCTCGCCTTTGCCGATGCCGGCGAGGAAGCAAGCGCGCTCGCCGACATGAAAAGGCGCTGGCCGCGGGCCAATTTCGTTGCCGATGACGCGCGCACCGCGCCGATCGCGATGCGCATTTTCGATCCGTCGCAATGGCAGCAAGATCGGCCGCTGCGCGTCGTGCTGATCGGCACCGATTGGGAAGTGCGGGTCTGGGAAGCGCTGTTGAAAATCCCGATGGGCAGCGTCGCGACCTATTCCGGAATCGCCGGAAAAGTCTGTACGCCGAGCGCGGCCCGCGCCGTCGGCGCCGCAGTCGGCAAGAACCCGGTCGCCTTCGTGGTGCCGTGCCATCGCGTCATCGGCAAAGCCGGCGCGCTCACCGGCTATCACTGGGGCATCACCCGCAAGCACGCCATGCTCGGCTGGGAAGCCGGGCAGGTCGGCGCAGGAGCGTAGTGAACTTCACCTCTCCCCGCTGCGCGGGGAGAGGTCAAGCGAGCGAAGCGAGCGAGGGTGAGGGGGCGTGGCCGCTATTCTGAGCCCAGCGGTTAGGCCCCCTCATCCCGACCTTCTCCCCGCACGTGGGGAGAAGGAGGACTGGCTACGCCGCCAGGTCCCGGCGCTCCGCCACGGTCGAGTCGGCGTTGAGCCGGTAGATCAGCGGCACGCCCGTCCCGATCTCACGCGCGACGATTTCCTTTGGCGTCAGCTTTTCCAAAACCATGACCAGCGCGCGGAGCGAATTGCCGTGGGCGGAGACCAGTACGTTATCGCCGCGCAGCACGCGCGGCAGCATGTCCTGGATGTAATAGGGCAGAACCCGCGCGGCGGTGTCCTTGAGGCTCTCGCCGCCGGGCGGCGCGACATCGTAGGAGCGCCGCCAGAGCTGCACTTGGTCGGCGCCCCATTTCGCGCGCGCATCGTCCTTGTTGAGACCGGAAAGGTCGCCGTAGTCGCGCTCGTTGAGCGCCTGATCCTTGAACACGGGAATGTTCGTCTGCCCGATCTCTTCGAGCATGAGGTCGAGCGACCGCTGGGCGCGAACGAGCGCGGACGTGAAAGCGACATCGAACCGCAGCCCCTGCGCTTTCAACTTCACGCCAGCGGCCCGCGCCTCCTTGATTCCTTGCTCGGTCAAATCGACGTCGCGCCAGCCGGTGAACAGATTTTTCAGATTCCAATCGCTCTGGCCGTGGCGCACGAGCACGAGAAGGCGGTCACTCATTCCATGTCCTCTTCCTTTCGTCATTGCCGGGCTTGACCCGGCAATCCATGTGGCAGCACCGAATGCGCGGCGAGTCACCATGGACCCGCGGGTCAAGCCCGCGGGTGACGGCTTCAGATATCCGCCAGCCCCAATACATCCGCCATCGAATAGAGGCCGGGCTTTTTTCCGCGCGCCCACAGCGCCGCATGCAAGGCGCCGCGGGCGAAGATCATGCGATCCTCGGCGCGATGCGTGAGCTCGACGCGCTCGGCCGGACCGGCGAAGATCACCGAATGTTCGCCGACGACGGTGCCGCCGCGCAGCGACGCGAAACCGATGTCGCCGGGAGAACGCGCGGCGGTCAAGCCGTCGCGGCCGCGCACCGAGCGTTGAGCGAGATCGACCCCACGGCCCGCCGCCGCCGCGCCACCGAGCATGAGCGCAGTGCCGGACGGGGCATCGATCTTCTTGTTGTGGTGCATTTCCAGGATTTCGATGTCGTAATCCTCGCCGAGCGTCTGCGCCACGCGCTTGACCAGCGCGGCGAGCAGGTTGACGCCGAGACTCATATTGCCGGATTTGATGATCGTTACCCGGCTCGCCGCCTTCGCGATCGCCGCTTCCTGTTCCGCCGAATGGCCAGTAGTGCCGATGACGTGCACAATGCCGGCGGCGGCGGTCAGTCCCGCCAATGCCAGCGTCACCGCTGGAGACGTGAATTCGATCAACCCGTCGGTCGCCTCGAGCAGTGGCGCGATGTCGCTGACGACTTTGATGCCATTCGGGCCAAAGCCCGCGAGTTCCCCAGCATCGCGGCCGATCACGGCTGAATCCGCTGCCTCGACCGCTCCCGCAAGCACGACGCCTTTGGTTGCCGCAATGGCTTGGATGAGCGTGCGCCCCATACGCCCGCCGGCGCCGGCGATCACCAGCCGCATATCGGAAGTTGCTGTAGCCATCATTGCGTCTTGGGCTTATCTCCGGTCGCCGCGGATATAGCGGGACCGCGCGATGCCAGCAACATGGGATCGGGGAAGGCGATTAAGGTTGCGGGCCGTCATAGCCCTCGACGATGACGAGATCGACGGTCGAATGCGGCTGGCGGACCTTGATGTTCGTCTGGTATTCGGGCGAGCGATAACAGGCGACCGCAGCGGCGTAATCGGGAAACTCGATCACCACGTTGCGCAGCCGGCTCGTCCCTTCGACACACTCGAACTTGCCCGAACGTACCACGAAGCGGCCGCCGAACTTGCGGAAGATGACGGGATTGGCGGTGGCATAAGGCTTGTAACCGTCTTCGTCGCGCACATCGACGCGCACGACCCAGTAACCCTTGGCCATCTCATTTCTCCTTCGCCGCTTGCTGCGCAATCTCGGCAACGATCGCCTCCGCCGCCGCTCGCGGATCGGCCGCCGCAATAATGGGCCTCCCGACCACGAGATAATCGGCGCCCGCCGCGATGGCGGCGGTTGGCGTCATGATCCGCTTCTGATCGCCGGCATCAGCGCCGGCGGGCCGGATGCCAGGCGTTACCAGCAGCATTTCCGTCCCGACAATCGAACGCACATTGGCCGCTTCTTCGGGCGAACAGACCAAGCCGTCGACCCCTAAGATGCGTGCCTGCTCCGCGCGCGCGGCGACGAGATTCTTCACTGGCGCGTCGTAGCCGGCCGCATTGAGATCGTGGTCGTCATAGGACGTGAGCACCGTCACTGCGAGAATGCGCAGGCCGCCCTCTCGCGCCTCGACCGCGGCCTGCATCGTCTGCGGATAAGCGTGCACCGTGAGGAACGTCGCACCGAGCCGAGCGACGCTTCTCACGCCTTGCGCCACGGTATTCCCGATGTCGTGCAGCTTGAGATCGAGGAACACACGCTTGCCGGCGCCGGCCAGTATCTGCGCATAAGCAAGCCCACCGGCAAACGCGAGTTGATAACCGATCTTGTAGAAAGACACCGCGTCGCCGAGCCGCGTCACCATGGCTTCCGCCGCCTCGACCGACGACAGATCGAGCGCGACGATCAGGCGCTCGCGCGGCTTGATCGGAATTGCCTGTTTACTCACTCCGCTGCTCGCGGCGTCACGCTCGCCAACTCGACGAGCCGGCGCACCATAGCCTTCAATGCCGCGGCGAGATTTTCATCCTTGAGATTGTCCATGTCGTCAAACGCCTGGTCGGCGCGCCCGACGTTGATTTGTTCCGGGATCACCAGCGCGCCGCAGCCTAATTCCAGGATTTGCCGCAGCGCTATGAGCGAACGCACGCCGCCGGCCGCTCCGGCGGAGGCTGAGCCGATCGCAAACACGCGGCCCTTGAACGCGGCGTAGGCCGGCTCGTTGCGTTCGCGCACACGGGAAATCCAGTCGATGGCGTTTTTGAGAAGCGGCGTCACTGAGGCGCTATATTCGGGGCTGGCGATGAATACGCCCTGATGCGCGGTGAGCATCTGCGCGAGCTTGACCGCGTTGGCGGGCGGACCGGCATCGGCAAGGTAGTCGGCATCGAGCAGCGGCAAGGGATAATCGGCAAGCGAGATGCGCGTCACGTCGGCTTGCCCGAGCGCCAGTTCCTTGGTCACGAGTGCGGCGAGCCGCCCATTGTGCGAGCCCGAGCGCAGCGAACCGGCCATCACCAGGATTTTCGGGGTGAACATAATCGACGAACGTCAGGTCTTCCGGTAAACCCACACGCGCGCAGGCGGGATGTTCATCCAGATGCGCTCGGAGGCCTCGACCGAGAAACCGCCAAGCCGCCGCGGCAAGGGCGACGCCACCGAGTAGGTGAACTGCACGAAAGGCGCGCCGGGCAGCATGAGGTCGAAGGCGTCGCGAATAAGCCGCAACCGCATCCTGATCGGCTTGGTGACCAGCGGCAGGCCGGAGACGACGGCGGCCGCAGGTTGCAGCAACAGCGTTTCGAGCAGGCGGCGCAGGCTGTAGGCGTCGCCCTGCACCAGCGTTGCGTCGGGATAGCGCGCCCGCAGAATTTTGCAGAACGCCGGATTGAATTCGACAAGCACGAGGCGGGAGGGCGCGACACCGGCCTGGACCAGCGCTTCGGTCACCGGCCCGGTCCCCGGTCCCAGTTCGACGACGGGTCCGTCGCTATAGGGATCGACATATCGCGCCATGGTGCGCGCCAGAACCTTGCCCGAGGGCGTCACCGCGCCAATGCTTAAGGGTCGCTCGATCCAGGAGCGGATGAACCGCACCTCGTCGTCGAGCCGGATGCCCCGCTTGCGCTCGAATTGACGAATCTGCTCCTCGATCTTCTTGCCGAGACCGCCGCGCTTTTGCTCGAACAGCCGGATGTGGCGCCCGATATTGCGCTCGATAATGGTCTTCTTCAGTTCGAGGAGCCGCAATTGCCGCTCGATCTTTTGTTCGAATTGATGGAGGGCCTGAAGCGGCATGGGCAAATCACACACACGACGAAACGTGGCCTTTTCTAGAACATCCGCGGCCTAAAGGCCAGATGCTCGCCCAGGCCAGCCGGGCGGGCGTTCAGGCCGAATTGGCCCGGCCGCCGCCGAAACCGTCGAGGAACTCCTTGACCTTGCCAAAGAATCCCGAGGATTCGGGCTGCGTCTCCGTCGATGACAGGCGATCGAACTCGGCTAACAGCTCGCGTTGCCTCTTGGTCAGCTTCTGCGGTGTCTCGACGACGACCTGAACATACATGTCGCCACTCTGCCGCGCGCGCAGGACCGGCATCCCCTTGCCCTCAAGACGGAAACGCCGACCGGTCTGCATGCCCTCGGGGACTTTCACGCGGGTTTTGCCGCCGTCGATCGTAGGTACCTCGAATTCCCCGCCAAGCGTCGCTGTCACCAACGAAACGGGTACGCGGCAATGCAGGTCGGCGCCGTCACGCTGAAAGAACGGGTGCGCGCCGATGGAGAGGAAGATGTAAAGATCACCCGGTGGGCCCCCGCGCACGCCTGCTTCGCCTTCGCCAGCGAGGCGGATACGGGTGCCGTCCTCGACACCGGCGGGAATGTTCACTGACAACGTGCGCTCGCGCATGACGCGACCGGAGCCCGCGCAGGAGGCGCACGGGCTTTCGATCACTTGACCGCGGCCTTGGCAGTTCGGGCAGGTGCGTTCGAGGGTAAAGAAGCCCTGCGCGTGACGGACTTTGCCTTGACCGGCGCACATCGGACAGGCCTTGGGCTTGGTGCCAGGCTTGGCGCCGGTGCCTGAACAGGCCTCGCAGGTCACCGAAGTCGGGATGCGAATTTGGGCCGCCTTGCCCGCATAAGCTTCCAGGAGAGAGATCTCCATATTGTACCGCAAATCGGCGCCGCGCTCGCGCCCGGAGCCGCGGCCGCGGCGGCCGCCCATGCCGAACAGGTCGTCGAATATGTCGGAGAAGGTGGTGGCGAAGTCGGCGCCGAAGCCATGCGCGGCGCCGATGCCGCTACCCTGTTCGAACGCGGCATGACCGAAGCGGTCGTAAGCCGCGCGTTTGTCGGGATCCTTTAGGATCTCGTAGGCTTCGTTGATTTCCTTGAAGCGATGCTCGGCGCCGTCGTCACCCGGATTGCGATCCGGATGGCATTGCATCGCCTGCTTGCGGAAGGCGGACTTGATATCGCCGTCGGTGGCGGTGCGCTCGACCGCAAGAACTTCATAGAAGCAGCGCTTGGCCATCATTCCCCACCCGATGACGTCCAATCATTCCACATCGAAACGCCGCAGGTCAAAAACGTGCACCCCCGTTTTGCGTCCGGAGGTGCAATTTTGACATTTCGCAGCGGCATGAAGCGCCTCGCCGATTAAGCCGACTTCTTGTTCTTCTTGTCGTCGTCGACTTCGGTAAATTCGGCATCGACAACGTCTTCCTTCTTGCCCTCGGCCGCATCGGCGGAGCCGGGAGGCTGTTCGGCCGCGGATTGCTTGTACACCGCCTCGCCGAGCTTCATCGAAGCCTGCGCCAGCGTGTTGGTCTTGGCCGTGATCGCGTCCGCATCGTCGCCCTTCAAGGCTTCCTTGAGGTCGGCGATGGCATTTTCGATCGCACGCCGGTCGGCTTCGCCGACCTTCGAGCCATGTTCGGCCACGGTCTTCTCGGTCGAGTGGACAAGCGCCTCGGCGTGGTTCTTCGCCTCGACCTGCGCCTTGCGCTTCTTGTCCTCTTCGGCGTGAGCTTCGGCGTCCTTGACCATCTTATCGATGTCGCCTTCGGACAAACCGCCCGAGGCCTGGATGCGGATCTGCTGCTCCTTCCCGGTGCCCTTGTCCTTGGCCGACACGTTGACGATGCCGTTGGCGTCGATGTCGAACGTGACCTCGATCTGCGGCACGCCGCGCGGTGCCCCCGGAATGCCGATGAGATCGAACTGGCCGAGTATCTTGTTATCGGCCGCCATCTCGCGTTCCCCCTGGAACACGCGGATCGTCACCGCGGTCTGACCGTCCTCGGCCGTGGAGAACACCTGGCTCTTCTTGGTCGGGATCGTGGTGTTGCGATCGATCAGGCGCGTGAACACGCCACCCAGCGTCTCGATGCCGAGCGACAGCGGCGTGACGTCGAGCAACAGCACGTCCTTGACGTCGCCCTGCAACACGCCGGCCTGGATCGCCGCGCCGATCGCGACAACCTCATCCGGGTTGACACCCTTGTGCGGCTCTTTGCCAAACAGTTGCTTCACGACTTCCTGAACCTTCGGCATGCGCGTCATGCCGCCGACCAGGACCACTTCGTTGATCTCGGCCGCGGACAAGCCGGCATCCTTGATCGCCTGCCGGCACGGGTCGATCGTCTTCTGGATGAGATCATCGACCAGCGCTTCGAACTTGGCGCGGGTGAGCTTCATCGTCAGATGCTTGGGTCCCGACGCATCCGCCGTGATGAAGGGCAGATTGATCTCGGTCTGCGTCGTCGACGAGAGCTCGATTTTTGCCTTTTCCGCAGACTCCTTGAGCCGCTGCAACGCGAGCTTGTCGCGGCGCAGATCGATGCCCTGCTCTTTCTGGAATTCGTCGGCCAGATAATTGACCAGCCGCATGTCGAAATCTTCGCCGCCAAGGAACGTGTCGCCGTTCGTCGACTTCACCTCGAACACGCCGTCGCCGATTTCAAGAATCGAAATATCGAAGGTGCCACCGCCGAGGTCGTAAACCGCGATCGTGCCGGTCTTGCTCTTGTCGAGTCCGTAGGCGAGCGCGGCTGCCGTCGGCTCATTGATAATGCGCAGAACTTCAAGACCCGCGATCTTGCCGGCGTCTTTGGTGGCTTGACGCTGGGCGTCATTAAAATAGGCAGGAACGGTAATGACCGCCTGGTCCACCTTGCTGCCGAGATAGGATTCCGCCGTCTCCTTCATTTTCTGCAAAATGAAAGCGGAGATCTGCGACGGCGAATAGCTCTTGCCCTCGATCTCAACCCAGGCGTCGCCATTCGAGGCGCGCGAAATCTTGTAGGGAACGAGCTTCTTGTCCTTCTCCACCATCGGGTCGTCGTAACGGCGGCCGATGAGGCGCTTGACTGCAAAAATCGTACGCTCGGGATTGGTGACCGCCTGGCGCTTGGCCGGCTGGCCGACGAGCCGCTCGCCCTCGTCCGTAAAAGCGACGATGGACGGTGTCGTGCGCATTCCCTCCGCGTTCTCGATAACCTTCGGCGTCTTGCCTTCCATTACGGCGACGCAGGAATTCGTGGTCCCGAGATCGATACCGATGACCTTGGCCATGGTGTTAATCCTCTCTTTAGCGGCAGGTCGGGCAGGCCCAAAGGCGCCCCTTCCGACCCCCTGGTAATCTCACCAATCGCCCGGGACCATTTCCAGGCGATTTCCCTTGGCTCATATAGGAGGGCGTGATCGCGCCGCAAGGCAGGATTGCCGGAGTGAAGGCATGGCGATGGGCGGCAATTGCTAAGGAAAACATGAAGGCGCGCCTATGAATTTGCAAACCAACATTGGCGGCCTGCGCGTCTACCCCGGATATCTCGGCCGCGACGCGCAGGTGGATTTGCTCGCCGCGTTGCGCGGCATCTTCACGGCCGCCCCGCTGTTCACGCCGCGCATGCCGAAGTCGGGACGGCCTTTCACGGTCCGCATGTCGAATTGCGGACCACTCGGCTGGGTATCGGATGAGTGCGGATACCGCTATCAGCCGACCCATCCGGAGACGGGCAAAGCTTGGCCGCCGATACCCCCGGCACTCGTTGCGATATGGAGCGAGCTTGCCCGATATCAGGACCCGCCCGAGGCTTGTCTGATCAACTTCTATGGCCCAAGTGCAAAGATGGGTCTGCATCAGGATCGCGACGAAGCGGATTTCGACGCACCGGTGGTCTCGATTTCGCTCGGTGATTCCTGTTTGTTTCGGGTCGGCGGCTTGAACCGCAACGAGCCGACCCGGTCGATTCGCCTGAGTTCCGGCGACGTGATCGTTCTCGGCGGCGCCGCCCGGCTCGCCTTTCATGGCGTCGACCGGATCTATCCGGATACATCGCGCTTGCTCCCGGAGGGAGGACGGATCAATCTAACGTTGCGCCGGGTCACGCGCAGCGCGATAGGCCGTGTCCCTAGGCCCGAGAGTTTTGCATGATGAGCAATAGCAGCTTCCGCTCTAGCAGAGCGTCCACCAGCTTTGCGGCCTTGTTCGCGCTAATGGCGCTGGCGATGCCAGCGCTGGCTGCGGACCCGGTTTTTCCGCCTGGTTCGCGCGTCGGACTCGTTCCGCCGGCGGGCATGGTGGCAAGCAAAACGTTTGACGGCTTCGCGGACCCGAGCAGGGATGCCGCGATCCTCATTACCGTGCTGCCGGCTGCCGCCTATCCCCAGATCGACAAGACGCTGGATACGGACGCACTCAAGAAGCAGGGCGTCAACTTGGAGAAACGTGAGCCGATGCAACTCAGCTT
>Ga0187860_1003425_pt1 | contig 12504 bp, 15 predicted proteins | sample June2016WEW_10_4_FD_132981 | JGI IMG/M metagenome (GOLD analysis project Ga0187860, IMG submission 132981) | Peatland microbial communities from SPRUCE experiment site at the Marcell Experimental Forest, Minnesota, USA - June2016WEW_10_40 | ecosystem: Environmental > Terrestrial > Soil >... | reverse complement strand
GGCATGGCGCTTCGACGGCGGGAGACTGCGCTGCCCGACGTCGCGGCGATGCCGGTCTCTGATGCTGCAACAGCGCCCGCATACCGGCCATGGTGCCGATTTTTCGGACCCCCGATCCGACCCCGTGGCTCTTTTTAGAGAAAATAAAAACCCGATCCATAAAATCGGGCTACGGCTCCCCAAATCGAGAGGCTAAAACCGATGGCACCGGACAAACCCGAACGCGAAGTCGAGCGCGACTTGCTCCGCGAATTGCTCGCATGGCTCCCGGATGACGCGGAGGGCGACGCCGCGCGCTCACTGGTAACAGTGTTTTGGCACAAGCGGACCGGCGAGAACCTTTAGGGAGACAAAAGGGATGCAGGCCAAACAATCTGGGCGTCGGGGTAACCGACGAGAACACCTTCGTGCTTTCCCCCAAGTGAACGCCAATTTTCAGTATTGTTGAAGGGGCCGGATGAGGGGGGGAATGGTCTCCACCGCAGATGCAAGATGGCGGAGAGCAGCTGGCCATCGCCGTTAGTGCTGCGGGCCCGAAAAAGCGCTTGTGGTACCTGCAGGCGCCCAGCTTTTCTTATCAGGGCGGCGATGGCGGGATCCTCATCGAGGGCACCTCACAAGCGCCGAGGCGAGTTGCGACTAGGCGCAGGCGCTTGAGAAAGGTTCCATTAAGGCTGCGGCCGCGATCGCTAGTTCGAAACGCTGAGCAAGGCGGGCGCAGGTGAATCGTGGCCCGGCGTAATTTGGGAAGGGATCGGTGGATCGTGCGAGCGGCAGGGGGAACTTTGCCGAAATTTATTGCCAACAACTTGCGGAAGAGCAATAATTAAAAACAAGCGTACGGCATCTGCGGATGAATGCCATCATTGGATGGGTTAAAATGAACGCCATGGTGAAGCAGGCGGCGGACCTAACGCCCCAGGTCAGGGGCCCAACCAACGGCGACATACATTTCGACATTGACTTAATTGATAAATGCAATCTGCGATGCCCGACGTGTTTCCGTGGCACCGGGGCCCAAAAAAACACCCAAGCAGCGCTGCCTCTTGAAAAGTTCCGGGAGATTGTAGCCAAAGCGCGCGCCGAAGGTTACCCAAATATTTGTTTGATCAACTGGACAGAAGCGTTTCTGCTTGAGTCTTTAGACCGATACGTAGCGATTGTTAAGGAGTTCGATGGGCTTGATTGCTGGATTTCATCAAACCTCTCGTTGCCGCCGCCTCGGTATTTGCCTTCGATCATCTCAGCATTGAGCGCAGGCGTCGATATCTTGTTCATATCGGTCTCAGGCTGGTCACAGCCGGTCTATGAGATCAATCACGCCAAGGGGCGCGTCGACTGGATCAAAGAAAATCTAGCCGGCATCGCGGACGCGCTCCGAGACGGAAGGGTGCGTACCAGCGTTTGGATACGCTATCTCGAGTGGCCATACAATGCCCACGAAGGCCTTCCATGGGAGCAGTTGGCGAACCAATACGGTATCGGATTCCAAGCCGTTCCAGCCCACGGTGATCCTCTCAAACCTCTCCCGAACGCACAGGTCTATGGCCAGCACCTTGAAAACTGTCGCAATGCGACGGTCGACCACCGCGCCCCGATTGAAATGGAGGTCCCGGAGAAGGTTTGCGGCCTAATCATAGATCGGGCCGCCATCGATGCAAGGGGAGACGCCTATCTATGCTGCGCGTACCCGAATGCTCCGGAGCTGCGCATCGGTCGGTATGTCGACATCGATGAAGATGATTTCCTGCTCAAGCGCCATACCCACTGGTTTTGCACCCTCTGCCAGATCCCTATGCGCGACGCTAACGACCGCGATCGCGATCGATACCGGCGTGCTTTGGAAGCTAAGGGCATGTTAAAGCAGACAAGGGTGCCACGAACTCAACGATGCGTCGGCTGATCCGCTCCTGAGCGTCCCGCAATCCACTCCCGCCAGTTAGCACCGCCTGGGTGATGTAGCGTTGGTTGATACCGCGCAACGAATGGGCCGTGAGCAACCGCCGCTGCAATTCGTCTACACCAAGGTCTGCGGCAACAGAAAGGTACGAGTGGCGCAAGTCATGGCCCGCGTATGGTAGCGAGTCCGACCACTTCACGGCACCGGGGAAGATCACACCATCATGGATCGGCCGCGCGAGTTCTAACGCCTCGACCATGGCCGCCGTCATCGGCAGCGACACATCCTCTCGTATCTTCCGCCCCGGTTGGCCTCGCAGTGTGATCGTCATCGGCTCGATCATCGTGGTCATGGCAATTCGGCGTCCGCATCGAAGCGCAAAACCGCAACGGCTTCCGTCCAGCGCTCGAGCGCGGGGTTGGCCAGCGCGCCGGTGACATCGTCAAAAGTAGCGCCGCGCGCCAGCCCGGTGGCCATTTTCTCCTGCAACTCCGCCAGCGGTTCCATCAGCTCGGCGACCTGATAGAAGCTCGGGCCGCGACGCTCGCCGCCGCGTTCGCGGACGAAACAGACCACCGAAAATAGGTCCATGATCTCGTCGCGCAGCGCGACCAGGCGATCGATCGCGGCAAGCCCGGCGCCGGCGAGCATGCCGTTGATCGCCACCTCGACCGCCATCGCGGCCCGCTCGGCTTCGGCCTCGTGGTCGCCGAGCGCGGCCCGCAACTGCGCGCTCGCGAGCCGCACCGCCTCCAGGTCGTCCTCGGCCGCTGCAACATCGCTCCTGGCGGCACGCAGCTCACCACTCACGGGCACCGGCGCACCCTTGCCGATGGCAGCGGCCATTGCAGCCGTGTGATTCTCTTTGGCGCTGACGACGGCGGCGTTCGCCCGTACGAGCTTGGCCTGGGCGTCATCGACAAGGCGATCGGCGCGCTCCACCGCAGTGCGCTGCGCCGCCAGCGCGGCGTCCGCTGCCGCTTTGTCGTCGATGGCAGCGCGTAATGTCTCCCGCTCAGATGACCGCGTGGACGCTGTAGCGACTTTCTTGTGCAGCGGTGTGATCGTCATCGTCCTTGCCCTCCTGGCGCACTAGAACACGCGGGCGACCTCTGGGTGCTTCCGCTCGAAATCGTCGTGGTGGCGCTCGACCCCCTGCGCCTGCCGCAAAGCGGCGTCCGCGGCGGAATCCATCGCAAGCCTTTCGAGAACGCCGGGCGAGACCGTTCGCCGCTTCGAAAGGCGTTCGAGAGCGCTGCCGAGCACGCCGCCTAGGTCGTCCCTGCGGGTCGCCTGCGCCCAGTCCGCGTTGGTGCCGCGGATCGCTTCCAAGGCGCCGGCGGCGTCCATGCCGAGCCGGCCACCGAAGCCAGCGGGTGCGGGCTTCGGCAAGCCGAGCGCGTCGTCGCGAGCTTTTTTCGCGTCTTTGGCGGCGCTTGTCGCGATCTCGAACGCCTTGTCGATGTCACGGTCTGACAGCCCAGCCTGCCGCAGAAGTTCTCGGAATTTCTCGCGGGTTCCCCCCTCGGTGTCACCGGCTTGCCCGGCAAGCTCGCGCGCCCGTTCGGCGTTCGGATCGTTGTCATCCAACCGATCGAAGGGCGCGTGCTTGTCGAGTAAGGCAAGAATTTTGCCGACCTGCTTTTCATCAAGATCCAGCTCGCCAAGCAAATTTTCGATGTCGACGCGCATTTTCTTGAGCGCATCGGTATTGCCGCCGCCGAATGCTGCAGGCGCATCGAGGTCCTCGTCCAGGCCAAGCTGTTTCAGAATTCGACGCTTTGAGGTGCGGCCGGGAGGCCCGAATTTCGCTTGTAGTGCCCTTTTCAAGGCGGTGGCGTCCATCATGATGTTCTCCTGCTGTTGGTTCAGTACCTCGGTGTCGATCGCATCCGGCCCGCCCGGCAGGTGTCGGCGAACGTGTGCCGCGGCATACGCATGATCTGCGTCACCATCGCGGCGGTGATGATCATCGGCGGCTTCTCGCGGACCAACCAAGCTGCGCCAGCGGTACCGTTTGCATAGTCGTCGTGGCCGTTCTTCTCCGCGTCGATGCGCGCGCCTTTGACAACTAGCGTCAGCAGTTGTTCCTGCAGCTTGGGGATGTCCGGAAGCTCGACCTCGCCGGCGTTGAGCGCGGGTTCGAAGGCCTCGTATAGCTCCGTCTTGTTCAATGGTGACGGGCGGTACGAAACGCCATGATCCTCGAAGTCGCGTTTGAATGTCTCTCCTGCGTAAGCGTCGCCGGTCACCGTGTGAATGTTGTAGTCCTTGAGCAGTCCGGCGAACCGAGCGACCGCCGAGCGCGGATTAAAGGGCGGACTGCCGATCTGTTTCTCGACAAGATCAATGACCGCGACGCGGCCCTCAGCGTGCGCGATGCAGAGCACGGCGTCGTCGGAACTGCCGCCCGACATGTCGACGAAGGCTTGGCATCGCTTCTCGGGCGATGGCGGCAATGAACGCCGGCCGGTCACGATCGCCGCGAGCACGTTGGCCTGGTCGAGGAACGCGCCCGCGGGCGCGCCGGGCAGGTTGAGATGGAGGCGCCGATATTTGTTGGAAGGTAACCGGCGCTTCTGTTGTTCAAGATAGGCCGCGCCTTCGGCCCACGACTTCATGCTCGGGTTGGCGCGCTGCTCGGGGGGCAGCTCGGCGAAGGCGGGATCGGTGCAGAGGTCGCCTGAGTACCAGCTGAAAAGCATTCGCTCATCGCTGCCGGCCTTGCCGATCGCTTTCAGATCGTGAAGCGGCACGCCCGGCGTGTTGTAGATCGTATCGTAGCTTGTGATCCATTGCAGGCAGTCCGCCCGCGTCGGGTCGGGTTGCAGCGCCTCGAGTAGATCCCACGAGCGCTGCGTGTGTATCTCGTCGTAGCCGATGAGGCCGGCTTGTTTGCCGTGCATGCCGGCCACGTCCTTCGCCGGCAATATCCTGATCGACCCGCTGCCGTCGCGCAGACGAAGCTCCTTCGCCAGGATCTCGAACTCGGCATGCAGTTCCGGGTTGACCTTAACTAGCTTGCGCGCCAGCGAAAGATCGTCGCCGGCCTGGTCCTCATCGCTCGCAAGGATAAGCGCGTCATTTCCCTGCACGGAACGGCGGCGGGCCACGGTGGTGTAGAGCGCAGCCAAGACAAGATCGGAGGTTTTGTCGTTCTTCTTCCCCCTGCCGGTCACCACCATGTTGTATTGCGGCGAGCCGTCCGGCCGGAAAGTGTCGAACGTCTTGTGAAAGATTTCGCGGCGATAAGGCTGCATGGTATCGAGCAGCGGCCGGCCGTCGAGCCACCGAAGCCTGGCAAAAAACTGCAAAGAACTGAGAATCGCGGCCTTGCGCTTCATGCAGCAAGCTCCCGCTGCCGCTCAATCCATTTGCGCGGATCGGTCGCGAACTTCGGAGCCTCTCGCCGGACCAGATACGCAACAACCTTGGCCAAATGCTCGGCCCGGTCGTAATCGCGGTCATCGTCATCAGCGAAATAGTACTCAGCCTCTCGCATTGTCTCAGCGACCGTCAGAGACAGGTATTGTCCGCCTTCGTAATCGAAAGCATGCAGCGAGCGACCAACATCGACGAGCAGCCGCCCGACCTCGACCTCGCGTGATGTCCGTTTCCTCATGACACTTCCGCCTCTGCATCGTCCGTGCAAGGCGCCTGCGCGGGCTCTGGGACGGCGCTGGTGGGTTCATTCCCGTCGGCGGTTGTTATTCCCTTCGCTTCCACCTCGAGCGCCCAGCGTTCGCGCAATGGGAGCGGTGAGACGTCCCGCGCCCGGCGCTGCAGACCTAACGTCGCCAGCACGCGACGTTGCACATTTACGGCGCTCAGATAGTCGCCTAGCGGAACAGGCTCGCCGGCGACCCAACGCGCCTCGAAGTCGGCGACGATGGCGCCGGTCATGGCGGCGCGGGTCACCAGTTGGCGCTCACCCTCGGACAGCCGATCGTCACCGCCCAAGTCAGTGGATAGCGTCTCGACGAGCCGGCGCGCAGCAGCGTAGGCCGCCGTTCTCCCGTCAAGAACATCCAACGTTAGGAGTCGAGCCTTGCCCTTGCGCGTCCTGCTTCGCCGCGGCAGTGCTGCGCCGGTGTTGTTGACGTGCCTCACAGCAGCCGCATGGGCCGGCATTTCAAGAGATTCCATGCAGCTAATTTGTCACCGGCCGCACAGACAGGCAAGCGGATAGTGTATCCGCCCACTGGCAGCAATTACTTGTCATTGCAATATATTTTCAGTTATGTCGTAGCCGTGTCGTATAACGACCGCAGCGACCAGCCTCCGTTCTCGCCAGACCAAGCGCGTCAGGCATTTTTTCGGGGCGATGGTGAGGGCGCGTGGGCAACCCTATGGCCTAGCTGGGACACGCAGGTCATAGCATTTACACATCCTACGCACGTGCGAGGGGGAGAGAATTACATACGCATAGACTATGGGAATGCCCTGACATGCGTGTCCCACGTGTCCCACGACCTGCTTCAGAGCCAGCCTCTTGCTGCCGCCCTGGCGGTGTTTGCTTCGGTTGCTCTGGCTTCCTTGGCTCCGGGTTTGAGGGCGATGCCGCTATAGGCAATTTCACGCTGTTCGCCTCTGTCCTCGCGGTCGGCGTGTCGCGGTCTTGTTCTGGTGATACCTGGCGCGGCGGTCCGCAGGTTGCGGCCAAACCACGCTCTGGTTCCGACCTTCTGTCCCTCGACCGCGCACCAATGCTGCCATGTGGCCCACAGGTCGTCGGCCATCACCGTCATGCCCGGCCTGATGTCGCAGCACTCCCGGATAAACGCCTTGACCGGCGCGCCGAGCATCTCGATGTCGTCTACGGCATCGAGCGAGCTTGCTGGTTGGACGAAGTGGCCCCGCTCGCGCAGCCGCCGGTAGCCGATGATCGACCAGTTGAGGATGGCCGGGAGTTCGGTGGCCAGCTTGTTGAACAGCGCCGGGTCTTCCCGGCCAAAGAAGCTCGCCGTCAGAACGAGCACGACGAACCTTCCGGCGAGCGCCCCGGAGCCGTCGCTCAGGCTCGGCAGTTCGTTGGTGAGGACCACGAACCGCGTCGCCAAGCGGCCGTGCCATGCGCTCAGGAACTTTCGAGCGATGGTCATCTGATCTTCGCCTGATATCGACAGCAGCCGCTCCGTGATCACCGATCTGTCGGTGCGCGTGCCGATCCGCGCATCGGAGACGATGGCCAACGTCTTGGTGATCAGAGGTTCGAGGCCGAACGTCTCCCCCAAGCTGGACATCGTCGGCCCGGCGACGGAGTCGCGCCCGAGCATCGCCGAGATGATGCGGGCGGTGGTGCCCTTGCCGCTTCGCTTCGGGCCGACCATGAGGAGTATCTTCTGCTGCGAGGTGTCGGGTGCAAGCGAGTAGCCGAACCAATCCTGCAGCAGCTCGATGGCCTCTCGGTCGGTGCCGAACAGCTCGTCAAGGAAGGCGAGCCACTGAGTTGGCTCGGTCGCGTCTTGATCGAATGCGACATCGGTTGCGCCGAGGTTGAAGTAATCCGGCGAGCGCGGATATAGTTTGCCGGTCGGCAGATGCAGCAGGCCGTTCCCGCATGCCAGCAGTTCCGCCGCTGGCGGTGCATCATGCTGCGTCAGCCAGGCCGGCGGGCTGATGAATGCGTCGAGGTTGCAGACGGCGCCGAGCGCGTCGAGCACGTCGCTGACGCGGGCGCGGTTGGGCTTGAACGGCTTCGGTGGTCCTTCTGGTGCTGGCCGCATGGCCTTTTCGAGGAACGCCCAAATGCCGGCCTTGATCGTGTCGTCACCGATGAGTCGGTAGTAGCTGCCGGTCCACGACCAGAACGCGCCACGGTGCCGGTGCAATGTCCTCAGCTTCTCCGTGGTGAAATTGCTGGTGACGAGTTCGCGTGCCGAGCGCATCGGGTCTTGCGGGTCGAGTATTGGGGCATCCTGCTTTCTCATCACCCGCGCTCCTGGGAGGGCGCGCCCTCGCCGCCGATCAGGCCGAGCGCGACACCGAGCGGGCTCGATGCGTTGCCTCGTACGTCGCGCAAGAGCGCCTTGCGGATCACGTCGAGCGGCACGCCGTATTGTAGGGCGATGCTGGCGACGACCGCGCTGTCCTTCGCGGCGGTGTCCATGCCGGATCCAGCCTTGCCGTTGCCGATGAAAATTTCCGCGAGTCGGTCGTCTGGGAATCGGCTGATCGTCGCCACATAGTGAAAATTTCCGCAGTGGAAACCAAAGGTTTCTGAGGCGCGGCGGTTCGGCAGGCGCTGGCGCTCGCTCATTCCGCCGCCTCTGACGTTGACGGTACTTCGTTGCCCCACACGTCCCAACCAGCGCGCGATGTGCGCGCGAACATTTCAAGCTTCGGCACGGTCGGAAATAGCCGGGTAATATGCTCGGCGAAGATGTCTGGCTTTTCAGAATGCCGACCGCGTGGCGCTTCCATTACACCGGGAAACTGCTCGCCGGGTGCAGGTGCAGGGACATCGCCGCGCCTGCCGATCAGCAAGTGCTCGACTACGCCGCGCACCCAATAACCTGTCCCGGCCTTGTCCTTTACCCAAGTGGACGCTGATTTGTAGGTGAAGCCCCACGCTGACATGACGGCGAGGGCTTCCGGCAAGAGTGGCACGGTCGCCCACAGAAATAGGACACAGTCGTCGGCAGCCGGGATCCGCAGAGCCTTGATGTCCTCGAGCGCCATCGAGGGATAGTGCTGCTCATTCTGGCGAGCCACATCGCCCATCGGCACGTTGTCGTAGCGCCACGGCGGATCGGCGTAGATGACGCCGAAAAGCTTCTTGCCGAGCACCTGCGACGCGGTCGCGGTTGCCTCAGCAAGCTCCTGTTCGCGGCGCACGCGGCGCGCCTTCATAACAGCAACCCTCACCTGAACCTTCTCGCCAGCCTTTGCGCGGGCTATCAGCTCGCGTTGCGCTGGCTCCGGTAGCTTCGCCAGTGCGTCCAATTCGTCCGGCCTGTCGAGCGTGGTGCCGACCACATCGGCGAGGTTGATGATCTTGGCGCGCGCTACTTCGCGGGCAATCGTGGCGCGATGTTTGTCGGTCTTGTTGGCCGTATCGTCGATGAACGCGGGCGCTTTACCAGTCGCGGAATGCGACTCGTTTTTCTTGCTGCGGCCCGGCCCACCGCGAACACGGACGCTGGCCGTTTCAGGATGCTGCTTGAGGTAAATCTGCTTGCGCGCGGCCAAGTGCATGGCCCGCTCGGCCGGCGAAAGATCGGCTCGGATCAAATTTTCATCGATCTCGACAAGCAGGACCCGATCGGCATCGAGGCCGTCGAGAACTACCGCACTGATGTTCTTGAGCTTGAGCTGCTTGGCGGCCGCAAGCCGATGGCGACCAGCGACCAATGTATAACGGCCTTTCGACGGGCGAACGATGATCGGCTGCAACTGCCCCTGCGCCGCGATGGATTGCGCAAGCTCATTGACCACTTCGGGCCGAAGTTTCCGCATGCAGCTCGGCAGCGCCGCGATGGTGCTGACGTCGAGGAGTTGTGTTTTGGTGGCGAAGGACTTAAAGACCCGATCGTTCAGTTTAACTCGATCAGCTCTTCGGGCGAGACCACCGCGGCGACGGTGGTCGCGCCCGTTGCCTTTTCGGGAGAGCACCGATCACGCCGCCGCCTTTGGGCGGGCCTGCAACAGACGGCGAGGAGTCGACCGCCAAATGCGGCCAAACTTGTCGGCGTCGACGTAACCTTTTTCGCACGCGTAATATGCTCGCCGAGTGTCCGGCTTCCCGTCCTTGTGTAGGTTCAATATGCTGGCGATGGCCTCGGCGCCGTACACGAACTTGTCGAGGTCATCAATTTCAACGTCTGCCATCACGGACTCCCGAATCTTCGTTGAGAGGGAGTCCCTAAGAACTACGCATCCTTCAAATGATGAAGAACAATTACCTGACAAATGGGACGCGGCTTTTTGTGTTTATTTGACAAGCGCCTGCTCACGCTCGCCTTTTGGTCACGCCCCTCAGCCGGCCCCGCGACAAGTTCGCCAACTTCTTGGCTGCGCCGCGATCGATGAAGTTCATCACCGACCAGATGAACCGCAGCATTTCGCTCTTCGGGCTTCCGTCTGGGGCGAACGCTGCCGCGCACTTCTTGCCGGGCAAACTCGCCCAATACCGCTCCAATGACTTGAACGTCGCGTGCGATTTCAGATCGCCTTCTCTGCGTCTCGGCCGCTGCAGTATCCCGAGGATGTCAACCAGCTCGTCCTTTATGCGCATAAACCGCATGGTGATGTCGGTGGCTTCCTTCATATTCCATGTGGCGCCGTCAATCAGGTTGCGGTCCCGATCCATGAACATGTCGGCGAGGCGGCGGCCGTTCTCGCCGCGGCCCAACACTTCGATCGCCTTCGGCAAGTGCTCCAAGAGCCTTTCGATGTCACTGTTGTCCATCACGCCTCGATGACCGTGGTAGATCAGCAGCGCCGTGTCGACTGCGCGCTCCAGCCGGAAGCGATCCTCGATGTCGTGCCTTGCGGCCAGTTCGGCGACTAATTCGTCCAGAGCGCGCACCTGATCGTCGCCGATGCGGTGGATCAGGCTGGCGCGGAACATGTTCTTCAATGCGTCAGTCGGGTTCGCCAGCAGCTCCTGCACGCTTTGCGGCCCGTCGTCGGGTTGCATCCGCCAGCGCAGTTTCAGCGCGGCCTGCGGCGCGGTGAGCCGACCGGCCTCGACCTCGCCGCGCAGGGTGCCGAGCTGGTTTCGCTGCGCGGTGCTGAGAGCCCGTTTCATGTCGTGTGCATGTCGTGCGGAGCCGCCCGCAGTCAATGGTGCTCATTGAAAATACACAGTAATTTTTACGACATACACGACATGAAAACGGTCCCTTTTGAGGGGCCGAAAATCGCAATTCACCCTGTTATTTCAAGCTGGTGGGGGAGGTAGGACTCGAACCTACGAAGGCGTAAGCCAGCGGATTTACAGTCCGCCCCCTTTGCCGCTCGGGACACTCCCCCGCACGTCTCACTCATTCGGGTGACGTGTGGAAACGGCGATACCCGCCAAAAGACGAGAATTCCGTGGGCGGTGTTTAGCACGCGACGCTAACGCGGTGTCAACCGTATGCGCCGGCCCCCTGGGCCCAATTTGGGGCAAAACGAGCAGCCCGCGGAAGGTGAATAAACCGTGGCGAAAACCCCTGCAAATCAACGCTTAACCGAGGCGTCTACTCACGCGAATAAACCGTATTTTTAGCCTGTTATTTAAACTGATCTTAGACCCTGACGCTTATGGTGACGCCACGACGGGAAAACAGGGCCCGTCGACGACAACAAAATAGAACTGGGAAAGGCGTCACTATGAAAGCCGTCGTCAAGACGGTCGAGCCCGCCGAGCGCGAGGCGCGTTTCGACCATATCCGGCCGCATTATCTTGAGGCGCTGACTTTGGTCGAGCGTCTGCACCGGCGTCTGCTCGACGTCATCAAGGACGAATTCGACCGCCGCGGCCGTGCCGACATCAACTCGGTGCAGGCGCTGCTGTTGTACAACATCGGCGACAAGGAGCTGACCGCAGGCGAGCTGCGCACGCGCGGCTATTATCTCGGCTCCAACGTCTCCTACAATCTCAAGAAGCTGGTGGAGACGGGCTTCCTCGATCATCAGCGCTCGCGCGTCGACCGGCGTTCGGTGCGCATCAAGCTCACCGACAAGGGCCGCGAAGTGCGCGACATCGTCGATTCGCTCTATCAGAAGCATGTGCGCACCGTGGAGCAGGTCGGCGGCATCAACGCCGACGAGTTCGGCGTGCTGAACAAGGCGCTGCACCGGCTCGAGCGCTTCTGGACCGATCAAATCCTGTACCGGCTGTAACAAGCCTGCCTATTCCGCCAGCGCTTGCGTTGCACTGGCGTGCCTCAAAACCCCGGCCAAAAGGCCGGGGTCTTTTTGTTTCGGGCGACAGGCGACAGACGACAGATACCGGGTGCCTTTCATCCGTCCTCCGTCCTCTGTCGTCCGTCGTCCGGGTTCCGCTACCCCCTTTGGCTCGTGCCCGCCCCGTGCTAATTCGGTTTTGGCCAATTTCGGCCTTCATGCTGTGTTGATAACCACGCCATGAGCAAACCGCATGACCGCGACGGTGCGGGAACCGATAGGCGCGCCTTCCTGAGGCGCGCTGCCGGCGTCGCGGCGCTCGCTGCTACCGGATTGGTCGCGCGGGCGGCCTTTGCCGAGGATGATGCCCTCGACGCCCTCATCGGCGATACCCAGCGCGGCGAGTTCGGGCAGGGCTTCGACGAGGCGTCCCGCACCATCCACATGCCGAAGGCCTCGGAGCCGACCGTCTCGACGGCGACCGCGCAAACGACCGAGAAGGCGATCGACCGTTATGCCGACATTGTCGCCCGCGGCGGCTGGCCGCAAGTTCCCTCCGTCGGTGTGCTGCGGCTCGGCGATCGTCATCCGAGCGTTCCCGTGCTGCGGGCCCGCTTGGTCGCGTCCGGCGACATCGACCCGAACGCGGTCGGCAACGACATCTACGATTCCTACGTCGAAGCCGCAGTGCGGCGCTTTCAGGCGCGCCACGGCCTGACCGTCGACGGTATCATTCGCGCGGAGACGCTCGCCGCGCTGAACGTGCCGGC
>Ga0187860_1003423_pt1 | contig 12509 bp, 10 predicted proteins | sample June2016WEW_10_4_FD_132981 | JGI IMG/M metagenome (GOLD analysis project Ga0187860, IMG submission 132981) | Peatland microbial communities from SPRUCE experiment site at the Marcell Experimental Forest, Minnesota, USA - June2016WEW_10_40 | ecosystem: Environmental > Terrestrial > Soil >... | reverse complement strand
GGGCGGGTTTCCCAAGCATCCCATCGCGACCTGCGAGATGCAGGCCTATGTATACGCGGCCAAGCGAGCCGTGGCCGAGCTGTTCGCGGCCTGGGGTGACCAGGAGCGTGCCGCGCGCCTCCGGCGCGAGGCGACCGAGCTGCAGCGCCGCTTCACCGAGCGTTTCTGGCTGCCCGAGGAGCGCACCGTGGCCTTTGCCCTGGATGGCGACAAACGGCCGCTCGGCACCGCCACGTCCAACCCCGGCCACTGCCTCTGGCTGGGGATCCTCGGCGGCGACCGGGCGCAGTCCGTGGCAGACCGGTTGATGCGCGCCGATCTCTTCACCGGCTTCGGACTGCGCACCCTGTCCAGTGACCACCCCTCGTATGACCCCCACTCGTACCAGCGAGGCTCCGTCTGGCCCCACGACACCGTCATCGCCGCAGCCGGCATGCGCCGCTATGGGCGGGACGAGGAGGCCTGGCGCCTCATCGACGGCATCCTGGAGGCAGCCTCGGCGCTCGACGGGTTCCAGCTGCCCGAGCTCTTCGCGGGGCTGCAGCGGCAGCCGCTGGACGCGCCGGTCCCCTATGAGCACGCCAACATCCCCCAGGCATGGGCGGCGGGCTCCGTCTTCCACGCCGTCCGCATCCTGCTCGGGCTCGAGCCCGACATTCCCAACGGCCGCCTCTACCTGAACCCGGCCCTGCCGCCGTGGTGCACTGAGCTGGTGCTCGACAACCTGCGCGTCGGCGCCCAGCGGATCACCGTGCAGGCGCGGCGACAGAGTGATGGCACGTCGGACTTCGAGGTGCGCGGTCGCCTGGGACGGCTTCAGGTCGTCCACGGCCCGCCGCCCTGGTGGCGCACCGAGGAGTGACGCCGCCGGGACCACCCGCGGACCATGGCCCGGGAGTCACCTCCCCGCGGCCTCGGACTCCCCCACCGAGCGCTGAGCTCGGCGGCGGTCGGCGCCGCGCAGCCAGGTGATCGCCGGCTCCGTCGCGCTCGCCGTGATGCCGGTCGGCGTCGCCCACGCGGCGATCGCCCGCTGGTAGACACGGAGATAGCGGTCCGCCATCCGGCGGGGATCGAACTGAGCCCTTGCGTATGCGGCGCACCGCTCCCGGTCGACGCGCTCCGCATCGGGAACCGCGGCTGCCATCTCCTCGACATCCGCCACCAGGAACCCCGTCTTTCCAGGCGTGATCAGCTCCGGGGCGGCCCCGCGAGGAAAGGCGATGACCGGGGTTCCGCTCACCATCGCCTCGGCGATGGAGAGGCCGAACGGCTCGTCCCACTGCAGCGGGGCCAGGAGCGCGGATGCGCTGGCCAGAAGGCGGGCCTTCTCCTCCCCGGCGACGTTGTGCAGGTAGGTCACCCGGCCGCCGTCCACGGCCGGGACGATGTGGCGCTGGTAATACTCGGAACCCTCCGGCGTTGCCTCGATCTTTCCGGCCAGCACCAGCCGCCGATCAGCGCGCCGGGCGGCCTCGATGGCCAGGTGCTGACCCTTTGCCGCGCAGATCCGAGCCAGCGACAGCAGGTACGGTTCCTTCCGCTCCGGCTGCCCGACCCGCAGCGCGGCCAGGTCGACCGCGTTGTGGACGGTCGCCGTCCACGGAAGGTGGGCGGCCGACTGGCGCTGGGCCTCGCTGATGGCGACCAGCTGGACCCGGTGGGGGGCGAGACTTTCGAGGAAGGTGCGCAGCGGCTCATCCAGCGCCCCGTGGACGGTGTGGACGACGGGAGCCGGGGATCGGAGGGTGAGACCGAGAAGGGCCCCGCCGCCGCTGTGGTCGTGGATGACATCGAACGGTGCGAGACGGTCGATCAGGTCCAGGACCCGGCTCGCGTAGGTCAGATCCCGGAGGCGCTCCTCGCTGCGGCCCAGTGCCGTGTCCCACTGCCGCCCGGCCAGGTGACGGCAGGCGAGCGGTGAACCCTCCGCGGCGAAGAGCTCGACCTCGTGTCCCCGGGCGCGCAGTTCCTTCGCGAGCAACCCGACGACCAGCTCGATCCCACCGTAGCCGTCGGGTGGGACCGGGTACCACGGTGGGGCGATCAGGGCGATCCGTCGATGCGTGCTGGCCATGCTCGAGCAGGGACTCAGAAGCCGGGCTTCGCGACTTTGCAGCTGAAGAGGGATGCCAGCTGTCGCGTCTCGCGCTTGCCGCACTCCGGACAGGCGGGCGGCTCGTTCCTCAGCTTGTCGTGCTCATGGATGCTGGTGACTATCTCAAAGCGTTTGCTGCAATCACGGCATTCAAACTCGTAGGTCGGCATTCGCCCACCTCCTGGATGCTTCCCCTCGGTCTCAGCCTTCACGGGGGCGGCTGAACCCCTGGGGAGCTGCTGTCGCCCACCAGTAATCATCGGGCTTCGGGGGAGCTCCCGCCAGAGGCCTTCGTCCCGGCAACGCGCAGGTTCTCCACGATCGACGCGATCTCGCTCGGCGATGCCCGTCCCAGGGGGGCTTCGGACCGGCTAGGCAACTCTCCGCTCCCACAGCTGGGTACCAGCCCCTTGATCAACTCTGCCGGTCGGTAGGAGCTGGCCCGCCTTGGCAACCTTCTCCGAAGCTTCGGCCCCGACCGGAATCCAGGCGCGCACTTCGGCCATGCCGCGGCGCTCGAGAAGCCACTTGACGATGCGCGGCATCGCCTCGCGCATGTAAGCGTGACCCCGTGAACCACGGGCAGTTTCCCACGACAACTCGGCCGCGTGCGGCTCCACCTGCCGTCCGTGCTCATGTCCGAGGAGTTGCGCATCTGCCCACCCGGCAATTGCTGACGGCTCCCAAGCGAGCCTCACGATGTAACCCTCCGGCCACTCGGCGGAATCTCCCCGCTCGGCGACGATCTGGAGGGAGTTGATACTGGAGTGAATGTCGCGCGCGGCAAGGTCGTCAAGCGCCTTTCTTGCCTCCGCCACACTCGTAACCACCAGGACACGCACCCGCGGCATCCATTCGTCCTTGTCGATCGGCGTGAGTTCGATCATCCTGGTGCCTCCATGGGCGGGCGGACCATCCCCGAAGTCATGCAAGCTCGCTGCGCAGAGTGCCCGCACGAGTCGCCCAGCAGACAGCCTGAAGGCGCTGAAAGCCTCAGGGTCAGTTACGCAGCGATTCCGCCTTCCACCCCTATCGTGGCGGTTGGTCCGACGCTCCTGGGCTCAGGCGGTTCGGGTATGACACCCTCCAGCCGCGCGCCAAGCCGTTAGTTCACGGCCATCGCGTACGAGTGTTTGGATCTAGATTCTACCCCCGCCCCGCCGCGGCTACAACCGGGTTGCGCGGGACGGCGGCCTGGCAATGTCAGAACTGACCTGGCAATTCGAGGGCTTCGGTGCCAGATTACGGGGGCTGCGCCGCTCCGATCAGCACCTCCGAGCGCGGGCGGACGAATTGCTCAACGCTGAGCCAGGGGCCCAAGGTCCAAGCTGGGAGCGCCGTCCATCGCGTGGTCAGCCGGATGCGCTGACCCAACCTTCCGCGTCGCGGCAATGACCTCAGTCCGGGATGGGTTCTTGGTCGCGAGGATGTCTCCTCGCCCGCGGCGGCCCGAAAGATGTCCAGAGGCGGCCGAGGCCGGACCAGATCGCGCCCCGCCCGGGCACGAGGCCGTTGAACTGTGGGGCCGTGCGGCAGTCGGTCAGTTTGAGCCCGGGTGGCGGACCCCTGGCGCAGCCGTAACGGCAACCCACCATTACGGCCGGCTCCCGACCACGCCTGGGAAGATCGAGAAGATCGCCCTCCTCTCAGTGCGCAGACTCCGCTTGCGTCGCGACGTGCCGTCCGTTCAGTCGCCTCGTGAAGAGGTTCCTCGGCCTCACGCGCCGGCACCCTGCCTCTACGCAGGCGCCCGCCGCTTCATTCATGCTGGAGATCCGGCGCCGGCGGGGAGGGCTCACCGCGGTCGCGGTTTTCTCTATGCTGCGCTCGCAGACATGGACGAGAAGGCACCTGTGGTCGTGTTCGAGGCCGAGGCCGGCCAGGACGGCCGGCTCCGTGCCGCCCTCCCCGGGGTGGACTGCCGATTCGTCGAGCAGGTGCTCTCCGACCAGACCGCCGACCAGGTCGGCGAGGCGTCCGTGGTGTCGGTCTTCATCCGCTCGCAGGTCAGCCGTCCCGCCATCGAGAGCATGGCCAACGTGCGACTGATCGCCACCCGCTCGACCGGGTACGACCACATCGACCTCGGTGCCTGCCGGGAGCGGGGCATTACCGTCTCGAACGTTCCCACTTACGGTGAGAACACCGTCGCCGAGCACGCCTTCAGCCTCATCCTCGCCCTCTCCAGGCGCCTGGGTATCGTGACCCGGCGGATCTCACACGGAGATTTCTCACTCCGTGACCTGCTGGGTTCCGACTTGCGCTCCAAGACCTTGGGAGTGATCGGTGCCGGCAACATCGGCCTCCATGTCATCCGCATCGGCCGCGCATTCGGCATGGACGTGCTCGCCTATGATGCGCGCCCCCACCCTCTGCTCGCCGAGGTGCTGGGATTCCGCTACGTCTCGCTCGACGAGCTGCTTACGAGTTCTGACGTCATCACCCTGCACGTCCCCTACCGGCCGGAGACGCATCACCTCATCGACCGTGACCGCCTGATGATGATGAAGCCCGGAGCATTTCTCATCAACACCGCGCGGGGCGCCCTGGTGGACACGGCCGCGCTCCTGGAGGCGCTCGACACCGGCCGCCTCGGAGGTGCCGGCCTGGACGTCATCGAGGGCGAGGAGCTGCTCATGGAAGAAAGGCAGATGTTCCACCTTCCCGAGACGGAGGAACGGATGCGCCAGCTGCTCACCGGGCACGCTCTGGCCCGGCATGAGAATGTGATCCTCACCCCGCACATGGCCTGGTACAGCCGAGAAGCGATCGATCGCATCACCGACGTCACGGCACTCAACATCCGGAGCTTCCTGTCCGGAACTCCGCTGAATGCCATTGCCGGTGACGGGGCGTGACCGCGGGCCGAGGAGCAGGTCGGCGAAGAACTCCGGCAAGATAGGCGACGGAGTAGGCCCAGGCGACCTACACGAGACGTTGGACGACCTCCGTCTTCGACCGGACGGGTCAGCGACATCCGCTTCCCACAAGAATACTGATGTGGAAATCGGTGGGGAGCACAGCAAGGGAGATCCAATGGCACACTTCGTACTTTCGGACATCGCTTCCGCGGTCAATATTCAGGCTGGTGCCGTTGTGTCGCGCGTGATCTTCCGCGACAGCCAGACAGAGGTTACGGTCTTTGGATTCGCCGCAGGAGAAGGACTGAGCGAGCATCAGGCATCCCGCACGGCTATCGTCCAGGTCATGAAAGGTCGACTTGAGTTCATCGCGGATGGCGAGCAACTAAACGCGGAACCGGGTTTCTGGCTTCACCTGGAGCCAGGAACACCTCATAGTCTTAGCGCGCGCGAGCCGACCATCATGCTCCTCACCCTCGTTGACGCTGGGCAAACCTGATCGCAACTCAATCGGAGACGCGCAGACCGCACTGCCACCATCGGGCGCGACAGAGGCGCAGCATCACCGGCCTATCCAAGCTCCAAGTGAGGTTGGCGCTGCGACCGCGAAGTGGCCGGAGGGTTCCCCAAGGGGGCGCCAAAGACCCGAGCGGCTGCAGCCTTTGAGGTGGTTGCTCCGGCGTCGTCGTAGCCGCCTAACGAGTCGCCCAGGTTCAAACCCCTCTTTGGTGGGGGCGGACATCACTGAGCGTGGTCAGTTTCGAGAGCGTGAGCGGTCCATTGCACAGCGACTGCAGGGTGACGATCGGCTCTTCGAGTAGACGAATCACCTCGTTTAGAAGGGGCCGCCGCCTCCGCGCAGGCGCCTGGCAGGGCAGCTCGACCCCTGCCTGGCGATGCACGACCTCATCGACCATCCAGCGAGGCGCCAGCCGCGGCCGGAAGGGGGACGGTCCCGTCGGGCACCAGGGGCAGAGCGCGCAGCCTCACCCCACAGGCATCGGCGATGGCATTGGCGATGGCCGGCGCAATGCCCACGATGGGGGTCTCCCCGCCGCCGGCCGAAGGCTCCTCGGGGCGGTCGCGGAGGATTACCTCCACCTCCGGCACATCGGACAGGCGGGGGACACGGTAGCTGGTCATCGACGCGTTCAGGATCCTTCCCTCGGCGAAGTCGACAGCCTCGAAGAGGGCCCCTCCCAGCCCCATGATCGCCGCCCCCTCGACTTGGTTCGCGAGGTTGTCCGGGTTGACCACCGCCCCGCACTCGAAGGCGGTGACCAGGCGCAGCAGACGCAGGGTCCGGTCCGGCTCCACCACCACCTCGGCGGTGGTGGCCACCCGCCCTCCCTTCTCGATGCCACCGGCGATGCCCCGGCCGAAGCCCGGCGTGGTGGGTCGCTGTTCACGCCAGCCGATCCGGTCGGCCGCGGCGCGGAAGACGTCGGCTAGGCGCTGGTCGTCCAGGTGGCCTAGACGGAAGTCCAGCGGGTCGACGCCAAGGCGGCGGGCTAGGTCGTCCATGTGCGACTCCCGGGCGAAGTGGTTGGCGGTGGCGGCCAGCGCACGATACGAGCCCTGGGGGAGAGGCGAGACCGCGGGCTGGTAGGCGACGAGCCAGTTAAGGACGCGGTAGGGGGTCCAGAGGGCTGCGGCTCCCGAGTTGATGTTGGTCATGGTCCAGGCGGAGAGCTGACCGTCGCGGTCGACCCCGGCGGCGACGTCGATGACCGCGGCTGGACGCAGGTGGCCGCCGGTGAACTCCTCGGCGCGGCTCCACTGGACCTTGACCGGACGCTCCACTACGCGGGCCAGCCGGGCTGCCTCGAGGGCAACCGTCGCGCCGTGCTTGCCGCCGAAGCCTCCGCCGAAGTCGGGGACGATGACGCGAACGTCGGCCGCGTCCAGCTCCAGGAGCTCGGCGAGTTGGTGGCGCACGTTGAACGGCGTCTGCGTGCCGGTCCACACCGTGAGCCTCCCGTCCTCCCACACCGCGAGCGCGGCGCGCGGCTCCAGCGGGACGTGCGCGATGTAGGCGGTGAGGTAGGTCGCCTCCGCGTGGACCGCCGCCTCCGCCAGGGCGCGGACGGGGTCGCCCCGCTCCTCCCGCACCGGGCCGGACCAGCCCTCGCCCTCCGCCGGGTGGTTGCGGAGAAAGGCCTCCAGGTCGGCGCGGGAGGGCTGCTCCGAACCCTTCCAGGCGGGCTCGAGCAATCTCACCGCGGCCCGGGCGGTGATCGGGTCTGGAGCGACGACGCCAACGAAATCGGGCTCTCGCACCACCGCCACTACCCCGGCCATGGTCTCGGCCCGGCGGGTGTCGACCGAGATCAGCCTGGATCCCTGGGCGGGCGGGCGGAGCACGGCGCCGTGCAGCATCCCGGGACGGACGAGATCGGACGGGAAGCGCTTGCGTCCCATGACGGCGTCGCGAGTGCCTTGCTGAGCTGCCCGGTGCCCGGCAGCCCTCCACCACCCCACTGGGGTTAGGGCGACGTCGGAGGGGGCGCTCTCGGTCCGCCGCACCCCGGCCAACAGCTCCGTATAGGCGAGCCGGCTGGCCGGTTGGGGACCGCGTGCCACGCCGTCGGCCAGGGTAACCTCGGCGGCGCTGAGGCCGAGCCGGTCGGCCGCCGCCTCACGCAACGACTCGCGCGCCGCCGCGGCGACCGCCCGGACCACCGGCCCGGCGTCGGGCATCGCGCGACTGCCGAAGGTGCCCATGTCGAAGGGAGAGACCGTAGTGTCTCCCATCACCAACCGGACCGACGCGTAGGGGACACACAGCTCTTCGGCCACCAGCAGCGCCAGCGCGGTCCGCGTTCCCTGGCCGCCCTCCACCTTGCCGATGCCGACGGTGACCCGCCCGCTGGCGCCGACGTGGATCCAGGCTCCGGGGGGCATCCCCCATCCGCGGCGCACGGCCGGGGGGTCCACGACCACGACCAGGCCATCGCCGAGCTCGTCGAAGAAGCGAGCTCCGCCGCTGGGTCCGATCTCCAGCGTTGTGTCGAGGACTTCGGCTCCGGCGGCGACGCCCGTTGCCTGGTCCAGCTCCGGTTCCGCGGCGGCGGGAGAAGGGGGCTCGGGACTGTCGGCCAGCTCGATGGCCCGGTGGACCGCACGGCGGATGCGCGGGTAGGTGCAGCAGCGGCAGACGTGGCGCTCGAGGCTCTCGATCATCTCTGTCTCCCCGGGACGCGGGTGGCGGTCCAGGAGGGCCGCGGTCTCGACCACCCACCCCGGGGTGCAAAACCCGCACTGCAAGGCCCCCGCCTCGACCCAGGCGCGCTGGGCGGGGTGGAGCCGACCGTCACGGGCCAAACCCTCCACGGTGGTGATGGGGTGGCCCGCGGCCTCGGCGAGGGGGGTCCGACACGCGGGCACCACACGCTCGCCGACCCGCACCACGCAGGCGCCGCATGCTCCCTCCCCGCAGCCGAACTTCGGTCCGGTGATGCCAAGCTCCTCGCGCAGGACGGTGAGCAGCGGCTGATCGCCGCCGGACGAGACGTCGCGCTCGACGCCGTTGACGAGGAGGGTGGTGGTCATCTGGCTCGCCTCTCGTGGCACCGACACCGTGACGCTTCGCCGGAGCCGCCAGCGGCGAGTCCGACGCCCGGCCAGGGCCTAGCGAGTCTAGCCCCCTCCTCGGTCCAAGGGCCCGCTGGCTGCCGGCAGATGCTCTTCGGCATCCGGGGCGATGAGGAGGTCCGCCTCGCCGCCGCCCGGTGAGACGGTCCGCATCTGCGTGTCCTTCAGCGAACGATGGTATCCGTGCCTCATGCGCCGGATGGCAGAGCGCCCGGCCAACCTCGCCCGCGCGCTGCGGGCACTCGAGGGAAGCGCCTGAGTTGATAGGCTGCAGCGGTGGTCATGCTCGCGACCCCGATGAGGTGATGGCTGCGTCCTGCGTCGGGATCGTGCTCGCCGCGGGCTCCTCGCTGCGGATGGGCGAGCCCAAGCAGCTCCTCTCGCTCGGGGGCCGGCCTCTTCTGGAGCACATCGTGGCCGAGGCCTGCGCGTCACGGCTCGACGACGTCGTGGTCGTTCTCGGCGCCGATCACGAGCTAATCGCCCAGCGGGTTCGTTGGGGCCGGGCTCGAATGCTGATCAATCCAGACCATGCCTCGGGCATGAGCAGCTCGCTACGGGTCGGGCTGGCCGCTCTCGGTGCCGACGTCGAGTGCGCCATGGTCATCATGGGGGACCAGCTCGGGGTCACATCCGAGCTGCTCGATCGCCTTCTCGAGGTGCACGCCGCCTCCCTCAGGCCGGCCGCGGCGCTCAGTGTGGGCGGCCTCCTCCAGCCTCCGGCGGTGCTTCGCCGAGATCTGTGGGGTGAGGTCATGGGTCTGTGCGGGAATGTCGGGGCACGGGACCTGCTCCGCTCCCGGCCGGAGGCGGTCGCCACTCTCGTTCTCAATTCGGATGTTGAGCGGCCCGTCGACATCGACACGCCGGACGACTGGCACCGCTACCGCTCGTCCGTCTCGACCTGACGATCGTAGGCTGGGATTCGCCAAGTCCTCGCCGACTGCAGCAGGCCACCATGTCCGAGGCCGGCGAGGAACTGGCCATCCAAGGGCTGCCCCGCAAAGCTTCGAAGCAGCAGCAGGTCGAGGGCGCTACGCCGTGAGAACATGCCGCACGAGCCAACGCCGATGACCGTCGCGTCCCGGAGCGTGACCACCCAGTAGCTGCTGCCCGGATGCACCGGCAGGCCCCGACGGACGACGGAGGCGCCGGCGTCGAGCAGGTCGCGCCAGGTGCCCTCCAGCGGATCGACGGAGCTGACCCCCACGACCAGCAGCAGATCGGCGCCGGGGGTCGCCTCGAGCAGCGCCCGGCGGGCGGCGTCGCGGTCCGCCGCATAGCCGATGCGCTCCACGGTTCCGCCCAGCCAGCTCACCCGCCGACGCAGCGAAGCCTCGAAGCGCTGCCGGGCTTCGGCGTCGACCGCCTGGCGGACCACCGCGCTGACGCGCAGGGGCAAGAAGGGCTGCACGCGCACGGCGCGGCCCTCAGACACCGATCTCGCGACGGCCTCGGCCTCGTTGAGGACGCTGCCCGGAATGGCGAGCGGGGTGATTTTGGCGCCCGCCAGGGTTGCGCCTCGCTCCACCGGGGTTCCGTCGGCGATGGTGAAGATGGTGATGCCGTCCAGGGCGTTGATCGCGGCGAGGATTGCGGCATCCACCTGGGCCAGGCCCCGCCACGCTGCACTCAGGCGGACCTGAGACGTGACGGGACGGTGGAAGTCGGCGCCGGAGCCCGCCACCATCTGTGCCAGGCGGAGCGCAGCGGTATCCTCGTCGACGTCTCCCTCGTCGAGCCAGACCACGTGCAGTGCCACGGGGGCGGCTGCGGCGAGGGCTGGGGCGTCGTCGGGATCGAGGCGGTGGCCCTTGCTCAGCACCACGTGCTGGTCGGCGTCGAGAACGTCGCGGCAGAGCACCGCGCCGGCCCACCGCGGAACATCGCCCGCGGGGGCGGTGAGGACCTCCGCTCTCACGCCGTCGCGGGCGCCGCCAGCGCGGCGGAGAGTGCACCGCCGCGCCCCCCCCGGCGGACGGCCACCACCTCGGCCAGGATCGCCAGTGCGATCTCGTCCGGGGTGGACGCGCCCAGGTCCAGCCCGATGGGGCTGTGGATCCTCGCGATGGCGTCCTGATCCAGGCCCGCCTGCTCCAGGCGGGCGACCCGCTTGGCATGGGTGCTGCGGCTACCGATGGCGCCGACGTAGCCGACCGGGCTCCTGAGCAGGATGCCGAGGGCCGGGTCCTCGAACTTGGGGTCGTGGGCGAGGCACACGGCGGCATCGCGGGGTCCCAGGGCCAGGCCGGGAAGCGCGTCGTCGGGCCACTGGGCGATCAGCTCGTCCGCGTCGGGGATGCGCTCCCGGGTCAGGAACGCCCGCCGCGGATCGATGACCACGGTCCGGTAGCCGGCCGTCCTGGCCATCCGAGCGAGGGGGATGGCGACATGCACGGCGCCGACGATCACGAGCCGCGGTGCCGGGACGATCGGGTCGATGAAGAGGGACACGCCTGCGACCTCCTCGATGCCCGGCAGGCCCGAGATCAGGTGGCCCGCCGCAACCGAGGCTGCCGCGCTCTCCACCGCGGGGTCGCCCAGGTCGCCGACCATGCTTCCGCCCTCCTCGCACGCAGCCCGAGCGCCGGCGTGCTCGCCGGTGAGCACGCGGAGCAGCGCCACGGGGCGCTGGGAGAGGGCGGCCTCCCTCAGGGCTACGAGCGCCGGATCCGAGCCATCCCAGCGCAGCACCTCGACGAAGACGTCGACCTTGCCACCGCAGGCCAGACCCACCTCCCAGCCCAGCTCGTCACTGATGCCATACGGCAGGATCCTCGGGGCCGCCTCCCCCGCCAGGGTGGCCTGAGCCTCCTGGATGACCGCGGACTCCAGACACCCACCGCTCACCGAGCCCGCCATCCGGCCGTCACTGCTCACCAGAAGGTGAGCCCCGGGTGCCCGCGGGGTTGACCCCGAGGTGCGCACCACGGTGGCCAGCGCCATGACCGGATCGGAGGTCGCCCAGTCGTCGAGCGTCGCCATCAATTCGAGCATCGGACTGAGTATGGCGCGGTGGCCGGGAGCCGGCACCGCCGCCGAGGCTCCTGGCACGGGCGTGACGGACCCCTCCACACGCGGCGGCCGCCCGGCGGGGCACCCACCGTGCTGCGCTCGGATGGATGCGCATCACCAGGGAAGCGGACATCATGTGACCAGCATTCCCGACCTTCCGCATGCACCTCACGGTGATGGAGGCCTCGTCGTCGCTCGGATGTTGCATGTCATTGTGCCAAGGGCTGCTTGTGGTCGACGTCGAAGGTGACGCGACGGACCATCAGAGCGGGGCATACAATGGCAACCTGGCGCAGAACCGTTACAAGACCATCCTGGGAGAGAGGAGTAGAAATCGTTGGAATCCCAACGAAATCCCAGCATCGAGGTTAGCGTGTCCGATGGTGCGCCGCTCGCCATGCAGATGCTTCTGCCGAACTCGGCATTCACGGTTTTCGCGGCGATGGACAGGCGGACAAACTACGGATCAGAAGGCCGGGGGTTCAAATCCTCCTGGGCGCGCCAGCCTCGGCCGGCGCCGCGCGATCTCAAGCGCAGAGGATTCGGTCCCGTGGGCGCTGGGACAGCCGAGGCTTCTGCGGTCAGTCAGAAGATTGGGTGGCTGGCTTCTGCGTTGGCGTGCCGCACAGTCGGAGGCCATGGTGATGGCACTCCCACCTACTGCACCGCCTCGGCGGAGTGCTTCAAGGTGGACCCCACCGCGTTCACCGTCACTTAGCGGTCCCTGTCAGGGGGTCGGCGGTTCTGAGGTGGTGCTCCTTCCCCGCCGGCCCCCGTTTCTTCTCTCCGACCTCTCCTTGTGGTGGGCAGGGGAGGCACCAGGTCTCCTCCCCCTGGTACCTCCTCCCGAGTGGGGTCCCGATCACTACGCCCTCAGACAGGGGAGGCGCCGAGCCGCCGCGGAGATCGACCGGGAGCAGTGGGGACTGAACTGGAACGTC
>Ga0187860_1003419_pt1 | contig 12529 bp, 12 predicted proteins | sample June2016WEW_10_4_FD_132981 | JGI IMG/M metagenome (GOLD analysis project Ga0187860, IMG submission 132981) | Peatland microbial communities from SPRUCE experiment site at the Marcell Experimental Forest, Minnesota, USA - June2016WEW_10_40 | ecosystem: Environmental > Terrestrial > Soil >... | reverse complement strand
ATGACTTCAAACCCACCGCCACCGGCGAACCGCCACTGGCCCGCGCCACCGAGTGGGTCCATCTGCCCGACGGCTCCGTCCGCGAAACCAACACCATGCCCCAATGGGCCGGAAGTTGTTGGTATTACCTGCGTTTCATCGACGCCGCCAATGACCGCCAGTTCTGCGGCGCCGCCCCCGAACAGTATTGGATGGGAACCCGCCCGGGCGGCGCCGGCGTGCGGCCGGGAGTGGACTTGTACGTCGGCGGCATCGAGCACGCCGTCTTGCACCTGCTCTACGCCCGCTTTTGGCACAATGTCCTTTACGACCTCGGCTGCGTCTCCACTCCCGAACCGTTCTTCAAGCTCGTCAACCAGGGCCTCATCCTCGGCGAGGACGGCCAAAAAATGTCCAAGTCCCGCGGCAACGTCGTCAACCCCGATGACATCTTGCGCGAATACGGGGCCGACGCCTTCCGCCTCTACGAAATGTTCATGGGCCCCCTGGAAATGGTCAAGCCCTGGAGCACCACCGGCGTCGAGGGTGTCTATCGTTTCCTGGGCCGCGTCTGGCGCCTCTTCATCGATGAACGCAGCGAAACCGAATTCGAGCAAAGCCAGACCGCCCGCGCCCAGGACCATCCCGAGGGCCTCGACGCCATCCAACTCAGCGCCTCCGTCCGCGATGTCCCCCCCACCGCCGCACAGCTCAAGACCCTTCATGCCTGCATCAAAAAGGTCACCGAGGATCTGGAGGCCTTTCGCTTCAACACCGCCATCTCGGCCCTGATGATGTTTGTCAACGACGCCATCGCCTGGGAAACCAAGCCGCCGGCCGTCCTGCGGCAGTTCCTGGTTTTACTCCACCCCTTTGCGCCGCATCTGGCCGAGGAGTTGTTCGCCAAGCTGCGCGGACCGGATGACCCCGGCGCGACCATTGCCTACGAGCCTTGGCCCGCGTTCGATCCGGCTCTCCTGGCCGAAGAAACCCTCCTGATGCCCGTCCAGGTCAATGGGAAGTTGCGCGACAGGCTCGTGCTGCCGGTTGGGGCCTCGGCGGCGGACATTGAGGCCGCCGCGCTGGCCAGCGACAAAATCCGCCAGTTCATGGGGGGCAAACCGGCCAAAAAAGTGATCATCGTGCCCAAGCGCCTTATTAACATCGTGGTTTGAATAAAGCCTGGTAACCATCAGAATTTGATTTATTTCGTATTTTGTGAGATATTTGTCCAGACAGGAACAGATTGTGCTCTGTCTCATTATTGTTTTAGTGTTGATGGGGTGGGCCGTGAAGGTTTACCGAGCGACCCATCCCGCTGCTCCGGTCGTTTTGCGGCTGACCTCCTGATATGAAACCGATCGATTTGGACGAAGGCATTCGAAGAATTGTGGCCCAGGACCCGCGCTACCCCTCCGATGCCTACTTATTCGTCCAGGAGGCCATTCAATACACCCAGCGCACCCTGGGCCGCCATAAATCCGAACAAAAACACGTCGCCGCAAAGGAATTGCTCGAGGGCATCCGCGAATGCGCCTTGCGGATGTTCGGCCCGATGGCTCCGACTGTCTTCGATGAATGGGGCATTCACACCTGCGAGGACTTCGGCGAAATCGTTTTTAATATGATTGACAACAACCTCGCCACCAAAACCCAATCCGACAGCCGGGACGATTTCAAGGGCGGCTACAGTTTTGAAGAGGTCTTTCGCAAACCCTATCTCCCCTCCAATTCCCCCGCCTCCAACCCCCGCCCCAATCCGCATCCAGCCCAAACCGGCGCATAGCATTCGGTTTGACAACCCCCGCGCAAACCGGGATCGGACGCCGAAATTGCCTCCCAATTAGAAACGTGAATTGAACCAGTGAACAACTGGTGAACAACTTTTACTGGACAAACTGCACTTTTGGGACATAGTGTTTTAAGTGGCTTTGTACGCCCCCCTCTTAAACTGACGGAGCCAAAGAGCCTGAGGAGTATTTATGAGCAGCGCGCAGGATGTGAACATAGAAGCATTTCCCCTCGCAGCGGCGAACATGTTCCTGGCTTACGATACTGCCGAGACTGGCAGAAGTGCCCTGGCCTTGCTCGACCACGTGGCGGCCGACCTGAAAAGAGCGGTGGCCTTGCACGCAAGTCTCTGGCGGTTCGACTTGATGACCCTTTCCGAATCCGCCCCACAGGCCGCCGCCGATGCCGCCGACGCCGACGTGATGCTGGTGGCCTTCGGCGCCAACGACCCCGTGCCGGCCACGCTATTCCAATGGCTCGTCAATTGGGCCGAACATCGCCAAATCAAAGACGCCGCCCTGGGCGTCTTGCCCACGGGTGCCGCCACGCGGCAGACTGGAGTGGCAACCATCGCCTCCCTGCGAAGACTCGCCCAGCGCCACGGCTTGGGATTCATCTGCCGCAACGAACTGGGCAAGGACGTCAACCTGCCCGCGCTGGCTCCGCCCCCGGCCCGATGGAACCCAGCCCCGCCGATGCAATTCACCAGCCCCGGCCAGAATGTCCCGCTCTCGGAGTGGGGCATCAACGATTAAGAAAGGAGACACCATGGCAAAAAAGAACAGTAATTCACACGACCGCAAAAAGCAGACCTTCGCCTTGACCGCCCCGGCGGCCACCAGCGTGCAATTGGTGGGAGATTTCACCCATTGGCAAAAACATCCCATCAACATGCAAAAAGGCCCCGACGGAATCTGGCACACCACCATTGACCTGGAAACCGGCACCCACCATTACCGTTTCCTGGTGGACGGCCAGTGGCAGGACGATCCGGAATGCACCCTCCAAGTGCCCAATCCGTTTGGCACTCGCGACGCCGTGCGGCAGGTGGCCTGAGCGTTTTTGGTCGTTTCCCAATGAGGTTTCTTGCGTACGGGGCCGTAATTCCTTACTTTGCCCCGACGAATGAGAAACGGTGAAAACAAGAGGGCTGCTCCGCCCTCATCCGGCAGGCGTCATCCGCGCGCCGCCGCGCGTAGGCCCGCCGGCCCAGTCCGCAATGACCCCGCTCCAGCGGGCGGGGAAATAGCCGCCGCGCCGCCGGGCACCCAACTCACCACACTGGAGAACGGGCTGGTCATCATCACCCGCGAAGACCACAGCGCGCCGGTGGTTTCCGCCCAGGCCTGGTGCATGGCCGGCAGCATTTCGGAAGGCAAATGGCTGGGGGCCGGCCTGTCTCATGTCCTCGAACACATGCTCTTCAAGGGCACCACCTCCCGCCCCGGCAGCCGCATTGACCAGGAAGTCCAGGCCGCCGGCGGCTATGTCAACGCTTACACCTCCTTCGACCGCACTGTCTTTCATATCAACGTCCCCAACACCGGCGCCAAAGTGGCCATCGACATCCTGTGCGACATCATGCGGAACGCCACCTTGCCCCCTGAGGAATTGGGCAAGGAACTGGACGTCATCCGCCGCGAGATGGACATGAACCAGGATGATCCGGCCCGGCGCGCGGGCCGGCGCTTGTTCGAATGCGCCTTCGCCAAAAGCCCCTATCGCTTCACCATCATCGGTTATCCCGACATCTTCAACACCCTCCAACCGGAGGACATCCTGGGTTACTACCGGGAAAAATACGTCCCCAACAACATCTTCTTTGTGATCGCCGGTGACGTCAATCCGGCCGAAGCCACCGCCCAGATCCAACAGGCCTTCGCCAACTCAAAGGCTAGGGCGTTACCGCCTCTGGTGCTCCCGCGCGAACCTCGCCAAACCGCGCCCCGCGACATTATCGAAGAAGCTCCCATCGAACTGGGTTATTTTCATTTTGCCTGGCACATCCCCGACATCCGCCATCCCGACACTCCCGCGCTGGATATTCTGGCCTCTCTCCTGGGCAACGGACGCAGTTCCCGCTTGTTCCGCGAGGTCCGTGAAAAAAAGGCGCTCGTGACCTCCGTCGATGCCTGGACCTACAGCCCGGGCGAACTGGGCCTTTTTGGAATCAGCGCCACGGCGTCGGCCGACAAATTCGCCTCCGCCCGTCAGGCGCTGCTGGCGGAGGTGCAGCGCGTGCAAAAGCAGCCGCCGCCCGCCCGCGAAGTGGCCAAGGTCATCAAGCAATTCATCGCCTCGACCCTGGCCACGCGCAAAACCATGCAAGGCCAGGCGCAGGACCTGGGCGCCAATTGGATCGCCGCCAACGACCTCAATTTCTCCGAACGCTACCTGGCCGCCGCGCGCCAGGTCACCCCGGCGGCGTTGCAACGCGCCGCCTGCCAGTACTTGACACCGTCCAATCGCACCTTGTTCGCCCTCCTGCCGGCGGGCGCCGCGCCCAAACTTGCGGAAACAGTGCGCGTTTTGGCCCAATCCAGCGTCCAGAAACTGCTGCTCCCCAATGGCCTGCGGCTGCTGGTCAAGGAAGACCACCGCCTCCCGTTCATTGAGTTGCGCGCCGTCTTTCAGGGTGGCGTCCTGGCCGAGTCCGCCGCCAACAGCGGCCTGACTCAGCTTGCCTCAAAAATGCTCCTCCAAGGCACGCGCAAGCGCACCGCCGAACAAATCGCCGTCACCATCTAATCCGTCGGCGGTGGCATCGACAGCTTTGGTGGCAACAATAGTTTCGGCGTCACAGCCGAGGTGATGGACGGCGACTTCCAAACCGGCTTCGACGTCTTCGCCGATGTCTTGCTCAATCCGTCCTTTCCGGCCGCCGCCTTCGAGCGGGAACGGGCCATTCAACTGGAGTTGATCCGCGCCCAGCGCGACCAATTGCTGCAAAGCTGCAATCAGATGATGCGCAAGGGCCTCTTTGGCAATGCCGGCTACGGCTTGGACCCGCTGGGCCAGGAAACCAGCGTCCAGTCGCTCCGGGTGGCCGATTTGGCCGCCTTTTACAAAAAATTGGCCGTCCCCAATAATTGCGTCCTGGCCGTTTTCGGAGACATTCACACCGCCTCCCTGCGCGCCGCCGTCCAGCGCGCCTTCGGACGCTGGAAAAAAGGCCCGGACGTTGTCCCGCCGCAAAGCCCGCCGCCGGCCCTGCGTCAAATCAAACGGCTCACAGATTCCCGCGACAAGAAGCAAGCCGTGATTATCCTTGGTTTCCCGGGCCTGACGATCCGCGACCCGGACCGCTACGCGTTGGAACTATTGCAGGAAGGGTGCAGCGACCTCGGCTCGCGCCTGTTTCTGCGCGTGCGGGAAAAACTCGGCCTCGCTTACTACGTCGGCGCGCAGAATTTTCTCGGCCTTTTTCCAGGCTACTTCGCCTTTTACGCCGGCACCGCGCCCGATAAGCTGGCCCAGGTTGAAACCGAGTTGATCAACGAAGCCCGACTCCTGGCCGCCGAGGGCTTCACCGCCGAAGAACTGCGGCGCTGCAAGGCAAAGGTCATCGGCCAGAAGAAAATCGCCCGCCAGGACCTGGGCGGCCTCGCGCTGGCGGTCGCTTTGGACGAGCTTTACGGCGTCGGCTACCAGCACATCGACGCCGAAGACGCCCGCTACGAAGCCGTCACGCTGGAGCAAATCAAGCGCGTCGCGCGCAAATACTTGACACCGGACCGGGCGGTCATCGCCGTCATCCGTCCGGGGGAGTGAGGGCCTTGATGACCGGTCCGCGGATTTGGCTGGTTCTCTTATTGTGGTTCCCGGCGGCGCTCTGGGCGGGGCCGCAAGTGCTTCGCGTCGCCACCTACAACGTCGAGAATTACCTCGACGCGCCGTCGGGCACACGCCATGCCAAGCCGCCCGAGGCCGCGGCCAAGGTGCGGCAGAGCATCCTGGCGCTTCACCCCGATGTCATCGCGTTGCAAGAGGTCGGCTCGTCCAATGTTCTGCTGGAGTTGCAAGCCGGATTGAAGTCCGCCGGCCTGGACCTGCCGTTCTGGGAGCGGGTGGCGGGCTTCGATACGAACATTCACGTGTGCGTGCTGAGCCGTTTCCCCATTGTTGCGCGCCATCCGCATACCAATGAGAGCTTCCTGCTCGACGGCCGCCGCATGGCCGTCAGCCGCGGGTTTGCCGAGGTGGAAATACAGGTCAACCCGGCCTATGCCTTCACGCTCATCGCCGCCCACCTGAAATCCCGCCGGCCCTCGCCCCTGGCCGACGAGGAGGAATGGCGCTACGAGGAGGCGGTGGCGTTGCGCGCCGTCATTGACGCCCGGCTGGCCGCAAAACCGGAGCAGGACCTGGTCGTGCTGGGCGATCTGAATGACAACAAGGACTCCAAACCCGTGCGCGCCATCCTCGGCCAGGGAGCGGCCCGGTTGTTTGACACCCGCCCGGCCGAGCGCAATGGCGATGATGACACCAAGCGGGAGGCCGGCCACGAAACCCGCCGCGTCACCTGGACGCACTACTATGCCACGGAGGATGTCTATAGCCGCATCGACTACATATTGCTCAATCACGCCATGCATCGCCATTGGCTGGCAGGGGAGACGTATATATTGGCGTCCCCCAACTGGGGTTTGGCCTCCGACCACCGTCCCTTGATCGCCGGCTTTGCAGTGCCCGATCGTTAACAAATCCAAGCCGGGCCTCTTGGGACATTCTTGCCTCCATGAAATGGGCGGTGGGGCAATAATTGCCAGTTTCCCCGCCTCGCCTTTTCAAAACCCCTTGCTTTGGCCCTTTTTGCGCGCTGGCACATCGGCTGCTAATGGGCTGGAGAGCTTATAGCTATGATTGATGCTCTATTTGCCAATTCGGATTACGTCGCAGCGAAAAAGATGCTGGACGTAAGCCTTCTGCGCCACCAAGCCATCGCCGGTAACCTGGCAAACTTGGAAACGCCCAATTACAAACGCCTGGATGTCTCTCCCTCCTTCGAAGCGCAGTTGCGGAAGGCGGTGGCAGACGGCAACCCCGCTGAAGTCGCCGGCATGCAACCGGAATTGGCCGTAGATACCACCGCCGTTAGCGGGCGGGCTGACGGCAACACGGTGCAATTGGAAACCGAAATGCTCAAACTGAACCAAAACACCCTGGAGAACAGCGTGGAAACCCAACTGGTCATCTACTCGCAGGCCAAACTGCGCATGGCCATCACCGGAAAATCCTAATCTATCTTATGATCAGTCTTCTCACCGGCATCGACAGCACCGCGTCGGCCCTGGACGCCGAGCGGGTGCGCATGGACGTCATTTCCGAGAACATCGCCAACGTCAATACCACGCGGGACCTGGACGGCAAGCCTTACCAGCGCCGCGAGGTGGTATTCGAGAACGTCCTCAAAGCCCAGCAAGACTCCATCGGCGGCGGCGCCGAGGCCGTGCGGATCGCCCGCATTCAAAAAGACGCCCGCCCTCCGCGCATGATCTATAACCCGGGCCATCCCGACGCCAACGCGCAAGGCATGGTGGCCATGCCAAACATCAACATTCACCAGGAAATGGTCGATATGATCGCGTCCTCCCGTTCTTATGAGGCCAATCTGGCGGTGGTCAAAAATGCCCGCTCCATGGCCGTGCAGGCCCTTTCCATCGGCAAGCACTCTTAACGACGACAACCGCTAAATGGACCCCCTCTCCGCATTGCAATCGATGGTCTCTCCCCAATTGGGAGCGTCCTTGAACAATGTCGTCAAGGACGCGGCCGCTTCCGCCACCAAATCCATTCCCCAGGTCGAGCTCCAACAGATCAACTCCGACGCGCCCCTTCCCGCCGTTGCCGGCGCTTCCTCCACCGGCGGTTTTGAGAACCTGCTGGGCAACCTGGTGGATGAGGTCGCCCAAAAACAGGCCGCCGCCAGCGATACCGTCAACGGCTTGCTGAGCGGAAAGAACGTCTCGCTGCACCAGGCAATGATCTCAATGGAGGAAGCCAATTTATCGTTTCAAATGATGGTGGAGGTGCGCAACAAACTGCTCGACTCCTACCAGGAATTGATGCGGATGCAAATTTGATGAGATGTCATGAATAAAAACCTCAGTCAGTTGGGCCAGCAATTACTCGCAATCTGGAAACAGCTCGGTCTCAACCAGCGCATCAGCGTCGTCCTGGCCACCGGCGTCGTCTTCCTGGGCCTGGGAGCGATGGTCTTTCTGTCCAGCCGCACCGAATACTCCCTCCTTTACGGCAAACTGGAGGAAGGCGAGGCCGCCAAGGTCATCGCCGCGCTGGACGAGGCCAAAGTGCCCTATCAAATCCGCGGCGGCTCCATCCTCGTCCCCTCCGACAAGGTCTATCAAGTGCGGATGCAGATGGCCGGCAAGGGCATTCCGCGCGGCGAGGGCGTCGGCTTCGAGATTTTCGACAAGGCCAACTTCGGCATTTCCGATTTCGTCCAGCGGGCCAATTACACCCGCGCCGTGCAGGGGGAACTAGCCCGGACCATCAGCCAGTTGGACCAGGTGGAATCGGCGCGCGTGATGATCGTCATGCCGGAGAACCGGCTGCTCATTGACAACCAGCGCAAGCCCACCGCCTCGGTCTTCGTCCGCGTCAAGGGCAACGGCCCGTTGCCCCAGTCGGCCGTCAGTTCCATCCGCTTCCTGGTGGCCAACAGCGTCGAAGGCTTGCAGGTCAACAATGTTTCAGTGGTGGACAACCTGGGCAATGTGCTCTCCGAAAACGAGGAGCCTGATTCGGTCGCGGGTCTGTCCAACAACCAACTCGAGGCACGGCGCAATATCGAGCAATACCTGACCAAAAAGGCCCAAGGCATGCTGGAGCAGGTTCTTGGCCCCGGACACGCTGTGGTGCGGGTTTCGGCCGACTTGAATTGGAACAGCCTCACGCGCACGGAGGAGAAATTCGACCCGGACGGCCAAGTCGTCCGCACCAGCCTCATCAACGATGAAAACACCGATTCAACAACTCCTGTCGGCGGCGGGCCGCCGGGCGCCGCGGCCAACGGCACCAGCGAAACCAACGCCGTCGCCGGGCCCGTCAATAAGAGCCACATGCAAAAAAAGGTCACCAACAACAACTACGAGATCAACAAGGTGACCAGCAACCTGGTGCAGACGGCCGGGGGCATCAAGCGTCTTTCGGCCGCCGTCTTCATCGCCCAGCGTTTTGAAGGCAAGGGGGCCGACCGCAAGGCCGTTCCGCGCACGACCGACGAATTGGAGAAACTGCGCGCCATCGTCCAAAGCGCCCTGGGCATCCAGGAAAACGGCGATCCCGACCGCAAGGATCAAATCACCCTGGAGGAAATGCCATTCAACGACCAGCCGGCGACCGAGCTGACCCAGCAACTGGACCAGCAGGAGAAGCGGCAGCTCTGGATGGACCTGGCGCAGAAGCTGGTCTATGGGGCGCTGGCGGCCGGCATGCTCTTGCTCTTTTGGCGCCTGTGGAAAAATGCGGCCAAGGATGAAATCCCCATCAGCCTGCCCTTGCCCAACGGCAACGGCAACGGCCATCGCAAGAGTAGTTCCGGCGTCGTCACAGTCGAAGTTCTTAACCAGTTGATCCGCGAGAATCCCGCCAACATGACGCAGGCCGTCCGCAGTTGGCTCTCCCGCGGCAAGACAGAAAACTGACACCGACATGGAAGCAGACATCGCCGCGCATCAGGTTTCCAAGATGACCCGCTATCAAAAGCTGGCCGCCCTATGCATCATACTCGGCCCGGAGAGCGCCGCCCAGATGCTCAAGAATCTGGACGAACACGAGTTGGAGACAGTCTCGCTGGAAATGTCCAAACTCACCTTGATCACCCAGGAATTGCGCCAGGAGATTCTGCGCGAATTCACCGATCTGGCCGTCCAGGCCAGCACCGCCGCCCTGGGCGGCGCCGCCTACACCAAGAGCGTGCTCGAAAAATCCGTCGGCCTCTTTCGCGCCTCCGACATCATCGGCCGCGTCTCGCCCTTGCCCCTGCCGGTGGGTTCCATGCGCCAGATAGCGGAGATGGACCTGCGGCAGCTCTTCAATTTGCTCAAGGACGAACAGCCCCAAACCGTCGCCCTGATCGCCAGCTACCAATCGGCGGAAAGGACCTCTCACCTCCTGACCATGTTTACCGACGCGGTGCGCGACCAGATCGTCGAGCGATTGGCCACCCTGGGGCCAACGCCCGTGGAAGTCGTCGAGACCATCGTCCAGGTCCTGGCCGATAAGACCAATATCAAATCGACCCGCGCCTTGAACCAAAGCGGGGGGCTCAAAACCGCGGCCGACGTCCTCAACGCCATGGAGCGGAATTTCAGCGACCCGCTCCTCAGCGAATTGGAGCGCCGAAATCCCGAATTGGGCGCCGCCATCCGCCAAAAAATGTTCACCTTCGAAGACCTCATCACGCTGGACCGCGCCGCGCTGCAAAAAATCATGCGCGAAGTCGATATGCGCGACCTGGCCGTCGCCCTCAAGAACGCCAGCGACAAACTCAGGGACGCCCTGCTGGGCAGCATTTCCAAACGCGCGGCGGAAACCGTCAAGGAGGAAATCTCCTTCCTCGGTTCGGTCAAAAAGCGGGACATCGAAGAGGCGCAGCTTCGAGTCATTGAGAGCGTCCGCCATCTGGAGAGCGAGGGCGAAATAGAAATCATTCACAGCGCCTCCGGCGCCTCCCGCAATGAAGCCCTGGTCTGAAACACTGGCTTTGCCAAAGCCATTGCGCGACGTTCGCCCCAAGCGCCCGGCGGGCGGCGCCCCGCCAACCGGCGCCCCCGCGGGCCACTGGCCGGCTGCGCAAGATGAATTGCGCGCCAGTTACGAACGCGGACGAATGGAGGCGGAGAAGACGCTGAGCGAGCAGATTGTCCGCCAGCGCAACGAGGTCCACGAACTGATGCGCGGCACGCTCGACTCCCTGCGCAACGCAGTGCCGCAGATCATGCGCGACGCCGAAAACGCCATGATCGCCCTGGCCCTGTCCGTCGCGCAAAAGCTGGTGGCCGACATGCCCATCTCGGTGGCGATGATCGAAGCGGCCGTGCGCGATGCCCTGACGCAGGTCGAAGGCACCGCCCAATTCACCGTCCGACTCCATCCCGCGGACCTGGAACTGCTGCAAAAATTTGAATCTCCGCTTTTGGCTTCGGGCGATGGCGCCAAGGAATTCCGCTTCCTTTCCTCCCTGGAAGTCACGCGCGGAGGCTGCCTTGTGCAGACGCAGTTCGGCACGGTCGATGCCCGGCGGGAAACGAAATTCGACCTGTTGAAAAGGAGCCTGCTCCGATGATGAACCGAACGCCAGTCTGTGCTTCCAACCGATGGGAGAGCATCCTGCGCCGCGTCGAGGAAACCGAGGTCCTCCGCAATCATGGCCACGTGGTGCAACTCATCGGCCTGGTCATCGAGTCAGAAGGCCCCCTGGCGGCCGTGGGGGAAATCTGCCGCATCGAATCGGCCGGCCATGATGGCTCGACCCTGGCGGAGGTGGTCGGCTTCCGCAATCATCATGTCCTGCTCATGCCGCTGGGAGAACTGCACGGCATTCACCCCGGCGCCGAGGTCATCGCCCTGGGCACATCCCTGCGCGTGCCGGTGGGCGACGACCTCAAGGGCCGCGTGATCGACGGATTGGGCCGGCCGCTCGACGAGTTGGGGCCCATCAACGCGCCCGATTCGGTCAGTTTGAATTTGCAGCCGCCCCATCCGCTCAAGCGCCAGCGCATTCAACACTGTTTTCGCACCGGTATAAAAGCCATCGACACCTTTGTTCCGTGCGGACGCGGACAGCGGTTGGGGATTTTCGCCGGCAGCGGCGTGGGCAAATCGACCCTGCTGGGGATGATAGCCAGCCAGGCGGAAGCCGATGTCAACGTTATTGCGCTGATCGGCGAACGGGGCCGCGAGGTGCGGGAGTTTTTGGAAAAGGACTTGGACGACGCGGGCCGGCGCAAATCCGTCGTTGTGGTCGCCACATCCAACCAGCCCGCCATCGCGCGGCTCAAGGGCGCCTTTGTCGCCATGGCCGTGGCCGAGTACTTCCGCGACCAGGGCCTGAATGTTTTGTTCATGATGGACTCCGTCACACGCTTCGCCATGGCCCAGCGCGAAATCGGCCTGGCGGTGGGCGAGCCCCCCGCCACCCGCGGTTACACCCCCTCCGTCTTTTCCCTGCTGCCGCAATTGCTGGAAAGGGCCGGCACCGGCCAAACCGGCTCCATCACCGGCCTCTTCAGCGTCCTGGTGGAGGCCGACGACATGAACGATCCGATAGCCGACGCAGTCCGTTCGATTTTGGACGGCCATATCGTCTTGACACGCGAGTTGGCGACGCAGAACCACTACCCGGCGCTGGACGTGCTGGAGAGCGTGAGCCGGTTGACCCGCGACCTGACCTCGCCCGAACAGCAACAATTGACGGCGCGGGCCCGCGAATCGCTGGCCACCTATCGCAAGAACCAGGATTTGATCAACATCGGGGCCTATCCCGCGGGAACCAATCCGGCCATCGATGCGAGCATTCGTCTGCATGAGCCAATGAAACTGTTCCTGCGCCAGGCAATCGACCAGGGATTCTCGACCGATCAAAGCTGGTCCTTGCTGTCTCAAACCATGGCCGTGCCCCCGCCGGCCAAGGCGGCCGCCGCCAAACGCCCATGAAAGCATTTCGTTTCTCTTTGGAAGCGGTCCGTACGCTGCGCCAGCGCCGCCCAGCTTTGCCCTGTGGCAAAGCCCTGGT
>Ga0187860_1003418_pt1 | contig 12531 bp, 3 predicted proteins | sample June2016WEW_10_4_FD_132981 | JGI IMG/M metagenome (GOLD analysis project Ga0187860, IMG submission 132981) | Peatland microbial communities from SPRUCE experiment site at the Marcell Experimental Forest, Minnesota, USA - June2016WEW_10_40 | ecosystem: Environmental > Terrestrial > Soil > Wetlands... | reverse complement strand
GCCGGGTGGGGTGGTGGAGATGACCTCGGACGTCACGATTGACCAGGCCTACTCCGGGACGTTCGTCAACCAGGGGACCTTGGTGAAGTCCGGGGGAACGGGCACAAGCACCATCGTGGCCTACTTCAGCAACAGCGGGACGGTCGAGGACAATACGGGCGTCATCAGCATCAACGGTCTTGGCGCCACGTTTAATACGGGCAGCCTCTTCATCGGTGCCGGTCAAACCGCGTTGAACAGCAGCACCGTTACCTTCAATGGCAGCCTGACCAGTTCCAACCTGGTGCTGGCCGGAGCCGTCGTGCAGGGGGAGGGCGTGTTGAACGGCTTGCTTGTCTGGACCAGCGGCTACTTCAACGGCAGTTGTGTGTTGACTGTGGCGGCCGGTAGCGTGTTGACCCTGGACGGCGCGGTTGGCGACGGCTACAGCTTTTATGGAATCTTGACCAACGCCGGCACGATGCGATTGGTCAGCGGCGACCTGGTTCTTAATCAAGGCGGGTCAACCCCAGGCGTCTTGGTCAATCTGCCGGGAGCCATTTTGGATCTTGCGGCGGATGGCTCCATTGTCCCTAGTTACTCCCCTTATGGGCTTCTTAACCAGGGAACGCTGGTCAAGTCGGGAGGGACCGGCACGAGCACGATCTCCGTGCCATTCGTCAACACCGGGACTGTCGAAGCCAATACGGGCCTCATCAGCATTGCCGGCGGCGCCACATTGAACACCGGCAGCCTCTTTATTGGCGCGGGTCAAACCGCCCTGGCGGCAGGAACGGTCAATTTGAACGGCACCGTGACCAGTTCCAATCTGGCGCTGGCCGGAGCGGACCTGGCTGGAAATGGCGTTCTCAGCGGCGTTCTGACTTGGACGGGCGGACAAATCAACGGCAACGGTGTGTTGACTGTGGCGGCCAACAGCGTGTTGACGCTGGAGGGCACGGCTGGAGGCTCCTACAGCTTGTTCGGAATCGTCACCAACGCCGGAACAGTGCGATTGGTCAGCGGCACCCTGCTCCTTAATCAAGGCGGGGCAACCCCAGGAACCTTGGTCAATCTGCCGGGAGCCATTGTGGATCTTGCGGCGGATGTCTCCATTCTCCCTAATTACTCCCCTTATGGGTTTGTTAACGAGGGCACCCTGGTCAAGTCGGCGGGAACCAACACGAGCACAATCGCCGTGCCGTTCTACAACAGCGGGACCGTCGAAGCTAATACGGGCGTCATCAGCATTACCGGCGGCGCCCTCTTGAACGCGGGCAGCCTCTTCATTGGCGCGGGTCAAACCGCCCTCAACGGGGGAGTGGTCACATTGAACGGCACCCTGACCAGTTCCAACCTGATGCTGGCCGGTGCGAACTTGGCTGGAAATGGCGTTCTCAGCGGCGTTCTGACTTGGACGGGCGGACAAATCAACGGCAACTGTGTGTTGACCGTGGCGGCTAACAGCCTGTTGACGCTGGAGGGCGCGGCTGGAGGCTCCTACAGCTTGTTCGGAATCGTCACCAACGCCGGAACAGTGCGATTGGTCAGCGGCACCCTGCTCCTTAATCAAGGCGGGGCAACCCCAGGAACCTTGGTCAATCTGCCCGGGGGCATTGTGCAGTTTGCGGCGGATGTCTCCATTGTCCCTAACTACTCACCTTATGGGATTCTTAACTTGGGCACCCTCGTCAAGTCGGGAGGGACGAACACCAGCGCAATCGCCGTGCCGCTCTACGACACCGGCGGCTCCATCGGCGTGGACAGCGGGACGCTTTCGCTCAGCGGCAACAACTTTGCCCAAGGCGGCGGAACGCTTTTCGTCACCTTGGGCGGGACCAATGCCGGCCAATCGGGAGAATTGGTTGGTGTCAACAGCGCGACGCTGGCCGGGCTTCTGACCATCAACTTGACCAACGGGTTTGTCCCCCCGCTGGGGAGCACGTTCCAGGTTCTTTCCTGTTCCAGCCTCACCGGCACCTTTGGCGCGCTCAATGTTCCATCCGGCCTGAGCGTGACTTATAGCAATAATGGCGTCTATCTGACCGTCACCAATACGGTGGCGCTGGCGCCCGCCATCTCCGTGCCGCCGACCAATGTGACGGTGCCTTACGCCGGAAGCGCCGCCTTCTCCGTGGCCGCCACCGGAATGACGCCATTGAACTACCAATGGACGCGCAACGGAACTGCCCTGACCGATGGCGGGCCGATCTCCGGTTCCGCCACTCCGGGCCTTGCCCTCAGCAATGTGACCGATGACAACGCCGGAACCTACGCTGTGGTGGTCAGCAACGCCTATGGATCGGTCACGAGCGCGGTGGCGACGCTGACCGTGCTCAATTGCACCGCGCCATCCCCAGGCCTGGTTTCCTGGTGGCCGGGCAACGGCAACGCGCTGGACATCGTGAGCGGCAACAACGGCACGCTCAACAATGGCGTGACATACGCGCAGGGCGAGGTGGGCGAGGCATTCAGCTTCAACGGCGCCGCTCAATCCGTTGTCATCCCGGATTCCAGCAGCTTGGAGTTGACCAACACCTTCACCATCGAAGCTTGGGTGAATCTTGCCACGTTGACAGTTGACCCCAACGGAAGAGGTCGCGGCATCGTCTCCAAGGTGGGCGGCGCCGGGGGAAACAACGGCTACCAGTTTGCGTTCGGACAACAGACGCTCGGAGGTCAATTCAACAGCCCCGGACAGGCGTGGCCGCAATGGCAAGTTAGCGCGACGCTTCCAACGCTCGTTACTGGGGTTTGGATGCATGTCGCCTGGACCTATGACCAAAATACCATGTTAATTTACCTGAACGGACAACCGATCGCGACCAATGTCATCGGTTCCCATCCGATTGCCACGTCCTCCTCCAACCTCCGCATCAGCGGCGACGACAACGGCAACGTCATGTTTGACGGGTTGATTGATGAAGTCAGCATTTACGACCGCGCCCTGTCTTCCAATGAGATCGCCGCCATCTACGGCGCGGCCGCGGCGGGCAAATGTCTGAGCGCGGCGGCGGCGATAACGGGCCAGCCGCAAAGCCAGTCCGTGGTGCTCGGTGGCACGGCCACCTTCAGCGTCCAGACGACCGGCCTGCTGCCCATTACCAATCAGTGGCGGCTTAACGGCACAAACCTGACCGACAACGGGCGCGTCACCGGCTCCCAAAGCAACACGCTGACCATTACCAACGTCCAGTTCGCCGATGCGGGCAGTTACCTCGTCACCGTCACCAACGTCGCTGGCGGAACGATCAGCCAGCCGGCAACCCTTGTCGTTCTGCGCAAGACGCCGGTCGTCGCCTGGTCCAACGCGGCGCCCATCACCTACGGCGCGGCTCTCAACGACGCGCAACTCGACGCGTCGGCAAACGTGCCCGGAACCTTCGCTTACGTCCCGCCAGCCGGCACGATCCTGGGCGCAGGCTCCTACCTCCTGTCCGCCGTCTTCACGCCCGCCGATGCGGTGGATTACAACAGCGTCACCAGCTACGCGGGCCTGACGGTTTCGCAAGCGCCGCTGACAGTGACGGCCAACGGCGCCACGCGCTCGTACGGCCAGGCGAACCCGGCTTTCACGGGCACGATCACGGGATTGCAGGGGTTGGACAACATTGCGGCGGCTTACTCCTGCGCCGCCGTCCCGGCCAGTCCGCCGGGCCCTTATCCCATTGTGCCCGCCCTTTTTGACCCGTTTGGCCGCCTTGTCAATTATTCGGTCACTCTTAACGACGGCACGCTGACGGTCAACGCCGCCGCGCCGCCGTCCATTTCATCGGTCTCGCCTCCCACCGGTTCGATCAACGGGGGCCAGACGGTGACGATCACCGGAACGAATTTCGAGGTGGGCGCCAGCGTGAGCTTCGGCTCCGCCGCGGCCCCGTTTGTCAACGTGACCAGTCCGGCCACCATTACGTTGACAACGCCTGCTTCATCGCCGGGGGGCGTGAGCGTGACCATTGACAATCCGGACGAGAACCACGTGAGCCTGGCCAATGCGTTCACTTTTGGAATCCCGCCAACCATTCAGGCGCAGCCGTTGAGCCAGTCGGCGGTCTTGGGAAGCAACGTCCAGTTCCAGGTCCAGGCCTCGGGCCAAGGGACTCTCAGTTACCAATGGCAATTCAACGGCGCCAATTTGCTGAATCTGGGCGGCTTCAGCGGCGCGCAGACGCCAACCTTGAGCATCAGCAATTTGCCCGCCGCGGATGGAGGGTCCTACAGGGTCGTCATCACCAACGCCTTTGGCACGCTGACCAGCACCTCGGCCGTCTTGACCGTCCTGACGCTGCCGACGGTTTCGGCCCCGCAGAGTCTGGCCGTTGGCGTCGGCGCCAACGCGAGCTTCTCCGTCTCCGCCGGCGGGACCGCGCCCTACGCCTTTCAATGGTATCAAGGCACATCGTTGCTGCCCGGAGCGACCGATTCGGTTTTGAATTTCCCCAGCGTGCAACCGACCAACCAGGGCACCTACACCGTCGTCGTCACCAACCTTGTCGGCGCGGTGACAAGCGCGCCGGCCGCGTTGACCGTTCTCGGCTACTGCGCCAGCGCCCAGGCTGGACAATCGTTGTATCCGGCCGGAACGACAATTCCGTTCGCGGTGCAAACCTTCAATTGCGGCACCCAGGCGGCCGTGGACAACAGCGCGGCGGTGCTCTGGGTTTACAACGGCGGCACCAGCCGCACTTTTCCGTTCACCACGGGCGGGACGGGAAGCACGACGGTCATTTTCACGCCGCTGGCGGGGGAGGTTGGCCTGGTGCAATACGCCGCCGCATTGCCGGGCTTGAACAACCCGGCCGCGCAAAGTTCCTTCACGCTTCTGGGCATGAGTCAGAGCGCGCCCAACCTCTCGACGGTGCTGACCGTCGGTTTTCCGCAAACCAACACCCTCACCTTGTCGAATCTGACCAGCGTCGCCCTGACCGGATTGACCGCCAACGTCCTCGCGGCGCCGGCAAACATCTCGGTTCAGGTCAACGTGCCGGGAACCCTGCCGGGCAACACCTCGGTGCAGGCAACCTATGTGATGCAGGCCAGTGGCACGACGCCAAACCAGGCCCAGTTCACCATCCAGTTCGTCACGGCCGAGGGTGTCACGAATAATCTCCCGATCAATGCGAGTGTCGTCCAGTTGGAGCCGCAACTGGTGGCCGCACCAGCCTCCCTGGGCGGCACGATGGTCGGCGGACAGCAGACGTTTGTCTCCTTCAGCGTAGCCAATTTGGGCGGCGCTCCCAGCGGAAGCATCCAGTTGCTCCTGCCGGCTAACGCGCCCTGGCTCTCGGCCGTGACGGCCCAGCCGATGGCCTCTCTGTCCGCAGGCCAAACCAATCTCGTCACTCTGGCGCTGACGCCCGCCACCAACCTGCCTCTGGGCGCGTATCCCGGCTCGGTCGTGGTCGCCTGCGCCAACTCCGGCGTTTCAGTCCCCTTCACCTTTGATTGCGTTTCCACGCAAGTCGGCAATCTGAAGGTGACCGCCCAGGATGAATTCACGCTGGTCAGTCCCGGTGCGCCCAATGTCTCCAACGCGACGGTGACCGTGAGCGATTTCCTGACCGGCACCAACGTGGCCAGCGCCGTGACGGGACCGTCGGGCATCGTGGTTTTCTCCAACCTCACCTCGGCCTATTACAACATCAACGTCGAAGACACCAATCACGGCGGCTTCGGCGCAACCGTTCTGGTCGCGGCCAACCAGACGACCAACGTCAACGCGTTTTTGCCCGTCAATCTGGTCAGCTACACCTGGGTCGTGACTCCCACGGAGATACCGGACGACTACGACTTCACGCTCACGACGACCTTTCAGACGCAGGTGCCCTGGCCGGTGGTGACGATCACTCCCGGATCGATCAACCTCTGCGGGCTCTCGGGCACCAACCAGATTGACCTGGTGATCACCAACAACGGCCTGATCTCCGCCGAGGGCCTGGTCCTTTCCTTCGGCAGCAACGAGAATTGGTCCATTGTGCCCCTGGCCAGCAACCTCGGTGATTTGGCCGCAGAGAGCAGCCTCGTTGTCCCAGTTCTCATCACGCAGTTGGATTCCAGCACCAATGCCGCTTCCAGCATTGCCGCCGGGCTTAACTGGCACGTCTTTACGCCAACTCAAAGCAACTACTACACGACCCCCATTTTTGTGTATAACGCCAACCCCAACGATTGCATCATCAGCAGCCCGCCGGTGGTGAACGTCCCCATCAGTGCCGGCGGCGGCGGCAGCGGCGGCGGCGGCGGTGGTGGTGGCGGCGGCGGCGGCGGCACGGTGTACGCGCCTTATGTCTCGACACCCAGTTACAGTTTTGCGCCGCCGGTGACGGGGGCCATTGTCGATGTCACTCTGCAAATTGATCAGCACGCCGTCATTGAGCGCAACGCCTTCAAGGCCACGCTCCAGATCAATAACACCGCCGGGTCGTCCATCTCCGATCTTCAGGTCACGATCAATCCGGTCGATGCCTCCGGCAACCCCGCCTCAAATCTCTTTGACGTTTTGCAGCCGACCTTGACCGGCCTCAACGCGGTGAACGGCACCGGCAGCATGGCCAACGGCACCTCTGGCGCCGCCTCTTGGACGATCATTCCCACCACCAACGCCGCAACAAACGGCCCCACTCAGTTTGCCATCGGCGGAACGCTCTCTTACATCCTGGACGGCCAACTCGTCGTCATCCCCTTGTTCGCCGTGCCCATCACCGTCATGCCCAGCCCCATCCTCAACGTGGACTACTTCCTCCAGCACGACGTCTATAGCCAGGATCCCTTCGTGTCCCAATACGAACCGCCCATTCCTTTCGGCTTGGGCATCATCGTGCATAACGACGGCTTGGGCCTCTGCGACGATTTCACCATCACCTCGGCCCAGCCGCAAATCATCGCCAATTCCAACGGCCTGCTCATCACCTTCCAACTCATCGGCTCCCAGGCCGGAACCAACCAGGCGGTTTCCCCATCCCTCACTATGGACCTTGGCGCCATCCAGCCTGAAAGCGCCGCCACCGGCGTCTGGCTCATGACCTCCTCCCTCGAAGGCGCCTTCATCAGCTACTCCGCCACCTTCCAGGAAGTCAACGCCCTGGGCGCCACCAACATCTCCCTCGTCAACAGCGTCGCCATCCACGAGATGAACCACATCGTTCGCATCACCGTCCCGTCCGACGACGGCATCCCCGATTTCCTGGTCAACGACACCACCAACATCGACGCGCTGCCCGACAACGTTTATTCGAGCACCGGACCGGTCTTCCCTGTGACGTCGCTCACCAATGTGACCGTCACCGGAACACCCGCCCAATCCAACGTCACCGCATCCGTTGCCGTGCCCTCCGGTTGGATCTATCTGGAGTTTCCCGACCCCAGCGATGGCACAATGACCATTGCCAGCGTCACGCGCTCGGACGGAGTCAACCTGCTGGTTGGACCCAATGTCTGGCAGACGCCCGAACGCGATCACATGCTCCCGCCGCAGCCGCGGAACCTGGTTCATCTGTTTGACTACAACTCGACCGGCTCGTACACCATCACATACGGCGCGATGGTGACGCCCCCGACGGTCACAACCCTCCAGGGCGTGAGCACCAACCCCGGCTTTGCGACCTTGAACTGTCTGGTCAATCCCAACAACGGTAACACCACCGTCTATTACCAGTGGGGCGCCACCACCAACTATACGGGCGTCACTCCGTCCGTGTCGCTGACCGAAAGCCTCAACACGCCCCAGGACGCGGCGATTGTTCTGGAAGGATTGCAGCCCAACACCACCTATCACTTCCAGGCCGTCGCCGAAAACAGCGCCGGCACCACCTTCGGCGGCGACGTCGCCTTCACGACGCCGCTGGTTTCGCTGCCGGTCATTGATCAGGCCACCAACGTGACGATTTCCGTGGGCCAGTATCTGGCCTTCGTCAACCAGGCCAACGCCCCAGTCATCTATAGTTTGGATCCCAGCGACCCGGCGGGCGCCGCCATTACCACCAACGGCATTTTCACCTGGAGCCCATCCTGCGACCAGGGCACCACCACCAACCAGATTATCGTTTGGGCCACAGACATCCTTTACCCCACAGTCAGCAACTCGATGACCTTCCAGGTTACCGTCGGCGACTGCGTCCAACTGAGCGTGGGGACGGCGGCGGTCCAGACCGGCCAGTCGGCTTGCGTGCCGGTGACACTCGTCGGCGCAAGTGTGCCCTTGAACGACATTCAGTTTACGCTTCAGTTTCCGGCCAGCCATCTTACCAACTGGTTCATTACCTCCACCAACATTGCCGTCGGCGCCGCCATCCTGCGCTCTTCTTCCGCCACGGAAGCGCGGTTTGAGGTGAGCGCGTTGTCCGGGCGCTTGCTGCAAGGGCCGGCGATCATTGCCCAGGTCTGTTTCCAGACCTTGGGGACGCATTCAGGTTTCGTGCCGCTGGTGATGTCCAACATGCAAGGAACCGAGGCCGACGGCGCATTGGCGGGCAATCCATCCGGCGCATCCGGCCAGGTGACCGTTATCGCCGCCGAACCGTTATTGCAGGCCGCTGTGGTCACCAACTCCGCGATTGTTCTCACCCTCTACGGCAATCCGGGTTCCAACTACGTCATCCAGAGTGCCAGCAGTCTCACCGGGAGCCGCTGGCAATCGATCATGAGCATGATGCAGAACAACGTGTCGAGTCAGTTCAACATCGACACCTCCAACGCCCCCGCCCAGTACTTCCGCGCCTATCAAACATCGCCATGAGGTTTGAGGATTCTGGAAGCGCCGATGTGCGTAAATCCGCTTAAACCGGATCAAACCGCCAGCCGTTCCTCTCTCGGCCCATCCAAAAAACCCCTCAAAAACCCCGGCAATTGCTGATAATTGCGATTGTTTGCCGCCCTTTGCCGCCAAATCGCTCAAAAAAACGCGAACCCTCCATCCTGCCGCAAACCCCATGCAAAACTTTGTCTCATCTGGGACAAAGTTTTGTACCGCCGAAAAAGGGGTTGAACCGCCGCTCTCACTCGATGACAATTCTCCGGACATGACCGCCGCAACTGTCGCTCCGCCCGCCGCAGCCGCCGCAACGCCGCCGCCCGCGCGCCTGTCCCAATTGCGCGGGCTGGATTACTCGGTCGTCCAGCAGTGCATGCATTGCGGACTCTGCCTGCCGACCTGCCCAACCTACGACGCCACCAAGCTGGAGCGCCACAGCCCGCGCGGGCGCATCGCCCTCATGCGCGCGATTGCCGATGGCCGGCTCGAACCGGCCAAAACGTTCGCCGATGAAATGTACTTTTGTCTCGGATGCCTGGCCTGCATGACCGCCTGCCCGGCTGGGGTCAATTATGCCGAACTGTTCGAGCATGCCCGCGCCGAAGCCGAGGAAAGCGGTGTCTTGCGCAGCCCAAAGCGATCCTTCATCCGCTGGCTCATGATCCGCTGGCTCTTCATGGACTTGAGGCGCCTGCGTTTTGCCGGGTCGCTCATCCGCCTCTATCAACGGGTGGGGTTGCAGGGCGCCATCCGTGCTTGCGGCCTCCTCAACCTGCTCCCGCGCCGCTGGCGCGAACTGGAAGCGATGACTCCCGTCATCCAGCACCGCTTCTCCACCGAAATGATTCCGCCCATCACTCCCGCTGTGGGCGGGAAGAAATACCGGGTGGCCTTGCTCACCGGCTGCGCGCAGGACCTGATGTTCAGCGACGTCAACCGCGACACCGCGGAAGTTCTGGCGCGCAACGGCTGCGAAGTCGTCACTCCGTCAAGACAAAATTGCTGCGGCTCCCTCCATGCGCACAATGGCGAACTGGGCATGGCCCGCGAACTGGCGCGCAGAACCATCGATCAATTCCCGCCCGCCGATTTTGACGCCATCATCAGCAACGCCGCCGGCTGCGGCTCGCACCTCAGGCACTACGCCGGTATTCTGGCCGGCGACCCCGCCTACCGCGAACGCGCCAGACAGTGGGACGCCCGCCTCAAAGACATACACGAGTGGCTGCTGTTCATCGGCCTCACCCCGCCCGCCGCGGGTGTGCCGGCCCGGACCGTCACCTATCACGAGGCCTGCCATTTGTGTCACGGCCAGAAAATCACCATCCAGCCCCGCCAGTTGTTGCGCGCCATCCCTCATCTCACGCTGATCGAGCTGCCGGAAAGCGCCTGGTGCTGCGGCAGCGCCGGCATTTACAATCTCATCCAGCCGGAGATGGCCAATCAGCTTCTTGACAGAAAGCTCCTGCATATCGCTACCACCGGGGCGGCCGTGGTCGCCGCGGCCAACCCCGGCTGCCTGGCCCATCTCGCCAACGGCATCCGTCGTCAAAAGCTCCCGGTCCGCCTGGTCCATCCCGTCACCCTTCTGGCCGAGGCCTACCGCGCCGAATGTCCAAACGCCCCGCGCGGCTGACGGCGCGGAAGAACGGGCTGGCCGCGGGCCGCCGCCCAATAAATAGAATTGACATTGCCGGCACGGCAAAGACGGCGGCGCGTCGCCGGATGGGCGCCCGGGAGAGACCTTGATTTGCTTCCGTGGCGGAGCTAGTCTGGTGATATGGCGAGTATCACGCTCAAAGATATTCCGGAGGATCTTCGTGCGCAATTGCAGCGCGAGGCGGCGGCCAACTTTCGCTCATTGGGGCAGGAAGCCTTGGCGCGCATTCAGCGCACTTTTGACCTGGACGATCGCTGGAGCGCCCCGACAGTGGATCGACTGATTCAGGAGTCCCTCGACAGCGGGCCGGAGGAAGCGCTGACGCGCGAGCACTTTGACGCCGCACGGCGCAAGGCCAGGGCCAAATTTGAGAGCAAACCAGGCACGATGAACCTGTCCGAGTTGCGGTTCGACTGAACCAAGTCCCCGTACGCCGGCAGCGGCCCGCGCCAGCCTCAGGCCGCAGGCCCGGCGGGCGCGTCCTGGATGCGCGCGAATTGCACCAGCAGATCAACCACTTTCTCGTTGAGAATCTGGCTGTAAATCTCCGACAGCCGGCCGCTTTTCTCAAAGTCCTTCGCCAGCTTGTCCACCGGCACCTTGTACTGGACGGCCAAATCCTGCAAGCGGCGGGCGATTTCGAATTGATCGACTCGCACTCCCTCCTTCTCGGCCACCTGCTGAAATACAAACGACGCTTTGACCCGCTGTTTGGCGACATTGTTGGCCGTGGCGTAAATCTGCTCCTTTTGGGCGTCGATCGCCTCCTTGAGCACCCCGCGCTGCTGCTGCTCGCTGACGATGTTATAGACGATGCCGCGCGTCTCGTCCTCGACCAATGACTCCGGCAGGTCGCAGTGGATTTTGTTGAGCAAGTGCTGGCTGACCTGGTTGCGGATGCTGCGGCTTTGCTTCGAGTTCAACTCATTCTGCAAATCCGCCCGCACCCCTTCCCGCAGTTTTTCCACGCTCTCGGCCCCGTAGGACTTGGCAAACTCCTGGTCCAGCGCCGGCATTACTTTCTCCTTGCCCTCCACCAACTCCACCTCGTATGCGCCTTTCTTGCCCGCCAGTTGCGGCACGACGAAATCGGACGGAAAATCGACCGTAATCGATCGCTTTTCGCCCGCCTTCATCCCAATGAGTTGGATGCCAAAACCGGCGATGAATGAATTCCTGTCCACGATCACCCAGAAATTCTTGCTCTCCGTCAGGCCGCGCGCCGTCGGGGCCGTGTCGGTGATCGGCTTGCCGTCGCACGTTCCGGTGTAATTGACCACCGCCACGTCGCCCTCCTTCAATTCGCGCGCCACCGTCTGATACTTCGCCTGCCGCTCCGCCAGCACGTGCAACGCCCGTTCGATGTCTTCGGATGTCACCGACGCCATCTCCCGGATCGCCGGAATCCCCTTGTATTCGGGCAATTCAAATTGCGGGGCGATTTCCACGTTGGCGGCAAATTGCAACGGTTCTCCGCGGTTGAACTGGATTTCCTCCACCTCCGGCCGCCCGACCAAGGTGAGTTTCTGTTCGGCCACAGCCGCCTTAAACGAATCGGCTATGAGCTTGCGCTTGACCTCGTCCCGGATTTCGTTCTCAAACCGTTTGGCCACCATTTCCTTGGGCGCCTTGCCCGGACGGAAGCCGGGCAGGCGGACTTCGCGCTGAAATTCGGCGGCGACCTCTTTAAAGGCCTCCTCCACCTTTTCCGCCTCGACTTCCACCCGAAGCAACCGTTTGCAAGCTCCCAAGTTTTCTGCCGTTACATTCACAAGTTCCTTTCCGTTCGCTGAGGCGGCTCCGTGGTTGACCTTCTCATCACTCACCCCACAGTCGTGGGATCGTCCGTCCGCGAGTTGCACAAGCTATGTAGCGCCGCCGCCGCCGTCAAGCCATCAAACCCGGCCCGACACGCCGAGGGGGCATATCAGTTTTTTTGGCGCCTCTTTTGTGGAGTGCGGTGGCAGAGCTAGCGGCGACACCGCTTTCGACTATACAGAGGCGCCTGGACATTCCGAGGCGGCCGAAATCGCCCCGCATCAAAGCGGCGTTGCGCCCCTGTTCCCTCTTGCCGCCGCACTCCACATCAAACCGCGGCGCCAAGTCGAAGAAAATGAAATGCGCCCGGTCATTGCCGCGCCTT
>Ga0187860_1003417_pt1 | contig 12536 bp, 13 predicted proteins | sample June2016WEW_10_4_FD_132981 | JGI IMG/M metagenome (GOLD analysis project Ga0187860, IMG submission 132981) | Peatland microbial communities from SPRUCE experiment site at the Marcell Experimental Forest, Minnesota, USA - June2016WEW_10_40 | ecosystem: Environmental > Terrestrial > Soil >... | reverse complement strand
CAGCTCCGACCATACGAACAGCGGCATCTTGTGCATGGTCATGCCGGGCGCGCGCATGTTGAAGATCGTGGTGATGAAGTTGATGGCGCCGAGGATCGACGAGGCGCCGGCGAGATGGATCGAGAGGATGACGAAGTCCATCGCCGGGCCGGGATGGCCGTAGGTCGACAGCGGGGCATAGATCGTCCATCCGGTGCCGGCGCCGTTGGCGCCCGGCTCGCCCTCGAAGAAAAGCGAGGCCAGCAACAACGAGAAAGACGCCGGCAGCAGCCAGAACGAGATGTTGTTCATGCGCGGGAACGCCATGTCCGGCGCGCCGATCATCAGCGGAATCATCCAATTGCCGAAGCCGCCGATCATCGCCGGCATGACCATGAAGAAGATCATGATCAATCCGTGCGCTGTGACGATGACGTCGAAATAGTGGGTTTCGTGGAAGATCTGCAGGCCGGGGAACATCAGTTCGGCGCGGATCAGGATCGAGAAGATGCCGCCGATCAGACCGGCGACCAGCGCGAACACAAGGTACATCGTACCGATGTCCTTGTGGTTGGTCGAATAGACATAGCGGCGCCAGCCGTGCGGAATGGCGTGTCCGTGATCGTCGCCGTGTGCCGCGTGTGTCATCGCATCCATTGTCGGTCCCTGCGTTAAACAACCGTCCCCGCCGCAATCCCGCCCCGCCGGCGGGGAGGGCAGGGCGGGGAAAATACCGTCAGTGCGCCGCTGCGCCGGCCGCCGCCAGTGTGGTCGGCGGCGCGCTCTCCAGGCCGGCGTTCTTCTTTTCCGCCTCGACCCATTTGGCGAATTCGGCGTCGCTCACCACCCGCACCGTGATCGGCATGAACGCATGGTCCTTGCCGCAGAGTTCGGAGCATTGGCCGTGAAACAAGCCCTCGCTGGTCGCTTTGAACCAGGTGTCGTTGATGCGGCCGGGAACGGCGTCGATCTTGATGCCGAAGGAGGGCACGGCGAAGGAGTGGATCACGTCGGCGCCGGTCACCAGCACGTGCACGATCTTGTTGACCGGCACCACCAGTTCGTTGTCGACGGTGAGCAGGCGCGGCTGCCCGGGCTTCAAATCCTTGTCGGCGACGATCAGCGAGTCGAACTCGAAATTGCCGTTATCGGGATAGTTGTAACTCCAGTACCACTGCTTGCCGGTCGCCTTCACCGTGAGGTCCGGCTTCGGCTCGTCGAGCTGCAGGAACAAGAGCCGGAACGACGGCACCGCGATCGCCACCAGGATGATGACGGGAACGATGGTCCAGATCACTTCGAGCAGCGAGTTGTGCGTGGTGCGCGACGGCGTCGGATTGGCCCGCGCATTGAAGCGGACGATGATGACGAGCAGCAAAATGAGTACGAAAGCGGTGATCGCGGTGATGACCCAAAGCAGGAAATTATGGAAGGCGATGACGTCCGCCATCACCGGCGAGGCCGCGTCCTGCAGGCCGAGCTCCCAGGGCGACGGCTGGCCGACGCCGGCGAAAGCCGCCCCGGCGCTCGCGAGCAAACCCGCAGCGGTCAGCGCATATGTCGTCAAGCGTGAGAACACCGGCATCTCTTTCTCGGCTCCTCGTTGCAAATCAATCCTGGTCAGGTCGGCTGGTGCGGCGCACGCCGTGCGACCCATTTAAATACATGATGGCGGCACGACGGCAACAGCGCATCGCTGCCTGTTGCCGGCGAAATTGTCTGCCACGGGTCTGGTCCTTGACGCGCATCGGGGGGTTGGGGGCTCGCCCCCTCAAACCACAAAACGCGGGCTACCGCAACGTATCCGTGGGCCGCTGCGCGCGGCCATCCGCAACCGTTCGGCGGCGGCCGCGGCGGTCGCGGCGGGCGCGCGGCGCGGGAACTTCGCGTCCTTCGCGCGGCCACAATGGCTTGGTCTTGATCCGTCTTGAACACGGTGGGCTCACCATGTAGGCAGGCTCGCGCGGCGACCGGCCGGTCTCGGTGATTCGCGCCGGTCACCGTGGGAGGCGGCGGTGACGGCGGGGGCGGCTGGTCAGGGGAAGACGATCATGGCGATGTTCGATGTCGGGCCGATGCGGCCAATGGCCTCGGCGCTCTTCGGTCCCGCCATCCTGCTTGCGGCCGTCGCGGCGCTCGGCGGCCAGGCGGCGGCCCAGGGGGCGGTCCGCTCGGTCCATGGCGACTGGCAAATCCGCTGCGACACGCCGCCCGGCGCGCAGGGCGAGCAATGCGCGCTGATGCAGAGCGTGACGGCGGAAGACCGGCCCAATGTCGGACTGACCGTCATCGTGCTCAAGACCACCGATCAGAAAAGCCGGCTGATGCGCGTGGTCGCGCCGCTCGGCGTCCTGCTGCCCTCCGGGCTCGGGCTGAAGATCGACAACAACGACGTCGGCCGCGCCGGCTTCGTGCGCTGCCTGCCCAACGGCTGCGTCGCCGAAGTGGTCATGGACGACAAGCTGATCAATGAGCTGCGTACCGGCCAGACCTCGACCTTCATCATCTTCCAGACTCCCGAGGAAGGCATCGGCTTCCCGATGAGCCTGAAGGGTTTCGGTGAGGGTTTCGACAAGCTGCCGTGAACGCGCCCGGGCCGCACGGCTCGGCCGCCCGCAATCACGAGATTGCGCCTTGCCTGTTATCGCGAAGCCTCGTCACTATCTTATGATCCTTACTGTATCGCGCGTCCGGACGGAAAACCGGTTTCCACTTTTCCTGGACGCGCTCTAGGTCATATGAAACGGGCGAACGCCGCCATGGACATCAAACAATATCCCGTGACGCACACCGAGGCGGAATGGCGCAAGCTTTTGACGCCGGAGCAGTTCAGGGTCATGCGCGGGCACGGCACCGAGCCGCCGGGGAGCTGCGCGCTCAATCATGAGAAACGCTCCGGCACGTTTTCCTGCGCCGGCTGCGGTCAGCCGTTATTTGCCGCCAAGCAGAAATTCGAGAGCGGCACCGGCTGGCCGAGCTTCAACGATCCGGTGCCCGGTGCGGTCGAGACCTCGAGCGACGGCAGCTACGGCATGGTGCGGACCGAGGTGCATTGCAGCCGCTGCGGCAGCCATCTCGGCCACGTCTTCGAAGACGGGCCGCCGCCGACGCATCTGCGCTACTGCATCAACGGCGTGGCGATGAATTTCAATCCCGCGTGAGCGGTCATCCCCGACTGCCGTTCCACCCGCGTTAACGGGTGCCGCCGGGTTCGCGCAACTTTGGCTCGAATGCCGCCCCTGCGGTCACCATCGTGCAACATTGCGCGGCAATCATGCCGCTTTTCATGCCCGCTAAGCCGTGAATTATGCGCTGCCGAATCGCCGGATAATTGCCCGATAATCGCCGGATATTCGCCGGACCTTGCCAGTCGATGAGCACCGCACGGGAATCGGCCGTCCGCCTGCTGCAATTAATGATGATCGCGTCGGTGGTTTTGCCGGCGGCGCTGTTCGCTTATGCCTCCTGGGTCAGCTACCGCGACATCAATGCGGTCGCCGACGAGCGCATCCTTCGCTCGCTCGACGTCATGCAGGAGCAGTCGCTGAAGGTGTTCGAGACCGTCGATCGCACCTTCGCGGAAGTCAACGAGATCGTGCGCGGCATGTCGGACGCCGAGATCCACGCCGCCGAGCCGCGGCTGCATCAGCGCCTCGCCAGCATCGTGGCGACGATGCCGCAGCTTCACGCCATTGTTCTGGTCGGCCGCGACGGTCGACCGCTGGTGGCGAGCACGCTCGCCGCCGTGCCGGATCGCGTCAACTTCAGCGAAGGCGATTATTTCCAGGCCCAGCTTGCGCGCGATGCCGGGACCTATGTCAGCGATATGCGCTCGCCGCGCCTGCCTGGCATTTCCACCGATTTCTTCGATCTCTCGCGGCGCCTGGAATCGCCGGACGGCGCCTTCAACGGCGTCATCGCGGTGGCGGTGCGGCCGAGCTATTTCGAAGACTTCTATGCGTTGATCGGGCAAACGCCGGGCAGTTTCTACGCGCTGGTACGCGCGGACGGCGCCTACCTCGCGCGTTTTCCCGTCCTCGGCGATCGCGCGCAGCGATTGAGCCCCACGAGCATGTTGCGCACCGCCGTCGGCCAAGGCCTCGACCACGGCCTGTTCACGGTCGACTCCGAGATCGACGGCGTTTCCCGCCGCGTCGGCTTTCGCAAGCTCCCGGGCTTTCCGGTCTACGCCCTCGCCGGCGTGAGCAGCGCTGCGATTCGGGCCGAATGGCTCTCGACCATGGGAGTGCACTTGATCTTCGGCTTGCCCGCGACTTTGCTGATCCTGACCCTGCTCTGGATCGCGCTGCGGCGCACGCGGCGGCTCTATCAGGAGGCCGACCGCCGCGAGGCGGCGGAAGGCGCGCTGCGGCAGGCGCAACGGCTCGAAGCCATCGGCCAATTGACCGGCGGCGTCGCCCACGACTTCAACAATCTTCTCATGATCGTCAGCGGCAGCGCGCACCGGTTGCGCCGCGACATCAGCGGCGAGAAGCAGTTGCAGCTGCTCGACGCCATCACCAACGCGACGCAGCGCGGCGAGAGCCTCACCCGGCAGTTGCTCGCCTTCTCGCGACGGCAGATGTTGCAGCCGAGCGTGATCGACTTGGCCGAGCGGCTGCCCGCGCTCAAGGACATGCTCAGCCGCTCGCTGCGCGGCGACATCGAAATCCGCGTGCTGGTTTCCAAGCGGGCGTGCCGCGTCAAGGTGGACGCGAGCGAGCTCGAGCTGGCGTTGCTCAATCTCGCCTTCAACGCCCGCGACGCGATGCCGTCCGGCGGCACATTGACCATTGCCGCGAAGCCCGTCGTACTGCGCGGCAAAGCCGGCGAGGAGGGGTTGAGCGGCGAGTTCATCGCCATCAGGGTCGCCGATACCGGCGAGGGCATCGCCGCCGACGTGCTGCCGCGGGTGTTCGAGCCGTTCTTCACCACCAAGGACGTCGGCAAGGGCACCGGGCTCGGGCTCTCCCAGGTCTACGGCTTCGCCCGGCAATCGGGCGGCGCCGCCACCATCACCAGCGCGGTGCGGCGCGGCACCGCGATCACGCTGTTGCTGCCGCGGAGCTTCGAAACGCCGGCCAAGGAGCGCGAGGCAACGGTCGCTGCCGCCGCGACGCGGCCCGCCGGCAAGGTGCTGCTGGTCGAGGACAATGCGGACGTGCTCGAGGTCGCCCGCGGCTATTTCACCGATCTCGGCTACCGCGTCGCCGTGGCCGCGAGCGCGCAAGCGGGCCTCGATCTCATCGATCGCGAAGGCGACGTCGATCTCATCTTCTCCGACATATTGATGCCCGGCGGCATGAACGGCCTCGATCTGGCGAAGGCGGTGCGCCGGCGCTTTCCCAATGTCATGGTGCTGCTGACGACCGGCTACAGTTCGAGCGCGCAGGACGCCGTGCGGCAGGGTTTTGAGGTGCTGCAAAAGCCCTATGACCTTGCCGCGCTCGAACGCGCGTTGCGCGCCGCGCGCAAATCCGCCAACAAGTCCGCAGACAGGGCCGTTCCGGATGCTGATCGGGCGCCGCGGCGCGCCGCGGGATGATGTCGGGCCCGCGCAAAATCAAAAGCGGCCAGGACCGGAGCCGATGACGGTTCGGTCAAGGCCGCTTAGCTCCGCCGACGCCGCTTAGCTCCGCCGACACCCCCGCTGAGCCAGATGGCACCATAAGCGCCTTAGCCGGGACCGCCTTGATATGAATCAATGGTCCTACGGGGTTTGCGCCGGCGCGCCCGGCTGAGCGGCTTTAGTTCGCCACCAGTTCGCGGCCGCGCGTCTCCGGCAGCACCAGTGCGGCAAGGATGACGATGGCATAGGCCATGGCGGCGAAGATGCCGATCGCCGTGCCCAAGGTGACCGAGGCCGACAGCATGCCGACCAGCGTCGGGAAGAACGCGGCGATGCCGCGGCCGAAATTGTAGCAGAAGCCCTGGCCGGCGCCGCGCACGCTGGTTGGAAACAGCTCGGTGAACACCGGCCCGAGGCCGCTGAAAATGCCCGAGGCAAAGAATCCGAGCGGGAATCCCAAAACCAGCATCAGCGAGTCCGAGATCTCGGTCTGGGTGTAAGCCACCGCGATCAACAACGAGCCGATGGCGAAGATGAAGAAGTTCTTCCGCCGTCCGATGGCGTCGCTGAGATAGGCGCTGGTGATATAGCCGAGCCAGGAGCCGACGATGATCACCGCCAGGTAACCGCCGGTGCCGAGCACGGTGAGATGGCGCTGGGTGCGCAAGAAGGTCGGCAGGAAGGTGGTGATGGCGTAATAGCCGCCCTGCGCGCCGGTGGCGAGCACGGCGCCGAGGATGGTGGTCGGCAGAAGGTCACCGCGAAAAATGTCGAAAGTGCTGCGCCGCGCCGCCGAGCCCACTGCTTCCTTGAAGACTTTCGGTTCAGGCACCTTGGCGCGGATATAAAACACCAGCAGCGCCGGCAAGATGCCGACGAAGAACAGCGCGCGCCAAGCGATCTCCTGCGGCAGGACCTGGAAGATGATGGTGGCGAGGATCGCCGCCGCGGCCCAGCCCCAGGCCCAGGCGCTCTGCACCGTGCCGACGGCTTTGCCGCGATCGCTGGCGCGGATGACTTCGCCGATCAGCACCGACCCGGCGGCCCATTCGCCGCCGAAGCCGAGGCCCTGCAAGCCGCGCACGACCAGGAGCTGCTCGAAATTCTGGGTGAAGCCCGACAGGAAGGTGAAAAAGGCGAACCATGCCACCGTGATCATCAACAGCCGGGCGCGGCCGACCCGGTCGGCGAGCATGCCGGCGAGCCAGCCGCCGAAAGCGGAAATCACCAGCGCGCTGGTCGCCAGCAATCCGGCCTGGGCATTGGTGATGTGCCACACCGCGATCAGCGCCGGCACGACGAAGCTGTAGATCTGCACGTCGAGCGCATCGAGCGCCCAGCCGCCGAAGCAGGCCCAGAAGGTCCGCCGTTCGGCGGTGCCCAGCTCGCGATACCAGTCGATCATGTTAAGGCTCCCCCTCGTCCGTCCCCGGCGTCCAAAAGAATACCTCTTCGCCGTCTTGGTCCAAAATCCGCAAGCCATCGGGGTTCTGCGCCAGGTTCACGGTCTCGAACAAGGACCTGGCCTTGACCTTGGCGCTGTCCAGATCGGCGGCGATATGCGTGATGCGGTCGAGCGTGGCGCGCGCATGGTCTTTTTCGCGAATGCGGAAAAACTCGATGGTGAACATCATTGCGCGGGCTTTCCGATCCGCGGCCAGCGTAACCCGGAATGGACGCCCCGCCTATGGCGGCTTTGCGAGGTAGCCGTTTGCAGCCAGGGCCCATCCGCATCATTCTGCGGCTTGATGGCTGCCACGATGGAAGGGCCGAAAGGTGGACGAGGCGTTGCTGCTACGGTCGGCGACAATGGCAGATGCGTCGGCCATTCGCGCGTTGACCCGTGAGGCTTATGCGAAATGGGTGCCGGTCATCGGCCGCGAACCCAAACCGATGATGGCCGACTATGCGGAGGCGGTGCAAAAGCATCGCATCGACCTCCTCTATCTGGATGGCGAACTTGCGGCTCTGATCGAGATGGTCCCGGCAGCCGATTATTTGCTCATCGAGAATGTGGCGGTTTCACCCGCATTGCAGGGGCGGGGTTTGGGCCGAATGCTTTTGTCCCATGCCGAGCAGATCGCCGCGTCGCTGGGGTATGACGAAATCAAACTGTATACCAACAAGCTTTTCGCGGAGAATGTGCAGACCGCCCCTTGACCGATCAAGATGCCATTAACCCCGGTGGCTATTGCGTTTCTGCCTCTGATGTGCACCTATTTTATGCACCTATTGGCTCGGATGGACAAGGCGCTAGGGAGGGCTGTGGAGGGCGCCAGCGCGGCGGGCTATAATGGTAGCGCCCCTCCCATAATAACGCACCAGGACGCGCTCTAGGGGCGCGACGTAGCAGATCACGGTGATCGCACATGGCGCCCAGGGACTATCTCAAACAGCGCGGCCAGACGTGGCACGTATACGTTCAAATCCCAAAGCATCTGCGGACTGCCGCAGGCTAATCAAGTGAAGGTACGCGTTGAGCGTGACCTGAAGGATGAGAGCGCGTGGCAGCGTGCTCAGATGTGTCTAGATTGGGTGTGGAACGCTGAGCATCTATCCCGACCACGCAAGACTGTGAAGCGCAACGTGATGACCTACTCATACAGCAGCAAGGCTTATGGGATGGCAGAGCAGCACCGCGAGGACCTAATGGACCCGCTATCGCTTAAAGTCCTACAAGGGAAGCTCGAAGAGCACCCGTTCGGTCACGACAAGGGCCTAGCCGCCAGCAAGTATCTAGCGGCTCATGCCTACGCGGCAATCGAGGAAGTAGTACAGCTACCGGCGGAGGCAATGGACTTCTTGCAGAAACTCGCGAGGGCGTTAGCACACGAAGGGAAGCCGCTGCGCTGGATAACACCTGTCGGGGTGCCGTTGATCAATAGCTACTACAAGAAGCGCAGCAAACAAGTAAAACTTTGGCTGCATGATCGTGGCGTCCGCGTACCTTACACCACGAAACTAGCCGTAGGCGACCTACCTGAAGTCAACAAGAGCAAAGCCGCTAACGCAGTTTCTCCCAACTTCGTCCACGCTTGCGACGCGGCGCACTTACTCCGCACCGTCAACGCTGCTGTGGCTGAGGGCATAACTTCGATAGCCACAGTGCATGACAGCTTTGGTTGCCTAGCCTCACGCGCCGCGCGCTTTAGGAAGCTGATACGGGAAGAGTTCGTTCGGATGTATCAGGAGCACGATGTGCTTGCGGAAGTGTTTGAGCAGGCTAAGGCGGATTTAAGCGACCCTAACGACAAACGGGTGCCTACAAACCCGCCTGCGAAGGGACCGCTCAAGATTGAGGAAACGCTGAAGGCAGAGTTTGCGTTTGCCTGAGTTTCATTAGCCATGTTGCCCATTCCCGGCGACCGCCATTCCATTTCATCATCATATTCCACGGGCACGGCATAAGATCACTAGTCCGAAATGGCCGACCGAGGCGCTGCTTCACACACCGAAAACAAAGGGTGTCGTGCCCTCTAGCGATAGACGCCCAAAGTCGATCAGTCAGTACGGGGGCGGGATTTTGATCCCATGCACAGCCGCACCCGTCACATCGTATATGGCGCAGTGGGTTCATACTGATAATCCTTTCTCAGCCCCTAAAGGAGGCATGGCGGAGGGCCAAAAACAGGGGGGTGTTGGCAGAAAATGAAATCAATGGGACCCAAAATGCAAGGAAATTCCAAGAAAGGGGACCCATTTTTCGGAGACAGGGACCCACTCCAGGGGACCCGCTCTGCAAGGCGAAATCATAGCCCAAGCCAGGGGTCTTTAACGCCTTTTTTGAAACCTCGAAATTCCTGAAATCCCTAGCATATCTGGGCCGGGAGGGGACCCGTGACGCGAAGCGTCTATGCGGGCTTAGCGATTTCGCTGTTCGATTATGACGTTGGGCGCTTGCTGTAAACGGTAGGTTGCCACGGCAGGATCGTTGGGTAAGAGGCAGCGAAACGTGACGGTGTAGCCGGTGGGACCGTAGGGGCTGAGAACGGCCCCCGCTTGCGCCATGTTGCTGGGCACAAATACCCGGCCCTGTTGCGTGCAAAACTCATTTGCTTTTGTCAGTGCTTCGCGTTCGGCGGCGTCGCCTCCACCGCGAATTGGGGCATACTTTTCCGAGATCGTATACGTGTCCGGTCCCGCCGGGAGTATCCCTGTGCTGGAAGCGCAGCCAACCAAGAAGCCCGCGCCGAGCGCCCCCATAAACGTCCGCAAATGCATAAAAGCCCCCAGCCGCCCAAGGTAGTTATCGGGCAGGATGCGGGTACGCGCAAGGCTGAGGGGCGCGGGAGGCGCAGCGGGCGGGGACAGGTGGCACAGGCGCGCCATTTTGCGCTTGCATTACCCAAAAGGAAGGTGTACACAAACTCATCTAACGTCCGTTACATGGATTTGTGAACACTAGGGGACGGTCATGGCTAAGGGCAAATTCGTTTCGTATCTCCGTGTCTCGACCGACAAGCAAGGCCGCAGCGGGCTAGGCGTTGAAGCCCAGCGTGAAACCGTCGCCCGCTATCTCAACGGCGGGAATTGGACGCTGGCCGCTGAATACGTCGAAACAGAAAGTGGCAAGCGCTCAGATCGTCCTAAACTCGCCGCTGCATTGGCGCGCGCAAAAGCGATTGGCGCCACCGTGGTGTTTGCGAAACTCGACAGGCTCACGCGCAATGTTGATCTTTTGCGGGCGTTAGTGACCAGCGGCGTTGATCTTGTTTTTTGTGATCTGCCCCACGTCCCGCCAGGGGCTATGGGCCGCTTTCTGCTTACGCAGATGGCGTCTGTTGCCGAACTTGAAGCGGGCTTGATTAGTGAGCGCACCAAGGCAGCACTGGCGGCTGCAAAGGCGCGCGGTGTGAAACTCGGCAACCCCAACGGCGCGCGTGCGCTTCGAGGAAAGCAGACAGGGAATACTAAGGCAGTGGCGGCGATCAAGGCGAAGGCGGATGACCGCGCGAGCAACCTTCAGGCCATCATTACCGACCTTCATGCACAAGGCGTCAATGGCGTCCGCATGATTGCGCGAGAACTTAACAGCCGAGCAGTTCTTACACCGCGCGGCGGTGAGTGGCATCCAACGTCAGTGGTGCGGCTGCTAGAGCGTCTTGAAGCAAGAGCGTAGCAGGGGAGTGTCTCAGTTTGAATTTCCGGCAGCTTGCACTTTTGGCCATTTCGAGTAGGCAACGATCCATAGTAAGATTACCACTCCAAGAAACGGGAGAATGTTAAAGGCCGCTAGGGCAACCCCGAGGCCCAAAAGGCGAGAAGCGCTGTTGGTGGCTGTAAAGCGGTCATAGAAAGAGAAGGATAAAATGGGGAACATAGGCACTTCGGAAATCGCACGCCGTCAAAAGTAGCGTCGGACGCGAAGTAGCTCTAATGATGAGTGAACAGACAGGGAAGGGAAAATGGCTTTCAATGTGGGAAATACCGTCAGATTGAAATCAGGGGGTCCGTTTATGACCGTTGAGGACCCCAATGCACACGCTGGCGGGCAAGGCGGTCATCAGATGCACTTGGTTTGACAAGAACGAAATTAAAAGCGGTGTCTTTCCAGCCGAAACGCTCGAACTGGCGACAAAGCCCAAGGGTGGCGTGCGGCTCATTCGTTAACTAGCTCCCGCGTTGCACCACTTGTGTTGCTGACAGGGGGGAGGGGGACCGGTGTATTTCACAGTATGGGGGACGATAATCGTCGGTATGCTGCTTGTCGGCATGAACACAGGCGCACTCAACCTAACAGAAGCCTTGTTGGCCCTTGGCGTTTTCATGCTGATGATGCTGGGTGCCCGCCTCAAGGGTTAAAACCGACGAAGCCGGGGAGCCGCAGCAGCCTTTTGCACCTGCGTGCTGTACCTGTGGCCCAAACCACGCCTTCTATATGCCTCTGAAATAATTGAATAATTCACGCTGCCCGGATATTGGTGGAGGGTGTGCAGCTCTACGCAAAGCTTGGCTATCGGGTTGACCGAGAAGAGGCGTTCAAAGACGGCGTGGTGGTCCACATGAGGAAGACGGTCTAGTCCCGGGATATCGGTGAAATTCTCCACATCACCAAGCGGACCGTCGACAGCACACCCAAAACGCTATTCACAAGCTCGGCGCCGTCAACCGCACGCAGGCCGTCGCCCGCGCGCTGCGCGAACGGCTGAGCGGCAACGACCCGCCGTCAGGCAACGCGGCAGGCTAGCCGCTAGAGCGCGTCCAGGAAAAGTGGAAACCGGTTTTCCGTCCGGACGCGCGATGAAAACAAGGACTTAGAGCGGGATGACGATTCGAAGATAAGTCATCCCGCTCTAGTGGCAAAACTGGGCTTTGTGTTTATTTGCGCTCGACTAACAGTATCCGGCATTCGCCCGGGCTGACATTCTCGGCGGAATGCGATTCCGTCGTCGGTATGGCCACCGCCGTTCCGGCCTTGTTGGTGATGTCGCGGGTCTTGCCGTCCGGCTGGTGAATGCGGATGACGCAGTCGGTCAGCGCATAGGCGACTGATGGAACAGGGTGCGAGTGGGTCTTGTCGTGCTCGCCTTTTTTCCAGGTCGCTTCGATCACGCGAAAGTTCTGGTCCTCGAAGATCACCTTATAAACGGACGGGTCCGCCTGGTATGTCGGCGGCGCGGATTGCGCCAAGGCGGCAAACGAGGTCATGGACAGCATCGCCATCGCGCCAAGCGCGAGCGTCGTGCATCGATTCATTGCGTTTTCCTCTGGTTGGGGGGAACGTTCGAGCGCCCGCCACCATGCGGCGGGCGAGCCACTGAGGATATCGAATGCCGCTGGAACGCGCGAGAAAAACCGACGAGAATATACGTCCCTGTATTAGCGACATTCTTCTTGACATTCGTCCCCGTTTCGGCTACATACGGCGAATCTCGCTCATCGAGGGTCGCTTTCTAGGGGCGTCCTATAAGGCGGAGCGAGTGCGGCGCCTGCGCGCGGATTCGCAACCCGCACCCGGGCGGCTTCGGGCATCATTCACGCCGGTACT
>Ga0187860_1003414_pt1 | contig 12539 bp, 7 predicted proteins | sample June2016WEW_10_4_FD_132981 | JGI IMG/M metagenome (GOLD analysis project Ga0187860, IMG submission 132981) | Peatland microbial communities from SPRUCE experiment site at the Marcell Experimental Forest, Minnesota, USA - June2016WEW_10_40 | ecosystem: Environmental > Terrestrial > Soil > Wetlands... | reverse complement strand
CAACGGCACGGGCACGGGCTCCGGTGGCGGGCCGTTGAGCGGCGGAGCGCTCGTGGCGGCGGCCGATCTCGTGTCCGATCCGGTGTTCGTCACCTCAGATGTGGGTTTCGCGCTGGCGACGACCGGGCATGGCAACCTCGCCGTCGAGCGCCTGGCACGCTCCGACGACGGTGGCCACACGTGGCACGTCACGGGGTCGGCCTTCCCCGTGTTGGGGTCGTTCTCCACGCTGCAGTTCATCTCGCCGGAGCAGGGGTACATCTTCGGCAACGCCGGCCTGCTGGTCACCTCTGACGGCGGCAAGGCGTGGAGTCAGGTCCAGGGCCTGAACGGGACGTTGCAGCGGGCGATCCCGGTGGGCGACAACGTCTGGGCGACGTACACGTCCTGCGGAACCAGCCCGCCGGGCGCGGAGGGCTCGTGTGCCGTGGGCGTGGCCATCTCCACCGATGGCGGGCGCAACTGGCACAATGCCTCGCCACCCGGCCTGAAGGAGGCGCGGGACGGTGGCGACATCCTCGCCCGGTGGACCGAGGACTCGGCCTACGTCCTGTCCTATGGAGTGACCGGTGGTGGGCTCGCGTTCACACCCGACGACGGGCGCACCTGGGAGCACCTAACGGACCCTTGCTCAGCGCCCTATGCGCGGGAGGATCTGGCGGCGCCACCCCCGCCGCCCGGCTCGAAGACCGGTATGTGGCTCATCTGCGGCCAGATCACCCGCCCGGGCGAGGAGGGCCAGCCGAAACTCGTCTACCGATCCTTCGACGACGCCAAGCACTGGATACTCGTCGCCTCGACCGGCTTCAGCCCGGTCCAGGCGGCACCGGTCGGCCAGATTCCCCTGTCCGGTTGGGTTTCGCAGCTCGCGACGATCAACTCGACGCAGGCCTGGCTCGGCGTGCAGGGAGTCGGCGTGATCGTCACGTCCGACTCCGGTGCCACCTGGACGCCCGCCGAAGGTCTCCCGCTGCAGGAGCCCGACACCGAAGTCGGCGTCACCTTCAACAACGGCGTGCTCGGGTGGGCGATCGTGTTCCGGCGGGGGGTGTGGCGGACCGAGGACGCAGTGCACTGGCAGCTCATGGACGGGAGCTGAGCGCGGCGGCGGCGCCTCGGGCGCGGACCGGGCGCCCCGAAAGGCGCCCGGTCCGACACTCAGTATTCAGCCGCCGATCACCGGCTCACTGCAGCCTGACGCCGAACGTACGGTCGATACCGGTGGCGGCCCGGCGCGAGGTGACAGCGGCGAGCCGTGCAGGGAAGCGGAGGGTGACCGCCGACCGGCCGACGGTCCTAGTGGCCACTTCGGACGTCCCGACGTGCGCCGAGCGCGTTGCAGGCGCGCGCACCGCTGCGGGCAACCTCGGGCCGGCGGCCTTGGTGACCGAGAAGCAGTTCGTGCACGTCGCCTTGCCGCCGTCAGGGTCGGTGACGGTGACGCTGTACTTGGCGATGGCGGCCGTCTTCGACACCGTGACCTTGAGCTCGATCGTCGTGGACGTGAGCGAGGTGAGGGTGTCGGTCACCCCGGTGCCGCTGAATGCGACCTTGGCCCCGCTCTGGAAAGCCGATCCGGAGAGCTTCACCACCTTGGCGCTCGAGTTCTGCGGGAGCGAGCTCGGCGAGAGGCTCTTCGGAGCCGGCGCCAGGTCGATCGTCACACCGGAGGCCAGTGTGCCGGAGCCCTGGCCCTTGTCCGTCACGGTGATGCTGGCGAGGCCCGTGGTGGCCGTGGTCGACACCGCCATCTTCGCCGTGATCTGGGTCGCGCTCTTCATGACGACCGAGGAGAACGTGACGCCGGCATGGCTGCACTTGATCGTCGGCGACGCCGTGAAGTTCGTCCCCGTGATCGTCACGGGGAGCCCCGAGGCACCCCGGCCGGCCTTCGCCGGCGTGAACTTCGTCACCGTCGGCAGGATCTCGACCTTGATGCAGGCGGTGCAACCCCCGATCCCGTAGTCGCCGTTGTGGACCGTGAGGTTGTAGAGACCGGTCGTTGCCGTCTTCGGCACGGTGACGAGCATGGTGAACGAGGTCGAGGTGACGGTCCCGCTGATCTTGCCCGTGACGGTGGTGCCGACACCACCGAACGACACCGTGAGGGGATGGGACGTCGGCGACTTGAAACCCGTCCCCGTCACCGTGACCGACTTGTTCGTCGCTCCCGTCCCGATGATGGTCGGCGAGGCCGAGCTCGGCTTGGTGACGGTCGGCTTGGCGTCGATCGTCAGGCACGACGAGCACTTAAGCGCCGTGCCCGAGGTCGGCGTCACCGTGATGCCGGTCGCGCCCGTCGTGGCGGTCGCCGAGACGGTGGCGTCCGCCGTGATCGCCTGGCCGCCGGCGTCGACGACCACCTTCGTGAACGTGACGCCGGCGTTCGGGCTTGACACTGTGTCACCGGCCACAAAACCCAACCCGGAGATCGTCACGGGCACCGCGCTGGCGCCCTGTCCGAGCGGGTTCGGCGTGATCCCCGTGACGCTGGGCTTGGCGACCGTGAGGACGACCGTTGTCGCTGTGTACGACACCGCGAACCACAAGCCTGTCGTACCGATCTGCGAGCCCGTGATGCTGGCGAAGTGACCCGTGACCGACTTCGCCGTGAGGATCGTGAACGTATCGCCGAGCGTCGCTGTGTAGCCGGCGCTCGGGACGATCGCCAGGGTGCCACCGAGCGTCGCCGTTCCCGACACAGCAAGCTGCCCGAAGTCCGTGCCGGCGGTCGAGCCGGCCGACTCGATCCCGATCGTCAGTGCCGGGGCACCACCGGTGGCCGGTGTCTGGGTGTAGTTGCCGGTGTTCGTCAGCGCGCCCGCAGCGCCGGTCAGCGGCTGCACGTTGCCGCCGCCGTTGGCGATGGTGCCCTCGACGGTCCCAGCCCCGGTCAGCTCCGGAAGCGCCCCGCTTGTCGGGACGGCCAGCGTGATCGTGCCCGACCCCGAGGTGCCTGCTTCCAGGGTGGCCCCGGAGCCGACCGTCGTGACGCCGTTGCCCGACAGGGTGATGCCCGGCGCTGAGAACGTGCCACCGTCGATGTTGAGCGTGCCGCTCGAAGCGAACTTCTGCGTCAAGGCGAGCTTGGCCGACGTCGTCAACGACCCCGTGGCCGAGTTGGTCGCAAGCTCGTCGAGAGCGTTCGCGTCATCTCCGCTACTCGTCTCCACCACGCCGGTCGACCCGACCGAGATGGTGGCCGCGTTCGTCGTCAGGTCCGGCGAGCCCTGCTCCCCAGATGAGCCGCCCGTGCTCGTCGTCGTGATGTCGAGCGTCCCGTTGACCTCGTAGGTGCCGCCGGTCAACGTGCCGTCGCCACTTGTTCCCTGCTCCGGGAAGCTGGATTGCAGCAGCCAGACGTTGAACGTTCCTTCCTGAGCCTCGACGGTGCCGGCGTTCGAGATCGGAGCGTTGAGGCTCGCCGTTTGCGTCGCGCTCGTCCCCTTGAAGGTGATCGTGCCCGCTGCCCCGTTGAGGATCTCCGTATCCGTCGAATCGTCGGCGTTCAAGCTTGCGTCGTCGTCGAACGTGATCTGGCCGGTGTTGTCGATCGTGGCGCTCGTGTCGATATCGGTGTCGCCCTCGTCGAAGACGAGCGACCCGGCGTTGGACACGACGACGTCATTGTCGATGTAGGGGCCATCGAGGTTCACCGTCGCGGTCGATGGGATCGTCAGTGTTCCCGGGCCGGTCAGCACGGAGTCGTTCTCGAACGTGAGGCCGGCGATGCTGCCGGTCTGGGGCGCGGCAGCCGGCGGCTGCACGGTTCCGCTGACGAGCACCGTGCCCGTGGCGGTCGCGTCTGGACCGACAGTCGTTGTGTTGTCATCCAGCGTTAGCTGCGAACCCGAGGACGGCGCCTCGAGCGTCCCGTTGTTCGTGAGGTCGAGGTAGTAGATCGCGGCGGTACTGTTCGTGCCTTCGGCTTCGATGATGCCCGTCGGATCGTTGATCAGGGTGTCACCGGAGCCGTCCTCATCGATCGAGGCGCCCGTGGCGATCTCGATCATGCCCGGACTGCTGCTCGTGCCCTCGTTCTCAAGGGTCGAACCCCCGGTGAAGTCCAACGAGTAATTGGATGGGATGTCCAGCGTGCCGTTGTTCACGACGTAAGCGCTGCCATCGAGCTCGGCGTCCGCCCAGGAAACCGTGTCGCCCGACGGGATGGTCAGCGTGCCCGGACCCGAGAGGTAGCCGCCGTCGATGATAGTGATCCCTTCCAGGCTGCCCGTGCTCGTCGGCAGGCCACCGGTCGGGGAAAGCGTCGTGGAGTCGACGAACTCGCCAGCGCCGGTCACCTTCTGATCCGGACCGACGGTTCCTCCGGGGCTGCCGGTGTATTGCAGCTGGCCAGCGGTGACGTCTGCCGTGCCGTTGTCAGCAATCGCCAGGCTGTTGATGGACGCAGTGTCGTTCGAGTTCGGGGGGTTCGGCTTGAAGGCCAGGGTGCCTGCCTGCTCGTTCGTGAGAAGGTCGGCGGTGCCGTCGCCGCTCAGACTCGCACCGATGCCGAACGAGATGGTTCCCGTGTTGTCGATCGAGGAAGCGTTCTGAAGCCCTTCGCCCTCTGCCGCGGTGAGGTCGAGCGTGCCGGCGTTATCCAGGACGGTACCGGTCAAGTCGGAGTCGTCCAACGTGGCGGTCTTTCCCGCCGGGATCGTGAAGGTGCCTCCGGACAGATAGGTGTCGTAAACCGTGAAGCCGGTGAGCGTCCCACCGGAGGGTCCCGCGGTGAACGTGCTCTCCAGAGCGGCGACACCGGTACCGGTCGTCGATGCCGAGGCCGTCGACCCGAGCACGCCCTGGTCGTTGAAGGCGAGCGTCGCGGTGTTGACGGTCACCGCGCCGTTGATCGTGATCGCCAGATCGATGTCGGCGGTGTCGCCGGTCGCGGATCCGTTGTACTTGAGGGTCCCACCGTCGTCGATGGTGAAGGTATCGGTGCTGTCCGACTCGACGGACGAGCCGTCCCCGAGAGCAAGGGTGCCGCCGCTGGCGACCTCCAAGGTCGAGTCTGTCTCCAGCGAGACATCGTCAGCCTTCACGACGGAAGTCGTGCCGGTCACGATCACGTCGAGGTTCGTGAGGTAGGCGTTCTCCAACGTGCCGGTTCCGGTGACCGTGAGGGACGACTGCGCCTTGGTCCCGGTGATGCTGCCGTTGTCCGCCCCGACGTAATCGACGGTCAGGTTGTCGACGGTTGAGGCGTCGGCTCCGAGGTTGAGCGGACCGTCCACGGTCAGGCTTGGCGCTGTGCTGCCACTGGCCGGGAAGTCGATCCCGGCGGCGTTGGCCGTCGTGCTACTCGAGATTGTGATGGCCGTGTTGGTTGGCGAGGCACTCATGCACACGAAGTCACTCGCCGTCGGCACTTTGCTGGGCGACCAGTTCTTGGCGGTACCCCAGTCGTTCGGATTACTCGAGGCGCCTCCGACCCAGTTGCTTGTGCACGTAGGCGAGGCGCTCACCGTGTGGCTCAAGAGGAGCCCGAGGATGGAGAAGATGCCCGCTGCAAGAACGGTCAGCACTCCCATCCCCACGAGTGATCGTTGCCTGGCCATGGTGCCCACCTCCATGAAGAGTGCGGAGGGAGCCCTGAAGCCAGGAAGGCGGGTTCTTATACCTGCCAACCTACGCCCTCGCGTCTCGCCCCCGCTACGGTCAGCCAGGAGCGTACCAGCCAGCGGGGCTGTGATGCCTGTCCAGGCGCGGATCGTCTGGCGTCGCCGGGGGGTCTCAGCGACGCCCTGGAACGACCCCCCTCCGCCGAATTAGGGCGGCTAGCCGGTACGGTAGAGCGGAGTTCCATGACGACCCTCGCAGAACAGGTCGGCCGTGTGGTTGGCGGCCGGTATCGGCTGCTCGCTCCGGTCGGTGTCGGCGCGTCGTCACAGGTCTTCGCAGCTACTGACACGCGCCTAGCGCGTCGCGTCGCCGTAAAGCTGCTGCACCCGATGTTGGCGGGTGACACGGCGTTTCTCCGGCGGTTCCGCGCCGAGGCTCGGCTGGCGGCCTCGCTCGACCACCCGCACATCATGCGAGTGTTCGACTGGGGCGAGGAGGAGGCCGGGCCGTACCTGGTGCTCGAGTACCTCGGCGGTGGGAGCCTGCGAACACTGCTGGACACCGGAGCGCGCCTCAGCCACTCGCAAGTCGCCGTCCTCGGGGCCCAAGGCGCTTCCGGGCTCGCCTACGCCCATCGCCGAGGGATCGTGCACCGCGACATCAAGCCCGGCAACCTACTGTTCGACGACGAGGGGCATCTCCGCGTCGCCGACTTCGGCGTCGCCCGGGCACTCGCCGAGTCGGCGCTGACCGAACCGCTCGGCGCGATCTTCGGCACCGTCCGCTACTCCTCACCCGAGCAGGCGGAGGGTCGCCCGTTGGACGACCACACGGACGTGTACTCGCTGGCGCTCGTCCTGTACGAGACGCTCACCGGCCGGGTGCCGTTCACTGCAGACACCGTCTCGGCGACGTTGATGGCCCGTGTCGGGGCGATCCTGCCCAGCGCGCCCGAGCTGGGGCCGCTCGCTCCCATCCTCGCCCAAGCGGCCATCTCCGAGCCGCTGGCACGCCTCGACGCCGCCGCCATGCAGTCGGACCTGGAGCTGCTGGCGCGGGAGCTGCCGCCGCCAGCGCCCCTTCCACTGGCGCGCGTCCACGTCACCTCCGTCGCCGGGGGGTCGTCCGATCGCGACCCGACGATCCTCGACCAGGCGTCGCTGGAGGCGATGGAGGCGAAGGCCGTGGCGGACCAGGAGATTGACGACCTCACACTGCTCGGGTTGTCGGAGGGATCTCCCGCTGCTCCGCTGCCGGTCGAGCTTCTGGACGAGCCGGTCGATCCTCGGTATCGGCCGGTTGCCATGAGCGTGCCCGGCACCGAGCCCGGGCCATCCGCCGGTACCGCTGAGGCCGAGGCGCTCGTTCCGGCGGCGTCCCTGCAGGTCCTCGAAGAGGACCCCACCGAGCCTCACCTGCCGCAGGGGCCCCCGCGGGCCGGTGGCCGCCGCAAGCGGCCCGGTCGATTCCGTTGGCTCAAGTGGCTGACCGCGGTCGTGCTACTGCTCGGTGCAGCGGCGGGTGGGTCGGTGGCGGCACTGCGCTACCACCACACGGAGCTGTACGCCCATGTCGTGCCGAGTCTGACGTCCATGACCGTCGTTGACGCCCAGGCAGCCGCTCACCGTGTGGGCCTTGTGGCCAAAGAGACCTCGCGCAACTGGGATGCCGCCGTGCCGGACGGCAAGGTCATTTCCCAGTCGATCGCGCCCGGGCATCACGAGGTGGCCGGGACTGTGATCGACCTCGTGGTCTCCAAGGGGGTGGAGCCGGTGCTCGTGCCGAGCCTGACGGGCGATGACCTCTCCCAGGCCGAGTCCACCCTTCGAAACGCCCATCTCGGCGTCGCCAAACCCGCCCCCCAGTACAGCGCCACGATCAAGAGCGGGATCGTCATCTTCTGGAGCGACGAGGGGAAATCGGAGTTGCCGGGGACTCCCATCCGGATCGTCGTGTCGCTAGGCCACGCTCCGGTCGCCGTGCCAGTAGTCCCATCGACCGATACCTTCCAGGAAGCGTCACAGCTGCTGGCGAGCTTCGGCTTCCACGCTGTGGAGAAGACCGCCTACAGCAGTTCGGTGTCGGCGGGCTACGTGATTTCGGTGTCGCCGAGCTCGACCGACCCACGTCAGCCCTACGGGGCGACTGTCACCGTGATCATCTCGAAGGGGCCGCAGTACGTCAAGATCCCCGACGTCACAGGTGATTCGTTCCGGGTGGCGCGGTCGATTCTGGAGAAGGATGGTTTCAAGGTGAGGGCCCCGTACGCTGGGGGCATCGTGGTCGACACTTATCCGTCCTCCGGCACCTATGAGCCGGTCGGCTCGATCGTGCACGTGTTCACCGTGTAGGGCGGGTTTCTTGGGGTGGGCGCACAGGCGCCCGTTTGACCGCAACGCCCGATCCTGACAACGTGACGGACGGAATCATTCGCAGTCCGATGAGGAGGAACCACGGGCAATGGGTGCGTTGGACGGAAAAGTCGCCATCATCACCGGAGCTGGCCGTGGTATCGGGCGGGAGCACGCCCTGTTGTTTGCCAGCGAAGGCGCCAAGATCGTGGTCAACGACCTCGGAGGCGCCGTCGACGGCTCCGGTGACGACCGGTCACTGGCTGAGCAGGTCGTCGACGAGATCAAGGAGATGGGTGCCGAGGCGATCGCCAACGCCGACAACGTCGCCGACTGGGAAGGCGGGCAGCGCCTGATCAACTCCGCCATCGAGGCATTCGGTGACCTCCACATCCTCGTCAACAACGCCGGCATCCTCCGGGATCGTGTGCTCGTCAACATGACCGAGGAGGAGTGGGACGCTGTCATCCACGTCCATCTGAAAGGCCACTTCGTCCCGACCCGGTGGGCGGCCACGTACTGGCGGGAACAGTCGAAGGCCGGCAAGGAGGTCAAGGCGGCGGTGGTGAACACGTCGTCCACCTCCGGGCTCCTCGGCAACCCAGGCCAGGCGAACTATGGGGCGGCCAAGGCCGGGTTGGCGGCGTTCACGGTCATCACGGCGCAGGAGCTGTCCCGCTACGGCGTGCGGGTGAACGCGATCGCCCCGGCGGCCCGCACTCGTATGACCGAGTCCACGCCCGGCCTGTCGGACATCGTGCAGCCCCCGCCGGACCCGGGCGCGTTCGACGCCTGGGACCCGGCCAACGTCTCACCGCTGGTGGCGTATCTCGCGAGCGACCTGTGCCCCTACACGGGCAAGGTGTTCTTCGTTCAGGGCGGCAAGGTGCAGTACTTCCAGCCGTGGACGCTCACCAACGAGATCGACAAGGGCGACCGTTGGAGCGTGGCCGAGCTCGCTGAGCGTGTGCCGAGCATCGTGGAAGGCGCCAGCGCTCGCGCCTGAGGCCGACTGGGGCGCTGCACCTGGCAACTCGCGCGGCGCCGCGAAAGTGCCGCTGGGGAGCACTAACGCGGCGCGGGTGGCGGCGCCGGGGCAGCCTCGGCTGGCAGCCGAGGGACGACGTACCGAGCGACCAGAGCTACTCGGTGATCTCGCGGATCCGGGCAGCTATCTCTGCGTGAACCGGGTCAGCTGGGGCAGCCTGGAGCGCCAGCAGCTTCGACATGTCACCCTCGACCCTGATGCGGCCGGCCATGAACGCCTGCATGCCGGCTTGGGGGTTGCCTTCCACGAGGATCGCCTTGGCGGTGGCGTAGTCGATCGTGACCTTCAAGTCGGCCACCTCGAGGTGACCGGGGTTGAGCGTGATCTCTCCGCTCGTGGTGTCGAGGTGTGCGTCGAACGGTCCCTCATCGAAGGGGACCTCGTTCACCACCAGGTTCATCTTCATCGGCACTGGTGCCGGGGGGGTCCGATCGGCGAACTCCGCTCGCACGGCATGGGCAGCCTCGGTCCATTCCGGGCTCAGAAACTGATACACAGCCATCCAGCACTTCCCTCCTGATCACCATGGTGAAGTGACCCGGGAGATTATCGGCTCCAGTCGGGCCTGCCATACCCGGTTCGCCTCGGGGCCTGCGGTGACCGGGCGTTACGATTGCCCGGTGACCGCCGAACCGACCACCCCGCAGGCTTACGACACCGGACCGTTCATGCCGGGCGCCGAGCCGTTCTCCTCCTCGAACGGGCCGAACGGAGTGCTCGTGCTCCATGGGTTCACGGGCAACCCCGCGTCGATGCGCCCGCTCGCCGAAGCGTTCGCCGACGCCGGGTGGAGCGTCGACCTCCCGGTGCTACCGGGCCACGGCACCAGCGTCGAGGACCTGCTCCCGACCAGGTGGGAGGACTGGTCAGAGGCAGCCGAGCGGGCGTACACATCGCTCGCCGCCCGATGTGACCGCACGATCGTGGCCGGCCTGTCGATGGGTGGCACGCTGAGCATCTGGCTCGCCGGCCGGCACCCTGAGCTGAGCGGGGTCGTGGTAGTGAACCCGCTGGTGGAGCCGCCGGCGGACAGTTTCATCGAGATGTTGCAGGCTGTCGTCGCCGGCGGCATGGATCTCATGCCCGGCATCGGGGACGACATCCTCAAGGCGGGCATCAGCGAGCGTGCGTATGCCGAGATGCCGGTCGAGTCGCTGTTGTCGCTCATGGGCGGCGCGGCCGACCTGGCTCCTCACCTCGGTGAGATCGACATCCCATTGCTGCTGCTCTCGAGCCGTGTGGACCACACCGTGCCGCCGAGCTCGGGCGACTTCCTAGCCGAGCGCTACGGCGGCCCGATCGAGCGCGTGTTCCTCGAGAACAGCTACCACGTGGCGACGCTCGACAACGACGCTCACGAGGTCGAGGAACGGGCCGTGGCCTTCGCTCTGAAAGCGGTGTCCGGCTAGGTGTCCGCTGACCGCATCACACTGGACGAGGTACGCCACGTGGCGCGCCTTGCCCGCCTCGAGCTCACCGACGACGAGCTGACCACGCTGGTCGGTGAGCTGTCCGCACTCCTCGACCACGTCGACAAGGTCCGCCAGCTCGACACGAGCGACGTTCCGCCGACCGCCCACCCGCTTCCGCTCGTCAACGTGCTCCGGCCGGACGAGGTGCGCCCCAGCCTGGACCGCGAGCGTGCGCTGGCGGGGGCACCGGCGGTGGAGAGCAACCGGTACCTGGTGCCGTCGATCCTCGGGGAGGCACCGTGAGCTCGCCGGCTGGGGGCGGCGAGAGCGAGAGCGAGGCCGGCCATCTGCTTGACCGTGGAGTGCGAGCGATCGCCGCTGCGGTCCGCTCGGGGGAGGCGACGGCAACGAGTCTCGTGGAGGAGGCGTTTCGGCGCGTCGCGCGCAGCGAGCCGAGCCTGCACTGCTTCAACTTGTTGACCCGTGACGCTGCCTTCGAGGCGGCGGCCGGCGTGGACGAGGCTGTCGCGGAGGGTCGGGATCCGGGGCCGCTCGCCGGGGTGCCCGTCGCCTTGAAGGACAACCTCTGCACGACCGGCGTCGCTACGACTTGCTCGTCCAAGATCCTCGGCGGCTGGGAGCCACCCTACGACGCAACCGTCGTGACACGGCTGCGAGAGGCGGGAGCGATCGCCGTCGGAAAGACGAATCTCGACGAGTTCGCCATGGGCTCATCGACGGAGAACTCGGCGTTCGGACCGACCCGCAACCCGTGGGACGTGACCCGCGTACCCGGTGGCTCGTCAGGCGGATCGTCGGCCGCAGTCGCAGCCGGTCTAGTCGCCTTCGGCCTCGGTTCGGACACGGGGGGCTCGATCCGCCAGCCGGCAGCGCTGTGCGGCGTCGTCGGCATCAAGCCGACCTACGGCCTCGTGTCCCGGTACGGGTTGATCGCGTTCGCCAGCTCGCTCGACCAGATCGGCACGTTCGCTCCGACCGTCGGCGACGCCGCAGCTGCGCTCGAGGTGATCGCCGGTCACGACCCCGCCGACTCGACGTCGCTCTCACAGCCGGCGGCTGATCTCCTCAGCGGTCTCGGCGATGGTGTCGAGGGCTTGCGGGTCGGCCTGATCGAGGACTTCCTCCCCGACGTCGCCCCTGCCTGCGCCCGGGCGGCCGAAGATGCCGGCGAGGCGCTGGCGGCGACCGGCGCCACGGTGGACCGGGTCTCGATCCCCGAGATGCTGCTCGGCCTGCCCGCCTACTACATCATCGCCCCGGCCGAGGCGTCCTCGAACCTCGCCCGTTACGACGGCGTGCGGTACGGCTTGCGCGTCGACGGGCCGGACGTGGAGGCGATGAATGCGAGGACGAGGGCGGAGGGCTTCGGGCGGGAGGTGCGCCGGCGGATCATGATCGGGACCTATGCGCTGTCAGCTGGGTACTACGACGCCTACTACGGCCAGGCCCAGAAGGCCCGGACACTGGTGATCCGGGCGTTCGAGCGGGCGTACGAGCGTTTTGACGTGCTGCTGGCGCCGACGACACCTTCGACAGCGTTCAAATTCGGCGCCAAGACGCAAAACCCGATCGAGATGTACCTCTCGGACCTCTGCACGATCCCGTCGAACCTGTCCGGGCATCCCGCCGTCAGCGTGCCGTTCGCGCTCGATGTCGAGGGCCTGCCGGTCGGTGTCCAGGTGCTGGCGCCGGCGCTCGGCGAGGCGCTGATGCTGCGGGTCGCCGCCGCCCTCGAGGCGATGGCGCCGGCCTCGGCCCGCGGTCCGGTGCGCGTGCGCGTTCCCGATGAGGAGGCGGCCGGTGCCTGAGGGCTACGACACCGTCATCGGCCTCGAGGTCCACTGCGAGCTCTCGACCGCCACGAAACTCTTCTGCGGCTGCGCCAACCACTTCGGCTCCGAGCCGAACACCAACATCTGCCCCGTCTGCCTCGGCCTCCCGGGCTCGTTGCCCGTGCTCAACCGCCAGGCTGTCGTGCTCGCCATGCGGATCGGCGCTGCCCTCGGCTGCCGGGTCGAGCCCTCGATCTTCCACCGGAAGAACTACTTCTACCCGGACATGCCCAAGGACTACCAGATCAGCCAGTACGACGAGCCGATCAACGTCGACGGCTCGCTCGACCTGCCGGATGGGTCCTGT
>Ga0187860_1003409_pt1 | contig 12554 bp, 11 predicted proteins | sample June2016WEW_10_4_FD_132981 | JGI IMG/M metagenome (GOLD analysis project Ga0187860, IMG submission 132981) | Peatland microbial communities from SPRUCE experiment site at the Marcell Experimental Forest, Minnesota, USA - June2016WEW_10_40 | ecosystem: Environmental > Terrestrial > Soil >... | reverse complement strand
TTTCACAACTATGGGGAAATATGATTTTGTGCTTTTCGTTGAAATTCCTAAGGATGAAGACTTGGCGGCTATTCTTTTGTGCACTGGCAGCCTGGGAAACATTCGTACGACAACTATGAAGGCTTGGACAGAGGCAGAAGCTACTAAACTGCTTACTGGGCCTCACCCTTAACATTATTTGCACCCATCTATAATAGTTTTTAACCGTTCCCTTTTTTGTCAAAAAAGACGTCAAAAAACCTTCTGTGAAGAAAGCTTTTTTTAAGAAATAAAAGGGCATGTATAAGTAAATAGAGCTCTACGTGTTACTTATTCTAGGGAAAAGATTTCTGTGAGATGCAAAAACTGCGGGCACCTTATATTGGTTGTTAGTTCAGTTGGCGAGAACACAGTTTACAAGCACAAGCAATCCAACCACAGCATGTACTGTCCATGTAGGAAACCAGAACCATAGATTTTCTAGAGAAAATGCTAGGAGAGAAAACATAAGTTACTAAATAAGGAAACATTTTGGTTTCAGTAGGGGGTTGTTGCTTGGTTTCGTGTTTTTTCTATTATGGATTGCAACTTAAAACTTCTTAAGCAGATTAGTACTTACCTTAGGTCGGTGAAAATGTTATGTCAAAAAAACAAAAGGAAGAAGCTGGAATAGTTGAATCTATTGAAGTAATTGTTAACAAGAAACGGGGTAACGCAAGTTTTGAAATAAAACATGACGTTAATGGAAAAGAGACCATGGCTATTACGTGCAAAGATGAGAATGGTAAGGAAGTAAAAATAGAAGTTCCTTGGGAAAAAGTTAAACAATTGAAGAAATAAGATCCTCAAACATTCTTATTTTTCTTAGCGGGGAACTTGGATTTTAGTAGGGTATTGCTGCTTGGTTTCGTGCTTCCTCAACTATGGGTAGCACTTGTTTTAGTTCTTTAAAGTATTTTAGGACAGTTATTCCACGTGGTGTAACAGCGTAAACTAAACGTTGTTTCCTCATGGTGCGTTCTTCCACCAAGCCTTGCTTTAGGAGGAAATCAAGGTACTCTTTGAGGACACTGCAGTTCACGTTTGCCTTGTACATGACGTGGGTTAGCTTCAGTGGTCCTCTTTGAGCCAGAACCGATAGGATGGAAATGTACATTTCTAATTTGGAGCGTCTCATACTTAATCGGTTTATTATTTATTTGAAATAAGAATTAACGATATGTGTGTAGTAAAAAACATACTCATTTGTCTATTAACTTAAACTTCGAAAAGGAAAAAGCTTGCTAAATTTGGTTTTTGCGGGTTTTTAGTTTTTGTCGGTTGGTTGAGTTCGGGCATGGTATTTGCGTTGTTGTTTTGTTACAGTCACAAACCAATTTATGCATCTGCAACTACGTTGTAGCTGGATCTTGTAGTCCCAACAAGCGCAGTCCCAGAAGTGCAGAGGTGATTTTTCGTTGTTTACTTCCTTTAAGGAGAAACCATGGAGCGTCCTTCTTCTTCAAGGATACGTCCTAGATGACCAGGTGCGAGCCCCACAATGTACAAACTGCAAATCAAACGCGCATCCGCTAACCGTCAACTATGGCAACCCCAACCTCTGTCTCTACGGTTGTCAAGACACCAAATGCAGACACAGACTCCTGCGTTTCGACTTTAGTGCAGCTAGCAGTTTCAAAACGGCTGTTGCAACAAGTTGATAAATAAGGCTCTCGATTTTATTGTGGTTTCCATGTACATTTGATTGCTTTGCTGTCGCAGACTGTCGTGCATTGGGTGTTGTTGGTTTCGGGTTTGCAGGGTGCGCAACTGTATTTTATTTTTTTGCGGTGTTCCTCAGTTACTGAGACTACAGTTTTGTCTTCAAGGTCTATAAACATGGTTTCGAGTTGAAGTGCTGATTGTGGGCATGTTCTAATGCATTTGCCGCAGCCTGTGCATTTATCGGTGTCAATAGTTATGTAATATTCTCCTGAACCGTCGCTGTAGCCGTAATGCATGATGAAGGTTTTTTGCCTCCTAACTTTTTTGGGCTTTCTCGTAGAGTGCTTTGCCGAAGAGCGCCGCGCCAAAAGCTCCTGCAACCATTGGGTCCAAGCCTTTTTCTCTCCAATTGGGCATGGGCAGGCATTTGACGCCGAGGACGACTTCTATTCGGCTAACGATTCCGATGTTTTTGGATTGCCCCCCTGTGATGACGAGTTCTTTTTCTAAGCCTACCCTGTTGATCAGGTTAGCCATGCGGACAGCCATTGCGCGTGTGTAAGCAGCTAGAACTTTTTCTTTTGACCAGCCTTTCCGAAGCAAGCCGATGGCTTCGGTTTTTGCGAATGCAACGCATGTGCAGCTGACAGGTGGCGGTTCTTCGTCTACTTTGAGTGAGATTGCCCCGATTTCTTCTATAGGAATCTTCATTAAGTCGGCGAAGACTTCCATGCCTCTTCCCGTTCCAGCAGCACATTTGTCGTTCATCAGGAAAGAGACTACTCGTCCTGTTTCATCGCTGCGGATGGCTTTGATGTCTTGTCCACCTACGTCAAGCACGGTTCGCACGCTGGGTCCCCAAATGTAATTTGCGCCTTTTGCGTGGCATGCGATTTCAGTGATGGCTTTGTTCGCCATGGGAACGTTAACTCGCCCATACCCTGTGCCCACGGTGTATTTGAGGTCGCTGGCTTTTAACCCTGTGCCCTGCAACGCCAAACCCAAAACTTTGCTCGCGCTCTCGGGACTATTAGAACCCGTCCGCGTTATGCCCCAAGAATAGGCTTCGCCGTTGACCATGATAGCGGCTTTGGATCCGACGGAACCAACGTCCACGCCTGCTGTAATGATATCTTTGCTTGTCCACTGTTTGCCTTCTACGATTCGGCTGTATTCTCGCCAACGCCAAAACTCAAGTTCATCTTTCACGCTGCTTGGCTCTTTCATTTTTGCGTCTCCTTGGCTCGACTTGCTGCTGCTAAAGCGGCGCCCAATGCGCCTGCGTAATCGGGAAACTCGGGAACAAGAATTTCTACACCTAATTTTCTTTTCAAGGATGCGAAGAAACCAACGTCTTTGGCGACTCCGCCGATGAGCACTACGTCTGGGTTTACGCCAAGCCTGTGTACCATGGATGAGATTCGGTCGGCCATTGCATCGAAGACGGCACGGGCGATTTCGGGCTTGGATTCTTGGCGGTGTATTAGGGAGACGACGTCGGATTCGCCGAAGATGACGCATGAAGCGTTTATGGGGCTGGCCCGCTCCGCTTTAAGGGAAAGAGGACCCATTACCTCTAGCTTGACTTCTAGGGCTCTTGCCATTGACTCGATGAATGCTCCTGCACCGGCAGCGCATCGCTCGTTAATTACGAAGTCCATCATCACGCCTTTTTCATCGCATTTGATTGCCCGGGCTTCTTCCGCGCCTATGTCAATTATCGTTCGGGCTTTTGGGAAAAAGAACACTCCAGCTTTTGCGTCAGCGCCCATCATGCTGACGGTGCTGTCGGTTTTAGGTGCATTCTCCATAGACGAACCAGTTGCAACTGAGTAGGCGATGTCTTGGCGGTTTAAGTTCGCCAAATTCAATGCTTGGGCGACTGCTTCTTCTGCTGCTTTTTTCGCGTCAAAGCCGGAAAATGCTTGGCCTCTTGAAACGACGGCGCCGTCTTTGAGGATTACTGCTTTTACCCTTTGGGTGCCAATGTCTAATCCCAGTGTTATCATTACGTTTGCCTCTACATATCAGCTCGTGCCGTTAGCATCTCGAGGAATGCTTCAACGCGGGTTTTCATTTGCCCGACGTCTTCCCGAGTGTATTCGGTGTCAAGGTAGTACATAGGAATGTTGATTTTGTCTAGGGCTTTTTTGACTCGAGTGTACTCCATCGCGTAGAGCATGCAGCCGCGGGTCACGTAGTAGATGACACCTTGAACGTTGGATTCTTTGACTTTATTGAGGAGCCAGTTGATTCGGTCTTCGTTTCCGTCGCTTGAAGTGAAGCAGGGGCATGTCGAAGCCATGAGGTAGCGTTCTCCGATGGCGTTAAGCATGTCATCCATAGTCCATTCGTCCACGCCCACTGGGTCGTTAAGGATTCGTTCGCCCGAGCAAAGCTCGTCGGCGACGATTATGCCTTTCGGGTCTGCTTCCTCAACAAGGTTCGGAACTTTCCAGCTGTCAGGCCAAAACATCGGTGTACCCGTCACCAAAACCCGTGGAGTATCAGGCGGACAAACCCAGTCTTTTCGTTCGGCACGCTTCTCGAGCTCATCACACAACGCCGACGCTTTCTCAGTCCAACGTTCCTTATCATCCCACAGATAAGCTTGGTTAACAAGCATGGCGTCTCTGCCCATTATTATGGGGTTGCCCTTGCGCAGGTCTTGCAGGCGACGGAAAACCCTTGTAGCTTTCTGCGATTGCTCGATAGCTGCCTTTAGGCTTTTTCTTGTGATTTTGTTTCCTGTGAATTGTTCAATCTGTTTTTTCATGTTGATTATTTCATCATCCCAGAACCGAAGGGAATGTGGAGCATCTTTGACTCTTGGGATGTTCATTTCCCAGATAGTCTTGTAATCGCTCAAGATTTCGCCTAGCTTGGTCATGCCGTCGCATGTCAACACGCTGATTAAGGCGTCGCTTTGTTCGAGGAACGGAGAAAGCCCAATCATTTTTGCGCCTATGGTTGAACGGATAACAGGGCAAACCTCGACGGGGACGACGCGGTCGCCGATTTTGGAGGTGTCATACCAGCCGCTGTTGACGCGCACGGGGATTGCGTCGGCCGCCAAAATTAGTTCAGTTGGAGCGAAGAGGCACATGTAACCGATGATTTTCTTGCCTTTTTCCTTTTCCGCCGCCAGCTCTCGTTGACGTTGTCCGAAGAGGTTGGAAATTTCGTCGAAGTACTTCATGGCTTGAGGCCTTTTTGGATCCGTTTTCTTCATGCGTTCGATGTTTTCAGCCATTATCTTTTCAGAAGATGCTTGGATGGTGCTTTTGAGTTCATCGATTTCTTTTGCTGGGATTTCAGGTATGTATTTCTTCTCTACCTTCTCGTTCTTCATGGATTTTTCACTCAACCTTAGGTGGTTCAAGCCAGTTTCTTGATTTGAACACTGTTTTGTTTCCTATGTTTACTTTGAGGGTTTCTGCGTAGGGACACATCTCCGCGCATCGCAGGCAAAGCATGCACATGGAAGTGTTGATCTTTCCGCCTTTCTGTTCGTACACTTCAGTCACCTGCGCCGGGCAAACCCGTTTGCAGACGCCGCATTTCGTGCATTTTTCTTCGTCTTTTTCAATATGCAGTAAAGGTGCCCATTTGAAACCCTTAAACCTATTGACAACTGCCAGAGAGACGCCTGTTGGGCAGAAACGGCACCAGAAACGCCTGAAAACAAACGAGGATGCTAACGTTAAGCCGATGAAGACAAGGGCAATTGCTTCTCCTATGTTTTGGCCCGCCCAAAAGATGATGTCTTGGACATAAGGATAGGTGAAGTTGATGTGGGCGACGTTTACGGCGTTGCTAGTCCATGGAACGACTACGGGAATAAGGGGGTCGATAAGGGCGGTGTAGGGTCGGAAGGGTCCCGCCAAGAGTTTTGCCATTGCATCGGCGAAGTTTAGGTTTTGGGGAGGCTGCAAAAACCACAAGGCAATCGGTAAAGCAAGAAAAACGGCGACTATGACGTACCTTAACTTATGCAGGATTCCATTGAACCGCTCAGGCAAAATGCGGTAACGTATGCCCAAAGCTTTTCTAAGCATGACTTCTATGTCCATTACAAAGCCGAAGGGGCAAAGCCAGCCGCAGTAAAAGCGCCCCAGAAAAAGCGTTATGGCAAATATGAATATGAAGAAGTAAAGGAGCGGAAGTTTAAGCGAGAAAACGTAGAATAAAGCAGTGAAGGCCACTGCTTGGACGACCAGCCGAAGAAAAGTTATTTTTGTTGCAAGGTTCTTTTTCCAAAGCAAAACAGTCAGTATCCCTGCTGCCCCAAGCCCGCCGAGCACGGTTAATCGTAAGATGTCCCCTATGTACTCCCAAGCCATTATTTTCTCGCCATCTCTGTTACTGTGAGTTTAGATAACTTTTACTTCTCTGGTTTTCTGAAAAAGAGACATGCGCAAACAGCCCTAACTGGAAAACATTCATCGTTCTGAGGCTCGGATCAGATGTTTGGGATTTAAACGGCATGTGCATGGTCCCAAGGTGAAGTTTTAATTGTTGAAAATACGGGAGTGCACCTTTTAAATCTTGCATGTTTTCTCAGCCCAGCTTAGCCATTCCCTTGCGAGCAAAAATACCTTATGAAGGTGGCGGTATTGTGCGTGTGTTGTAGGTTTTGAGGTATGCTAGGTGGGCTGTGTCGTAGGGGTAGCTTTGGGTCGCTGTGTAGGGGTACCCGGTCATACCTATGTAAGGTAGAGGGTCGACGGTGAAGTTAAAGCCATAGCCCCATTGTCCAGGGGGATCCTTAAACCAGCAGGCTATAAAGATGAAGTAGTCTCTCTCCATGCCGGGGGCAAGCTTTGTTAAACCGCTGACTGGGAACTGCAGAGAAACCTCGTCGCCTTGCCGTCCAATCACATACATGTTGTCGGCGCTTTGAAGCAACGCTGTGACGTCGCCGTATCTGGTGAAGTTCCCTGAAGAGGTTGACTGTGTTGGTCCCCATGCGCTGAGGGTAGCGACCGGCATTATTTTCTGGATCGTTATGTTCTGTTGACTTGACGTATCTACTGCGATGTAGTCGTAAGTTACATTGAAGAAGTTGCAGATCCTGATCTGATAGTCAGTTACGCCCTTGGGGAAATCGCCCGCTAAATCCACCACAAAAGTTCTGGCATTTGAGTCAGAGGGCATGGGAATCTGCTTATCCTGCGCCACCCTTACCCAGTTGCCGCTTGCATCTTTTACTTCCATGTATGGACCAGGATAAATCGTTGTTCCGTTCGTTAGCAGTCCCGCTGATGCAGCATTTGTGAATTGGTTTATCCAACTGTAGTAGTCTTGGTAGTTACCCCAATCCACGATGCCGTTTAATACGAGTTTGATGTCTTTTGCGCTGGAAAGGTTTCCTAAGTCAAGTGTGAGTTGGTTGAGGTAGACATTGTTGTATGACGGGCTTAGGTCTCCACTATTGCCAGGCGTGAAGGTTCCGTCAAGTTTTGAAATTTGAGGTAGCACATTCTGGCCCTTCTCTGTAGTTCCTGCTGGACCCCAAACGTAGGTTGCGCTAAGCGGCGTCTGGAGGTCATTCGGGTTGACTGTGTAGATTTGTCCGTTGAATGCCTGATTAACGTAGTTGCTCATTGTGGAGTAAACGTCAGTACCGATCGGGTGGTCAACCACAACCATGTAGGCTGTGTCCAAGTAGAATATTTCATCCCACTGCTGGGCAAGAGTCATATCGTAATACCCGTTTTTGGCGACTAGCAGGTTCGGGTTCAGCTTCACATAGTCCCAGGGGGTTCCGCCGCTGAACGTTATTGTTCCGCTGCTTGAAATCGTACCCATATAGCCAAGCCACCCTGAATTTGAGACATCGGTAACGTAGGAATAACCAGTGCCGTTCCACATGAACAGGGAAGGACAGGATGCATAGCCGCTGATGATTGTGTAAGTTGCAATCATGAAAGTCTGTTGGTCCAAAGCAAAAGTTCTAGTTGTGCTAGTGTCGCCGTCTTGCCAAGTTGAGAAGCCTAACACGCCGGTGGCAAGGGTAACTGGGTTCGGTACCTGCAAGGTGTATGTTCCATCAGGCAGTGTTTGGATGTAAGGTGTTTCATGGCTGACTCCATTCAACGTGAAGGTTAAGGGTGTGGAGCCGCCGCCTGATCTGCTGACTTCAAGGGTGTGGTATCCAGATTGCACAACTGTATAAGCCCCAGCTAGAGTATTCAGTTTGACTGTGTGCGTTCCCAACACATCCGAAGCGTTAACGGGGAACACTACAGTTTCAGTAGCACTTGCGTTTAACGAGATAACTTTGGTTTCCACCCACGCGTTGTCAACTGTAACTCGGACGGTCAGTTTGTCCGGTTGGTTTGTCGGGTTTTGAGCTGACGCTGTCACGTTAACCATCTGACTGGGCCAAGCCTCATATGGAAACGTATTCAAGTCGGTTAAGATTATTTTGCTCGCTCCTGGAGGCGCAGGGTTAACCACGAACGAGCCTGTTAAGTCGCCAACTTGGACAGTGTAGTTCCCGAAGTTGCCTTCCACATCATCGTAGGTGAGCACTTGGGTAGTTGCCCCCTCAAGCGTTACGTTCTGCGTATCTTTTACCACGTTGTTTACGTCAAAATTTATGGTGTCGTTGCCTGCCAAATCGCCGACGTTTGTCACGTTGACAGCCATCTGCACGGCATCTCCTTCCGTTACGTTCGTCGGGTCAACTGTTAAGTTTGTTAGGATAAACTTTGCAGGTGTAGTTATCCCACCGATAACTCCTTGATTTTGAAGGTAAAAATAGGCTCCTGCAGCCCCACTGATGATCATCAAATCAATAATTAGGATTGCTTTCAACTTGACTGAAGCTGAACGGGAAAACATTAAATCACTTTGCCCTTGCCGCCATTACTATGCCGTGCACAACATTAAAGCCTTTTTGGCTCTTTGAAAAACCCAGCCGAAAATCTTTATCTTGCTGTAATGCCGCGTTGCTCAAATATCAAATGTATTACTGGCATTGCCGTTGTGGAATTAATTATAGTTGTTCTTTCAATAGTAACAAATAGGAGAAAATGTGGAAGCTCGGAAGATGATTGAGCCCACTCTATAATTTTATTGTTTGTTTTAGGCTTTGGGCGGCGGTTTCAGGCGTCACAGTGTTAATGTGGACTCCAGTCGTAACCTCGAAGCCAGCCCAAATTGACAGTTTAGGATGAACCTCCATGTGCCAATGATAATAGGGCTCCGCATCCTTGATTAGGGCTAAGTGGAACCCGTAGTTGTAAGGTGGATCATTAATCAAATCCTTCAACGCTTTGAGGCTTGCTTTAAGCGTTTTAGCGAACGCTGCAACTTCGTCCTCGCTCAGATAAAGGATGTTTGCCGCGTGTTTCTTGGGTACGATCCAGAATTCCATCGGATTGATGCTTGCGTAAGGAGCAAAAACCACAAAGTCAGGCCCATCATAAATGAGCCGTGGACCCTTCGATTCCCGCTCGATTATATCGCAGAAAGCACATTTTCCATGCTCAACATAGAATTTTTTGCTGGCATCCATCTCGTCTTGAATCATCGGCGGAATCATAGGTGTAGCAATTATCTGGCTGTGCGCGTGGCTAAGGGACGCTCCAGCCTGCTGCCCATAATTGCGAAAAATCGACACGTACTTCATGTAAGGTTTTACGCTCATTTCCCTAAGTCTGTCAATGTAGGCATGAATAAGAAGTTCCAGCTGAGGCAGCTGTGCATCCGCAGGCCCTTCATCATGGTTTGGCGACTCGACAATAACCTCATGCTGTCCAATCGCGTTGCCCAAAGATTGGCTTGAAAAGATTAGCTCGGTGTCCTGCGGCTGTCTGGGCGGGCTAAACGCTGGGAAAAGGTTTGGAATGCAGCGGATAAGCCAGTTCTTTGGGCGTTCCCCAACCACCGGGTCTTGGGCCACATGCACTTCGCTGTCGTCTTTTAGGTACAGCATAACTGCTGGCGGCGTCATGGACTCGTTACCCACACACAACGGGCAAACCGACGCTTTGGCACTATCAGTTTTCTGCTTAACAAAATCCGTCGGTCGCCGTCCCCGTTCGGTCGCAATAACAACCCAGCGATTTAGCAGGTAATCTTTCCTGAGCTCATTGTATGGCATGCGCAGCACTCCAAAAACAAAGGCGCTGAAACATTTTAGCGTTTCCCAAACATAAACATGTAGAGTTGTGGGTTTGTACTGATTCTTGAACAAGGTAAATTTGTCAAACTTATGATCGACGTTCTTTTGGATAATTGTTTAGGAGTAACATAGTAACTACTTTACTATTTGCTACGTTTTTTTTCCGTGTCTATTTCCGTTTTGCTTTTATTTTCTTCGTTCATTAATTGCGCTAACGTGGAGGTTACATATGCCGAGAAACTGTAGACTCCTTTTTTGATTGCGTATTCCTCTTTGACTTTTAGCCATTCTTTGAAAAAGTAATCGTAAACTTCAGCTTTTACAGTAATGGTTTTGTATCCTTTTTTTGGCGTTTAGATTTCCCCTCTCAAGCTAGTTAGCGTACGTACTTTTATTTAAGGTTTCATGATAAACTGGTTTTTGTTCATTTTGTTTCGCCGTTAGTTATATATTTAGTTGTACGGTAAAGTACTTAGGAGACGGTGGTTTTGCCTCGAAAAGGTTTCAAATGCATAACGGTCACAGATAAGATTCACGGAGAAATGAAAAAAAGAGCCGAAGAAACAAACCTCACATTGAGGGAATATGTAGAATATCTATTAGCTAAGGATAAAACTGCTAAAGAAAAAGCTTAACTACAAACTCTTATTTTGCTAATTGCAACGTGATGGCTTCGCATATTTCCAATTGGTTATTCCACAAGCTTTTATTTTTTAGACTCCTTTTGATTTTCCTAACTTTCTTTGGCGTAACCTGCAGATAGTCCAAATCCTTCATTATCGGATTTCAGGTGTTAAAGTTTATTTCTGAGGGTAAAAGCATATATCTATTGACTTCGCATTGGTTTTTCAACTTTAATGCATAACTGGCGAAAAAATGGATTTATCCGAAAAAATCCTGATGCTTAAAAAAGAAAAGAAAGCTGTCATTTTGGCTCATAATTACCAAAGGCCAGAAATCCAGGACATGGCTGACTACGTCGGCGACAGTATCGAACTCAGTCGCAAAGCAGCCGAGGAAAAAGACGCTGAAATGATTGTTTTCTCAGCCGTAGATTTCATGGCCGAATCTGCCGCTATTTTAAATCCTGGCAAAAAGGTTCTTTTGCCCTGCTTAGGAGCACGCTGCCCTATGGCTCAGATGCTCACGGTTGATGAGATTAAACGCGCCAAAAAGATGTATCCTAAAGCTCCTGTTGTCTTATACGTCAACACCTTAGCTGTGTGCAAAGCACAATGTGACGTTTGCTGCACCAGCGCCAACGCCGTGGAAGTCATTAGATCCCTCGACGCAGAAACCATACTTTTCGGACCCGACAAAAACCTCGCTGAATACGTCTCTGAAATAACAGGTAAAAATCTTATTCCGCTTCCAGAAAACGGGTTCTGCCCGACTCATTTGCTTTTCCAACCCGAAGATGTCAAAGTCCTAAGAATGCAGTATCCTGACGCAACCGTCATGGTTCACCCCGAATGCAGCTCAGATATGCGTAAAGTTGCCGATTACGTTGGCAGCACCTCGAAGATGTGCCGTTACGCCAAAGAATCTTCAGCGAAAAACTTCATAGTCGGCACTGAAGAAGGAATTCTGCATCGCCTGCGCAACGAAAACCCAACCAAAAATTTTTACTTGGCTTACGAGGGCGCAGTTTGCCCGAATATGAAGTTGACAAGGCTTGAGCAATTGTATGCAGCGCTGAAAGAGGAGAAAAACGTGGTAAAGGTTCCAGAGGCTGTAGCCCAGAAGGCACGTAGCTCGCTGGAGCGCATGTTCGCAGTTTAGATTGTCACGATTGTTGTTTTGAGGATTTTTACTCCTTTTCTTGTGGTTAATTCGTCGCTTAGATGGCGGATTTCTGAGGCTTTTCCTTTGACTGCGATTGCTTCTAGGCAGTCTGTTTCGCTGATGTGGATGTGCAGGGTTGAGGTTATTATTTTGGAGTGTTCATGTTGGGTTTCGGTCAGGCCGCTTTCTAAACCTTTCGCGTCGTGGTCGTAAACCATCAGAATTACACCTGTTTGCGGGGTGTCTTCTTCTTTGATCCATTTGCGCTCAGAAACATAGAGCCTCACGACGTCCTGTAGGGCTTTGCTGCGGCTTTGGTAACCCATTTTCTCTATTATTTCGTCGAATTCTTTTAGGAGTTCAGGCGGGAAAGTTGCTCCTATTCGGGTAACTTTTGACATTGGGGGTCTCATAGTGATTGTTGGTGTTCTGCACCTAAAAGCCTTTATACGTGTAGTAACACGAATCAATTGGAAAGTGTTACGGGGAGCAGAAGATATGGCAAACCAACCTTGCTCACAGAACCTCACAGGCAACGAAAAGATAAAGGTAGCCCTAATCTTCTCAGTGCTCATTGGCATAACGGCTTTCGGGTTCTCAGCGGCTTTTGTCATCGGAAAAATCGCCGTTGTCCTCGCGGGCTTAGGTATCGTGGCTTACGTGTTCGGGTTGCGCCACGGTGTTGACGCTGACCATATAGCGGCAATCGACAACACTACAAGGAAACTGATGCAGGAAGGCAAGCGCCCATGTACAGTCGGCATGTGGTTCAGCCTCGGTCATTCAACCGTTGTCGTAGCCCTTATTGTCGCGTTGGTTTTTGCAACCCGCGCCATCACCAGTAACATAGCGGCGCTTCAAAGCACGGGCGCAGTAATCGGCACGTTAGTGTCGGGAAGTTTCCTTTGGATCATAGGATTCATCAACGCCGTCATTGTTATTGGCATCTACA
>Ga0187860_1003402_pt1 | contig 12583 bp, 9 predicted proteins | sample June2016WEW_10_4_FD_132981 | JGI IMG/M metagenome (GOLD analysis project Ga0187860, IMG submission 132981) | Peatland microbial communities from SPRUCE experiment site at the Marcell Experimental Forest, Minnesota, USA - June2016WEW_10_40 | ecosystem: Environmental > Terrestrial > Soil > Wetlands... | reverse complement strand
TCGCGTCTGGCCTTCGTCGCACCCGCCATCGTGGAAGCGATCTGCCAGGGGCAACAACCCGCCGAGCTCAGCACCCAAACCCTGCTCAATCGCATTGACCTGCCGCTGGAATGGCCGGCGCAACGCGACGCCCTCGGTATCGGGTAACCAGGGATCCGCGACGCAGTTTCCCCCGAACCTTCAAAGCTGATCGATTGAAATTTAGCGGAGGCGGCGATGGTTGAGCGCGAATATTGCCCGCTGCGGCGAAGCGAACCGTTTTCATTTCGCGCAGAGAGGATGCCGGCCATACCCGGAGAATCCCGCGTAAGCCCGCTTTCTCCGGTGCGCTACAAGTGGAAACAACCCCGCCTTTCGCGCGGTATTTCCGCCTTCTCCAAATTGGAGCTAAAACCTACAGACTGTGTGGCGGAGAGGGGGGGGGGGATTTGAACCCCCGAGGGTTTTATCCCTGCCGGTTTTCGAGTTCGACGGAATACCGTCCGCCAGCGTCCACACTAAGCAATCTCCTACATTAGTCAGTCCGCCTGAGTGCGTATTCCTCGCCGGCGTTCGCCCCCTTGGTGGTCGAGGTGGTGGTCAGAATTTCGCGCGCGAAATGCACGTCGCCATCTTTACTTGTGCCTGCCCTCGCACCGCTGCGGTTGCGAGCCTTCGTCAGTTCCTGATCTGGCAAAGCCATGTAAACCCTTAAGAGCGCCTTCACTTGATTGAATGTGAAACCCGCCGTGGGTTTCACGCTTCCTTGGGCAGGGGTGACCCCTGCACCCGGTGATAGGAAAAGATGCGGGCTCCGCCCTGTTAGAGGCACATCCGTCATGCCGTCGCGCGCTACGGACACCAAGCCGATGAATCCAGCCACAGCGCGCTACGGCAACAGCAACAGCTTAAACACGATGGGCAAAGCGACGGGCAAGATGTAAATGCTTATTTCTTCGCGGCCTTGCCGGTTCCCGAGAGCGGCACGCGCTGTGGCGAGCCGGTCACGTTGTCAGTAATCAGCAGTTTTGCAGTCTGCAGCAACGTGTCCGGCGGCGTGAAGGTCACCGACACCTTGCAACTCTTGCCGGGATCGAGCGTTTGTTCGCATCCCGACGTCACCCTGAACACCGGCGGCGACGCGCTCTCGCTCTCGATGATCACCGCCAAACCTTTTTTCTTGCTGCCCGCGTTCTTGATCGTGAGCGTCTTGGCCTTGCTGGTAGTTTCGACTGTCACCGTTTTTCCGAATGCCAGCGAAGCGGGACTGATAGTCAGCTTCTCGGAGATCGGAGTCAAAGCTAAAGCGTTGATCAGGCCGGCCCCGTTCGGACTGCCCCATCCGGTCGACAAGTCGTAGCCGACGGTGCACCCGTCGGTGTTGCCTCCAGTGCGGCAGTCGTGGAAGTCAGCGTCATAGTTCGAGCTCAAACCGATCGCGTAAAGGGCCGGATTGATGAAACCGAGCGTGGTGCTTGCTCCGTTAGAGAGATACTGTTCATTGGCAAGAGCCAGGTAGCCGGCCCACATGGGTGTCGCAAAGCTGGTGCCACCATAAAGGTTGGCGCTGCAAGCCTCCTGGTCAGCGCAGACGTAAAAGCTAAAATCCGCATTTGCAGCAACGTCCGGGCCGTTGCGATAAGTTTGGGAACATTTGGCGCAGCCCGCGGCCGCAGTCACCTGCCAGGAGGGAATCGGAAAGTCGTCCGGCCCAATGCCGCCGCCGGTGTCCTCCCAACCTGTTTCCGAGGCCCAGGCGCCGCCCGCTCCGGTTGTTTCTAAGTCCGTCCCGCCCACCGACGTCACATACACACTATCCGACGGCCAATAAAAGTCGGTCGAGCTCCACCTACCGTCGTCGCCGGTGTCTATAAACAAATTCTGACCCTGCGCCGCGAATTCCTCGAAGTAGGGGTCGTCGGTGGTGGGATCCGAGGGTTTCCACTGCCAGGAGCAGCTCAATTGAGCGTTCAGCGGGCTGGCCGTGGCCATGGCGTTGAAAATGCCGGAATCGTCGACCGTTTGCCCGGCTAAAGCGCCAGTTCCGATGTACATCACCAGACTGGACAAACCCGGGGCCATGCCAAGCGCCTGGGTCATGTCCAGGGTTTGTTCCGTATCGTCGCAGCCAGGGGTGCCTTTAAAGACGCAACTTGTGCTCTGGGTGTCGACGGACTGGAGCGTGATTGGTACGTCATTCGTTTGGCCTACGTTTGTATAGTAGGTCGTCAGGTCAGTCAGATCGGTGCCTGCAAACTCGAACAACCCGAGCGATTGGCCGCTGCCGGTGAGAGGACCTGTCCTACCGTAGTATGCCGCCCTCATGTCGCTGCCCAAAAAAGAATCCGAGGGGCCGGAGCCGGTGGTGGCGGCGGACTTCACAGTCGGAACACTCGCATCGCGACGCACTAGAGCGGGGCGCGGGATCGAATAGTTGTCCAGGCCCGTGATGTGCCACAACCGGACCGCCAAGTCCGGCGTGGGCTCCCGGTCCGGAGCGAAGAAGGTGCGGTTTTCGGTGGGGTGCTGGTAGACGCCCATGCTCAGATGGAATGCTCTCTCAATGCTCGCCACCGACCCCGTGACATCCAGGTTCATGCGATTGCGGGAGGTGCCAACCACTCGAAAGCCGTTCGCCTGCGCGAAGCCGATCGCGGAGTCATAATCCGCCTGGCTGGGACCAAACCTTGCGGTGAACTCTTCCACCGTGAGGAACTTGCGATAAGACGCGCTCTGAGGATCGTAGAGTTCCTTCAGGAAGTTATTTAACTCTGCCTGGTGGCGGTGCGGCAGAACAAGTACAAGGCGCATGGACTGCGTTGCGGGGAGATGTCCGACCCATTGAGCCTCCCCGTTGAGAACCGCTTCGCGCACATGACGCGTTAACAGAGTCTGCGACTGCGCCTGTGCAAAAACGATATTCACGGCCGACACCATCGCGACGAGCGTGAGCAAAAATACACTCATTCTTCGAATCATGATTTCCTTTCAGGTAAAAGCGAGGCTCTTTTTGAAGAGGTCGTCGCTTACTCTCTGGTCGAAAGAGAACTCAACTTGGACTGCTCGAATCTGCCACATGAAAGGCCGCGAGCTTAACCGCGGCCTCCTGCAGCATAGCAGAATCGGTGATCGCGTAGCGGCGATAAACTGCCTCCGTCTTGTGACCGGTCATTCTCATCGCGGCGCTGCGAGGGACACCGGCTCGCTCCAGGTTGCGGACCGCCGTGCGACGAAAGTCGTGGACCAACCGGCCGGGAACTCCGGCGTCTCTGCAGGCCTTGCGCCAAGCTCCGCGAAAGTCCTTGATACGGCTGCCATCCGGTTGAACGAACACCCAAGGGATGACGCATGCCTGCTCGCGCTCAATCGTCCTGACGGTTTCCCGCTGAGCCTCGAGGACCGATCGCATATCGGGCGTGAATGGAAATTCGCGGCCGTCCCCATTCTTCGACTCGCCGGGGTCGAGGCGCAGCCAGCCTTTGGCCAAATCGACGTGGCGCCATTGCCGGCTCAAAAGCTCGCTCATTGCACGCCAGCCAGTTATGTACGCGATCGCGGCGAGGGGTCGCAGGTATTCGGGAAGGTGCTTCACGACCGCGCGATACTGCTCCGGTTCAAAGAAGCCCTTGCGGGTATTCTCGACATGCAGCATCTGGATCTCGGGACGTGCCGCGACCTTTCCCGCGCGACTCCCGAGCCGGAACGCCCGTCGCAACACCGCCAGCTCGTAGTTCACGGTGGCAGGCTTCGCGCCTTGCTCGAGCCGCTCGGCTTGATAGGCCGATATCCGGTCCGACGTGATGACCCGCGCCTTGGCGCACGCATCGAAGAATTCCTTCAGGTGAGTCGCAGCGTGCTTGACCCGCGCCAAACTTTTGCGACCGTTCGCGGCGTAGTCCACTTCGACCATATTGAGGATTTCGCCGAGCGTAGTCCGCTCAATCTGTGGGCCTACCGGCATTCCGATTGCCGCCTGACCCAGCCGCAGTTTTAGCAGCTTCGTGGCATCGCCCTCTTTGGTCGAATGCGCGTTTTCGCGGTGGCGCTTGCCGTGTATCGAGTACGAGATCCACCAAGTGGCGGCCGTCTTCGGTTCTCGTGTCTTCTGATCGCGCCACGTCGGTTGATAGACGTAACCCATTCCGCGGCTTCGCATTGCTCTACTCCTCCGCGCCTTCTTCAAGGCTGCAACGATGGACACATGGCCATCATGCCGCCCATCCATCAAGTCCTCTGTCGAGTGAGCCATTTCTCAAAGCCCCTTTGCATGCAGGGCATCAGACCTTCGTCCGGGCGCGAGGCCGTCCATACTATGTCCGCCATTCGAATGCCTCTCGGGGAACGAAAGTCAGGATTGAGAATGCGGTCTTTTCGGCTCGGTTACGCGTGCGAGCCTCATGCCGTCAGATCGGCGTGGACGAATCTCCTCATCAGCCCGCTCGGGCGGCCGTTTCGCATGCGGGATCGGCCCAAGTTCAGTCCAAGTCACGAAATAGCTGTTGATTCGAGTCGGTAATTCGGCGCGCTGCGGATTGGAGATCCGTTGCGTCGAAACGGATTGATTCGGTCCCGGATTTCGATCACAGGACTCCACCGATCAAGCGGGAACCGTTTACCGATTCCGGGACAGACCGCTCACTATTGTTCAGGGCTGATCTCGTGGCCGCCCTTGGGTGGTGAGGCTGCGCAAGCGGACTCTCCTCCTGAGACTCCGGCAGAGAGGGGGGGTCTCTTCGCCGTCGGATGGGCTGCCGGAGGCAAGTCTCTGTGAAGCGATGGGGGACAGCCCGCGCGCGATTAGCCCCAGAATAGCTGGCTTACGAGCAGGCGCCTGAAGCCGTCTATTTTTTGTTTCCGAGCGCACGGCATGTTCCACCATTTGCGCGCTGGGTTCGTGATTGCCAGCTGTCACGTTAACTTCGCGAAGGCGGCTGACGGGGCCTCCGCCGCCGCCTTCCGCCTGCAACAGCGTCAGCGGCCGCTGAAAGGGGTTGAGCAGTGCGGCTGGGAGTGGTGGCTGAAGCCCACGAACGAGACGCGGAAGCGGAATCGCGACGAGCGCAGAAAGCGCGAGCGCATGGATCGACGCTGCTGGCCGTGGCGAAAATCGACACGGGATTTGTGAACGGCCCGCAAGGCCTAGTAATCGATCACATTGGTGGGAACCCTTTGCGGTCGGGGAGACCTCAGCCGACACCCTCGCGACACGTCCCCGAATCGCCCAACACCCATGTTAAAGAACGGAGAGGCTGGGAACCGTGCAAAGGCGGCCCGGCAGGTGTATGCATGGAGCCTGATTCTGACTTCAGAATCGAAATCTCGGCTCGGGAAACGTCATGCCGCGACGAAGCAGCTCTACTGGTAGCGAACTCTTTATCGTCGATAACAGCGACGATGACTGGAAGGTTCTGCGGTACCTTCACGACTGGTGCCAGATCTCCAAGTCGATTGACATCGCCACCGGTTACTTCGAGATTGGTGCGCTCTTGGCCCTCAAGGACGAGTGGCAGAAAGTCGATCAAATTCGCATCCTCATGGGCGACGAAGTGTCGCGCCGCACCAAGGCCGCGTTCACTGCCGGTTTGCAGAAACTGAAGCAGCGGCTCGACCTTAGCCTAGAGACCGAAAAAGAGAAAAACGACTTTCTGACCGGTGTACCTGGGATCGTCGAAGCGATCCGGTCCGGAAAGATCGCCTGCCGCGTGTACCGAAAGGACAAATTCCACGCCAAGGCATACATCACGCATGCTCGCTTGGAAGTTGTGGGCTCTTCAGCTCTCGTCGGCTCTGCCAATTTTACCTACCCCGGTCTGACCGAAAATATCGAACTCAACGTACAGATCACCGGCCAGCCGGTTGCGGTTCTGCAGGAGTGGTACGAAGAGCATTGGGCTGAGGCAGAAGATGTTTCCGCAGAGATACTAAAAACGATTGAGCGTCACACGCAGGAATATCTGCCCTTCGATGTCTATACCAAGGCGCTGCACGAATTCTTTCGCGGCCACGAGATGACGGCCAGCGAGTGGGAAGAAACCCGCTCGAAGATGTTCTCGAAGCTCGATCGCTATCAGAAGGAAGCGTATTGGGCGCTGATGAAGATTGCGCGCCACCATGCCGGTGCATTCCTGTGCGATGGCGTCGGCCTCGGCAAAACTTTCGTGGGGCTAATGCTCATCGAACGGCTCATCCTGCACGAGGGGAAGCGTGTCGTTCTGTTCGCGCCGAAAGCTGCAAAAGAGGCAGTCTGGGAGCCACATCTGCGCGACTGGCTGGCTCATATCGGCGGCGTGAGCGGTGGCGCCGACTTCAGCAACCTCGCGGTCTTCAGTCATACGGACCTTAACCGGAAGGGCGATTTCCCCGCGCGGTTTCGCCGCATTACGGAGCTTGCGGACGTTGTCCTGATCGACGAGGCGCACCACTTCCGCAATCCCGGACGGCAGGGCGACAGCAACGGTGAGGATGACGACAGGTCGCGCTACTACCGGCTCTATGACCTGCTCGAAGGCTCTGTACGTCCGAAGACGCTATTCATGCTGACGGCGACGCCAATCAACAATCGGCTGAGCGATTTCCGGCACATGACCGAACTCTTCAGCCGAAGAGATGAAGCCTACTTTGCCCGGACCTTGGGTGTGAATAACTTGCGCGCCCATTTCAACAATATGGAAAAGGCGCTTCGGAAGCGCCTCGGCGGAGACGGACTTGACCTCGGGGAGAGTCCGACCGAAGTCCAGGAAACTCTGACCGGGGACGAGATATTCCAGCACCTAGTTGTGCAGCGCAGCCGCGCCTATGCGCGCGAGAGCCAGATCCGTGAGAACCGAACTGCGGCCGTCTTTCCCGAGCGAAAGCCGCCGATCGTTGCGGACTACTCGATCCGGCAAACTTATGGTCGTCTGCTCGATTTGTTGGAAAAGGCGTTTGAGCGCAAGAGCCCTTTGTTCACTCTCCCGATTTACTATCCCCTCGCGTATTACAAGGGAGATGACAAGAGCATCGATCCTTTCGAGGAAAATCGGCAGAAGCAGGTCGTTGGCCTTATTCGCACCGGGTTCCTGAAGCGCTTCGAGAGTTCCGTCGCAGCTTTTGAGCTGTCCTGTGATCGCCTGATGCGAAAGCTGCTCGCGTTCCTGGAGGTGCATAGCGAGACATCCGCCGAGAAGAATCGCCTTGAGCGGTGGAAGCACCAGAATGCGGAGGTGCTGAACTATGTGGCGCACCGGCAGTCCGAGCTTTGGAAAGATGCCGACGATGAAGACCAAGATGAGGACATCATCCCGCAAGAGTTTCTTGAGTCGGTCACCAAGCTGAGCCGCGACGAATATGAAGTCGTGGAAATGTTACAGGAGACCTTCCTCGACCTCGACCAGATTGTGAGCTTTCTCGAAGAGGCCAAAAAATTTGAGCCTCGCCACGATGACAAGCTCAAAAAGCTCATCCGGCTGCTTAAGTCGAGAGAACTGGAGACCGAGAAAGTTCTCATCTTTACCGAGTTTGCAGATACCGCCCGATACCTGTTCCAGCAGCTCACGGAGGCCGGGATCGAGGGGGTTGCGCAGGTTGACAGCGCGACCAAAGGGAATCGCGCCGACATCCTTCAGCGCTTCTCGCCGTACTACAACGGAACCAATTCGGCAAAGCTCCGTGAGCAAGGCAAGGAAGAGATCCGCGTCCTACTGTCCACTGATGTCTTGTCCGAAGGTCTCAACCTCCAGGACGCAAGCCGAATGATTAACTACGACATCCACTGGAACCCGGTCCGCCTGATGCAGCGGATAGGCCGCGTGGATCGGCGCATGAACCCGGCGATCGAGGAGGCCCTCATCCAGGATCACCCCGAGGTCGCGGCGTCCCGAGGCAAGGTATCCTTCTGGAACTTCCTCCCGCCCGATGAGCTGAATGTTCTGCTGACCCTCTACACCAAGGTCACGCAGAAGACGCTTATGATTTCAAAGACCCTCGGCATCGAGGGCAAGAAGCTGTTCACCCCCGAGGATGATTACGCAGCGCTCAAGGAATTCAATCATGCCTACGAGGGCACGAAGACTGTGATCGAAGAAATGCACCTTGAGTACCAGGCCCTTACACAGGACCACCCGGAACTCGCCGAGCGCCTGAACGGACTGCCCGGTGCCTTCTTCAGCGGCAGAAAGCGGCCCGCCAAGGGGACCCGAGGCGTTTTCTTCTGCTACGCGCTGCCCGCGCTGGACAAGGAAACCAACGAGTTCACCGAAGCAGCGGGCACCACACGCTGGTATCTCTACGACATGGGAAAGAGCACGATCCTCGAAGAACCCGGCGAGATTATCGAGAGCCTCCGCTGCAAGCCGAACACCGCGCGGCGCTGCCTCACTGAGGAAAAGACGCTCAAGGATATCCGGGCCAGCGTGCTCAAGCACATCAAGGATACATACCTGAAACGCGTGGATGCGCCGGTGGGCGTCAAGCCGGCGCTCAAGTGCTGGATGGAAATTAACGAGGGCTAACCCGAATGCCGGACCAACGCGACGCTCTCAGAAACATCCGCACGTTCCCACAACTCATCAAGTTTCTTCGCGATGAGCTGGATTGGCCTATCGACACCGATGACTTCGAGGAGCTGACCTTCGACTACACGCCTGAGGAATTGGGTATCGACACCGCGATCGCCGCAAAGATCGAAAAGAATGGGATCAAACGCCTCAGACCACTTTCAGCCAATCAGCCTTGGGGTATCTTCTTCGTGAAGTTCGAGCCCAAGCGGTTGCCCGTCGTGGCTCTGCGGCGTGTGCTCAGCCGCGTGGTACTGAAAAAACGGGCTTCGGCCAATAGTGCTGAGCGGGCGGCCTGGCAGGCGGACGACCTTCTGTTCGTCTCCAACTACGGCGAGGGTGAGGCGCGGCAGATTAGCTTCGCCCACTTCTCCACTCACGAGGAGAAAGCCGACTTACCGACCCTGAAGGTTCTTGGCTGGGACAGCGGCGATACGCCTCTGCACCTCGACGATGTCGCTGACACGCTGACCACGAAGCTCGCCTGGCCAGAGGACGAGAAGGACGCCGAGCGCTGGCGCGAGCAATGGCGGTCCGCCTTTACGCTGCAACACCGCGAAGTCATCAACACCTCGAAGGCGCTTGCTGTGCGGCTCGCGGACCTGGCCCGCGCCATCCGCGACCGCATCAAAACGGTGCTGGACATTGAGACAGAGAACGGGCCGGTCACGAAGCTTATGAAGGCCTTCCAGCTGGCCCTTATCCACGACCTGAGCGCAGACGACTTCGCGGACATGTATGCGCAGACCATCGCCTACGGCTTGCTTTCCGCCCGCGTGGCGAATCCCGCCCACGACACTGCCGACGCAGTCGCTACACACATCCCGGTTACTAATCCTTTTCTCAAGGATCTGATGGAGACCTTCCTGCACCTCGGAGGTCGCAAGCGAAAGGAGCGGGGAGGGAGCGGCATTGATTTCGACGAGCTTGGGGTCAGCGAAGTCGTGGAGTTACTTGACTCCTCAAATACGAATATGGAAGCCGTCGTCCGCGACTTTGACGACCGCAAGCGCGATGAAGACCCGGTCATTTACTTCTACGAGCTTTTCCTAAAGGAGTACGACGCGAAGAAACGCATCCAGCGTGGCGTCTTCTACACCCCGCAGCCTGTCGTCTCCTACATCGTCCGCAGCGTCCATGAACTCCTGCAAACCGAGTTCGGCCTCGAAGACGGCCTCGCCTCTACCGCCACCTGGAGTGACATGGCCGCAAAACACCCCGGCCTGAAAATCCCCGACGAGGTGAAGCCCAGCGAACCCTTCGTTGTCATTCTGGACCCCGCCACTGGTACAGCCACCTTCCTTGTGGAGGTCATTGACGTTATCTATCTAACTCTCACGGCCAAGTGGAAACAGCAGCGCCTCACCGACGGGCAGCAGCGCGCCGCGTGGAACGAATATGTTCCGGAGCATCTCCTGCCGCGCCTGCACGGCTACGAGCTGATGATGGCCCCCTACGCCATCGCGCACATGAAGATCGGCATCAAGCTTTATGAGACCGGCTACCGCTTCGGGAGCGATGAGCGTGCACGCATCTATCTCACCAACTCCCTCGAACCGGCGAGCGATGACAAAAGACAACGCGAGTTTGAAGAGTGGGTACCCGCACTCGCTCACGAGGCTCAGGCGGTCAACGCTGTCAAGCGTCACCAACGATTCACTGTCGTGATCGGTAATCCACCATACTCGGCTGCTTCACATAACCCTAGCGTTGATGGTGAAGGGAATCTCACTTACATCGGCACGCTCATGCGCAGTTACTATCAGATCGACGGCGTGCCTCTCGGGGAGAAAAACCCTCGGTGGCTGCAAGATGACTACGTCAAATTTCTGCGCGTGGCTCAGTTGCAAATCCAAGAGGCAGGATTGGGCGTGGTCGGGATGATTACGAACCATGGATACCTTGCCAATCCAACGTTTCGGGGAATGCGTTATTCGCTGCTCAAGACATTCTCGGCGGCGGCTCTCCTCGATCTACACGGTAATACCAAGCGGGGCGAAACTGCTCCTGATGGGACGGTTGACGAGAACGTGTTCGACATTCAGCAGGGAGTCGCTATTTCGCTGTGGAACAGAATGCCGCGGCTCGAAGCAGACCGAATCGACGGGCGCATACAACGCGCTGACCTGTGGGGTTCGCGAAGATGGAAGTACGAAGAGCTCCTCGCTAAAGGGTACTTGCGACTCCAGTGGCGACAGCTGACTCCGGTGGCGCCCTTCTATCTCTTTGTTGATCAGAATGTAGACACTCGCACGGAATATGAAGCCTTTTGGCGTCTGCCGGACGTGTTTCCTGTCTACAACACCGGAGTGATTACAAAAAGAGATGACCTGACAATTGGTTGGACGCGCAATGACGTGTGGAGAACGGTGTCGCGCTTTGTGTCGCTTACACCAAACCAGGCGCGCGCCGAGTTTGATTTGCCAGAAGATGTTCGTGACTGGAAGGTGGAGTGGGCGCAGCGAGATCTAAGGACCACAGGATTGGATAGATCTCGCATCAAGCCTATTTCTTATCGACCATTCGATACCCGGTTCATTTATTACACGGGCAATGCGCGTGGGTTCGTGGGATGGCCGGTCGAAAAGGTGATGCGGCACCTAATCGGTGGTAGTAACTACGGTCTGATTTCAGCTCGCAGTAATAAGTCTGGAGAAATGGACCATTTCTTCATCACTCGCCACATGATGGAGACAAAGTGCGGCGAACGTACAACTCAATCATGCGTATTTCCCCTATTTTTGGTTGCAGAGCGTGACCTCACCCATAGCCAGCGTAGCCGCCGGCCCAACGTTGAGAGCACGCTGATCAGACTACTTGAGGAGCAGTTAGGAAGCAGATGGGCACCAGAGACAGGCACGTCAGGCGAAGGATTCAGCGCGGAGACCCTTCTCTTCTACTCGTACGCCACGTTTCATAGCCAGGTCTACCGGACCAGATACGCGGAGTTTTTGAAGATTGATTTTCCACGTCTGCCGCTCACGTCCAGTCTGGAGCTGTTCAGTGCGCTGGCCCGGCTCGGCGGCGAACTCATTGCCCTGCACCTGCTGGAGTCACCCAAGCTCGAAAACCCTCTTACCACCTGTAGCGGCCCAGCGAATCCCGAAGTCGAGAAAGTCTCCTACTCCCGCGAGACCGTGTGGCTCGACAAGTCACAGACGCACGGGTTCCGAGGCGTACCCGAAGCCGTGTGGAACTTCCACGTCGGCGGCTACCAGGTCTGCGAGAAATGGCTCAAGGACCGCAAGGGCCGCACGCTCTCGAAAGATGACATGGCCCACTACCAGAAGATCGTCGTCGCGCTGAGCGAAACTATTCGTCTGATGGAGGAAATCGACGAGGTGATCGACAAACACGGCGGCTGGCCCGGCGCGTTCTCCACGAAGAGCGTGGATTCGACCAGGCTGACTGACGCTGGCGCATAGTCCCGCCACAACGTTAGCTATTCGCACCGGTAAAAAGATGCCAACACACTACGTTCGTCATGTCTCGGTCCGGGTTCCCTGGCACGACGCCGAGTGGAATGGCCGTGTGTGCGATGATCCCTTGGCCAACAGCTCCTGTCTGGCGCTGCGGTTGATCGCCGAGAATCGAGATGACGATGTCGAGCAGCGAATCGCAAAGGAGTCTTTTGAGGGACTCACACCGGAGCAGATGCCTCCTTGTCTGAGAAGCAGCGCCGCGTTCCTGTCTCCTCACTCGTATACTTTTAAGAGCGTGATGGAGTACTCAAAATGGAGCCGCGACCACAAGCACATTCTTCCCCGCGCGGTTCATCTTCCTGCGTTCGGAGCACTGCTGCTCCCGTATCGGTGGATGCTCAAGGATAGTGGGTTTCAAATTGCCGAAAGTTTCGAGTTGGATGCGCACGCGGAGCGCGAACCAAATAAACCATCCTGGCTAGACAATACGAGCTGGGTTCAGCACCAGGATAATCAACGAACTCTCTTATTGAGTTTTGCATAATATAGTTACAGAGGAAAGAGGTTGGCTTGCTGCCAGAAAGCCATGACCAGCATGGGCCGGCGGCGCATCCGTCGCAGCGTGTGTCGAGCGTGATAGCTGAGCTG
>Ga0187860_1003399_pt1 | contig 12587 bp, 8 predicted proteins | sample June2016WEW_10_4_FD_132981 | JGI IMG/M metagenome (GOLD analysis project Ga0187860, IMG submission 132981) | Peatland microbial communities from SPRUCE experiment site at the Marcell Experimental Forest, Minnesota, USA - June2016WEW_10_40 | ecosystem: Environmental > Terrestrial > Soil > Wetlands... | reverse complement strand
ATTGTCGCGCGGAGACTGGCGGCGCGAGAATGTGGACCAGTTTGTGCGGGCGGTCGCCGAGGGCATCAAAAAGGAAAAGCCTTGGGTCAAGTTCGGCATCAGCCCCTTTGGCATCTGGCGTCCCGGCAACCCGCCCCAGATCACCGGGTTCGACGCTTATGACAGACTGTTTTGCGACTCCCGCAAATGGCTGGAGGAGGGCTGGCTCGATTACATCGCCCCGCAACTTTACTGGCCGGTGGAGCAGAAGGCCCAGAGTTTCCCGGTGCTCTTGCGGTGGTGGGCGGCGCAAAACCCGCGCCGCCGCCATCTCTGGCCAGGCATGAAGTCCAACGGCTGGCCGGGCATCCAGGACGACGCGCGGGAGGCCGTGCGCGAAATAGAATTGACGCGCGCCGAACCGGGGGCGTCGGGCGAGATTCTCTGGCATGCCCGGCCGCTGTTGCGCGGCCAGGGCGCGGTGGCCGCCACACTGCTCAAGACGGTATATTCGGCGCCCGCCCTGGTGCCGGCCTTCTCCTGGCTGAGCACCAACGCGCCGCCGCCCCCGCTTTTGCGCGTCATAGCCGGGCGCGAGGAAATGAATTTGAGCTGGCAATCCGGCGACGGCCAGGCCTGGCAGTGGGTTTTGCGCGCCAGGATCGACGGCCACTGGACTGCCGAAATCCTGCCCGGCGTCAAAACCGGGGAGACTATCAAGGCCAGCCCGGCTGCGCCTTTGCCGGAGGCGGTCGAACTTTCCGCTGTCAATCGCTATGGCAATGAAAGTCCGCCGGCCATTTTCCGGGTTGAAAAATGATTCGAGCGAGTTTTGAAAGGAGATTTGGCGCCACGCGTAGCGCCGATTATCGTCGTGGTGTGGATCGTGTTGTAAATCAACGACTTGGCATGCTTCCGTGCATTTGTGAAGGCGGAAAAGGCGCATAAAAAGGCTTGTCGGATGTCTTTACAGAAATTGAAGAAAATGCACAACGTGTTAGTCATGAGTGTGTTACGCGGTCATTAAGGTTCCAATTGGAGGGATCTGTCGAAAGACTTTACGACTCGGGCTGGTTTGGCGTCAGTTGATACGGTAGCCAGCCAATTGTATAAGATATTGAATATCAACGTTTAATGTATGAATTGGAGCGTTTAAAGAGATTGTTTTCCCGGTTGGCACGCCGCTTGCGGTTGAACCTCGCAGACAAATGTGCCGAAAGGCGCAGAAGGTGAGACAGCAAAGAAAATGTGAAACTTAGAAATGAAGGATAAAATGATGAAAACAAAAACTTTAATAACATCAATGGCCCTTACGGGTGCTCTCTTGGCCGCTGCCTCAGTGGCGAAGGCAAATGCCTATTTGGAAGTCATTTCCGGCAGTGCTAGTCAGTCAGGATTCATAAACATCCCACCTAATGGTCAGGCGTACGAGGGTACTGTCGGCAGTTGGGCGTTTGATTTTAGTAGTGGATCGCAATCTGGAACTTCCGATATCCTGAGTGTGATGTTAAACACCCAGGCTTCCGGAAACGTCGTTGCCAATGGATTGACAATCATTTATGCCAGCGGCACTCCTTACACTCTTCCTGGCGGTTTTAACTTGTCAGAGAGCGATACGGGGGACACCTTGGGCGCCACAGCAGCCGCATATACCAGCTCGGTTTGGAACCCGCCCACCCTTGGGACGCAATTGGGAACCACTCTGAGTTTGGGGGCTGCTACTGGTTCAGTGCAGGAAAGTGGATCGATTGGTAGCTCATCTTACTTCGTCACTGAAGTGCTTAATATTGGCGGCGGCGCGGCTGGCGTTATTAGTCCCGCCTCGTATGAAACCGTCAATGTGACTGAAACCCTCAAAGTGGTCCCTGATGGTGGGACGACATTGATGTTGCTCGGCTCGGCGTTCGTGGGCGTGTGCGGGCTTCGGAATAGATTCAGCAAGCGCGGTTAATCGCCCTGCCAAGAAGAGTTTCACGTTTGAAGAGAGGCAGAACCGGTGTTCTGCCTCTCTTTTTTAATCTCTTCCATCGTAAAAAGTCATGCTTACGAAATGCTCTGTCGGGCAGCGACTTGTGCGGGATGCGGTCATTGCGGTGCCAGCGATTCTGCTGCTGAGTTTCGCCGGGACAGGACAGGCCGTTGAGATGAAAACGCTGCCAGGTCACTTGCCTTCGGCGGTCACCGGTTTGCACGTCATTGGGTCTTTGCCAGATTCGGAACGCCTGGACCTGGCGATCAGCCTGCCGTTGCGCGACAAGCCGGGCCTTGCCAGCCTCCTGCATCAAATCTACGATCCGGCCAGTCGTCAATTCCATCGCTATCTCAACCCGGCGGAGTTCGCTCAACAATTCGGGCCGACACAGGGCGATTATCAGGCTGTCATCGATTTCGCCACCGCCCATCACTTCAAGGTCACGCGCCTCCACCCAAACCGCACTTTGCTCGATGTCAATGCGCCGGTCGGGGAAATCCGCAATGCTTTTCACCTGAGTATTAAAGTTTATCCGCATCCGAGGGAAGATCGCGCGTTTTACGCGCCGGATGCAAATCCGTCCGTGGAGGCGAACATTCCGATCCTGAGAATCCAAGGTTTGGACAATTTGATGCGGCCGCATCCCAATTCCGCCAAGAGTCGGCTGCCGCTGGGCGGTGCAGCCTCGCCTTCCGGCGGCTCCGGGCCGGGTGGTGGCTACATCAGTAAAGATTTTCGGGCAGCCTACGTGCCGGGCGTTGCTCTGACCGGCGCCGGGCAAACGGCCGCGCTCGTCGAGTTTGACGGCTATTACCCGAGTGACGTCCTCGCTTATGAGGCAACCAACAGATTATCAAACGTTTTGCTGACCAACGTCTTGATCGATGGGTACCTCGGAAATCCTTTCGCGGACAATGGCGAAGAAGATACGCTGGATATTGATATGCTGATTGCAATGGCGCCGGGACTTTCCAAAATCGTCGTTTACGAAGAGAATCTCTTCGGAGCCGCAGATGATCTCTTGAATCGGATCGCGACCGACGATTCGGCCAATCAAATAAGCTGTTCGTGGCACGATTTCGACGTTGACGCGGAAACGGACCAGATTTTCCAGCAGTTCGCCGCCCAAGGGCAGTCGTTTTTTTGCGCTTCCGATGATTTTGGCGCCGATCCGCCGGGCCAGGTCCATGTCCCAACGGGCGACCCGTATATCACGGTTGTTGGCGGCACCGTACTGTCAACGGCCGGCGCTGCCGGCGCCTGGCGCTCAGAAACCGTCTGGAACGGTCTCTGGGATGATGTTTGGATGGGAAGCGGCGGCGGATTCGCCACCAACTACGCGATCCCCGACTGGCAAGCCGGCGTGAGCATGGCCACCAACCAAGGTTCCACCGCATTCCGTAATCTGCCCGATGTGGCCATGTGCGCCGCGAATATTTTTGTAATTGCCGACGACGGTGAATCGGAGACGTTCGTTGGCACGAGCGCCGCCGCGCCGTTATGGGCAGGGTTTGCCGCGTTGGTCAACCAACAAGCGGCCTCCTACGGCAATGGTCCCATCGGTTTCCTCAATCCCGCCCTCTATGCCATTGGGGCCAGTGCGGGTTACGCGACCAACTTTCACGACATTACCGTCGGCAACAACACCAACTCCGAAAGCCCCAATGCCTATTTTGCCGTTGCCGGCTATGATCTTTGCACCGGTTGGGGCACGCCGGACGGCGGCAATTTGATCAATACGCTCGCGCCCCCAGATACTCTGGTGATGCTTCCGATAGCGGGCTTGACCGCCAGCGGACCCGGGGGCGGGCCGATTAATGTGACGGCGGAGACCTTCTTGTTGACGAATGAAGGGTCCGCTTCGCTCAGTTGGTCACTGGAGACCGACGCACCCTGGCTTTCGGCATCACCAACCAATGGGGATCTCAGCCCGTTGGGCAGCGCCAGTGTTTCGGTGAACTTCAACAACGCCGCTTACAGCCTTGACGCGGGGAGCTACGTGGCCCATCTGATCGTGACCAATCTTGCCAACGGCCTTATGCACCGCCGCTCATTCACCTTGCAGATTTCTGACCCGATGACAATTTCCCCGGCGGCTGGCCTGACTTTTGGCGGTCCGCCCAGCGGCCCGTTCAATGTCACGGCGCAGACCTGCGAGCTGACCAATGCCGGCGCGGGTGCCGTGGCTTGGTCCCTGCTCGCCAGTCCGCCCTGGCTCGACGTATCACCGGGCAGCGGGCTTTTGGCGCCGGATGCCAGCGCAACGATGAGTTGCAGCCTCAATGCCGCCGCCACCAATCTGCCGCCGGGAACGTATCCAGCGACCCTTGTGTTCAGCAACAGCAGCTTTGCCGCCGAGGAGAGCGTGCCGGTGCTCTTAATGGTGGGCCAGTTGGTTCAGAACGGCGGCTTTGAAACGGGCAATCTGGCTGATTGGATGTTGACGGGGGACGTTTCCCATGTTGTGGCTAGCACCTACAGTGGCGCCGTCCACTCGGGCGCCTATGGCGTGTTTATCGAGAACGGCGGCGGCCCGGGCTATTTATCGCAATCGCTTCCCACCGTTCCGGGACAGACGTATTCGGTTTCTTTGTGGCTGGACAGCCAGTACGACTTGACGCCCACTGGCTTTTCGGTTGCCTGGGCTGGGAATACCCTGTGTGCCTTCACCAATTTAACGGAGATTGGCTGGACAAACCTCCAATTCACTGTGGCGGCTGCCAACACGTTTAGCGTCCTGAAAATCGGGTTTGCCAACGGCGTCAGCTTCTTCGGCCTGGATGACATCAGCGTGACAGCCGCGTCTCCCGGCATCAGCGCCGTCACGCCCGCCAGCGGGTCGGCGACGGGCGGCACCATCGTGACGATTGCGGGCGTTGGATTCCAAAACCAGGCTACCGTGAGTTTCGGGTCGATCGCGGCCGCCTCGGTCACGGTCAATAGCACCAGCAATATCACGGCTGTCACACCGGTTTGGTCGGTGGGTCCTGTGACTGTCAGCGTGACCAACGCCGATGGCCAAAGTGCCGTTTTGACCAACGGGTTTGTTTTTGTCGGCACTCCGGTCATTACGTGGACCAATCCACCGGCGCTGACTTACGGAGCGGCTCTGGGCGCCGGCCAGTTGAACGCGATTGCCAGCGTGCCGGGCGCTTTTGTGTACGACCCGCCCGCCGGCGCCGTTTTGAATGCGGGCACCAACCTGTTGGCGGCCGTCTTCACTCCCAACGACACGACGGATTATTACAGCGCAACCGACTTTGTCAGCGTGGTGGTGTCGCCAGCGCCCCTGATCGTCACCGCCAGCAATGCGAGCCGAATCTACGGCGTCGCCAACCCGCCGTTCACCGGCGCGATAGCCGGGTTGGAGAACGGAGACAATATCACCGCCAGCTTCAACTGCAACGCCACGCCCGCCAGCCCGGCGGGAACGTATCCGATCGTGCCGAGCCTGACGGACACCAATAACCGGCTGCCGAATTACGAGGTTTCCATAATCGACGGAGTGTTGACCATTGCCGCGCCAGCGCCGCCGGTGTTTCAATCGGCCACACAAACGAGCAATATGATCACGATCAGTTGGAGCGCGACGGCGGGAGAGACCTACCAAGTGCAATACAACTCGTCGTTGACGGCGGCCAATTGGGCTGACTTGGGCGGCCCTGTCACCGCGACCAATGCGGTGCTGACCGCCAGCGACTCCCTGACGAACGGGCAAAGCTACTATCGGGTGTTGCTGACGCCGCAATAACCCTTTATTTCTTCTCCCCGTTTTCGAGGCGCTTGAGGTCGTCGGCCAGGAATTGCGCGACGTCTTTGAATTTGTGGACATTATCCTCTTTGATCTCCATCAAGGTCTGGTGGGCTTCCAGGCAGGCGCGGGTGACGTCTGCCCGCGTGGTGCCGGGGGCTTTGGACAGCGGCTCGAAACGGTCTGTCAGCGGCTGGGCACAGGCGGTGATTTTGAACAAATGAGCGACGCCGAGGTTATCGAGGACTTCGGCGATACGCGGATTGGGATTGAACAGTTCCAGTGGCGAAGTGTCGGCGAGCTTGCCGTCGAGGAATCTGAGGCCGATGTTGGCGAGCGTTCCCAAAAAGGTGCTGTCCATCATCACGCAGTCGCACAGTTCGAAGACAAAACGGCTGTAGCCACGCTGCCACAGCTCCTGAATGAGTTTCTTGAGGTCCAGGCTCGAGGTGAAATCCGCGCGGCCATTGATCTTGACGCAAACGACCTGATCAAACACCGCCACCATCAAATTCGCGGACGACTGGTTCATAAGACAACTGGAAAAGTATCCCGCCGGAAGGCCGCGCAGTCAAGCCGCCGGCGATGGAATGTCCTTCCTGGCAGCACCCGCGGGGCGACTGACAATGCGCACCAGGGCCTGCTGCAAAACCAACGACGGGTCCAGGGCGCGGGAGATGAGGCTCTGATTGCACTCCAGCAACAGGTCCATGGCGGCGATCAATTCGGCCTGAGTGTAATGGAGGGCCTGGGGCACGGCCCGAAATAAAACATAGGGGTTCATGGCCAGGGGGTTGAATTTTTTGTCCTCCGGCAGCGCGCCGGCAGGCAGGCGCGACAACTGGGCCTTGAAGCGGCTGAAATCGGGTTCCGGCTTCAACCATTTGCGGGCCAGCATCTCGCGGGCCAGGATGAGCAGGCGCACTTTGGAGATCAGGCCGTAGAGCAGCCCGATTTCGCTGCGCTGGGAGTCGCGCCGCACTTCCCATAACTCCTCGTCCAGGCAGCGCAGCAGCCGCGGCAGGTCGCGGTTGCCCAAGGCGTCACCCAGGGCGAAAGCGCGGGCCTGTTTGTTGAGCGTGACGATGGCATCGACGTCGCCGGTTTGGATGCGCGGGAGTTCTCCGACGTAGAGAGAGAGTTTTTCAATTTCGCCGCGCAACGCGCGGGCGTTGGAGCCGGCGTGCGCGACCAGGCGGGCCAGGGCCTCGCCGGAAATCTCCTTGCCCAACTGGCGCAGGGAGTCCAGGGCGAAGGACTCGGCCTGTTCGGACCAGTCATTGTCCTCGGCCGACCAGCCAGCGAGGATTTCGACCGAGCCGATTTTTTCAAGCGTTTTGTAGAAGGTCTTGCGCTTGTCCACCTTGGCGGCGCTGACCAGGAGGCGGACGTCGCGCCAGAGGAAGTTTTTCAATTCGCGGGAAAGGTCGGACAGGTCCTCCGTGACGGCCTGCGCGGCGGCGGCGCGCTCCTCGCCCAGGAAGTTGCAGTTTTGCAGCCAAATAACTTTGGCGCTGCCAAAGAAGGGAAGAGTCCGCAAGGCGGCGCGGAGTTTGGCGAGCGCGGCGAGGGCCTCTCCGCTATTATTGACGGAGGCGTCGATGATTTCGTGGTCCATGCCGCCGATTTCGGCCGACCATTTTTGGAAGACCTCGCGGGCGCGCTGTTTGACGGCGAATTCGTCATCGCCGCAGACCAGCAGGACGGGCGCTTTAGGGCTGGCGGCGGGCATGGAAAGGAGGGCCTATTCGGGTTCCTCGGATTCGCCGGTGTTCTCGTTGATCTGCTCGAGGTAATTGCTCATGTCCTCGACTTGCTCGAAGAGGGAGGAGGCGACGTAGATGGGGCGTTTTTGGGCGGTGGCCAGCGCCAGGCAATCGCTGGGGCGGGCGTCGATTTCGACGATCTTGCGGCCGAGTTCATTTTCCTGCTGAAGGATGAGGCGCGCGAAATAGGTGGAATTTCTCAACTCGGTGATGACGACCCGCTCGATGGTGACATTGAGGCCTTTGAAGATGTTGTTCATCAAGTCGTGGGTCAGGGGGCGCTCCTTGGGAGTCTGGCGCAGGAACATGCCGATGACGGCGCCCATGTTGTGTTCGACCTGGATAACGAACACCTTTTTGTTATTGCCGACGAAGATCGCGCAGCCGCTATCGGCGGGGAGAATCCCGCGAATTTCGACTGGCAAGACATCGCTTTTCATCAGATCAGATTAAACCTTTGCGGCAAAAACACAAGCCAGTCTTGCCATGACTTGGGGGCGGGTTACTTGAGGTTTTCCGGGTTCAAGGGGCGCAGGTCCGGGGGCAGGAACAGGCCGTTTTTGCGGATGAGCGTGCCGTCGAACCAGACCTCCCCCCCGCCCCAATCGGCCCGCTGGATCAACACCATGTCCCAATGCACGGCCGAGCGGTTGCCGTTGTCGGCGTCCACGTAGGCCTGGCCCGGCGTGAAGTGGAGCGAACCGGCGATTTTTTCATCAAATAGAATATCGCACATCGGGTTGAGGATGTAAGGGTTGAAGCCGAGTGAAAACTCGCCGACGTAGCGCGCCCCGGCGTCGGTGTCGAGGATTTCGTTCAGGCGCCGGGAGTTGTTGGCTGTGGCATTGATGATCCTGCCGTCCTTGAACTCCAGCCGGACATTTTCAAATTTGGCGCCGGCATAGAGGGTGGGGGTGTTGTACTGGATGACACCCTGCACGGAGTTTTTGACGGGGCAGGTGAAAACCTCGCCGTCGGGGATGTTGCGCTTGCCTTGGGCCAGAACGGCGCCGATGCCCTTGACGCTGAAACGGAGGTCGGTGCCGGGGCTTTTGATATGCACGCGGTCGGCCCGAATCATGCGGCGCCGCAAGGGGAGCATGGCACGAGCCATTTTGGGATAATTCATGGTGCAGACGGTGAAGTAAAAGTCCTCGAAAGCTTCGGTGCTCATGCCGGCGGCTTGGGCCATGCTGGGGCTGGGCCAGCGCAGGGCGCACCAGCGGGTTTTGTTGATGCGCTGATCGAGCACGGGCCGGATGGCCTTTGAGTAGAGGGCCATGAGCTTGGGCGGCACGTCCGAGGCTTCGCTCACGTTGTCGGCGCCGCGGACGGCGATGTAGGCCTGGACGCGTTTCATGCGGAACAACTCGACCTGGCGCACCAGGGCGGCGTGGGACAGGGTGGTGGCACGCATGACTTCACGGGTGACGCGGGAGTGGCGTGTTTCCACCAGCGGGATGCCGCCGGCTTTGCGCACGGCGCGCATCAGTTCAATGGAGAACTCATCCGGCGCATCCGTTAATTCGAGGAGAATGCGTTCGTTCTTTTTGAGGGCAATCGAATACTTGACCAATAAATCGGCCAATTTGCCGTAGCGAGGGTCCGTCATAATGTGGAGGATAACTACGCCCTGGGCGGCCCGCCAACAAGGATTTTCTCAGGGCCGCGATGTAAAACAACATTGACAGCGGTATGCGCATGATGGAGTGATGTTGAAATGAATCGGCCCGTCCATATTCTGCTATTGGCAGGCCTTGTTCTTTGCCGTCCCGCGGGCGCTTTGGATCGCACCAATGAGGTCTTCAAGATTTTCCAATTTCCGCCCGATAAAATACCGACGATTGATGGTCGAACCAACGACTGGGACATTGTTCCGGCGGATTATGTCATCGGAACGGACCAATTGGTCGATGATACCGGCAAGCATGCCAAAGCGGACCCGAAGAACCTGGATGTTCGCGTGCGCGTGGGCTGGGTCAAGGGCCTGAACCGGCTTTATTTTCTTTACGAAGCGGATGACGATTACTGGGATTTTTCGCTGCCGGGGCTGCACAATGACACGTTCGAATTGGTGGTTGATGGCGATTTGTCCGGCGGGCCGTTCATTGAGCGGTTTGAGCCGGCGAGGGAGATGCTAGGCACTTTGGAGACCTACTTCACATTGCAGGGCACACAGGCGCAGAATTATCACATCTTCACCCCGGCGGAAGGGAAGGATTGGTGCATGGTTTGGGGGCCGCAGCAATGGATCAAGGAATTGCCGTACGCCAACGCCGCCTGTTCCTATCACTTCCGCCCCGGCGAGTCGGGCCACCTGGTCCTGGAGTTTTGGATCACCCCCTTTGATTACGCCGGCGCCGAAGGGCCGCGGCGCGCCGTCGAGTCCGTCCTGAAGGAAAACAAGATCATCGGCTTGTCATGGGCGGTAATCGACTACGATGATGTCCACTCCGGCGATACGAACAACGGGTTTTGGAATCTCTCCCGGCATCATACAATGTACGGCAACGCCGACCAATTGGTTCCCTTCAAGCTCATGCCGCTGGAGCCGCAGTTTCGCAAGCCCATCGAAGCGCAATGGACATTTCAAGTCGTGGACATGGACCGCCGGCTCGTGGCATTCAAGGACCTTTCGGAGGGCAAAGTCACGTCCTGGCAATGGGACTTTGGCGATGGCCAGACATCGAGCGAACAAAACCCGTTGCACGCCTATAAGGAGGCCGGACATTACGTCGTTGTGCTTTGGGTGGAAGGGCCCGCGGGCAAATCGCGCCGCGCCAAAGTGTGGGATGTTGCCGTCAAATGAACGATTCCAAAACACTGGCCATTTTCGGGGCGTGCCTGCTCTGCCTTCCGGCGGCCGGAGAGAAACCCGGTGTTTTCAACGTCCTGGCCTTTGGCGCGGCGGGTGACGGCGTTACGCTGGACACCGCGCCTATGCAACGAGCCATTGACGCCGCCGGCGAACACGGCGGCCAAGTCCTGGCGCCGCGCCGGCATCGGTTTCTCATCGGCACGCTGGAATTGCGCGGCGGCATCGATTTTCATCTCGAGGGCGAATTGATCATCAGCACCAACCAGGCGGATTACAAGGGCGACGGTGTCATCACCGCTTTCAACGCGCGCGATTTGCGCATCACCGGCCCGGGGCGCATCAGCGGCCGGTCACTGGCTTTTATGAAAAGCTACGATGCGGCCGGCGAATGGTGGCTGGCCAGGGGATGGCGGCCAAAGATGTTCGTATTGACTGGCTGCACGAATCTTATTGTGCGCGATCTCACGTTCGGCGACGCGCCGTTTTGGGGGCTGCACATGCTGGGGTGCAACCATGTTCTGGTGGACCATGTCACCGTCCGCAACCGGCTCGATGTGCCCAATTGCGACGGCATCGATCCGGACCATTGCCAGGACGTTGAAATCCGCCATTGCCGCCTTACCTGCGGCGACGACGCCGTCGTCATCAAGACCACCCGGCAAACCAACGATTTCGGTCCTTGCGCCCATATTCGCGTCCATGATTGCGAGATGCGAACGCAGGATGCCGGCCTAAAAATCGGGACCGAAACGACCTGCGACATTCACGACGTCGTATTTGAGCATTGCCGGATTCTATCCTCCAGCCGCGGCATGGCCATCCAAGTGCGCGATGAAGGGACGGTGTCGAACATTGTTTTTCGCGATAACCGGTTTGTCTCGCGCTATCATGCTGATCCGTGGTGGGGGCGAGGGGAGGGCATTTCCTTCACCGTTATACCGCGCAACAACGGCACACGGGTGGGAAACCTTCGGGATGTGCTGGTGCGGAACGTCCGCGGCCGGGCGGAAAACAGCGTGCGCGTCGATGGCTCGCCTTCCAGCCGCATCCGGGGCGTGCGGTTGGAGAACGTCTCAATCACATTGGAGCGCTGGACAAAGTATGCCGGCGGCGTTTTCGATAATCGCCCGACGACGGTGATTGCGGCCGTCGAAAAGCACGACAGTCCGGGTTTCAGCATCCGCTGGGCGGCGGACGTCACACTGGATAACTGCGCTGTTGATTGGGGCGCGCACCGGCCGGATTATTTCACCTCCGCCCTGGAGGCCGGGAATGTGGAGGACCTGCGCTTGACCGGATTCCGAGGTGTTGCCGCACCCCGGAAAGGCCCAAACTGAAGCCCGTGTTTTGAATGACCTTGAGGCCTGTCAATAAAGATGATGTTTCCCGCGGGGCTTCTCTTCTTCACCTTGCGCTTTTGTTCTTGATGATGAGTTTGCCCGCGGCCGCGGCCGGAGACGATCCTCTGGCGTGGCCGCCCATCACGCGGACGCAAAAGCCCTGGACATATTGGTGGTGGATGGGCAGCGCCGTGGACACCAATAATATCGCCCGCTCGCTGGCCCGTTTCCAGCAAGCCGGCCTGGGCGGTGTCCATATCATCCCCATCTATGGCGCCAAAGGCTGGGAATCCAACTACATCTCCTACCTCTCCCCGCGCTGGTTGGACATGCTCGCCTTCACCGTCTCCGAAGCCGGCCGGCTTGACATGGGAGTCGATATGACGACGGGCACAGGATGGTGCCTGGGCGGACCCGAGGTGACGGACGAAGAGGCCAATGCCAGTCCGGTTATCAAAGAGTTGGAAATCCCGGCGGGCGAAACCATCACCGACAAGTTCGACCCAAAAAAATTGGAGGCGCTCATGGCCTTCAGCGAAATGGCCGACGGGAACAAAATCGACCTGCTGCCAAAAGTCCACTCGGACGGCTCGGTTGATTGGACGGCCGACGGCGGGACCTGGAGGGTATTCGCAGTCTGGCAAAAGCCCTCCGGCCAAGGAGTCAAACGCGCCGCCCCGGGCGGGGAAGGTTGGATGCTCAACCCGTTTTACGCCCCGGCGGTGCGCCATTACATGCAGTGGTTCCAGGAGGCCTTCCAATCCTACACCGGCCCCAGGCCGCGCGCCCTTTACCAGGACTCTTACGAGTACCGCTCCAGTTGGGCGCCGGATTTATTCGCGCAGTTCGAGCGCCGCCGCGGATACCGTTTGCAAGATCAATTGCCGGCGCTTTTCGGCGAAGCCGCCAACCCCACACGGGCGCGTGTCAAGAGTGATTACCGCGAAACGCTTTCCGACAT
>Ga0187860_1003398_pt1 | contig 12587 bp, 10 predicted proteins | sample June2016WEW_10_4_FD_132981 | JGI IMG/M metagenome (GOLD analysis project Ga0187860, IMG submission 132981) | Peatland microbial communities from SPRUCE experiment site at the Marcell Experimental Forest, Minnesota, USA - June2016WEW_10_40 | ecosystem: Environmental > Terrestrial > Soil >... | reverse complement strand
CGCTCCTTGACAAAATACTCGACCGCCTTGACGTCGTGATTGGTGGTCGCCTCAAGTTGCTTGACGCGGCGCGCATCGTCGAGCGCAAAGTCCTCGTAAACGGCTCGGAGCTTTTTCGCAGTCGCGGCGGGGATCGGTTTCAGCGCGCTGATCGCGGGATGCCCGGCCAGCGACAGATACCATTCGACCTCGACGCGAACGCGGTAGCGAATCAGGGCGAACTCGCTGAAGTATGCCTCCAACGCCCGGGTGCGCGCGCGGTAGCGGCCGTCGATCGGCGTCACCGCGGTCAATCCCGCGTCGGTCTCGGCAGGTTTGTCTTTCACTCTTTCACTGCGTGCTGATGAAACTAAATTACGTGGGATTGCCCGCGCAATCGAGGGGGGCGTCGCCTGCGTTCAGCGGCCGGTGTGTCCGAAGCCGCCGGGGCCGCGCACGCTCGGCGCCAGTTCATCGACCTCGACGATGTCAGCGCGAATGACCGGCGAGATGATGAGTTGGGCGATTCGATCGCCGGGTTTAATCAGGATCGGTTGCTCGCCCAAATTCACAAGTAATACTTTAACTTCCCCGCGATAGTCCGCGTCGATGGTTCCCGGCGAGTTGATGAGCGCGAGTCCCTCTTCCAGTGCGCGGCCGCTGCGCGGCCGCACCTGCCCCTCGTAGCCGACCGGAATCTCGACGGCGATGCCGGTTGGAACGGCGCGCCGCTCGCGCGGCGCCATCTCGATTGGGCCGCCGATGTCGGCCATCAGATCGATCCCGGCGGCATGCTCGCTATGGTAGGCGGGAATCGGCAGCGCACTTTTGCGCAGCCGCGCAATTTTCACAGTCGGTCGCATCGTTCCAATCTCGTATGGCGAATTGGCCGCACGATAGCAAGCGGCGTCGCGCGGCTGCATTCTCACCCGCGCCCGAGGCGGGTAAGAAGTCGGGCGGAACGCTACATCCTAACTCGGGAGAGGTATAAAGTGGGATAGTTTTCCTGCCTCGGGTCGCCCGCGAAGAAATTGAGACACGATTCGCCTGAACTCTCCGCTTCCAAGCGCCAGGCGGATTTCGGTTTCCAATACATTGCTCTTTGCTGCGTTACAGGAACCACAGATCAACTGGTAATTTGCCCAGGACGTATCTCCGAAGAGCGAGTAAGGCCACATGTGATCCCCTTGGAGGTAATTGATGTCCCTGTGATCGAACCTGCGACTGCAAAGGGGGCATTCATAACTAACAACGCCATCCTCGTCGCGACTTGCCATTCGTCGAAACCAAACATCTTTCCAGCCAGGCGGAAAGTCGCGTGATACGGGGTCGCACTTTATGAACTGGGGAGCGTCACCTACTTTCGAGCGATCAGTTGGCATATCTCACCCGTGGCGAGAATTTGTTTCTTCTGGCCAGGCCACTTTCCCTTGGCAATAGGATACGCCTGGCCGATGTCTCGCTCGATCGCGGTCGGACCCTGGGTAAGGAAAATCTAGATGAGCTCCCACTGTTTTTCTTCCGTGATCTTCTCCGGTGTCCCCCAGACTTGCGTGGCGGCAGCGATAAACAGCGCAATCTTGGTCGAGGAGTTTGTCCCGATGCGAGCGACCTTTTGTTGCTTGATCGTGTTGAACCACAACTCGAAGGATCCGAACCAGTCCTTAAGCGTTTGCAAACTCGGCAGGAGCTTGGGCGCGTCCTCCGGGTGGAGAGTTTCGTGTTGCATTTGGGCGGCGTATAAATCCAAGACCGAAATTGTGGTTCTATCGTACCGTAGCCCGAGACGGTTCTGGAGCGCGTCACTCGCGAGCAGCTCATCGACCTTCTGTACGTCTCGGGCGATCGCGTAGTAGAGAAACATCTGCGACGGTGCTTGTCCGGCCGCTTGAGCGCTATCGATCCACCAATCTTTCCAGGCACTTGGATCTTTCCAGGGGTGATCGAGGCCGTACTTCTCCTTAGCGGCCTTAATCATGCGGGTTGCCCCTTCGCGACCTGTATCGAAGACCCCAGCGAGGCGAATGAAGTAAACGCGATCGCATTGACCGAAGATCGCGAGACGGAGGTCGTGGGGGCTGAGTGGCGTGCCGGCTTCGTTGATGCGGCGAAAGATCTCAAGCCGGAGACCCAGGTCAGATTCGTAGGTAGAACGAGTAGGTTGAGTACATAGTACCTTATCGATCTCTGAATGGGCTCAGGTAGCTCAGCGAATCGTCGGCCTTGGATTACAGGGCCGACATTGCTCGCATATTCAACTTCGTCTTCGGTAGCGAGGTCAAAGGATCCGTTGACGAAATCCCGGATGGTCGCAAGGCGCTGCTGGCCATCGACAACCTCCGACTTCTCCAACCCAGTGTTGGGATTTGTTTCAGGGTAAAGGATCAGCGGGGGTACGGTCATATTGTTGATTAGCGAGTCTACAAAGAGGGATTTTTTGGCCAAGTCCCATTCCGACGAGTCACGCTGGTAGTCGGGAATGAAAATCGTGCCGTCCGCAAGCTGGTCCATCAAGGATCCGACGTTAGGTGACCGGGATGTCGTCGCTCCCTTGACTCGGGGTTGAAACGTGCCTGTCAGTACGTTTGCCATAGCGTCCTCCGATTTCGGTTCAGCCGGAACTTCGTGTTAGCGGAACTGCGCCTCCTCTCACGTAGAGCTACGCGAGGGGGGCGAAGACGTCGCGGCCGATTTTGCGGCCCTTCAAATCGCCAAGCAGAACCATCGCGAGCTTGTCCGGCTGGAACCATGACGACGCCAGTTCGACGATATTGTCGTTGGTGACGGCCTCGATCCCCACTGACAGCTCATCGAGCGACACATCGCGGCGGAAGTAAATCTCATTGCGCGCGAGCCGATTCATGCGGCTGTCGGTGGATTCCATCCCGAGCAGCATGTTGCCCTGAAGCTGGCTCTTGGCGCGCGCAAGCTCGGCCGGCTCGAGGCCGTCGCGCTCGACTTTGCGAAGCTCGGCGACGGTGACTTCGAGCACTTCATCGACCCACTCCGGATTGGTGCCTGCATAAACGCCGAAGTAGCCCGAATCGATGAAGGACGAAATGAACGAGTAGATGCTGTAAACGCGGCCGCGCTTCTCGCGCACTTCCTGGAACAGCCGCGACGACATCCCGCCGCCAAGCGCGGTGTTGAGCACGTAGGCTGCGTATCGGAGCCGATGCGATTGGCTGATGCCGGGGCCGCCGATGCAGATATGCGCCTGCTCGAGCTTCTTTTCCCGGTTCAGCACCAGCGGCCGGTCAACCGGCGGCGAGAATTTCTCGACCTTGCCGTCACCGGCGACGCCGCCGAACAGCCCCGCGCATTTCGCGCTGAGACGCTCGTGCTCGACCTGGCCGGCAGCGGCGATAAAGACGCGGCTGGAGCGGTAGCGCGCCGCCATGAACGAAGTCAGCTGCTCGCGGTCTATTTTCTTTACCGTCTCGGCCGAGCCGAAAATCGGCAACGCGAGCGGGTGACCCTTCCAGAAATTTTCGGCGAACAGGTCGTGGATGAAATCGTCGGGAGTGTCCTCGGCCTGCGAGATTTCCTGCAAGACAACCTGGCGCTCGCGCTCTATTTCGGCGGGATCGAAAACCGACTCGAGAAAAATGTCCGCGAGCACCTCGGTCGCCATCTCGAGGTCCTTGCCGAGCACCTTGGCGTAGTAACAGGTGTACTCCTTGCCGGTGAAGGCGTTGAGCACGCCGCCGACGGCGTCGAAGGCCTCGGCGATTTGCGCGGCGGTGCGCTTCTTGGTGCCCTTGAAGAGCAGATGCTCGATGAAATGCGAGGTGCCGTTTCCGGCCGGCTCCTCGTAGCGCGAGCCGTTCTCAACCCAAATCCCAATCGACGACGACACCACTTGCGGCATCGCCTCGGTCAGAATCCGCACGCCGTTCCCGATAACGCTCTTTTGAATCATTCGCCGGTTACTTATCCTTGCCTGGTTCCTGCTCGGCCTCGCGCATCGACAGCCGGATCTTGCCGCTGCGATCGACGTCGAGCACCTTCACGTTGATCTCGTCGCCCTCGTGCAGCACGTCCTCAACGCGGCGGATGCGCTCGTTGGAAATTTGCGAGATGTGGAGCAGGCCGTCGGTCCCCGGCATTATCTCGACGAAGGCGCCGAACTCGACGATCTTGCGGACCGTGCCGTGATAGATTTTGCCGACTTCGGGCTCGGCGGTGATCGCCTGGATCATGCTGATCGCTTTTTCCATCGCGACCCCGTCTGCCGACGCGATCAGCACCGTGCCGTCGTCCTCGATATCGATCTTGCAGCCGGTCTGCTCGACCAGTCCGCGGATGACCTTGCCGCCCGGGCCGATCACTTCGCGAATCTTGTCAGGCTTGATGTGCAGCGTGACGATTCGCGGCGCGTAGCTGGAGACGTCCTTGCGCGGCGTGGGCATCGCCTTCTCCATCACGCCGAGGATGAACAAGCGAGCGTCGCGCGCCTGATGGAGCGCCTGGCGCATAATGTCCTTGGAGACGCCGCCGGCCTTGTTGTCCATCTGGATCGCGGTGATGCCGGCCTTGGTGCCGGCGACCTTGAAGTCCATGTCGCCGAGATGGTCCTCGTCGCCCAGGATGTCGGTGAGCACGCGGACCTTGTCGCCTTCCTTGACCAGGCCCATCGCGATTCCCGCGACCGCGGATTTGGTGGGCACGCCCGCGTCCATCAACGCCAGGCTGCCGCCGCATACCGTCGCCATCGAGGAGCTGCCGTTGGACTCGAGCACGTCCGACACGACGCGAATCGTGTACGGAAAGTCGTCTTCACCGGGAAGTATTGGCGCGAGCGCGCGTTCGGCGAGCGCGCCGTGGCCGATTTCGCGCCGTGACGGAGCGCGCAGAAACTTCACCTCGCCGGTCGAGAATGGCGGGAAGTTGTAATGCAGCATGAACTTCTTGAAACGCTCGCCGAGCAGCGCGTCGATCTTCTGCTCATCGGATGACGTGCCGAGCGTGACGGTCGCGAGCGCCTGGGTCTCGCCGCGCGTGAACACGGCGGAGCCATGGGTGCGTGGGAGGACCTGCACGTCGGCGCTTACATCGCGGATGTCGGTGGACTTGCGATCGTCGATTCGCTTGTCGTCGTCGAGGATCGCCATCCGAACCCGCGTGCGCACGAGGTGGTCGCAGGCGTCGATGATTTCCTTGGCGCGCTCGGTAAACTTCTCGCCGAGCGCCGCCACGACAAAGTCGCTGACCGCGTACAGCGCCGCGGCGCGCTCTTTCTTGCCCTTGGTGGCGAGAGCTTTCTCGATTCTGTCGCCGATGCTTCTTTCGACCGCCGCCAGCAGCGCCGCATCGCGTTCCTTGGCGGCGAATTCGCGCTTGGGTTTGCCCGCGCGGCGCCGCAGTTCTTCCTGCATCGCAAAAATCGGCTGCATCGCCTCATGCGCCGCGAACAGCGCTTCCAGGATCGCCTCTTCGTCAACGACCCGCGCGCCGCCCTCGAGCATCATGATCGACTCGGGGTTGGCCGCGACGACCAGCGAGACGTCGCTTCCCTCAAGTTCCGTGTGGGTGGGATTGACCACAATTTTGCCGTCCACCCGGCCCATCCGAACCGACGCAACCGGGCCTTTGTGGGGAATGTCGGAGACCAGCAGCGCAGCCGAGGCCGCGATCAGCGAGAGCATGTCGGGATCGTTGTCACGATCGGCGGACAGCACGGTCACGATGATTTGGGTTTCGCAATCGTAGCCCTTGGGAAACAGCGGACGCATCGATCGGTCGATCAAGCGCGAGGTCAGAGTCTCCTTTTCGGAGGCGCGCCCTTCCCTTTTGAAGAAGCCGCCGGGAATTTTGCCGGCTGCGAACGTCTTCTCGACGTAATCCACCGTGAGCGGCAGAAAGTCCATGTTGGGCCGCGCTTGATACTGCGAGACCGCAGTCGCGAGCACGACGGTTTCGCCGTAGGTCGCGAGCACACTGCCGTGCGCCTGCCGGGCCAGGCGGCCGGTTTCGAGCGAGAGCTTGCGGCCCGCAAAATCAATTTCGAGTTTTTCGTACATGAATGACACCTGAGGGAGGACTGAGGCCGTGCGACGATTGCGGTTGCCCGCGAGGCGCCACAGGGGACGCGCCTTGGGACACTGCCGGGTGGCAGGCCAAGGCCCGCGCGCCCGAAAGTTGCGGGCGGCGCGGCAGAATATGTCCGGCCTATCTCCGGATGCCCAGCTTTTCGATCAGCCCTTTGTAGCGCGAAAAGTCGCGCGAATGCAGGTAATCAAGGAGCCGGCGACGCTTGCCGACCAGTCGCAACAGTCCACGGCGCGTGTGATGGTCCTTCTTGTGCGCCGCGAGATGCTCGGTCAACTGGTCGATCCGGGCCGAGAGTAGCGCGACCTGAACTTCAGGCGAGCCACTGTCATTGGTGGTTCGAGCGTTGGCTTGGATGACTTCCCGTTTACGGGCCGATGGAAGAGGCATTCGGAGTTCTTACTTTCCCTTTTTCCTTTATCTGTAGCCGACCAAATTAACAGAGCGGGTCAGCGGAGTAAAGGCGGGCTCATTTCGAGTGAGTTCAGGCCTCGGTGGCTTCCGGATTGAAAATTCGCTCGACTATCGCCGTTACCCGGGAGGTCGCCCGCGCAACTGCAGTCAGCTCCCCGCTCTGCGATATCACCTTGAACAGCGGTCCGCCGGGTGGAACCTGGGAGTCGAGCGCGCGCGAGTCGCCGTTGCGCAGCCGTTTCTCGGCGGCGCCATCGACGACAAGCTCAGGGATGCCGACGAGCGCGTCGCGAAGAGAAATCAGGCGGGGCGGCAGCGCCCCGGAATCGAGGGCTGCGAGGATGTCGGCAAGCGCCATCGCGTCGGCAATCGAAAAAGCGCCGTTGCGCGTCCGGCGGAGTTCCTCGAGATGCGCGACTGTCCCGAGCGCCACACCGATATCGCGCGCCAGCGCGCGCGCATAAGTGCCCGGCGAGCATGTCGCGACGAATCGAATCGCGTCGGGCGCCTCGCATTTGAGATCGAGACGCTTGATCTCGACACTGCGTTTTTCGGGCGGCGCAACGTCGTCGCCGCGGCGCGCGAGCCGGTAGAGCGGCACGCCGGCGCGTTTGATCGCGGAGAACACGGGAGGAACCTGCTCGATCGCGCCGGTGAACTGCGCGGTGACCTGCGCAATTTTTTCAGCGGAGATGGCGGGCACGTCGGCGCGGCGAACGACGGCGCCATCGCGATCGAGCGTGTCGGTCTCGACGCCCAGCCGGATCAGGCCCGCGTACTCCTTGTCGCCGCCGTCGATGAACGGCGCGAGCTTGGTCGCCTCGCCGATCATGATCGGCAGCAGTCCGGTCGCGAAAGGATCGAGCGTGCCGAGATGTCCCACGCGGGCCGGCTTGACGCGCGATTTGACGCGGCGCACCACCTCCGCCGACGAGATTCCGGCGGGTTTATCTACCAGCACAATTGCGTTCATGGGGAGATCCCTGACCTTATCCGCTCGCCAGGCGCTGAACAAATCGTCGCGCGAGCTCTTTGTCCTCCCTCGATTGAGAGCGAAAGGGAACTGGAGAGAAAAGTGACAATCGTGCTCAGTCTTTGGGCGCGGATTGCTTGAGCAGCGCGTCGATGCGGGCGGCGCGCTCGAGTGCGGGGTCGAATTCGAAATCCAGCTCGGGCGTGTATCTAAGCCCCAGCGATTTGCCTATCTCGCGGCGGATGAAGCCGCTGGCGCTCCTGAAGCCGGCGATCGCGGCGGGCGCGCGCACGGAACCCTCCAGATGCGAGAAATAGACGCGGCCGTGGCGCAAATCGTCGTCCATCCTGACGCCGGTCAGCGTGATGCCGCGCAGGCGCGGATCGCGCAGATCGCGGACCAGCAGCCCGGACAGCTCTCTCAAGATCGCCTCGGCGACGCGCTCCGGTCTCCGACCTTCAGCCAATGTTCTTCCCCGGTGTCACGAGAGCCGCGCGCCTGACGCGGCGTCGTTGTCAGTAGTTTTCTCGGTCTCAGTAGTTGATGATTTCGAGCTGCTCTTCGCCGAGCGGGACCAACCCCATCGAATCGATAAAGTTCACAACCTCGCGCAGCGCCCGGTCCACGAACGCGCGATCGCTGCCGAGCTGCGCGATGCCCAACTCGGCGCGCTGCCACATGTCGTGGTTGTCGGACTCGGCGATCGAGACGTTGAACTTGTTGCGGACGCGATCCTTGATCGCGCGCAGCACCTGTCGCTTGCCTTGAGCGAATGATTCTCCGGCAAAAACAGGGTCAGCCGCATGATGCCGATGACCATGATGATACGCCCCCTTCCCCAACGCGCCGCCCGCAGCGGCCGCGCACGCTAAGGCTGAAGCTGTTTTTCGACGGCCGCCTGACCGCGCACGGTCTCGGGCTTGGGCGCGGCGAGCTTGCGCAGAATCGCTTCCATCTCGAAAGCTTCGATGATGTCGTCGGGCTTCACGTCGTTGAAATTTTCGAGCGCGATACCGCATTCGTAGCCCTGCGCGACTTCGCGCACGTCGTCCTTGAAGCGCTTGAGCGTGGCGAGCTTGCCTTCCCATACCGGGCGGCCGTCGCGGACCAGCCGCGCACGCGCGCTGCGCACAATCTTGCCGTCGAGGACCATGCATCCCGCGACGGTGGCGCCGGGCACGTTGAAAATCTTGCGGACTTCGGCGCGGCCGAGCGCTTTTTCGCGGTAGGTCGGCGCGAGCAGGCCTTCCATCGCCTCGCGCATGTCGTTGATCGCTTCGTAGATGACAGTGTAGAGGCGAATCTCGACGCCTTCTTTCTCCGCGAGGCTGGCAGCCTTCGGCTCGGGACGGATATTGAAGCCGATGATGATGGCTTTGGAAGCCGACGCGAGCGTAACGTCGGTCTCCGAAATCGCGCCCGCCGAGCTGTGGATCACCTCGAGCTTGACTTCCTCGGTGGAAAGCCGCGAGAGCGCGTCGCCAAGCGCCTCGACCGAACCCTGCACGTCGCCCTTGAGAATGACTTTGAGTTCCTTGACCTCGCCCGCCGCCAGACGCTGGCTCAAGTCTTCGAGCGAGATGCGGCTGGTCTTGGCGAGTTCGCCTTCGCGCTGCTTGGAGCGGCGATACTCGGCGACCTGGCGCGCCTTCGATTCCTCGACCACCACAGTGAACACAGTGCCGGGCTCGGGAACGCTGGAGAGGCCGAAAATCTCGACCGGAGTGGACGGACCTGCCTCGGTAAGACGCTGGCCGAGATAATCCTGCATCGCGCGCACGCGGCCGTACGAGACGCCGCTGACGAATGGATCGCCCTGATGCAGCGTGCCTTCCTGGATGAGCACGGTGGCGACCGGGCCGCGGCCGCGGTCGAGCTGCGACTCGATGATCGTGCCACGCGCGGCGCGCGCCGGATTGGCCTTCAGCTCCATCACGTCGGCCTGCAGCAGGATCATCTCGAGCAGCTTGTCGATTCCCTCACCGGTGCGTGCCGAGACCGGCACGATGATGGTGTCGCCGCCGTAGTCTTCGGGCACCAGCCCGACCTGGGTCAGGCGCTGCTTGACGTTGTCGATATTGGCGTCGGGCAGATCGATTTTGTTGATCGCGACGACTATGGGAACGTTGGCGGCGCGAGCGTGATTGATGGCCTCCTGCGTCTGCGGCATCACGCCCTCGTTGGCGGCGACCACCAGCACGACGATGTCGGTGACTTTGGCGCCGCGCGCGCGCATCGCAGTGAACGCCTCATGGCCGGGAGTATCGACGAACGCGATCTTCCGTCCATTGGCCTCGACCGTGTAGGCGCCGATGTGCTGCGTGATTCCGCCGAACTCGCGCGCCGTCACGTTGGTGTGGCGAATCGCGTCGAGCAGCGAGGTCTTGCCGTGATCGACGTGGCCCATCACCGTGACGACCGGCGGGCGCGTGACGCTTTCGCCCACCACGGCTTCCTCGGGCGCCTCTTCGATGGCGGATTCCGCGTCGAAGGAAACGTTCTCGACGCTGTAGCCGAACTCGCCGGCCAGCAACGTGGCGGTGTCCACGTCGAGCACCTGGTTCAGCGTCGCCATCTGGCCGAGTTCCATCAACTTCTTGATCAGGTCACCGGCCTTGACACCCATCGAGCGGCCAAGATCGCCGACCGTTACACCCTCGGTGATTCGAACCACGCGTTTGGAGGCCTTGGGCGTGGTGATCTCGGTTTTTCGCTGTTCCTTGCCGGGCAGCGCGCGGCGCTTTTTGGGCACCCGCAGCCCGCGCATCTCGCGCTCGGCGGCGAGATCGGTGCTGCCCTTCTTGACGACTTTCTTTTTCTTTATTCCGCGTCCGCCACCGGGCTTGGCCACTTGATCGGGCGGAAGTTGCGGCATCGCTTCCGCCGATTGCGGCTGCTGTTGTTGCGGAGCGAAGCGTCCTGTCAGTCCCGGCCGCGCACTCGGCGCGCCCGCTGCCGTACGCGAACCGGGCGACGCGGGACGTGCCGGAGGCGCCTTGAGCCTGAGATCGATCTTGCCAAGGACCCTGGGTCCCTTCTGTCCGTCGTCGAGCGTCGGGCCGGTCTGAGAGCCGCGAGTCAGATTGATCGAGCCACGCTCCGCCGATTCCGCCGGGCGCACACGATCGGTGCGATAACCGAAGCGCGACGAGGGCGCCCGCGGCGGCGCTTCGGGCGCGGCCGCGGCCTCGGCAATGACGGTCGGGTGCTTCGGATGCTCAGGTACGGGAGCAATCTGAGGCTCGGGCTCAGGCTCCATTTTTTCAATATGAACGGCAGCCTCGGGCGGATGAGCCTCGTAGTCGGCCTCGCCAATCTCCTCGATTTCAGGCTCCGGCCTGATGGCGACCGTCTCGGGCGCGCGATGCGGCTCGGCGAATGGAGCCTCCGCATAATGCTCCGAGTCAAACATAACCGGCGTCTCTGCCTCTGCGCCGTGTGAATCGCCGAGAAACGGCGACACGAACGAGTCGCCGCGGGTCTCTTCGACTTCGAAATGGAAAGGCGCCTCTGCTGCACCGGTGGCTTGGCCGGGCTCGGCATGACGCCGGCGCATCACGGTGGCATTGAGGCGCTTTTCGAGAATTTTTCCGCTGCTCGTTTCGAGCACGGTTTCGCGGCGCAGGATCGACGCGCGATGCGCCTGCTCGTCAAGATCGCCCTTGAGCCGGTCCGCCTCTTCGAGCGAGAGAAGACTGGACTCGGACTGCGTATGCCCAAGCTTCAGGCGGGCGCATCCGGCGAGCAAATCCTCGACCGGAAATCCCCATTCAGTTGCAAGAGTTTTGATCCGCTTTCGCGCCATCTTACTTATACTATTCGACCTTTGAGTTTCTATCCAGTCGGAGTTTAATTGCCGCCGCTATCTGGAGCCGCTCGGGACGTTCTATTTTCCGCCGGAGCGCGCGAAATTCCTTAACTTTTGAACTGATGAACCGCTCGGCGCATTCAAGCGTCGGATGCAAATAGCCGCCGCGCCCGGCGCGTCGCGCCTCGAAGTCCACTTCGACATGCCCATTGACGACCGCAATCCGCACCATCGCCGCCTTCACATCCTGCGCGAGGCATCCAACACACGTACGCCGGGCCCCGTGAAAAAGTGAAAAATTACTTTTCTCCTGCATCTTCAGTGGCGGCCGGCGCAGATTCCACCGCGATCGTTTCGGAGGCCGCCTCGGCGCCTTCCGCTTCCGTGGCTGCCAACGCAGCTTCCGCCGCAGCAATCTCTGCCGCCTCGGCGGCTGCCGCCGCCTTTGCTTCGGCCGCGCTCTTCTTGTTCGCGACGTGCTCGCGCGCCGCGTTGATTATCTGGATGGCGCGCTCGGCGCTGATTCCCTCGACGTCGAACGCCGTCTCGTCCGCCTCCGCCAGTTGCTCGGACGAGCGAAATCCCCACTGGTAGAGCAGTTCCGCGTTGATATCGCCGATGCCCGGGATTGCGTTGAGCGACGCGCGCGCCGAGCGAGCCTCTTCTTCGGCCTCCGCCTCGCTGCGCACGTCGAGCTTCCATCCGGTGAGGCGATGCGCCAGGCGCACGTTCTGCCCGCGCTTGCCAATCGCCAGCGACAGTTGATCGTCGGGCACGATCACCTCCATCGCGTGCTCGTCCTCGTCGATGATCACCTTGGAGACCTTGGCCGGCGCCAGCGCGCGGCACACCAGCTCGGCCTGGTCGTCAGTCCATGGCACGATGTCGATTTTTTCGCCGCGCAGCTCCTGCACCACCGATTGCACGCGGGTGCCCTTCATCCCGACGCACGCGCCGACCGGATCGACGTTCGAATCCTTGGAATAGACCGCCACCTTGGCGCGTCCGCCGGGCTCGCGCGCGCTCTGGCGAATTTCGACGATGCCCTCGTAAATTTCCGGCACCTCCTGCTCGAACAGCTTCATCAGGAAGTCGTTCGAGGTGCGCGAGAGCACGATCGAAAGTCCCTTCTCCGACAGATCGACGTCTAAAATCAGCGCGCGGATGCGATCGCCCTGGCGATAGCGCTCGTGGGGGATCTGCTCCTTCTCGGGCAGGATCGCCTCGGTGCGGCCGAGATTGACGATCATGTTCTTGCGCTCGAAGCGCTGCACGATTCCCGAAACGACTTCCTGCTTGCGATCCTTGAACTCGTTGAAAATCTGTTTGCGCTCGGCGTCGCGAATATGCTGGATGAGATTT
>Ga0187860_1003395_pt1 | contig 12588 bp, 10 predicted proteins | sample June2016WEW_10_4_FD_132981 | JGI IMG/M metagenome (GOLD analysis project Ga0187860, IMG submission 132981) | Peatland microbial communities from SPRUCE experiment site at the Marcell Experimental Forest, Minnesota, USA - June2016WEW_10_40 | ecosystem: Environmental > Terrestrial > Soil >... | reverse complement strand
TGACTCTTCGCCTGGTGTGTGGGTTGACGACTGGTGAGGTGGCGAGGGCGTTTCTCGTGAGCGAGCCCACGATGGCCGCTCGGATCACCCGGGCGAAGAAGAAGATCGCCGCGGCTCGCATCCCATACCGGGTCCCCGCCCCGAGCGAGCTGCCCGCTCGGATCGACGCCGTGTTGACGGTCGTTCATCTGCTCTTCACCACCGGCCACACGGCGCCGCGCGGCCCTGGACTGGTGCGCAACGACCTCGTCGAGCGAGCGCTCGACCTGGCTCGGATGCTCCGGCCGCTCCTGCCTGACGACGCCGACGTGGCCGGGCTGCTGGCGCTCATCCTCATCACCGACTCGAGACGGGCGACCCGCGTCGGTGCCGACGGGCGCCTGCTCCTCCTGCACGAGCAGGATCGGCGCCGATGGGACGGCGCCGCCATCGCCGAGGGCCTCGGCCTGGTGGGCGAAGCGCTCCGCCGGCGCCCGCCGGGCCGGTTCGCCTTGCAAGCCGCCATCGCCGCGGTCCATGCGGAGGCCCCCACGTGGGAGGCCACCGACTGGCCCCGGATCGTCGGTTTGTACGACCAGCTCTGCGCCACCTGGCCATCTCCCGTCGTGGCCCTGAACCGGGCGGTCGCGGTCGGGATGGCCGATGGGCCGCTGGCGGGTCTCGTTGAGCTCGATCTGCTCGTCGGTGAGCCGCAGCTCCGGGGCTACTCCTACCTGCCGGCCGCTCGTGCGGACTTCCTCCGGCGGCTCGGCCGGTTGACCGAGGCTCACGCGGCCTACGAGGAAGCATTGGCGCTCACCGGCAACGAGGTGGAGCGGGAGTACCTGGCCGGCCGGTTGGATGAGATCGGCCGCTAGACGTCAGCCAGCGGCAGGCCGCGCCCACGAAACCACGGCCTGGGCGCTGCGGCTGCCCGCCCGAGACGGCTCACAACCAGGGCTACGGCGTCTGGTTGGTGAGCCGAGCGAGCGCCAGGTTCAGCTGGAGCACGGCGACGTACGGCGATCCCAAGAAACCCCACTCCGCCCCGGCGATATGCGTCGCCACGAGATGGTCCACGGTGGCGACGGGCAGGTGGTTGGCCGCCGCAACCACGTCGACCTGCGCGTAGGCATCGGCAGGGGCGATGTCCGGGTCGAGCCCACTTCCCGAGCCCGTCACGAGCCCGTTCGTCGGGGTGATGCCCTCGTGGAGGAGCTTGACGACCTCCGAATGGGCGAAGGTCAGCAAGAGCTTCGACTTCGGCCCGAAGTTCTGCGTGCCCGACGCCATCGGGTCGTCGGGATCGGGCCGGCCCTGGAACCACTTCGGGCCCGTCCAGCTCTGGCCGATCAGGCTCGAGCCGATGACCTTGTTGTTCACCTTCACGAGCGAGCCGTTCGCTTGGTTCTTGAAGAGCAACTGGGAGACACCCGTCATGAGGAACGGATACGCCAGCCCGCAGACCAGGAAGAGCACGATGGAGACGACCACGGCGCGGCGAATATGTACGAGCATCAGTACCACCTCACGGCAGTTAGGAAGAGATCGATCAGTTTGATGAAGACGAACGGGACGATGAGGCCACCGACGCCGTAGATCCACACGTTGCGGCGCAGTATCTGTTGTGCGTTCATGGGCCGGAAACGGACACCCCGCAGCGCCAACGGGATGAGGGCGACGATCACGAGCGCATTGAAGATGATGGCCGACAGGACGGCGCTCGTCGGCGAGTGGAGCTTCATGATGTTCAGCGCGTTGAGCTGCGGGTAGGTCGCCACGAAGAGAGCGGGGATGATGGCGAAGTACTTGGCCACGTCGTTCGCGACGGAGAACGTCGTGAGCGCTCCCCGTGTGATCAGCAGTTGTTTGCCGATCTCGACGATGTCGAGGAGCTTGGTCGGGTTGGAGTCGAGGTCGACCATGTTGCCCGCCTCTTTGGCGGCCGTCGTGCCCGAGTTCATGGCGACACCGACATCGGCCTGGGCGAGTGCCGGAGCGTCGTTCGTGCCGTCACCGGTCATGGCGACGAGCTTGCCGCCCTCCTGCTCCTGCTTGATCAAGGCGAGCTTCGCCTCCGGCGTCGCCTCGGCGAGGAAGTCGTCGACTCCCGCCTCCGAGGCGATGGCAGCCGCCGTGAGCGGGTTGTCGCCGGTGATCATGACGGTCCGGATGCCGAGAGACCTCATCTCATCGAAGCGCTCCCGGATCCCCTGCTTCACCACGTCCTTCAGCTCGATGACACCGACCACGGTCTGCCCGTCCGCCACGACGAGCGGGGTGGAGCCCGCACGCGAGACCCGGTCGACCAGCGGGTCGAGGTCGACCGGGAGCGTGCCGCCCAGATCCGTGACCCAGCGCTTCACCGAATCCGCTGCACCTTTGCGGATCTGCCGGTGGTCGACGTCGAGGCCCGACATCCTCGTGACCGCAGTGAAGGGCACGAAGGTGTGCTCCTCGCCGAGGCTGCGCTCCCGGATATTGAAGCGCTCCTTCGCGAGGACGACAATGGAGCGCCCTTCGGGGGTCTCGTCGGCGAGCGAGGCGAGCTGGGCCGCTTCGGCGACTTGCTCCTCGGTGTGCCCGCCGACGGGCAGGAAGGCGGATGCCATCCGGTTGCCGAGCGTGATCGTGCCCGTCTTGTCGAGCAGCAGCGTCTGGGTGTCACCGGCGGCCTCGACAGCACGGCCGCTCATGGCGAGCACGTTGCGCTGCACGAGGCGGTCCATGCCGGCGATGCCGATGGCCGAGAGCAACGCTCCGATCGTGGTGGGGATGAGGCAGACAAGCAGCGCTATCAAGACCACAACCGAGACCGTCGCCCCGGCGTAGTGACCGAACGGCTGCAGGGAGACCACGACCGGGACGAAGATGATCGTGAGCGCTGCGAGCAGGATCGTGAGAGCGATCTCGTTCGGTGTCCTCTGGCGGTTCGCGCCCTCGACGAGCTGGATCATCCGGTCGAGGAACGTTTGACCGCGCTCGGCCGTGATCCGTACGACGATCCGGTCCGAGAGCACCTTCGTGCCGCCGGTCACAGCCGACCGGTCGCCGCCGGACTCCCGGATCACCGGGGCCGACTCGCCCGTGATGGCGGACTCGTCGACCGACGCGATGCCCTCGACGATCTCGCCGTCGGAGGGGATCAGATCCATCGCCTCGCAGACGACGAGGTCGCCCTTGGCGAGGTCGTCAGCCGGGACGCGCACCTCGGTGCCGTCAACAAGGAGCTTTCGCGCCTCGGTCTCCGAGCGCATCTTCCGGAGCGTGTCCGCCTGCGCCTTGCCTCGACCCTCTGCGATGGCCTCGGCGAAGTTGGCGAACAGCACGGTGAGGAAGAGCCAGACCGTGATGCTCCAGTCGAACAGTCCCGGGTGGGCGATCGACTCGACCAGCGTGACGACGGTCCCGATGAGGACGACGAACATCACAGGGTTGCGAATCTGGATGCGCGGGTCGAGCTTCCGGAACGAATCGAGCGTGGCCTGACCGAGGATCTCCCGGTCGAAGAGGCCGCGGGCTTGCGCGACCCCCTTGCCCCGCTTGGGCTCCTCAGTGGGCCGCACGTCAGCGGCCGTGGAGGACGGCATTAAAAGAACCTCCCGTGTATGAGCTGCTCAACGATCGGCCCGAGCGCGACGGCCGGGAAGAAGGTGAGCGCCCCGATGATGATGATGACTCCGACAACGAGGCCGGTGAACAGCGGCGTGTCGGTTCTGAACGTGCCCGAGGAAGCCGGAACCCTCTGCTTGGCAGCGAGCGCCCCTGCGAGAGCGAGCGCCGGGATCATGATGGCGAACCTGCCGACCAGCATGTCGATCCCGCCCACGACGTTGTAGAACGCCGTGTTGCCGGTGAGGCCGGCGAAGGCGGAGCCGTTGTTGTTGGCTTGCGACGTCAGTGCGTAGAGGATCTCGGTGAACCCGTGCGGGCCGGCATTGAGCGGGCCCGCCCGCCCCGCATGGATGGAGACGGCGATAGCGGTCAGGATGAGGACGATCATCGGCATGACGAGTGACCCGAGGGCGGCGAGCTTCACCTCCCTCGCCTGGATCTTCTTCCCGAGGTACTCGGGCGTTCGCCCGACCATGAGACCGCCGAGGAATACGGCGATGAGCGCGTAGATGAGGATCGTGTAGAGACCGCTGCCGGTGCCGCCCGGCGTGACCTCACCGAGCATCATGCCGGTGAGGAGGGCCATACCGCCGATCGGGGTGTAGGAGTCGTTCGCCCCGTCGACGCTCCCGGTCGAGGTCTGGGTGGAAGCGATGTCGTAGAGGGCCGACTGCGAGACCCCGAAACGAGTCTCCTTGCCCTCCATGTTGCCGCCCGGCTGATGGGTCACGCCTGCCGCCGCCACAGCTGGGTTGCCGTGTGACTCGGCGAAGACGGCGAATCCGACCCACACGCCGAACAGCAGCATCATGGCGGCGAGCAGGGCGACACCCTGGCGGATGTGCCCCACCATCTTCCCGAACGTGTAGGTCAGCGCGAACGGGATCGAGAGCAGCAGGAAGAACGAGAGGAAGTTCGTCAGCCCGGTCGGGTTCTCGAACGGGTGACCTCCGTTGGCGTTGAAGAAACCACCCCCGTTCGTACCGAGCTCCTTGATGGTCTCCTGCGAGGCCGTCGGCCCACGGGGGATGCACGCCTTGGCGCTGTTCAGCGCATCGTGGATACAGACGGGCCCAGCGAGAGTCTCGATGGCTCCCTGGGCCACGAAGATGACGGCGGCAACGATCGAGATCGGCAGCAGGATGTAGTAGATGCAGCGGATCAGGTCGACCCAGAAGTTGCCGATCGTCTTCGAGCCCCTGCGCGTGAAGCCACGCACGAGGGCGATGGCGACGGCGATGCCCACCGACGCGCTGGCGAAGTTCTGCACGGCGAGGGCGCCCATCTGCGAGAGATAGCTCATCGTCGACTCGCCGGAGTAGTTCTGCCAGTTCGTGTTCGTGGTGAAGGACACCGCTGTGTTCCACGACAGGGCGGGCGAGACGGCGCCGAGATGCTGGGGGTTGGCCGGGAGGCTGCCCTGCAGCCGGATCATCCCGTACACCACCAGGATGGCCACGCCCGAGTAGACGATCATGGCCCCGGCGTACCGCTGCCAGCTCTGCTCGATGTCGGGGTCGACGCCGAGCAGGCGGTAGGTCGGTCGCTCGAGCCAGCCGAGGAAGTGCACCCGGTTCTCGTAGACGGCGGCCATGTAGGACCCGAGGTACCGCCAGGCGAGACCGAGGGTGACGACAAGCAAGCAGGCGACAAGGAAAAAGTGCATCAGAACCACTCAGCCCGGAACATCGCTACGCCGAGGTAGACGAAGACAACGATCGAAAGTGCCAGTAACACGGCCTGAACCCACGTCATACGTGCTCCAGCGCCTTGATAAGCCCGAGCATCAGCACGACGAACAGCACCGTGCCGAGCACTGCAAGGAAGTCAGCCATGGGTTAAGCCTGTGCCGTGAACGCGTCGCGGCAGCGTCAACAGGCCGCCGAGGGCGTCAATTCCGTGTCAACGGCGGCCTGATACCGCCGTTTGACCCTGGTCAAGCGGCCCGGCACGGCGCATGCTGTAGCTATGACGAACCGCAGCCGGGTCGCCCTTGTAGCAAGCCTTGTCGCTCCCTTGGCCATCGCGCTGGCGATGGTGCCGTTCCGCGAGCATCTGGCGAACGCGGCTGCAGCACTCGTTCTTGTCGCCGTGGTGGTGGCCGTCGCCGCCTTCGGCGACCGGCGAGCCGGAATGATCGCCACGATCTCGGCCGCCGCCTGGTTCGACTTCTTCCTCACCCGGCCGTACGAGAAATTCTCGATCTCCAGCGCCCACGACATCGAGACAGCCCTCGCCCTCATCGTCGTCGGCCTCGCCGTGACCGAGATCGCCGTGCGCAGCCATCGCATGTACACGATCGCCATGCATGAGGGCGTCTACCTCGCGGCTATCCGGGAGGTGTCAGACCTGGCGGCGAGCGGTGCCCCCATCGAGACCGTGATCAGCGAGACGACCCGCGAGCTGTGCGACGTGCTCGGCGCGCGGGCGTGCAGGTTCGAACCGGACGGTGGCGTTGCCATCCCCGGCCCGCGGCCACGTCTCGAACGGACCGGCGAGGTCGAGCAGGGCGACACGCGCTTCGACGTCGCCGCCGACGGGCTGCCCGAGGGCGAGATCGAGCTCGCGGTGCAGGGCCGTGGACGACCCTGCGGTCGTTTCGTGTTCAGCGCCGAGCCGGGACAAGCCGTGTCGATCGAGCAGCGGGTCGCCGCCATCGCGCTCGCCGATCAGGTCGGCGCAGCGCTCGTGGCAGACACAGAGGCCGCCTGATCGCCAAAGCGGGTGCGCGGGGGCGGCCGGGCTGCGGGGCGAGGCGGGGTGCCGTGCGGGGTGCCGGGGCGTGAGTGGCTGGAGCGCCACCAGAGCTGAGACTCCGGCCTTGATCATCGGCTGTGCTGGCCTTCGACCATCCGCTGTGCTGGCTGTTGCTCGTCCTTAGACTCGGCCTTCCGACCCTTCCGGAGAGGCAGCCGTGAAACGTAACCTCGCACTGGCGACCCTGTCGCTCGTGCTCTTCCTCACGTTTCTCGACAACACGATCGTGAGTGTCACGCTGGCGGAGATCCAGTCGAGCTTGAACATGGGCGTGAGCCAGCTCCAGTGGGTCGTGAACGGGTACGCGTTGATCTTCGCCAGCTTCATGCTGACCGCCGGCACGCTCGGCGATCTTTTCGGCCGGAAGAAAGTCATGCTCGGCGGTGTGGCGGTCTTCTGTGCGGGGTCGCTCTTGGCGGCGCTCGCGCCGAACACCGACACGCTCATCGCCGGCAGGGTCGTCATGGGACTCGGGGCGGCGGCGTCCGAGCCCGGAACCCTGTCGATCATCCGTCACGTGTATGCGGACCACAGAGAACGTGCCCGAGCCCTCGGGATCTGGACGGCAGTCTCGGGGCTCGCTCTCGCACTTGGCCCCGTGATCGGCGGCACGCTCGTCGGCATCTGGTCGTGGCGTGCCGTCTTCTGGTTCAACCTGCTCTTCGGCCTCGTCGCGCTGATCGGCGCGGCCGTCATCCTCCCCGAGAGCTCCGATCCCGTTCATCGGCGCCTCGACCTCCGCGGGTTTGCGCTCGGCGCCGGCGGAATCGGGGCAGCCTCGTTCGCTGTCGTGCTCGGCGAGACGCATGGGTACGACTCGTGGTGGATCGGCCTGCTGTTCGGCGGGTCGATCCTCCTGTTGGCGATTTTCGTCCTCTTCGAGCGCAAAGCGGCGAACCCGGTCCTCAACGTCAGCTACTTCCGGAAGCCGCCCTTCTCAGCCTCGAACCTCGTCGCCTTCTCGACCTACTTCGGCGTCTTCTCGATCTTTTTCTTCGTCGCCCTCTACATCCAGGAAGTCGTGGGCGCCTCTCCGTACGCGACGGCCCTGGACTTCCTCCCGATGGCCATCGTGATGGTGCTCGCGTCGCTGCTCACGGGGAGATGGGTCGCCGCCGTCGGCCCGAGGGTGCCGATGGTCGCCGGTTGCGTCCTCGCAGGCGTGGGGATCCTGTTGACCGAGTTCTACATGACGCCGCACACGGGTTTCTCGACGCTCGGCTGGACGCTGCCGCTGGCGGGCGCAGGGTTCGGTGTTGCCATGGTCCCGGCCACTTCGACGGCGCTCTCGGTCGTGCCGGCGGAGCATTCGGGCATGGCCGCATCCATGACGAACACGAGTCGGGAGCTCGGGGCCGTCGCCGGCGTGGCCGTGCTCGGGTCGGTCGTGAACGGCCAGCTGACGGTCAACCTGGTCCACCGGCTGACCGCTCTCGGCATCCCGAAGAACTTCCAGTCGATCGTGATCACCGCGGTCGAGACCGGCACCGTCCACTCGCAGGCGCACGCCTACCACGGCGGTGGCTCCCTCCAGACGATCGTCAACGAGGTGGTTGCGGCGGCCTACGGCGCCTTCGCGTCGGGTCTCGACCTCGCGCTCTCGTTGGCCGGCTCGCTGCTCCTCGTGGCGGCTGTCGTGGCAGCGGTGGGCCTACGCACCGCCGGCCGGGCAGCGGAGGCCGCGCCGGGCTGAACCGTCGCGTTGGCCGTACCCGGCCGGTACGGTGAGCCATCACCCGGCCTCGTCTCAGGAGCAATCGGAATGAGTGACGTGTTGCGCGATCTGTCGAATGAGTCTGGTTTCATGCGGGCAGCGGGCCTCCATCTCACCGATGTCAGCGGGAGCCGTGTCACCGGCTGGATCGATCTCCACTCGGAGCACCACACTCCGTGGGGTGTCGTGCACGGCGGGGCACTCGCCACCGCGGTGGAGACCGCCGCGAGCATCGGCGCCTCGGCGGCGGTGCGCGACCGGGGCGAGTTCGCCATCGGGGTCCACAACGCTACGGACTTCCTCCGCCCGATGACCCACGGTCGTGTCGAGGTCGTCGCCACTCCTTTGTTCCAGGGTCGGACTCAACAGCTGTGGGAGGTGGTCATCAGCCGCGCTGACGACGGCAAGACCGTGGCCCGAGGGCAGCTCCGGCTGCAGAACGTGCCGCTGCCTGACGCTTGAGCCTGCGCGCCGAGCCGTCCTCAGCGCCCGGGCAGAAATTCCTACAAGAACCCCTGATCCCGCGTCACCCGGGGTTGACCCCAATCACGATTCTCTCGCCAAGCGGGCAATGACGGCCACGACCTCGTCACCGAAGATGGCGACCCTGCCTCCGGGGTTGTCACCCGGCGGTTCACCGATGTATCTCTGAGCGAGCAGCTCGCTGTCGGCAAGCCGCCGTATGACGCAGCGCTTGACCTCCGATCGGGAAAACGACTCGGGAACCGGGAAGGCAAGGACGTCGAAGGGCTCCGAGAGGTTCCCTCCGACAGAGGCGTAGCGAGCAGCGATTCGGCCGCTCCCGGGATCCTGATGATGGAGGTGGAGCCACGTACGCACGACCGGCGGCATGCTCGTCGTTCCCACGTAGACGATGCGGCCTTCCTCCTTCGCGACCCAGACGTAGACCCACGACTCTTCGGGGTCCAACTCACGCCGGCGGACGTGGAACACCAACGGTTCAGCGACCATGAGACCTCCTATGCAGTCGCCAGGCAGCCCCGGGACAAGCCACTCGGAAGCTCGATCATTTCGGCAGCATCGGGCGGATCGGGCGGATCGGGCGGATCGGACGGATCGGCTGTCAGCCGATGGTTGCGGTGTAGGCGAGGTTGGTCTCCTCGACGGCGACACAGGTCGTCGCCGAAGCGCAGGAAAGGCTGAAGAGCCCGTTGGACTTTGTGGGTGTCGGATCCGGCGACGACGGCGCTCGCGCATGAGACGGTGATGACACGAGCACGCACTGGACACCCCCCTTATCCGCGACCCCGGACCCCGAGATCCATCAGGGAGTCTCGCCGAGCGATACGCAGGGCGCAACCGACCTGAGAGCGCCACACCGGGAGACGTGATCCCATGCGGGCACCTCGTCCGGGCGGCTCGGCCCGGCGTGCGGTTCAGGCGAGCCGCTGCAGCGCCGGCGCCAGCCAACGAGGGATCTCTCCGGAGCGTTCGTCGCTCCGCATGAGATCGCTGGCGCCGATCTGGATGGCGGAGACCACGAGCATGTCGCCCACGGGATACGTGGCCGGCTCGCCCCGCATCACGCGGCCCAGGGCCTCCCGGTACATATTGGCGTGGGCCTTGTCACGGAACGTCGTTCTCGAGTAGCGCTCGATGCCCCCGGATCGCACCCGCAGCTTCCAGAGGTCGTCGATCCCGATCGTCGTGCGTCCCCTGCGAATGTCGATCTGCTCTTGCACCCCGCGGATGTCGTCGCCCCGATTGGTGGCGAGGATCGTCAGCAGGGACCCGTCCTCGAACGTGACGACCAGCACACGCTCCTCGTCGGCGGCCGCCTCGGAACCCGGGATCCGTGGCGAGAGGGTCAGCGACACCGGAAGCGGTCTCCCCTCGAGGAGGAAGACGGCGAGATCGATCCAGTGACAGAGGTTCCCCGTGATCCGAGTGCCCTGATTGTCCCAGAAGTACCAATGGTCGGGCTGGAGGGCGATCTCCTTGATCGTGCAGGTGATCGACGTCGGACCCTTCTCGTGGAGGAGCCTCGTCCGGGCGCGGCGGACGAGCGGGTGGTACCGCCGGTTGAACCCGATCTCCACCATGCCGGGTCGTTCCGTCATGACGCTCGTCAGTCGGGTGACGTCGTCTGGGGTGACGGTTGGAGGCTTCTCCAGGAACACATGGTGCTCGGCTTCGGCCGCCACGCACGCCAGGTGAGTGTGCGAGTCGTGGGCGGTGGCGACGACGACCAAGCCAGTGCGTGGCAGCTCGGCAATGGCGCGTTCGGCGTCAGTGGTGACGACCATGAAGTCGTGCTCCCGACCGACGAGGGTGGCGATCTGTGGTTCCCGGTTCGCAACCGAATGGAGGGCAAATCCTGCGGTCCGTAACGCCGGGATGATCTCGGTCCGAGCGTAGTCCCCGGCACCGAGGACGGCGGCGGGCATGCCCGACGACTCGCCCGGCTGGTCCAGTCGCAGCACCGTGTCGGCCGCCTGCTTCGACCCCGGGGGGGGCCGGATCAGCCCGGTGAGTTGGATCGAGGCCGAGGGAGGACTCTCACGCTGGCCGATCGCCTCGTCCAAGAGCTTGATCAGCTCCTCGGGCGGCTCCATCCCGGAGTAGAGGTAGTTCTGCCGGCACATCTGGCCGAAGGCGGCGCTCTCGCGCGCCAAGATTGCCCCCAGGTGAGCGAGATCGGTATCGGAGAAGGCATCGTCGACATCTCTGACGAGGTGAGGATGCACGGGCAACTGTTGTGCCGCCGGCGGGACGCGACCTGCGAGGGCGACCACGCGGTCGCCGGCCGGGATCGTCCGGCCGAGGATCAGGGCGACACGAAAGTCGCCGGTGAACCGTGGCTCTTCCCGCTTGGTCCGAACCTTGCGCAGCGTGCTACGCGGGCCGTCGGTCATGAGAAACGTCGCGACCTTCCGCCGAGGCTGCCTCGTCGACCGCCCGGAAGCGTTCTCGAGCCGCAGGAGCGGCAGCGCCGCTTCCACGGCAATCAGCACGCCCTGCTCTGGCACCTCATAGCCAGGGGTCTCCACCCAGGAGCCGTGCCAGAGCAGTTTCATCAGCGGTGAACCGGGGTGTTGCAGTTGAGCGCTCCTTGGTGCTTCGCCGAATTAGACCCCAGCTTGTTGTGCTTGACGGCGAGCGCCGCCGCCGCGAACCTTGCCGCGCCCGACCTCAACATGGTCATGATCATCGCCTCCTCGCATCAGTCCGCTGACCATCCGCCGCCGGCAAGCCTACAAACCCGTCGAGATCTCTTCCGCTGGCTGGCTCCCGTCTGTAAGCCTACGAAGGTTGCAGCGCCGTGGCAGAGGACCCACTTCATTCAGTGATGGAAGCCGGAAGCTTCCTCCGGGCTCTGGAGCGGACCGCTCTGGCGATCGAGCTCGGGAAGCAGGCGGCTCAGGTCCTCGAGGAACATGGCAGCCAGGTCGTGGGAGAACCCGTTGCGGACCACGACCCGCAGCACACTCAGATCCGTGCGGTTCTCGGGGAACGAGTACGCCGGCACCAGCCATCCGCGCTCCCGCAGCCGGCGTGACACGTCGAACACGTTGTACGCCGTGATATCGGAGCGGGTCGTGAAGGCGAAGACCGGCAGCTGGTCCCCCCGCGTGATGAGCTCGAACGGCTCGAGACGCCCGATGTGCTCGGCGAGGCTGGTGGCGATGTCCCGAGACGTCTGCTGCACAGCCCGAAACCCATCGAAGCCCAACCGCAGGAACGTGTAGTACTGGGCCACCACCTCGGCTCCTGGTCGCGAGAAGTTCAAGGCGAAGGTGGGCATGTTGCCGCCGAGGTAGTTGACGTTGAACACCAGCTCAGCCGGCAGGGCATCATGGTCGCGCCACAGCACCCAGCCCACGCCCGGGTAGACGAGCCCGTACTTGTGGCCGGAGGTGTTGATGGACGCCACGCGGGGCAGGCGGAAGTCCCACTCCAGATCCTCGTCGATGAACGGAGCGATCATCCCGCCCGACGCCCCGTCGACGTGGATCGGGACATCGAGGCCGGTGCGCGCCTGAAGATCGTCAAGGGCAGCCGAGATCGGAGCGACCGGTTCGTAGCTCCCGTCGAAGGTGGATCCGAGGATGGCCACGACTCCGATGGTGTTCTCATCGCACTGGGCCGCTGCCGCCTCGGCGGAGAGGTGAAAGCGGTCACCCTCCATCGGGACCGTCCGAGCCTCCACCTCCCAGTAGTTGCAGAACTTCTCCCAACACACCTGGACGTTGACACCCATCACCAGGTTCGGGCGAGCCGTGGACTCCCCTGCGGCGGCCCGCCGTGTGGTCCAACGGCGCTTCAAGGCCATCCCACCAAGCATGCAGGCCTCCGACGAGCCGGTGGTCGAACAGCCGATCGTCTGGTCGGGATCGGGGGCGTTCCACAGGTCCGCCAGGATGCTCACGCAACGGCGCTCGAGCTCGGCAGTCTGCGGGTACTCGTCTTTGTCGATCATGTTCTTCTCGGCGCACTCGGCCATCAGGCGGCGCGCCGGCGGCTCCATCCACGTGGTCACGAAGGTGGCCAGGTTGAGCCGT